>Ga0268280_1000004_pt1 | contig 362201 bp, 436 predicted proteins | sample saktaG_9_FD_190139 | JGI IMG/M metagenome (GOLD analysis project Ga0268280, IMG submission 190139) | Saline water microbial communities from Sakinaw Lake, British Columbia, Canada - sak_2011_5_24_40m | ecosystem: Environmental > Aquatic > Non-marine Saline and Alkaline > Saline ...
AAACATAAAGTGTTGCATTTGCAATTCCAGAAGAATCATCACTAAGGTTCACAGTAAAATTAATATCTGCAGAATAATTCAAATAAGAATTATTCTCTGGCGTATTAAGTGTCGCATTAGGATTTGTAACGTCCAATGTAAAAACTATGTTTTTGTTAGTAGTAAGATTAACCGAACTTGTTAAAGGATAATAACTTGTTGTTGCATTTATAGTATAATTAGTAAAATAAGTGGAAGTTAATCCTGAAGTTCCATTTCGGATATATTCTAAAAGAGTTATTCTTGCTGTTCCGTCAGTTCCCGTTGCGCTAGAGTTAACAAGAGCACCATTAATATCCCAAACACTTAAATTAATTCCCCCAGCTATACTTGAATTAGTATAATTAGTATAAACATCAACGTACCATTTTGTATTTAATGTTCCATTAGCATTTGTACTCCAACTTATATTTATTGGCGTGCTTCCGTCTCGTGTAACATTTGTAAGATTTATATCAAAAGTATTAGTCGTACCGGCTATATAAATTTCCTGACCCCCACCATAACTTAGGTTAATTATACTCTCAGTTATAGTAAAATTATTTTGATACCCGCCAGATATAACATAAAATCCAAATCCACCCGAGCCATCTGCTAATATATTTGTATTAGAAAATAAATTGCCATAACTATTAGCGCCATTAGAACCAATATAAACGCCTGATGTACCATTATATGAAACTCGGATTGTATTTGATGAAAAATTATTTTCTTTTAGACCTGAATTTAATGCGTCAGTGTATATTCCATAACCTATGCTCCCTGAAGTTGTAATATTATTGGAAAATATATCACAATAATTTGATGTTGAAAATTTAATTCCTTGAGAAGCATATCCTGATACGTTGAGTACATTAAAAGATAGGATATTATTGTTATTGGATACAAAGTTTATAGCATTACTATATTGGTTTAAAGTAGTAATTATATTTGAAGATGTATTTGTTAAGGTGCTTCCGTGTACATCGATACCATGGGCAGTAAGACCTGTAGTAAGGATTGTATTATTTAAAATGCGACAATAATTAGAATATCTATTACCATCCGGACCAAGATAAATTCCATAATTATAATCACTAGTCACAGTTATATTATTTGAAGAAAACTCACTACCATCAGAACCATAAGATACATAAATACCGTGAGAACTGTTTGTAACTATTGTATTGTTTTTTATTGTAGAATTTTTAGCAAATATTAATGATAAAGAATCATCTGAAAAATTTGAATTACTTATAGTTATATTGTTAGTATTTGCAAGTATTACCTGCCCATATTGCGTGAAATCCACACCATTAAAAATAAGATTCTTTACATTATATGTATAATTGACCGGTTTTCCTTCTGCGAGATTAGTTGAATCAACAGTATGGTTCACAGTTGTTGCAGCATCACCCCCAAATTTATAGGCGGGTTGAGCAGTTGAATTAACGCTATTATTGGTTAAAACAAAATTAAAACAATTCCAAAGTGAAATACCAATCCCAGAATAATATGCGCTTGTCTCACCAGTTACAATTTGATTAGAAGATAAGTTATTATAATTTGCAGCATTCCCATAAATTCCAGAAGCTACAATCCCTGAATTATTTATTATGTTAAATGAAACAGTATTATAATGCGAAGCCAAATAAATACTATGGGCCTGCCAACCAACTGTAGATAAACGATTATACGAAACTAAATTTGAATCAGAATTAGATCGTAAGTAGATACCATATGAGGATGTACTTACAGTAAAAAAATTATTCGAAGAAATATTATTCGAAGTTGAATTATCAGTTACATAAATTCCTACAGGAGAAACTCCATAAAGAGTAATATTATTCTTAAAAATAATTCCATTATCTGAATTATTCATATAAATCGCGTGTTTACTATTAGTTGTTGGAGTTCCTTCAATAATAACACAATTTTTTACAGTTATTCCATCATAGTTTGTAATATTAACCCCATATCCAATAGTTCCTGCAGTAGATGAATAATTAATTTTAAATCCTTGGCAATCCAGGGTAACATTATTAGCTTGTATATTAAAACAAGTTGTTGCCGATGTTACATTTTGCGTTAAAATATAGGTGGTATTCTCAGAAGTAATATCTGCGCAGGCTGATAAAGAACTACTTGATGTAGCACTTACAGTTTGATTCAAAATATAAGGTGTTCCCAAGCCAGCAGTAGCATTTGTATAAAGATTTGTTTTAAACTGCATGAATTTTCCTGTTGAGGAAGTTGATTGACTAACTCCGCTTGTAACAATGCTTTCAGAACTCCATGAACTCCAATCAGAAAAGTGTGTCGCACCCATATTATACAAATCTAAAACTTCTGCTGCGGAAAGAGAACGATTGTAGATACGAACTTCGTCTATGGAACCGTTGAACGATTGGTCTATAGTGCCCCTTATATTTCTAGCACCAATCGGAAAACCATATCCAGTTAAGTTAAAATTATCTATAGTTGTATCTTCAATAGAATTATGAAGTTTTCCATCTAAGTATAATTCAAGTTTATCATTTGCAACATCTCTTACTGCGACACCATAGTGCCAAGCACCATCATTAACATTAACATTAGAAGTAATATCTGTTACAACATTACCCGAGCCATCTCTTAAAGTAAAACATAATCTATTTGCAGTACAGGTACTACCAACTCCATCCACGACAAAACCAATTAGGGGATCATTATCTCCTTTTTCAGAAATAACAGTCATAATATTTTGATTATCTAAAGTAGAACTTGTTTTAAACCAGGAAGATAAAGAAAAAGATTGAGAACTAGCCCAATCAGGTTTATACCCCGTATAAATAGAATCATTCACACCGTCAAAATAATATCCTTTTCCAACACCACCGTTTGCTTCATTTGCATCTTCAATTGCTCCTTGTCTTGTACCATTATTTCTTCCCAATTCGTCAAAAGCAGTTGTGGCATCATCATTATTAAAACTCCAGAAACCAACAAGACTTGGGTCAGAAATATTATAACTCGTTGCTGTCCTTGTTTGCAAAGTTATATTTCTTCCAGAAGGCGTAACGTTTACTCCTAGAATAGTATTCCAATACTGGGGAGTTGCATTATAAAAAACAAAACTCTTAAAGTCTCCTGAAGTATTTGTTCCAGTTAAAGCAATTCCGATTCCTGTTGAAGAGTTTGTTTGATTAAAAATTCCGCCAGTTGTACTTGAATAAATTTCATTAAGATTTGTTGCGCTGACTGTAAATAAGAATGTTAATATCATTATAACAGCAAAAAGCAACGACAGCTTTTTTATTCCACCTTTTTTATTGCTCCAATTTGGGTTAATACCTTGCAACCCACTACAATTATTTCGTTCATTCCAAATTGGAGGCTTAAAAAATACCCTCCGGCTTGCTGTGGTTTGGGATTTTTTATTTTTCATTATTTCATCACCCATAAATTAACCCCCAATTTTTTAATTTTCTCTATTTTACCCTCGATAACTAATTCAAGAAGATATTTTTCAGCAGTATTCCAGCTTACTTTAATTTCCTTAGCAAGTTCAGAACTAGTTATGACTCTATTTTTTCTTATATACTCAATTATACTCTTATTATGTATATTCATACCAATAATACTATGATTATAACTATGTATATTCATAGCTTTATAAAGGTTTCGAAAAAGAAATTTAAAATAGCAATAAAAAGTTAATCTGGAGAATTAGTCTATTAAAATTAATCAACTCCCAATCTCACTCAGGCAGATATGGATTAAACTCGTGAAATTAGTCGGTCTCGACTCTTGGAGCAAGAATAAACGAGAGCTCCATAAGGGGAGTCTTAAAATCCATTTTTAATGGATAATCATTTGAGAAATTAAGTATTGTTTTATCAGTTAGCTTAGAAGCTCTTATCATTTTCATTAAATATTCAAGTGAATATTTACTTTTTGATTTGTTTGGTGATTCAATATATACTTCATCTGACGAATACGACAAGTTAGCCGAATTTAGTGAACCTTTTGCATATATCATAAACCTTTCTGAGACAGCTTCAAAAGAACAAGAATCAGCAACAATTGAACAGTCCTCTATTGCTTCCATTAAATCTATTGAGTTTATTTCTATTCTTGTTGAAAATTCAAGGCTAGGGATAGGTTTATCTTTTCTATCTAAATCTATAAGCGAAAGAGTGAATTCTCTCTTTATTTTATCACTTATTTCTATTTTTAAGAAATTATCTTCTGTTTTCATAGTAAGTGCACTACTAAATGAACATCGTTTAAGAATAGCTTTCAAACTATCAAGACTAACGCCCATAGTTTCATCTTCCACTTCAAGTTTTGAAAAAGCAGAAGCAGGAAGCTTGAATGCAATCATAGCCACATTAGCAGGGTCAATCGCAACAATGTTCATACCTTCTTTATTTATTCTTATCTTAACCTCTGAAACTAACTCAGATATAATACTAATCATGTCTGAAAAAGGTTTTGGATTTTCTAGTCTTAATAACATTTCTTTTTCTCCAAGATAATACCGATTTTTTAGCTTTTAAAGATTGTTGTTGTAAAATGGATGTTTAATTAAGTTTACATTTTACAAGACAGAAGTTTTTGACTTCAGTATAGTGAATTGTATATCCTTCTTACATAAATTTATTTAAACTACTAAAAGGGTTGATTTATATGGTGGAAATAAAAGCGGAAAAACAGTTCAATCAAGAAAAAAACCAAGAAGAACTTTATGAAGCAACTCATGAAATTAGTATAAAAGAAGAAAGAATAAGGAAAATTGCTCAGATTTATTATTCACGACCAGATATAAGAAAAGCGATTTTTGAGTTTTCTAAAAAGCGAGAATGCGTCCCACGTTATTTTGAGGGATTTGGGAAACGTCCAGATTCATTCCAATATGATGCAGATATACTCGAACTTGCAAAAAAAGGCGCAACATCCTTCCACTGTTCAGAAGAAATCTGGCGTGACGCACTTGAAATATCAACAGAGCTTCGTGAAGAAGAATTAAAAAAATTAAGAATCGGCTGGGATTTGCTGATTGATATCGATTGTAAATGGATAGAATATAGTAAAAAAGCAGCAAACGCAATAATTCTCGCGTTAAAAAAGAACGGAGTTGAACATATAGGGATAAAATTCTCCGGTGGAAAGGGTTTTCATATTATTGTTCCTTTTAAAGCATTTCCAGAAGAAATATCTGGAAAAAAAACACGTGATATGTTTCCTGAATGGCCCAGATTAATCTGCCAATATCTGAAAGAAGAATCCCGTGCGTTTTTGGAAAAAGACCTTTATAGTTCAGAAGATGCAAGCGTGCTCGGAAAATTAAAAAAAGGCATACGCTGTGAGCGTTGTAAAAATATGTCTCAGAAAGATGAGATTATTCTTTTTCAGTGTAGCGGATGTAAAACAAAGATGGAAAATTTGGCATCAAATTTTAAAAAAAAGAGAATTATTAGATGTCCGAACTGTCAAAAAGAAATGCTTGAGATTGAAAAAAACCCAATTTACAAGTGCGATACTTGTAAAATTGATTCAAGAAATTATCCAGAAAAATTTAATGAGGCATTTGAGTCCATTGACATTTTTGAAGTCCTTGGTCTTGATGTTATTTTAGTTTCTCCTCGTCATCTTTTTAGGATGCCTTATTCCTTGCATGAAAAAACAAGTTTATCAAGTGCAGTAATCAATTTTGAAGACTTAAAAAATTTTGAATTAAAAGATGCAGACCCTATGAGGATCGTTACAAAAAACTTTCTTCCAGATAGCAAGCCCGGAGAAGCAACAACACTTTTAATAAATTCTATAGAGTTCAAACCAAAGGAAAAAGAAAAAACACTTGAAGAAATTAAAAATCCAAAACTTAACAGTCCAAATAGCAGTTCAAATCAAAATCTGGGTGAAAAAAAATTCAAAGACATTAAAATAACAAATCTTACCCCTGATTTATATCCGCCAAGTATAACAAAAATTCTCGAAGGTATGAAAACCGACGGGAGAAAGCGTGCTTTATTCATTCTTTTAAGTTTTTTTAAATCATTAAAACTTTCTGATGAACAAATAGAAGAACAAATAAACACCTGGAATTTAAAAAATTCAGAACCATTAAAGAGCGGTTATGTAAAATCTCAGTTAGTCTGGTATTCAAGGCAGAAAGAAGCAAAGCTACCGCCAAATTTTGACAAAGTTTATTATAAAGAAATAGGAGTTAATCCTACAAATGAAGAACTCGCTGCAAAAAATCCAGTAAGCTGGGTAATAAGAAAATCACTTTCAAAAGATTATAATAAAAACAAATATCAAAATAAAAAATAAAAAAACCAAAATAAAAATGTATGACCCTAAACTTGTGAATATATCGGATATTGTATCTTGGCTTTATTGTCCAAGAAAAATCTACCTCCAAAAAGTCTGCGGACTCCAAACAGGCCCCAATAGAAATATGATTATCGGCAAAATAAAACACAATATTTTTGAAAATGTTTCAAAAAATGAAGAAACGCTTATCTCGCAAGTCGATGAAAATTTTGATAACCTGGCGCTTGTTTTTATGTATGAAGATTTTATTAAAAAAACATCAGAAAAAATATTTTTTGAAAACGCTCCGATGATTGACAGGTTTATGATTGATAGGGAAGATATTTTAAAAAAGGTTTTAAGAGATTTCTCGCAAGATATTAAACTTAGAGTAAAATCCATAAGAGATACTATTTCAAAAGGATTTACAAAAGAAAATATCTGGAAAAATCTTGACTCAATCTACGTATCCGAAGTTCGTGTTGAATCCGAAGAACTTGGATTAAAAGGCAGAGTTGATAGGATTATTGTTTCTAGAAAAGATAATTCGGTAATTCCCTTTGAACTAAAATCAAGAGAAGATAGAATTTTTCATTCAGATGAAATCCAGCTAACAGCTTATGCAATGCTTCTTGAGCAACACTATAAACAAGCAATAAAAATGGGTTTTGTTGAAGCAGGGAATAACCGGCAGGAAGTCGCGATTTCAGAAGATAATAAAAATGAGGTTCTTAATATAGCTGACAAGATAAGAAACATCACCGAAAACGCAGTTCCGCCAATGCAGTCTAATTTTAACAAGTGCAAAAACTGCGAGTTTCGCGAGGAATGTTCGAAGCTCTAGAATAAGGAAAGTTTTTAAATACCTTAAACCTAATTCTGATATGAAAAAGAGAGAGTGTTTATGTCTATTATTTGCAATCCTCGCGGTTGTATTTTTAACATCTTTTATAAGCGCTGCAACAAATACAACAACAGCGGTTAATCTTTCTGGCTTTGATAAATCTTATGCATGCTTAGAAGATAAAATCGGAACAGATTATTCTTCGCTTACTGTTGAAGAACTATCTTTTTCCCTTCTTGCATTAGCTCATAACTCTAATAAACAATCTAAATTAAGAGATGCACTTAACGATAAAAAAGATTCTAATAAAGATTGCTGGCCGAATGGGGCATGTACTTTGCGTGAAACTGCATTAGCTTATCTTGCTTTAGAAAGAATAAATGCAAACGTAAAAGATATACAAGATTGGCTTCTTAATCAAACCATGTCGCCAACAGAACTTACCTGGTATCTCCAAGTAGAAAATCCTTCAAATGAGCAAATGAGTTGCACTCTTAGCGTGGATGGCACTCCAAGAACAATAACAGTCCGAGCTGATAAACTAATAACTGGCGCTCCAGGAACCTGCTTTACAATCGCTAGAAATGGGTACTTACTTCAAGTAAAAAATACCTGTTATGATAAAGACATAAAGATTTCATGTGATAAAGATTTTTTAACATCAACACTTTTTAATAAAAGATTGGAAGATAAATTTTATGTTTCTGCATTAACAAGTTTGGGTGCGCCTGGCGGAGATACAACTGAAAAAATAGAATCAATTTGTTTTAAACAAAATAATGTCTGTAACTATGAAGGTAGTTTATGGGCTACACTTGCATTGAATAAAAAAGATTCAACAGTAAGAGAAAAAGTTCTTCCTTATTTGCTTGCTTTATCTAGCGATAATCCAAGACTTCTTCCTTCAGCATTTCTTTACTCCTTAACAAATTTTGATGAATACTTTGCTGAATTAACAAACGAGCAAAAAAAAGAAGGTTATTGGCAGACATCAACCGATTCAAGTAAAAGGTATTATGATACTGCTGTCGCACTTATGGCTTTATATGGGCAGTCTACTGGCCAAGCCGATGAAGCAATTGATTATCTTCTTACACCCAATGTTCAGGGAGATGGTTGCTGGGGTAACTCAATAAAAAGTACTGCATTTATTCTTTATGCTGCTTCTCCCAAACCTGTTTCCTCAAGTGGAGGATTAACAGATAGGACAAGATGTGAAAACGTAGATAATCACCCAGAATATTCATGTATTTCAAGGGCAACATGTGAAGATGATCTTAATGGAACCACATTAGGTAATTTTTATTGCATAGGCGCGGGAGATATATGCTGTGATAAACAATATACTGCACCCTCATGTTCTTCAAAAGCAGGAAAAATATGTTTAGCTTCACAAGATTGTTCAACAGGATTTGTTTCTGCTAAAGAAAGTTATTGTTGTTTGGGTGAGTGTCAGGAAGCAGCAGCACCTTTAGATTCATTATGTCCTGAATCAAATATTTGCAAAGCAGAATGTTCTACAAACGAAGATGAATTATCCTATTACACTTGTGCAGATAATAGCGGAAAATGTTGTTCACCAAAAACAACAGCTTCAACAAGTTACGCTTGGATCTGGCTTCTTGTTATATTAATAATCTTAATCGCATTAGCCATAGTTTATAGAAACCAACTTAAGGTTTGGTGGTTTAAGTTTAAAAATAAATTTGTAAAAATTCCTGTTGCTCAACAAACAAGACCTCTAAATCAGCCTCCGTACGGAATGATGCCGAGAAGGATGCCTCCCGGAATGCCGATGCGTCCTGGAATGAGACCTATGCCTGTGCAAAGACCTTTAACAAGACTTCCTCCAAGACCATTTCCAAAAGACAGGGAACTTAGTGAGACGCTTAAAAAATTAAGAGATATGAGTGGTAAGAAATAAAACTTCTAAAGATAATTTCTAAATTACTTTTTTGCAACTTTCCATAAATTTTCAAAGAAAGACTTGAATGATTCTGCGACTTCAGAATTTTTTATAACCAAACAAGACGGCTCTTCTCCGTAAGTAAAAATTAATACTCTGTCCTTCATTACATCGAGTGCAGAAGGTGTAACTCCTTCTAAAATTTTGACTTCTATAAAATTCATTTTCTTAAAAGCCTTGTAATACTCACTATTTTTATCTGAAAAAATTGCTTTGCATATTATTTTTCTACGTGCTCTCTCAACATGCCATCTTTGCCAGAGAAGATTATATTTTTCTTCTTTGGTTGAACGAATGCCCATTGCAAGAACTTCATCTTTTGAATTTAAATTATCTAGAGCTTCAAAAACTGCTGTTTGTATTCCTTTAATACCCTTGAATAAATGCATCTCCTTTTTTTCTTTCTCAGTTTTTTCTATTTTTAGAAGAGAAGGCAGTTCTTTCGTAATTTCTTTCTCTTTTTGATTAAGTTCTTTTTCTTTTTCGTGGATATAATCTAAAATTCTATTTGGAGAAGCGGGGCTGAAGTATTTTGTCTTTTCTTTTATAATAAAGCTTACAAGCCCTTTTTTAATAAGCTTGTCAAGTATTTCATATATCTTTCCGCTCGATATTTGGGCCTCTTCTATTATCTTTCCTGTTGTAGTCTCGCCTACCTTCAACAGGGTAAAATATACTCTAATTTCTCCTTTAGTCAAACCTATTTCTTCAAGCAGTTTTTCGTTCATACTTGAAAGAGTATTTTAGTTTATATAAATCTTTCTATCTACACCTCACAAGGTGGGAGATAAGCTATATAAAATCCTCTGCAACTACTCTATTGTAACAAAATACGACGGAGAAAACAAAAACATGACAATAAAAGAATTTATGTATAAAACACAAGAAAGAGTATCACTAGCTTTAGTTGGCGCAATTATAGCTTCACCCTTTGTTGCAGGAGCTATATATGGAACAAGACATCTTATAGGCTATTCTACACCAAGAGAAATTAAAGCAGTAGTGAACACCAATAACGAACTTGAGAGAATAGTTGTTTCTACAAAATTAAAAGATTTTTCCTTTCAGAAAATAAGTAATGGAGAATATAAATTATTGGGGGATAAAACAAAATGAAAACAAATTTAATTAACTTGGAAGGGAAAGTAACTGAAGCAATCCCCTTAGGTTCACCTATTTTAATTGAAGCCGAAGAAAATTCTAGGGGTTCTTTTCTAGATAAAATACTGAAAAAAGCACCAAAGCAAGCAGATGCATATACTGGCAGCAAATCAAAAAGCGTTGATTGTGGTCCTTGGTATTTTCATTTTATGGCAGTTCAATATTATCAAACAAGGAGAACAAAATGAAAAAACAAACACAAAACCAAGAAGCAGGATTATTCAAGCCAGAGGTATATGAGGCAATGCAAAGGAAACTTAATGGCCCTTCAATGTATAGGGGTGCTGAAGAAGCTTTTGAAATGTTCTATGCAGATAGAGCTGTGCAAGATTTCCTAAGACATTATGCAAAAAAAGAAGATGTCATAGAATCAAATGAACTAAAATTTACTCAGGCAGGAGAAGATAGAAGGATTCTTTTACTTGATGATTCTGAGTATCATCAGGCACAAAAAGGCAGTGGTTCTTTTGGATTATATATCGGACCTAGACAGAATAAAGATGCGGCTTTACTACTACATGAACATATGGGCGATATAGCTATCGACCATTCTTTAGGATATAAGCACGCAGAGATAATTAAAACAGAAGGAGTTTGGAAGATTAGAGTGCCAGAATATCAGGGAAAGCATCTTGGAGGAAATATACGTGAAGAATATTTCTCAGTAAGTCAAGCACCACTGTTTCAAAGAATATCTAAGGGAGATATTTTAACTGGTTTGGAAAAAGCAGTTGATAAATTGATAACTAAAACATAAAACAAAATGACAGAACAAACAAAAAATAATTTAGGCGGTGATGATAGTCGAAGAAATAATTATCAAGTAACTCTCTTGGGAGAAAAAGCGATAGGAATAGCACAGACTTTTTATACTCCTGATTTAGCTCATGCATTTTGGAGATGGAGAGAACTGGTGGCTTGCCCGTCATTTAAAGATCAAGCCATATTGGCTAAAGTAAGAGGTTATAATGTTGTTGCAGACGAAGAAAATTTTTCTGTTAGAATTAAACCTGTTGGTGATATTGATAATAATCAACCTTACTATTTAACTGAAAGATATGCTCCTTCAGATATTCGAAATGAGAACTTTAAGGACCGGGGAAGAGGGGAAAAAACCACTAGATATCAAACCGGGGTGGGATTAACAAAAGACTTACTTGATATTTGGAATAAAGAAGAAGTTATTTTATCAAGAGGATTGGAGCTAAAATTAGAGTCATAATAAAATTTCTAAACAATAATCTTTATTAATATCCTTTTTCTTAACATATTATGAAAAAAAAGGTTGCAGGATTCATAAAAACCCGCCGGAGGTTTTTATTATGAAAAAGATAGTGTTAAGTTTATTATTAGCAATAGTTTGCTTGCAGTTTATTTCAGCAATTGATATCTCCTTAACAAAAACTTCATACTACCCTGGAGAAACGCTACAAGCAGAAATATCTGGAAGTTTCATTGATAATCTCATTGAAAATAACATAGGCATATACAAAAGTGATAGTGTTCATAAAATTCCAGCTGAATCAGGAATGGTAAAAGACGGCAATAAATATCTTTTCTATGCGGTTCTTCCAGAATTAGAATCTGCGGGAGATTATTACTTAAAAATAGATAACACCAGATATTACTTAAATAATATTCAAACTTCTAACCCCCTAATATCAAATTTCACAATAGTAAATACAAATGAATCTTATCTATCCTTTAATCCAGGATTTATATCTGCAACAAATGATTTTTCAGTAAAAATTAAGGCCTATAATCAAGAACAAACAGTAAATGTTGAGTTCCCCGAAACTGGATTCACTGAAAGCTTTAATTTAGGGAATCTGGAAGAAAAAATAGTTTACTTTTCAATAGCAGAATTAAATAGCTCAGTAAAATCTACAATAAAAATAAATTCCTATAATGTTCAAGCATTAATATACAAGAAATTACAACAAACATCAGATAGCGCAGAAATAACTAGGCCTATTGATGAAATAATAGAAATTATTCCTGATGAAATAAATGCAACAATACTTCCAAACTTAGATTATTATTTTAAAATTACCATATACAATAATTTATTTGAAACAATAAGCCCTATTGAGGTTTCAACTTCAGGAAGTCAAATAAAAGCTTCTACAAGTTCTATTGAACTTTCAGATAGAAAAGATATTACTTTAACTATAAACTCTGCAAATTCTTTTAATGGAAAAGTAACACTCAAATATAAAAATAGTTCTATTAGCATACCCTTGAGAATTATTATAACAAAATCTCAAAACGATGTAGCATATACCACTATCCCGACAAATGAGCTGAATACTTGCTCAGAACGAGGTGGGGAGATATGTAATTCAGATTCAGGGGAAAGATGCACTGGCGGTTCTGAGACTTTTACTTCAGATGGAATCTGCTGTAATGGAACTTGTGTTGTTTCAAGTTCTTCATCGGGCTGGATTTGGGGTTTAGTATTATTGATTCTTGTTGGAGTGGCAGGATATTTTATTTATAAAAAACAAAAACAAACTCCGGGAAAGGAAAAACTTTCGTCTGTTTTCCAGAAAAAAACAGACCAATACAAACAAAGAATTTCTCCAGCACCACCAGGAGTAGAAGTTAGAAAAAGTATTTCAAAAAATTAAGTTATTTCTGTTTTTTAGATTTTTTTGGCTTTTCGGAATCAGCTTTATTTTCTTTTTCTACAATATGAATATTTTTTTCTGCCCCTTGTTGCATTTCTTGGAATTTTTGTGCAAGAATCTGATTTTGCATAAGTGCTGTTTTAGCTAGTGCGTCATATTGATGTATTTTTGCAGCAATTTCATTCAATAAAAGATTAACATCAAAATTGTTCATAACAAATTCATCAGGTTCTATAATCTCAATATGTGCGGGCATATATTTAAAACAAATACCAATTAAAATCATAAGTGTTTTAGCTTCTAGTTCAACTTCTGCAAAAGTCGAATATAATTCTTTTCCTTCTTCAACATGGACAACCTTTCCTTCTTTATCTTTGTTTTCAAATAATTTCGCAGGATGAATAGTTTTATTCGAAACAACAATATTTTTTTCGCTTCCAATTGTATTAATAAGCTGTCCAAGAGCTTCTATTATGTGCTCTTTTGGCCTTCCAAGTATCTCAAAAATCAATGTTGCTTTTATTTTTTCATTTTCTTCCATTTTGTTTGTTTTTCGCAAAAAACGAACAGTCTGGAAATTAAGAATTTCCAGAATTTCAAAAATCTTCTGTGTTCATGCCGAAGTCTTCAAAACGTAAGTTTTGAATGAATTAGGAAATTTTATTTCCTAAGGCATAGTGGATTTTTGAATCCGTTTGTTTCTTTATCTTCTTTTATCTATAAGCAATAATGCTATTAAAAATATACACAATAAGCTAAAAGCATACGGCGCGTATTCTTTTATATACTCGTTTTTGGATTTATAAATCATGCTGTTTTGCGTGTTCATTCCAGAATTAACCGCGCTTCCAGTTCCAAGAGATATGGTTTCTTTTTTTGTAGTTCCAATAGTGCTTGTAATGCTGGAGGTAGTTGTTGTGCTAGCTGCTGAACTGGTAGTTGAATCAGAATCTTCTTCATTTTCTAATATCTCAATATCTTCTTCAAACTCATCAATTATACTAGTTTTTCCGGTCTCTCTTATTTTTCCGATAATTGTTGCACCACCGTAAAAATCATCCGAATCACTATCTATTCTAATAGTTATTTCACCACTATCATCTCCACTTCCCGAAAATATTTCTAAAACATATCTGCTAGAAGATTCCCAATTATCTTCATCTTCCCCATGGTTCCCGTAGGTTTCTGAAAGGACATCATCATCGTCATCTACTATTTCAATTAGAATATCATAATCTGTTTCGCTTTCAAGATTTTCTACATTAACAGTTATATCAAACTCATCGCCGTTTACAATGTCTTCTTCAGTCCATTCAAGTTCAATAGTTATGTCTGTAGTAGAATCGCACTCTCGGCTTATCGTATAAGTCGTATTAACACAGCTTGTTGAAGTATTTATGCATGTTTGTGTCTGTGAACTAGAAGAACAAGAGCTCCAGCTTCCGCATGTTGAACTGAATGTGCATGTTGGGGGTTGTGTGCAGTTATTTTCTGCGCCGGGTGTTGGATTATTTTCAATCCAGTTACCGGAACAATATTGCCAAGTTCGATTTATATGGGTACTTGTCCATGAAAAATTACTTATTAATTGGGAATCATTATTATAAACTGAAAGATTATCCTGTCCGTCATTTAAACCCAAACCAATCTCGTTTAATTCAAAACAATTTTCAGCAAGTATATTTAAATTAGAACAATTTAAACTATCATCTACAATTAATGCAAATCCCCCCGCAGATATATTAAGAGAAAAATTCTTTTTATTATTGCCCACTCCATCTGATACTTTCCATAAAGTTAGTGTTAAATTTTCAGTACCATTATTATATAATTCAACCCATTCCTCATATGTGCTTGAAGGATGAGCCATAACCTCATTTATCCTAACTTCTGCTAAAACAAAAGTTATACTTACAATAAAAATTAATACAACCAAACAAAACATCCACTTTTTCATATATTTTATTAGAAAAACCTGTTTTTAACTATTATTATTCTCTATTTTCAACACTAGAACCAAAAAACTGTCCAAATCTTTTCCCGATATTCTTCGCTTCTTCAAGTGTTATTGCCCAATTTTTACCAGAATCACGAAGTTGTTCTGGCTTAACAAAAATCCAACCCTCTCGATTAAATCTAAGAGCAACAACAGGAACTAATCCAAATATCTCAGAAAACACGACGAATTGTTCGATTTGTTCTTTAGTTATATACTTCACAGGAGCTTTAGATGATTTTGCTTCAATAGCATATTTTTGTCCAACTTTTCCAGCAATTAAGTCGCATGCTGTATTTTCCATCATTCCCGAACCCGCGACACGAACAGCTCTGAAATTATTTTTTACAAATAAATCATATAGTTCTCGTTCTGCTTTCGAACCTTTTGCTTTGTTGCTTGGCATTTTTATTTACCCCTATAACCAAATTTATTGTTGTAATTCTGATGGTCAATTATATCCAAAACAAAAGCAACTATTTCAATTTCTTCATTATTTGTTAAAGTGTAGAGCATTCTCCAGAAAGCAGGAAGTTCTACCCTAAATAGATTTTTAATTCCAAATTTATCAACGTATTCTCTAGGAATTAAATTTTTAGCAATAGGATTTCCATAATGAATATTGGCTTTAATCAATTCTTTTTTATTATTTATAGCATTAAGAATCATTCTTGACTGTTTATTAGTTCCTGCTTCAGAATTCAATTTTTTATAAACTTCTTCCGCATCAGGAGATAAAACAACTCTAACTTCAGCCATATTAAATCTCCATTCCTTGTAGAATTGCTCTTTTCAAATTAGGATTCTTATTTTCTATCCAAGTTATGCCACTTAAACTTACTGCTATCTTATTACTTCTTTCCAAATATTTGAGAATTACCATGAGGGTTATATGATTTACCTGTCTTGGAAGTTTTCTTTTAAGTTCAGCTATTGAAATAATACTTTTATTCATTTTTTTGAGAGCATCTTCCACCATAATTACTGTATTAAGTGTCGGCCAATGAGCTACTTTTTCTATTTTTCTTTTTTGTATCATATTGTAACTTTTAGTTATTTACTTATAACTATTTGATATTAATTGATATTTATAAACCCTTCTATAAGCTATCAAGCGGGCTTTTTATATTTATCATGTTCGGCGATGCCATATGAACATAAACCATTGAGGTTTCAGGACTTTTATGCCCCAGCATTGTTTGAACTTCATTCAGCGATGCACCATTTTGAATCAAATGCGTTGCAAAAGAATGTCGAAGTGTATGCGGATGAACTTCTTTTTTTATTCCTGCATAAAAAGTGGCGCGTTTTACAATTTCTTGCACACTCCGAACACTATATCTTTCGTATCGGTTAGTAATAAACAGATAATCTGAATCATTTAATTTTTCCATTTCAATTAAATTCTTGATTTTATCCACACAAAGCCTAGATAACACAAATATTCTATCTTTCCTTCCTTTTCCTTGTCTAATAAACCCATAGCTATTTTCAATAAGCAAGTCGCCAACTTTAAGATTAAGCAATTCTGAAACTCGAAGCCCTCCGCCATAAAGAACTTCAATCATAAGCCTATGTTTCCAATTTCCTATTTTTCCAATAAGAGCCTTAACTTCTTCTTTAGTAAGAAAAACAGGAATCTTTTCAGGTCGTCTAGAATATTTTAAATTCAGTTTCATATTCTTATGAAGAATATCCTCAAGAAAAAATCTTATAGCCATGTGATAAACATTCATAGTATTTCCTGCAACTTTTCTTTCAAGCAGATGATTCAGAAAAGCATGTGCATCACTCTTACTCAGATGCTGTACAGGTTTATTAGTAAACTCCAAAAACTTTCGAACGCACATAATATAAGTTCCAATAGTTCTCACAGAATATCCCCTTCGCTGGCATTCGCGTGCAATGGCTTCCTCAAAATTAAATTCGAGCCCCATATAATGTTACTTGCTTTGCAATATAAATACTGATGCTTTAACTTAGTAATAATAAAAAATCCAAAGGCACATTAAGAAAGTTGGGGTTTTAAGTCTTGTATGTTTTGTTTTTTAGTGTTTACGCCTAAACACACTTGTGCAAAATAAAAACAGAATTTATGCCCCCGGCCACCCGCCCCTAGGGAGGAGTTTGTCGCTTACTTAACAACTAAAACGACTGGGGGGAGTTCCGAACGAACGATTAAGACTTAGCGATTTTCCACAGCAATTCGAATTGTTTTATGAATCCTTTTGCTACTTCTTCACTTTCTATTGAGATGTGGATGTTTTGCTCTCCCGCACTTATATCTATTGTAGTTAAATTTCCTATAACATTTATTGAAGGCGTATATTCGTAAGGGATATACTTTATTTTAGAATGTTTTTCTTGGAGACTTTTATCTTTTCTAGCATTTTCACTATAAAGTTTATTTATGCTTATCCCAGACTTTTCTCTTAAAGGATAAATGTTGTATAAAAAGAAATCATATTCTTTTTTCTCATAAGCTTCTTTAGGTAATATCCCTAAAACATAGAGCGTGCGACCTTTCTTATAATGAGTTGTTTCTTTAAGATAAGCTGTCTTTAATCCATTAAATCCTGTAAAAATCTCTATGCTTATTGGCTTCTTTTTTGATTTTATCTTCTCCAATAAACTTGGAACAATATCTTTAAAACTTTTTTCTTGTTCGTTTATCTCTTCTTTATGTTTTTCTAACAGCTCGTAAACTCTTCTTGGGTCAGCTGGACTAAATCTTTTAATGCCATTGATTTCTACTTGACTTATCAAACCTTTTCTTTCTAATGAAGAAAGAATCTCATATATCTTGCCTGTTCTTAATCCTGCTTTGTTCAATATATCCCCTGATTTGCTTTCTCCTAAATCCAATAAAGCAAGATATACTCTAGTTTCATAATCAGTAAGGCCTATTTTCTTTAATACATCTTCAATCATAGAATCTAATGAATTTCTAAGTATAAAAACCTTACTATTACTCTACCCTAGGGGGTGGGTTATATTCAAAAACAGGTGTGTTGTTACTATGCTGTACTAAAAGTACGACGATAAAACACAAAATGATAAAAATAATAAATTTAAGAAAGACTCAACCGGAAATAGTTCATGTTGAAGATATGTGGATTGGTAGATTAAATGAAAACTTAAAATCTGCAGGGTATAAGATAGCTTCTGCTAAAGAAGTTGCTGAAGCACAAATTTCCATAATTGATAGAACAGGTCGTCATTTGCATATCCCCTATATCCCTCCGGGGTTTGTAAAAGAAGGAATCATTCATTCTAGCAGAAATGTGTATCATCTAACTCATATATCGCCACTGATTAATAATGCTCGAGAAGTAGATAAAATAGTAAGTTCGAGATGGGATCATCATTTATATTTAAATCAAGAACAACTTGAACAGGCATTGGTGGGTTCTATAGAGCTGAAGAACCACCAAAATAGTATTCCTACTGCTAGATTTGGAGAAGATGAAATAACTAACTACTTATTTGGGGAGACAGCTCAAAAATATGGAGAATTAATTAAAGAAAAAGGACAGGCTGAAATGGATATTTTTTGTTCTGAGTATGGATTTGGTAAAAATTCTGCCTTTTACGAGCCTATGTTAAACGAACCCTATGCAGAATTATGCTCCTTTAGCCCACACGATGCAACAATCAGTCATGATCTGAGTGCTAAAGGTACCAATTTCTTCTGTATACGTGATAAAAAAACATAAAGATTATACTTTCAAATTTCAAAAGGGTTTTTTATAATTATCTTCTTTTTAAAAAAAAGAAGCAAAAACACCTACCCCCCACTCTACCAATTGCGTCTAATCCCCCTAAGCCTAAACTTCGGCTAATCAAACTAAAACTAATACTTCGGAACTCCCCCCCAACTAACTACTAAAGCGACAAACTCTTTAGATTATAACTGGAACTGCTGTTCCCGCCACCATAAATTCTGTTTTTACTTCTCCGTTCCAGTAGGTACTCGCCCGCTCCGCTCTCAAATTCTCAGCTCGTAAACCTTTGTCAGCTCGAGTCTCTAAGCCTCGAGGAGTCGGTTTGAGGATAATTTGGAGGGCTCGGTCGCACAAGATGGTTAGGCTCAATTTGCAGGGTAGTTTCTTCCCCCGTCCACCCGCCCCTAGAATGCAAAATTCTCAGAGAATTTTGTTTATTTAATAAGAAGCAAGTTGCCGAAACGGACGAGAAAGATTTATCTTAATATATAATTTTACAAGGCTCAATTAAATTCAAATAGTCTTTTCCTGTTGTTGAGTATTTATGAAAGTTTTTCTCTTTAGAAAAATCGATTAAATTAATTATTTTTTCTTCTAAATTATTTTTAATAATCGAAAAATCCTTCTTATTATCTAAAGGTTGATATTCTGAATGTTTCCATATACTCAATTTTGTAGAATGATATTGTAATGCTCTATCTAATAGAGCAGTTATACCTGAGACCCATTGTAAGAACCTTTGACCAATTTTGTTTGAAGAAGGATTTTTCTCTTCCATTCTTCCTAAATGAGCCTGAATTGGATCTTGGAATCTTCCAACATTTGCATAAGAACTATCATGATAACCTACGCCATTAGTTACAGCATTCTCAATTCTTTGTTGAATTTCTGTTTTTTCGTTCATAATTCAAGTAAGTGAGAATGCCTATATAAATCTTTCTATTTATGACTACTACTAAGTTACACTACTTTCGGCAACTTGCCCACCATCCACTATCCTGCAAACTCTTCATTAAAAATATTCTTTTTTAATTCGTTCCCTCAACTCTGAACTCTCCAGCCAGAAAAGTCTAAAGCCTTTTCGGGTCGAGTTCGAGGAGTGAAGAGCCTAAGATAATTAGGCTCAATTTTCTCTGCTGAGAAAACTCTTCGGAAAATTAATTTAATCTTATACCACCCCCGCCCGAAGGCACACTTTCGATAACTTTATAAAAATCCCTTTCATCACTATAATATCATGGCATCAAAAGCCCTCATACTTGTCGATTTTGAAAACGAATGGACTGATAAAAGTTCAGATTATTTTGTTGGAGATATTTCCGATTTGATTAAAAAAACAAACAAACTAATTGACTTTTGCCGAGCAAAGGGATACAAAATAATCTTCACTACGCACATCGAAAAAGGTTCAGATTCTGTTTTTGCTGAAAATTCAAAGAATGTTGAAATAATTAAAGAACTACACAAACAAAATTCCGATGTGCTTATATCAAAAAACAAAATCAGTCCATTCTATAAAACTAATCTTGAAAAAGAATTGAAAGGAATAAAGGAAATTGTGATTTGTGGAATTTTAACAAATCTTTGCGTTAGAAGTTTAGCCCAAGATGCTTATGATAGAGACTTTCAAATCACAATTATCAAAGATTGTTGTGTGGCTTTTGATGCCGAAACCCACGAATTTACTTTAAAAGATTTGAAAGCAACTAGAGAAGAAATTGAATTCTTGAATCTTAACGAATTTACTAAATAAAGTGTGCCTTCCCCCGCCCACGATTTTGGATTAAATTAATTTTCCTCGTTGTTTCATCTCTATCGGCTCAGCTCTCAATTTCCTAAAGTAAATTGGAGGAGCCTCACGAGGAAACAAGAGCCTAATATAATTAGACGCAATTCCGCAACTCTTAAATAATCCCGCCCCCTAACAAACATATGAAACAAAAAAAAGACTGGATATTCTGGACACCACGAATCCTAAGCATATTGTTTTTGTGCTTTTTAGCCCTGTTCTCGCTAGATATTTTTGGAAACGGCTACGGATTTTGGGAAACAATCATTGGCTTGTTTATGCATAATATTCCTATTTTTGTTCTTGCAATATTGCTCTGGATATCTTGGAAGCGCGAACTAATTGGTGCAATAACTTTTATTCTAGCAGGAATGCTTTATGTCTTTCTTACTTTAAGGACGGCTATAATCAATGGTTTTGAAGGGTATTATTTAGCTTGGATAGCTCAAGTTTCAGGAATATCTTTTTTTATAGGAGTTTTATTCTTAATTAACTGGAAAAGAAAGAAAAAGAACTAATTTCTAGCTATTGCCATTACAATTATCTCAACATAGCAATATTTATATACTTTGTAATGTACTACTTAGTATGAGGATACTGAAAAGAATGAAGGGCAATGAAGAATTCTATTATCTTCAACACTCTATTAGAAAAGATGGAAAAGTAGTTACCTTGGAAAAATATCTGGGTAAAGAAATTCCTTGTGAAAAAGAATTAGAAAAATTAAAAAAAGAAATGCTAAAAGAAAATACACTTGAACTTAATAAAAAGTTAGAAAAAATAAAGGTAAGTTTTCAAAAAGAATGGGTCAGTCTTCCAGCAAGCGCTAAAGAAAAAGCACTTGAACAAATTGCAGTTGCATTTACCTATAATACTAATGCTATTGAGGGTTCCAAAATAACACTAGAAGAAACTCGTGAGATTATCGAAGATAAAATCGCCCCAAATAGGCCATTAAGAGATATAAAAGAAACAGAGCAACATGCAAAAGTTTTCTTGGAAATGATTAATAAAAAAGAGAAAATTACAAAAGAATTACTTCTAGATTGGCATATGCGGATTTTCAGAGACTCAAAAGAAGATATTGCTGGGCGATTTAGAAATCATCTTGTTAGAGTAGGCGAACATCTAGCTCCTGATTGGCAGGACGTCGAGCATTTAATGAAAGAATTTTTTGTTTATGTTAATAACAAGCCGAAAGATACGAATATTATTGAATTCGCAGCAAGAGCGCACTATCGCTTTGAGAAGATTCATCCATTTGCTGATGGAAATGGACGCATTGGAAGACTGATTATGAATTATTTGCTTTGGCAAGAAGGATATCCTATGCTAATAATCGATTATAAAAAGAGAAAATCTTATTACAAAGCTTTCTTAAAAGATGAAGATAACTTTATCAGATACTTTTTAAGGAGATATCTTGCAAGTCATAAAAAGAGATATTTTTAAATTATTTTAAATTTTCTATCATCTTTTAATTTTCTATCTAACATCCGGGCTCATAGACAAGTGATAATGCTTTGGGTTTTCAGGTCTTTTCCTCTTTATCCGGCTTCTAGAATGAGTCTTATTATTTCTTTCAGCCCAAATAACATCTGCATTTCTTGGAATTATTTTTAATTTCATTTTGTCCCTCATAATTATTCTGATAGTCTCATCATCAGGTCTAAATGGTGTATTTTTTCTTATTTTTTCTTGTACTAGGAAGAGGTTGCCTGGAACACATTCATAATAATCTTTTATTTTTTCTATCATAGCTTCTCTGAATTTTATGGCTTCTTTGTTTTCTTTTCTAAGGAATTCTCTAATGTAACTTTCTGAAAATTTGTATTCTTTCTTATGAAGTTCATGAACAATATAAGAGAATACGCCGCAACAATATTTATGTTGTTCTAGTATTGCTGTATCAAGGGGGAGTTTTGTTTCTAGTGTTTCCATAAAAAACCAAGCTAAACTTGGTTTAAAAATAAACTTATCCTCGAGAATATAATTATGGATTTCGATTGGTAATTAAATTTCATTACTAAAGCAATTCTCGAACAAGACTTACAATGCTAAGGTTCTTACTGCAATTAAATTCTGTAATTATAAAATTATTAGAGCATTAGTAAAAAATCAAGCGACGAAGAAGCCGAGTATACGCAAGTTTTTGATGGGTGCTTTTACAAATATCGCAAACCTCACAAGTTCGGTTTGCTCTTTTTACGATTTTGAAAATGTAACTGTCTATTTTATATGAAAAAGTGATAGGGCTAAATATAAATATGGTGACTTTTCATTCAATAATTAAAAATTAAATAAAGCTAAAGATCTCTAGCATGCAAGGTTCTTCTTTGATTTGCTTTTGCGCGTTCAACTGCAACAGCAAGCATTTCATGTACTTTTACATTAAGAGCTTCTTCAACTTCTTCTGCAACATTAGGAATCTTATCTTTTAGAGCTTTTCGAATGTTGCTACGTACGACGAGATTAATTTTTTTATCTTCTTTCATTTCTTCTTCTCCTTTTTACTAACTTTTTTCTCAGCAACATCAAGCTTTTTTATTTCTGCTTCAACTTCTTTTGTTTCAGGCTTCATGAATGGGAATAATATAACATCCCTAATAGAGGGTGAGTTTGTAAGTAACATTATCATCCTATCAATACCCATACCAAGTCCACCTGTTGGAGGCATTCCAACTTCAAGAGCATTCACAAAATCTTCATCATAAGGGTTAGCTTCTTCATTTCCTTTTTTAAGTTTATCTTGCTGAGATTCTAAAAGTTCTTTTTGTCTTATTGGGTCATTTAATTCAGAATAAGCATTTCCAAGTTCAGCGCCCATGCAAAATGGCTCAAATCTTTCTATAAATTTATTGCAATACTTTGACTCACGGTGTAATTTGCATAAAGGTGTAGATTCGCATGGATGGTCAATAACAAATGTTGGCTGAATAATATTTTTCTCGCAAAAATGCTCGAATAAAGCACAAACAAGCATGCCCCATGACTTTTCTTTTATCTCAACTTTATTTTCTTCGCAGAATTCAAGAAGTTCTTTCTCATCCATTTTTTCTACATCTATTTTTGCATGTTCTTTTATGCAATCAGCCATTCTTACTCTTTTCCAAGGTGCTTTGAATTCTATTTCCTGCTCTCCGAATTGAAGTTTTGTTTTTCCGAATACTTTTTTGCATACGTACTCATAAATATCTTCAAAAAGTTTCATCATATCTTTGTAGTCTGCATAGGATTCATAAATCTCCATCATCGTAAATTCAGGATTATGCCATTTATCGATGCCTTCATTCCTGAAGTTTCTTGCAATAGTAAAAACTTTTTCAAATCCGCCAACAATTAATCTCTTTAAATAAAGTTCAGGAGATATTGCTAAAAATAAGTTCATATCAAGAGCATTCAAATGAGTTTTAAATGGTTTAGCTTCCGCACCACCATATATTGCTTGAAGATAGGGGGTATCTACTTCTGTAAATTCTTTTTCTTTCAAATACTCACGAATAGCATCAATTATTTTTTCTCTTACAATAAAAACATTTTTTACTTCAGGGTTCATAACTAAATCTAAATATCTTTTTCTGTAACGTTCTTCTTTGTCTTGTATTCCGTGCCATTTTTCAGGAAGAGGAAGAATAGCCTTTGTTAAGATTTCAATATTTTTTACAAGGACACTAACTTCACCGCGTCGGGTTTTAAAAACAGTTCCTTCAACACCTATAAAATCTCCCGCATCTATCAATTTTGAAAAAATGTTCATAGTTTCTTCAGGAGTTTCTCCTTTTTGCAGAACAATCTGGATTTTTCCTTGGCCGTCTTGAATAGTTGAAAAAGCAAGATTCCCCATATCCCTAACAGTCATTATTCTGCCAGCAATTTTTACAGAATCTTTCGTTCTTTCGTCTTCTTTTAATTTAGAATATGTTGCCTTAATTTCGTTAGAATTATCTTTTTTTTCAAACTTATGTGGGTAGGGTTCTATTCCTAATTTTCTAATTTCATTTAACTTCTTCAGCCTTTCTTGAATAATTTGTTCCTCTCTGCCAACCATATTTGTTTTGTTTCAGTTTAATTTAATGCAAAACAAATAATCAGAAATTCATTGAATTTCTGAGTGTAAAAAAGCTTGTCTGCCCAAACTGGAACAGTTTAGCGCTTTTTTATTATTTGTTCCTTGTTTTAATCAATATTCAGATATTTAAAAATGCTTGTTTTAAGCCCTAAACGAATAAATTTATCTATTTTAGAACTTTAACTTTTACATCAGAACGTGTGACTTCTTTGTAGCCCACACCTTGTGTTTCTTGAAGATACTTATCAATTATTTCGCAGCTTTGCTTGTAATTATCATCCCATTCTTGTTTTTTCTTTGCTATAAGCTCTTTAGCATCTATTCCAAGTTTTTCAGCTTCATGTGTAAGTCTGCAACTAGTTGGACCGTAAACTTTAAGTGGTCCAATATGTATTTTTAAGGATAAATCTTGTATTTCGCTGTCCATATCACTAAGGAAGTTTTCAAGTGTTGCTGGATTAGGATTATACATTTGAGGGAATATATCAAATCCTGCTGAAACTATTTTTTTAAGAGAATGTTTTTGAGCATCCATTGTTGTATAAGACTGAACATTTGATTGCAAATTTTCTTCATCAGAGCCTTTTAGTGCAGTAAGAACCTTTACAGGATGTTCCGCAAGTTTCTCAAGAATATTCTTTTCATAAATGCCTTCTTTCTCAAAATAATCAACTACTTGCCCTGTTGATAAATTCGTATCTATTTGCCCAACAAAATCAGCGCCTTTATTCCCTATGGTTCTCCATAAATCAAGTATCCAATCAAGTGTAATTGTTGGCTCTCCTCCGGATGTTCTTAAAACTTTCATGTTCACATCTCTTCCAATCTGTTTGTAAATATCTTTTATTTTTGCTCTTGCAGATATCATACTTTCAACTGTCGCGTTCGTTGTTAAGTAAGTCTTACCCTTGCCGATGACGCCATCATTGCTTTTATCATCGACGAAACAGTACCAACATCCGCCGCTTGCGCTTCCGTCATGGAAATTGCAACCTGCTGATTGAAGTATGAATGGAGGATTGTAATCCACTACTTTTTTCATAGTAAAATCCGGATGATGCTTAAACCATAATGGAAAATCAAATTCTTTTGCTTTAACAAAATCTTCTATTTCTCTGTCTGATTTAGTATTAACATCAAAAAAAGGAACTTTGTAAACTTCAGAAGCAACCGGGTCTAATTCTTTTACATTTACTTTAGCTCTAAAAACCAACTCATTGGTGCATACATTCGGCATTAAATCAATAACTTTTGAAGTATCTTTTCCCTGAAGTGTATCTTCAAATTTTACAACAAGAAGTTTCTTTTTATCTTCAGAAATAAGTGTTTCTCTTAATTCAAGCGCTCTTTTTATAGGGTCTGTTTTCATATTGTTTTTGTGAAACAAAAATAATAGTCTGGAAATTATAAATTTCCAGAATCTAAAAAACTCTCTGACTCGAACCCGAAGGGCTGAGTAAGTTTTTTACTACTTTTTTATATGAAACATTAAGTCAATATGTTTAAAAGCATATATATAAAATAATATAGCAATTAAATTATATATTAAGGATTTTGAATTCTGAAAAATTTTCCTCACTCGTATAAATTTTTAAGCCTTCAAAATCCAAAAACTAGATATCTAGGATTTTGAATTCATCAAATCCAATGTGATTCATTTCTTGAACATCAACGGATTTAATATTACTGTGCGGAGCTCCTTTTTTGCATACTGAAACAAGCTTTTCTACATCTTCAGAGATTCCCTCAGCGACGACTTCAACTTCCCCAGAATCTAAATTTCTTACGTGCCCTTTTATATCTAATTTTTTTGCTTCATCAGAAATATATTTTCTAAAAAATACGCCTTGAACAAGTCCGTTTATCTTTATTCTTATTGTTTTCATATGAACTACTAACAAAGAGCTTTTTTAAAGCTTATTATAAGAAATAACTACTATATAACAACAGAAGGTTTAGCCACTATTTCTTTATTTTCAAAATGATCAGACCATTTAGCGATTTCTATCATTTTTTTATCAACAATAATGGCAAATGGTTCTTTAGTATCAATAACTTTAATAATTTTAGTATAATATTTTTCAGGAATCATATTTTTAAAAATAGGGGAGCCATGTTTTAACCTGTCCAAGCAATCTTCCTTAAGTTCTATTGCAGGAATGAGCCTAATTATTATCTCCGCAGGCACAAGCAATTTTCTAAGCTCCTTTTCATCACCGTTTTTGTATTTTTCAACAGCTTCTTTAAATTTATCGAGATTAACAAACTCTTTATCTTTATCTGAAAATAATCCTGCTTGAAGTCGCCTAAGTGAAATCATTTGTGCGCCACCAATATTTTTTCCTAAATCATCAATTAACTTCCTTATGTATGTTCCTGCTTCAACTTTAGAGATAAATCCTACCTCGCGTTTTTTAGCATCAAAGCTAGTTATTTTAAATTCCATAATCTCTCTTTGTCTAACTTGCCGTTTAACTCGCGATATGCGGGGTGGGAGTTGATTTATTACACCTAAGAATTTTTTCATCTCTTCTTCGAGTTTTTTTCTAGTAACATCTTTATGGAGTTTCATTGTTCCAATATAAGTTTTATCTCTATGCATAAAATACTCTTGAATTTTGCAAGCTTTTTCAAGACAAATAGGGAGTACGCCCGTAACTTGCGGGTCTAGTGTTCCGAAATGTCCGCATTTCTCAAGCCCGAGACTTTTACGGACGTGATTTACAACATCAAAGCTCGTGCATCCTGCAGGTTTATCTATATTCAGAATAGAAAAATTAATTAGCTCTTGAATTGGCTTTTCTTGCTTAATTTTTTGGAGGTTTAATTGATTCATCGTATGTGTATGTTAAAACAAATAAATCTTTTTAAACAATCCTATTGTGATAATAACATGGAAAACGAAGAAGAAATCCGAGGAGATAGGGGAGAAATTATTTACAAAGATGACAGAATAGTAATTTCTAAGGCAGATTTAGACGAGCATGATTTAACTATTGACCGCAAAGCGGATAGAATCTATTGCTTATTGCCTCACGGAGTTTTAAAAGACTTAGCAAATAGACATGACATAAAAAGTTTTGAAGGAAGCATGAATGCGATGAATTCTAATTTTGTTTATCAATTCAAGCAAAAAAACATGCCACTTGAAAATTTAGCATGGGCATTTGCAAAAGCTAGAATATATGAATTAGAAGATGAAGTTCATTATTTTATTGATAAAAGTTTAAATCATGAATAAATATCTATGACAAACCTTAAAAAAATTTGTGAAAGCGCTAAAAGTGTTAAAGCTTCTAATTTAAATTTAAGAGGAGAAAACCCGATTATTTGCAATAGAAGAGCTAGCCCACAATATAGAAAATTTTGTGTTGTAACTAATACTTATTCAACAGGTCACGCGAGGCAAGATGTTTCAATAGAGCCTAGTGAGGCAAGAAATTGCCCTTATAGAACTATATAAATTACACAATTTTTAATAATTATATATTAATTTCTAGAGCAATTTCCTAGAATAATATCACTAAGCTCTTTTCCAATCTCATTTAAATTTCTTGTTGAGCTATAACTCTTAATAGTTATTTTTGTTTTCTCTCTTTCATGTTTTAAATAAAATCCAATAACAATTTTTTCTTGTCCTAAACTTGCTTCTAAAGATATGGGCTCAACATAAGCATTTATTGCTTCCCCATGTTCGTTTTTTATGTGAGTCGTAATGCATCCAACACAGTCAATAGTATATCCTGCATTTTTAATCGCATCAGAAATCCCTTGCAAGTCTGGTTCAAATTGATATTCCATTTTGCTCTTATTCTTAGAAGGATTCTATCTCTTTAAAGCTTTTCTTTGTATCTTCGGAGTTTCTTGAGAAGTTTTTGAAGTATGTTTCATTTGTTTTGCCTGTTGTTTTTCCATTTGTTCTGTTGCAATTTTGCTTGATTCTTCTTTTTCTTTAGTATCTTGTTTTTCCTCTGCTGTTTTTTCTTCTTTAACTTCAACTTCTGGTTCTTTCTTTTCTGAAGCTTTCTTAATCATTTCAACTTGTTTTTTTGCGTCTCTCGCAATTTGGAATTCAATATGTTTAGGAAGATTAACAAGTTTTACATCTACATATCCGTCATCGTATTTTATTGCTTTAACTTTTATGCTTGCAGGAGGTTTTTTTACTCCCCTGAATCTTATTTCATTATTTAATAAAACATCTACTCTGGCTTTTCTTAAATCTCGGTCATAAACTTTCATATGCTTTACTATAAATTCCTTAAGAGTTTTAACAGCTTTATTTGCTCTTTTCCATTCAGGAACTTTTTGCCAGCCCCTTCTAAGTGGAACAATATATTCTCTTTCAAGCACAATTTTATTTTGTTTATCTTCTGCCATGTTGTTTTTGTATGTTCTTTATGTATATTAGTTTTTCTACCTTCCTAGAGTTTCTTTTTTCTAAAAAGAAACTGTAGTACTAATCGCGGAACTGTCTCTTCCTCATTGTTGCTGGTTTAACATGAAGTTTTGTTCTTCTCCAGCTTCTTTTAAGTCGAGTCATATAACTTGGATGTACTCTTTTACCTTTTCCGTATTTTTTAACAACAGTCCAAAAAGGAGCCCACTTCGTATGTCTAGCATGCACTGCTAGTTTTGTTTTCTTTTGAAATCGTCTTCGTTCTATTTTTACCATATTGTTATTTCTTTGCTCCGTTAAAATGATTCATAAGATTTTTATGGCTGCTATAAAGCATCTCGCTAGTTTTAGTATTCTTTACATAATCTATGGAACATGACTTTGCAGCATATTTTCTTGTTCTGGTTGGGTGCGCGTTATACTGATTTACTACAAGATCTGCAGCTTCAGCATTAGGGCAAATTATTTCGTGCTCATCAGAATTTTGTGAATCTTTTCTTTGGAAGATTACTGCATGAAGATTATGTGCAAGTCTAGGATCTTTTCCAGGATAACATGCAATTTCTAGTAAGGTTTTAGTCTGATCAATAGAATCTTTCGCTTCTTCGCCTTGTAATCTTGTTTTTCCAAGATAAATCAATGTTTCAAGTGTTGCTTCTCTATCAGGCGTAATAATAAATCTAGTTAACATTTTATTTAATCTCCTCCAAAAGTTGTTTTCCTTTAACAGTAAGTTTTCTTCCAAATCTTTTTCCTTCTTTTACTTTTTCAAGCAAGCCTTCTTTTTCAGCGCTTTGTAACATTGTTCTTATTATTTTTCCAGAAGCTTTCATAAATATTTCAGGTCTTGCGCCCCTATTTTTTCTTGAACCATATTTTGTTCTTAATCTGCTGACGCCTACGACTCCTTGTAGATATATTTGTCTTAGTATAGAAGCTGCCCGATTATACCACCAATCAGAATTCTCAGGCGGTCTTAGCTTTGAAACACTTGTTTTTACGAATAGAGCCCATTCAGGCATTGCGAATGCAGGCATTTCTTTTAGGATTGCTGCTAGTTTATCGTTATATTCTGCTGCTGGTAATGTATATATATTTGACATATTTTTGTTTGAATATTTATTATCCTCATTAGACCTCATCTTGCGATGATAGACAAGCTCATTGAGCCATCAAGTCTATTTTAAGTTTGTAATCAGGGTTTATAAATCTGATGTCTTATAATCTAAATGGAACAAAAGAAAGGCCAGGTTAGATACAGAACAAGAGGAGAAACTAACTGGAGTGGAAGAATGCCTGATAGCTTGTTAACTCCTGAAACAGTACAAATAAGGCGTTTTCAAGGCTATGAGTTTGAAAAAGATTTTAGTCATATTCCCGACTTGCAAATTCCAAAACCGCCGAAAGATTTTCATTATAAGCAGCCAAAAAAATCAGAATTAAAAAAAGACATAACATATATTCTCTGTCCTGATAAAAAATGTGGGTTATTCTGGCATGAATCTTTTTTTGCATGTGAATATAATTGCCCTAAAAAAGATTTAGAGAAAAAAGTTATGGTTTGCGGATGTTGCATGGATACTATAGTTCTAGAAAGCAATTATTCTCTAATGAGAAGTGTAAGGCATAATTGCAAGGATGGAAAAAATCCGCTTTTATTCAGAAGTTCTAGGCACTATGAAATAATTTACAAGTTGCCGAAATAATAGGAAATTAAACGCCCCAAGTTGGCTCTTTTGCTCTTCTTATCTGCGCAATTTTTTGAAGAACATCAATTTCTTCTTTGCTTAATAGTTCTTTATTTTCTTTGAATTCTTTAAACATTTTCGGCCCGATATCAACATAAAGATACTGCTTTTCCTTAATCTGTCTTTCAAAATTAACTCCGGGTAAACTTATTGCAACTTCCATTCCAGATGTTGCTTCTTGAATGCTTTCTTTATCGACTTGTATTTTTTTTACAGTAGCAATTTCTTCTCCGCGTTCATCCATAAGATTAGTTCCGCTTTTTAATTTTCCTGCTTCAACTTTTACGCCGAATATTGCCGGATTTGAATTATGGAACACATACTGATGCAAAATTTTTAGTTTGCATACGCTCGCAAGCTTCATCATTTTTTCTTTTTCAATTTCATTTCTTTTTTCAGTCTGCCATTCCTTAAGCTTTTCAATTAATTTATAGACAACTTCTTCTTCAAATATTTTAATATTCCTAGTATCAAGTTCATTTGTATCTTCATCATGTTTTACATTAAATCCAAGTATAACTGCTTTAAGGGGGTCTGTTTGAAAATTAGTGTTGGCATCAATAATATCTCTCTTATTTATATCGCCTATTCCTGTTTTGCAAACAAGAATATTTTCTTGCCTTAATAGAACAAGGAGTGCTTCAAGACTTCCAAGCGAATCTGCTTTTACTATTATTCCTTCTGAATCTGTTTCAACCTGGTCGGTTATTAATTTCTTAAATTCCTTAAGTATTTCTGATTTGTTATCCTTAAAAACTTGAAAAGGCATTCCCGGAAGAATATTTTCCATTGAAGTATCTTTTAATTGGATTCTTAATCCCGTAGCAGCATGGGCTTTTTCAACGGTTCTGAATTTGCTTGAAATGGGCATAACCTCTTCAAGAATTCTTATTTTTGAAAAAATAGGCTCTCCTGTAAAAGTTCCTATAGCAATTTCATCTTTGCTTGAGAGAATACCATCATAGAGTATAGATTCCACATAATTATTAGTTTTTTCTTTTTTAACTTCAAGTATAACTCCTTTTCCCTGCTCACCCAATCCTAATCTGGATTTTAAGAATTTTTGTGAAAGTCCGCAAAGCGTGAACAAAAGCTCGCTTATTCCTTCGCCGGTTTTTGCGCTACAAGGTACAAGCGCAAGATTTTTTGTAAAATCTGTTATTTCATAATAAGGGAGTGCATTAAACCCATAACTATGCAGACTTCCTTCAAGTGTAAGCAACTTTTCTATAAATTGGTCTTTTGTTAGCCTTGATTGCATGTCTATGCTTTCAATAAGGTCTTCAGATTGTTTTCTCCATCCACTTATGTTATCGACTTTATTAAGCGCAACAATAAAAGGCGTTTTATTTAATTTAAGAATTTCTATAACTTCTGCTGTTTGAGGCTTTATTCCATCGTTAATATCAATAACAACAATTGCCAAATCAGCAAGTGCACCCCCGCGTTTTCTTAGATTTGAGAACGCAGCATGTCCTGGTGTGTCTATAAATAAAAATCCAGGAATATCTAGTGTAATTTTTTTATTTTCAATAAGTGGGCAACGGCCCATTATTCTATCTCTTGGAAAAAGTGTAAAAGATATTTTTTGCGTAATTCCGCCAGCTTCTGTTTCATAAACATTTGTTTTTCGTATACTATCCAGTATGCTTGTTTTTCCATGGTCAACATGCCCGCAAACAGTTACAATTGGTTGGCGTATTTTGATTTCTTTAGTTTTGTCTGTCATGCATACGATAAAGAAAGGTTGTTTTTAAAGGTTAAGAATTAAGACAAGATTATATTAAATATTTCTTTAGCGGAGTCATAGCTATCTGTGACCAGGTTTCTACATCGCAATCAGGCGCCATCATTATTTCTTCTAGTTGACTGATAGTCATTAATTCACCCATATCTATTTCGTGTTCGTCTGTTGGTTTAACTTCTGTGGAGTCTGTTAAAGCCGCGTAGAGTATTCCGAAGTGAACACTACCTATTGAATTAGAGTCATCATTAATGTAGCCTAAAGGTTTGATGTCATATATTTTTCCATTCATCTGTATTTCTTCTTCAATTTCTCTTTTCATACTTCCTCTTATCGGATTAAGACTATCAGAGCCCTCTATATGGCCTCCAACACCCCAGCTCCATTTTCCATATAATCTTTTTTCTGCATAATTTTCATCTTTAGAAGCTCTTTTGTAAGCAAAAACTTTTTTTAATTCAGGATTTATTACTAACGCGTAACCTATTGGTTGTTTAAAAGTCGGATTTTCTTCAGCACTAATTTTTCCTAGCGCTAAATCTCCATTTTTCCCCCTTCTCAACAAAAGAGAGTTTGCTAGAATTCTTGATTCAAAATCTACTTCACCCGTCATTTGAAAACCATTGAAATAATCTTTATTATAATTGAAAAGAACATCTCTTTCAACAGTCATTATCATTTGGTCCTCTTTTGCCATATTCTTTAATAATTCTAATTGTTTAAAAACACTGCTATAGCTTAAAGTATAGTTTAAATATCATAATTTCTTTGAAATAATATGAAACCAAAACCACTCAATGAACTTGAATATGACCTAGAATTAGATGGGGTTGCAAAAGAAATAAAGAAAAATAAAGCAAAACGAGTTTTAATTCAGCTTCCAGAAGGATTAAAACAATGGGCAACACAAATATCAAGTGAACTTAAAGCTAAAACAAATTCTAATATTTTTATTTGGCTCAATTCTTGTTTTGGTGCATGCGATGTCCCCTTAGAAGTAGAAAAGCTAGGAATAGACATGATTGTTCAATTCGGACATAGTGAATTTCGAAGAAATTTGCTAGACAGAAAATAGTGATTTTCTGTATAGTAACTGGGATTTTAAGGATAAAAAGATAAAGATTGTGAAATAAGTTATATTTTCTGCAGGACATAAATTGTTTTAAACCAAAATTTCTTTTTAGTTATAGGAAAAAAAGTAGTAACATGGCATTTTTTAGATTTGGAAGAAGCGATAATCTGTATTTTCCAGGATGTTATACTGGTAAGTTCGCGGAAAATAGCATAGAAAATTATAAAAAAATATTAAAAAAGTTAGATATTGATTTTAATCTACAAAAAAATTTTAAGTGTTGCGGTGGATTTCTAGATGAGTCCGGATATGAAAAGGACTTGCGTAAACTTGCACGTGAGAATTCAGAAGAATTCAAAAGTAAAGAATACAAAAAAATAATAACAAATTGTCCCCTGTGTTGTATTACCCTTAATAACTATAAAAATATAATTCCAGGGTGGACTATCAATGTAGAACATATAATCCTAACTATTCTAAACAAACTCCGTGAAAATAATGAATTTATGAAAAATATTTTTTCAGAACAAGTTGCATATTATGATTCCTGTTATTTGGCGAGATATATGAACTTAGTAAATGAACCTCGTGAAGTTCTTAAAAAATTAGGTTACAATATTTTTGAGTTTAAAAAAAATAAAGAAGAAACTCTCTGTTGTGGAAGCTGTGGGGGATTAATTCATACAAATCCAGATTTATCAAACAAAATTGCCAGTAATTTTATAAAAATGTTAAAAAGAAGTGGAATTAAAAAAATAATAACTTCAGATCCGAGAGACTTTGTTCATCTCAGCAAAAATTTATTAAAATTAGGGATAGGCGAGGATGAAATCCAAGTTATTGAATTTTCAGAAGCAGTTTGTATGGGATTAAATATTAAAACTAATTAAAAACAAAATGGTAAAATCACAAAAAAATAAAATAGTTTATGAAGAAAATATAAACAACATCAAAGGAAAAGCTCTAGCAGTAATATTTCCTGAAACAATGCAAGAAATTAAAAGTTTAATTAAGACGACAGAAGAGGATATAATTTTTAGGGGAAATGGCACTAGTTTTACCGGAGCCGTAATCCCAAAAAACTCTTTTGTTGTTGATTTTTCAAAAATGAATAACATTTTAGAAATAAATGAAGCGAGAAAAATAGTCGTCGTTGAACCCGGAGTTCTTTTAGATGAACTTAATGAAGAGCTAGAGCCTTATGGGCTAGAATTTCCCATTATTCCTATTTTTGCAGGACTTGAAACTCTCGGAGGTATGATTGCAAAAAATTCTGCTGGGAACCGAGAAATAAAATATAGCCGTATGATTAATTGGATTGATTCTTTGGAAGTAATAAACGGAAAAGGCGAACAAATAAAAATTTCTAAATCTGATTTAAGTGATTTTGTGGGTTTAGAAGGTACAACAGGTGCAATTGTCAAAGCATCATTAAGATTAACAACAAAAAAGCGCAGGAGTCTTACAATCTTGAAGGCAAATACACTTCAAGATGTTTTTATGGCGAATAGAAAATTAAAACTAAAACAAGATATAAGCTCCATTGATATGATTAATCCCTTTCTTTCTTCAATTTTGGGGCTTGATAAAAAATACCATCTTTTCGTTGAATCAGAAAGCGAAGAAGGAAATTTCAGGGCAGAAAATTACGAGCATTTTATGAAACTTAAAAACTCCGCATATAAAAGGGCTGCAAGTGAAGGTTTTATTTACATGAGCAACATTAAGTTTTTGATAGATAGTTTACAGGATTTTCTTTTGTATTTAGAAGAAAAAAGTATTCCTTATTTTTCTCATATGGCTTCAGGAGTAGTTTATCCCCTTTTCAAACTTGAACAAGTAAATGAGGTTAATGAAGCAATGAAATTTGCTAAGAGAATAAGGGGAAAAATAGCTTATAATTTTGGTATAGGGCTTACAAAAAAAGATTCTCTTGAACCCGGAGAAATACATTTAATAAAACGTGTTAAGTCTCGACATGACCCTCATTGGAAATTAAATAAAGATAAGCTTATTGATTTTAAGATTATGAACAAACCAGATAGGGAAATTCCAAGAGAAATATTAGAACCTGAAAAACCCGAAATACGGGAAATACTTGAAATAAAAGAACAAACTGAATTAATGGAAGAACCAAAACAAGAACAAATATCTGTAAAAAAACAAGAACCAGAACTTTCTCTTGAAGAAAAAGAAAAAATAAAGAAAATTGCAGCGGGATTTTTTGCCGGTGGCAGAAACGGAGATAATAACTAAAACATGACTGTTGAACAAAGCAACGCAAAAGAAGAAGTAATAGAAATATGTGAAAAATGCATAAAGTGCGGATTATGCAAGGAGTTGTGCCCTGTTTTCAAGGTTTTGCGAGAAGAAGCAAGCTCGCCAAGAGGGCACGCAATAATGCTTTCAGATAAAATTTATGATAAAATGGTTTTTGATTGTACTCTTTGCAAGGCATGCGAAGAAAAATGTCCACTTAGTTTAAAGTTATGCACTGCAATAAAAAAAGCACGTCAAGTTCTTAATTTAAAAGAAAAAGAAAATTCAACCAACAAAGAGATGTTAAAAAGATTTTCAGAAGGAAATAATCCTTATGAAGATGAGGACGATTGATTATTTGGCTCGGCAATCAGCTGTATCAAATGCAAATGCAATTTCGTTATAAGATTTTTCAGGATGCTTTATTATAATCCTGATTGGAACACCCCTGTAACTATCTGCCGGGATTCCAACAGAATATCCTGCCGGTTCTAGTAATCTCCTTATTCGATTTATATTTTGAAATATGGGTCCGCCAATAGTTGATTCTATATTTATATTCTTCCCATTTTTTAATGCCTCTTTTTTTAAATTTTCAAATTTTTCATTTTCAATCTTAAGCTGTTCAAGATCTAGTTTGAGTTCAAGTCTCCCCATTATAATTCTTCTTCAATAGGGTATTTTAATATTATTGTGTTAGAATTCTAGTTTTATTAGTAATCTTCAATTTCAGAAGTTTCTTCCTTTTTTGCTGGTTTCTCTGCTTTTGCGGCATCGGGGTCTGTTTTTAAATCTTCAAGATTAATTGAATTAATCATCTCTCTGAATTCTAAAAATTTATCAGCTGGAATTCTTGTTCCTGATTTTGTGAATCCAGTATATCTCTCACTTGTTGTAAACTCCCTTATTGTAAGTCCTGTTTTTCCACCAAAATCATCGATTCTTACAACTATAGCAGTCATATCGTTCTTCTGTATCTTTCCTATATCTTTTTCCATATTGTTTTTGTGAAACAAAAATAATAGTCAGAAATTTCCTAAATTTCTGAATGTAAAAAAGCTTGTTGCCAAAACCAGAATGGTTTAGCGCTTTTTTACTTATTTTGTATACTGTTTTTGAGTTTCCAGAGTATTTAAATTTTTATATTATTTTTTTCTTGCTAATTTAATCTTTAGAGCAATGAATCCTGCAATAGCCAATACCACAAATCCCATTGCAATCCAATAATTATTATTTCCAGATGCTCCAACAGCCGCACCAGTTATAAGATTAATTGGCGTTTGTTGATTTGCAGCTAGTTCAGCTAAATCTGAAGCAGAAGGCGTTACAGATAGTATACCCAGAACATTCGAGTGGCTATTTGATGAATCTGAATCATCATCAGAACTAGAACTTGTCGTTGTAGTAGTTGATGAACAAGCTGAACAAACTCCGCCACAGTCTATTCCAGTTTCATCTTGATTTTGTATTCCATCGGAACAGGTTGGAGTTGCTGTTTGTGTGACTCCAGAATGATGGAGCCCTGTTATTTTGTATTGGTGGGTTGTAGTATTTTCAGTACAGGTATATCCTCCAAAATCTTGGCCATTGCATTGAACATGAGTTTCATCTGAACCCTTACAATTGTCTGATATTTCATCTTTAGAATTTATTTCAGCATCCTTAACACATACCCAATTCATACTAATATCGATTCTATTCATGTATAGTGTTTTTGTTTGATTAATTAATCTGCTCGTGTCGATTCCCCTCAAGATTACATAACCCTTAACAGCAGAATTATTATTATTTTGTTCAATTGTGATGTTATTAAAATCAATTGTTCCGTTTGTAAAATTATAATCAAAGTCTGCGATGATACTATTGCCTCTTGTTAATTTTATTTCAAGAGCACCCGTTACAGTAGTCCATTCAGAAACAGGATTATTTCCTATAAAAATTTCTATAGCATTTACTGTGCCAGAATTAAATGTGTCATTAGTAACTGTAGAATTTCCCAGAACAGTTCCATTCAAAGCATCTGTAACATTCTGTACAGGGTTTATAGTTATATTTATAGTCAAATTAGAAAGTGTTGTATTTGTATAATTATCGCTAGGATGCTGAGTCTGATCAAAACATAAACTTGAATCTAAACAATCTAAACAATCCCCTGTTATTAAATCATAATTGCTACATAACCAAGTAGGTGCGCAGTAATCACAAGTATCTGTTTTTATTTCAGTTATTATTCGGCTATTAAAACTAGGAGACTCTACTGTTGTTTTGAATATATCTTTTGAACTTACCGCAAGTGTTCCTTCTCCACAAGAATTAGTGTCATTCTGAGTTATATCCATCGTAGCATTTACAGTATTATCCGTATTACATTCAGTTGTATTTATCCATTCTGTTGACGAAACATTTACCCAATTTGGAATGCAAAAGTCGCAGGTTCCATTTGTTTGATATTCAAAAATAGTTGTATTAACTTCGCATCCATAAGTATCATATTGAGTTAAGTTTCTTGACTGATTCATCACGTCTCCAGAAACGCAACTTATATTTTCCCATGAGCTCCAAGTAGTATTTTGTAATGTTGGTCCGACTAATTGATAATCATAAATTGTTTGATTCAAAACTTCTCCGCAAGAGTTAGAGTCATATTGTATTAAGAATTGTGATTGATTCATTTGATTAATCGCGCAACTTAAATCACTAAATCCTGACCAAGTCGTATTTAGAAGACTTGTTACACAAGAATCACAATTATTGTCTACTCCGTCGCCAGCAATTTCTATCTCAGCAGGGTTAACAGTAGAATTATTGTCATTACAATCACCTGCGCCTATTTTCGGAGAAAGAAATGTTGCGCCAGCGCAATAACCATCGCCATCAGCATCATTTGTAGCACTATCTGCACAGACATCACAAACATTTCCAAGGAAGTCTGCGTCCGCATCACTTTGATCTGGATTTGAAATATTTACACAGTTGTCATTAATATCAATAACTCCGTCATTATCATCATCAGGATCTACACAATCTTTAAGCCCATCAAGATCATTATCGCTGAAGCCCTCATCAACAGCTCCATCACAATCATTATCTAATCCGTCGCAGATTTCAGGAGCAGGCATTCCAGGTAAACAAGTATTAACTTGACTTCCTGCTGAACAAGTAAAAACTCCAGCAGCATTACATTCTCCTAAACCACATGAAGTTGCACTATTATACCAAGCTTCATCTGTTCCATCATCAATTATTGAACCATCACAATCATTATCTAATCCGTCGCAGATTTCAGTTGCAAATGGGTAGACTGCAGAGTTCATATCATCACAGTCTGTATTTGAAGTATAACCGTCACTGTCATTATCCCTGTAACAATTTTCTACAGCTTGAAATTGAAAATAAGTATTATTATTTCCATTGTTCCATAAATCTGATAAAAGGTTTGTTACAGCATAACAAGTTCCATAATTAGAATCATATTCAGTCATCATTTTTGATTGATTCATTTTTTCATTCAGTAAGCAAGAAATATTCTGCCAATCTGTCCAGCTTGAATTAATTGGATTTGAAGTACAAACATCAATTGTGTCCCACAACATTGCTTCTTCGTAGAGTGTACTATAAAAATGAAAGTGTCCGCCAGTATCAGAACCACTTAAATCCAACCAAGCAGTATTATACCATGTTCCAGTATTCCAATTTCCGTCATTAATAGCATTTGTTGAAGAATAAAAATAATTCCAAGAATTAACTTGCGATTGCGAAACAGAGGTGATAACTGTCCAGTCAGTTCCATTAAAACATTCTCCATCGGCAAAAATATTATCTCCTCCACTAGCAATATATTCGCTTCTTAATCTTAACACTAAAGTATTAGCATCATAATCCCAACAAGAAGAAAGTATACTTACATTTTCCAAAATTGGGTGAGAACTATCCGCAGCAGTTGAACCAAATTTTACTTTCCATTGTGAAGTCCCTTGTGCTTCTTGGGGTTTTGTATAATTTACAAAAAGATAACTAGGAACATCAGTTGTATAACTGCCACTATACTGTAAATCACACAGCCCATCATTTCCCATTTGATTCGTCGTGTTAGCACTTTCTTGATAGCAAGGAGAATCTGGAATATATGCATTTATGAAACTTAAAATGATAAAGAAAAAGATTATTCCGCCAATCAATTTAAACAAATCTTTCATCGGAAAATGAATATTTTAGAGTTAATAAAGATTTATATCTAAGAAAATTATTTCAGTTTAAGTTTTCCGTTTTGCCAATCTCTTATTAACATCACACTAGTTCGCGTTTCATCAGGAACTCCACCTTTCTTTAAATGGCCCTTCGCAAGCGCAATTTTTTCAAGTATTAGTACTGAATTTGTTTCATCATCAAATTTAATGTTATAAAACTCTTCGAGTTTTCTAATTTTATTATTATCAATAAACATTTCAACTATTTTGCAAGCAACTGCTTCAGCATCTTTTATCTTTTCAGGTCCTCTTGCTGAAATCATACCTAGTTTTGCTTCTTCTTTATATCCTAATGGAACAACTCCCGGAGTATCTATAAGTTTTATATCACTGCCTGCATTAATCCAATGTATTCCATGTGTTGTTCCAGCTTTGCTTGAAACTTTCATCTTGTTTTTGAATGCAAGTGCGTTTATTATAGAACTTTTTCCAACATTAGGATAACCGACGACTCCGACAATTATATCTCCCTTTGCTTCACGATATGGTTTTTTTATTATTGGAGACTCTAAAAAAGTCTTTCTTTTGCCGTATTTTGAAAACACTTGTTTTATTCTTGCTATTAATATCTTTATTGTTCTTCTATTTTTTTGAGTGACATAGGCAATTTCAGCTTTAGGCACTCTTGAAAGTTTTTCATACGCGTACTCGAGTTCTCTTTTTGAAACAAGATCTGATTTATTTATAACAAATATCCTAGGCCGGCCCATTGTTTCAATCATTTCTTCAAGTTTTTTATTTCTTGATAAATCAGGCATTCTTGCATCAAGTATTTCTAGTACTATGTCTGATTCTTTTATTATCTGTTCAACTGAATCCCAATATGGTTCCATGAAATATAGGGGCTGGAAAGGTTTATAAATCCGCTTTTAGGAAATATAACTATAAGAATAGTGTAGGTAGGGTTATACTGAACGAGACGATTTCTTATAAAAATTAAACTACACACAGGAGGAAAATAATAATGGGATACGGTAATTTCCGAGGCGGATCAAGTTCATCAGGTAATGGCGGACGAAGATTCGGAGGCGGCGGAGGATTCAGAAGAAGCTTTGGTCCAAGAGAAATGACTAAAATCAAATGTTCTACTTGTGGCAAAGAAGACGAAGTTCCTTTCAAGCCAAGAGAAGGCACACCGGTTTATTGCAAGGATTGCTATTTCAAATCAAAAGGAATGGCTCCAAGAAGCGAGAAACCAAAAGCTGAAGCATCAGAAGACGCAGAATTAGCAGAAGAAGATTCTGAAGAATTCGGTGATGATTCTGAAGAAGAATCAAAATCTGAAGCAGCTTAATAAACTAAGCCAATAAACTTTATTTTTACTTTTTATTTTTAATTTATCTTAAGCGAAATAGCAAAACAAAAAAAGGTATAAAAATTAAATTTTTACAATTTAACAATGCAAAAACCATTTAAAAGAAGATTTGAAAGAGAAAATTCACAGCATAATGGTCACAGCAGAAGTTTTGAGCGTCCAAGTAGGAGAACTGTTGGAACAATAATAGATCTGGTGGATGGAGATTATTTTCAAGGCGTAGTAAAAATAATGAGAAAAACACAACCAGGCCCTGTAATTTTTGTAATAAGTGATGGCTATGGGAGTGTTGATGCTGTAATCAAGGAATCTAATCTAGAAGTTGATGAGGTTATAGAACTATCTGGAGCAGTAAATGCGAGGGCAGGAAAACTTCAAGTAGAAATTATGTCCATAAAAAAATCAAATGTAGATTTTGACAAGATAATCGAAGAAAATTCAAGCCCTAACAAAAAAGATTTTAGCATAAAATCAGAAAGATTTGAAAAATTAAAACCTTATTTTTATAAAATTGCAAAAAGAATAAGAAAAGCAATTTTAGATAATCAATCTATTTTAATAAGACATCATGCAGACGCGGATGGAATAATCTCAGGATTATGTATTGAACAATCCTGTAGGCAGCTTATGGAAAAAATAGGCGTAAATCCAGATTATAATCTTTATAGGAGTCCAAGTAAAGCGCCTTTTTATGAAATTTCTGATGTTTTTAGGGATGCAGTTTTAACTAAAAGAATAATAGAAGGTCATGGCCAAAAAAAACCCCTAGTTGTTGTGCTTGATAATGGTTCTACGCCGGAAGATGTTTTAGGATTAAGAACACTCCACTCACTTGGGTTTGAAATAATTGTAGTAGATCATCATAATCCAGTTCATATTGTAAATAAAAAAACAGCAGTGGATGACTATGTTTCTTGTCATTTAAATCCCTACATAGAAGGACTAGACAGCCAAACCTGCGCAGGAATGTTAGCCTACGAAGTAGCAAGATTAGTATCTGAGGACTATAATAGCCCACTTATGCCAGCAGTTGCAGGAATCACAGATCATTGTTTAATTCAAGAAACAGAAGAGTACATAAAAAATAGTGGAAAATCAAGACCTGAACTTGAAAAAATAGGGATGACTATTGACTTTATAGCTTATAACCTAAAATTTGATGGTGGAAAGGGTTTGTATGAACAAGCATTTGTGAATGATAAATTTGTAGCGATTATTAGTGCAGAAGTAAAAAAAGGATTTGAAACTCAGCTTCAGAGCACATTACCTTACTTAAGAACTCAGGAGATAGATGGAGTGGTATTTTCTTACATTGATTTAGAAAAATACACAATAAGATTCAAGTATCCGGCACCAGGGAAGGTATTAAGTGCTATTCATGATGTTATTGCTACAGAAAAAGAAACTCTCCCAGTTATAACTCTTGGATGTTTATCTGACATGATTATATTCCGAGCAACAAAACCAATATTGCCTGTTGAAAAGATAATTAAAAAGTTAAAAAAAGATATACCTAATGCGAATGTTGATGGCGGCGGTCATGAATGTGCTGGAGCAATAAAATTCGTATCAGCACATTTTACAGATGTTTTAGAAAACATAAAACAGCAAGTAAAAGACCTTAAATATTTAGAAAATTCTGAAGATATTAATAAACAATAATTATTTTTCAATTTTTTTATTAATCTGCCTTTGAATTATATTAAATAATATAAAAAATAATAAAAGTAACGTAAGCGCTAATTCTATGCTTTTAACAGTATTAAGCACAAAATTAAATCCTAGGGCTACAAGCCAGCCGATAGTAGCCATAAATCCAACCCAAAGAACCAAGGCTATGGAATTATAATAGACAAATCTAGCAAAACTTAATTTATGTTTTTTATGTGAGAAATAAATCAAAGTTAATACTCGTGTCCCGTAGAGAAATTTAACAATAGAAAGAGTTATTAGAATATTTTTATGTGCGACTTTGCTTATTGCATGAAAAAGTTTTTTATAATGCCCGCCCCAAAAATTATGCTTTTCAATTTTTGGAAGAATTTTCTTCCCAAGTAAGAACCAAAGTGAATCGCCAAGTTGCGCCCCCAAATAAGCACCAAGAATAAGTATCCAAAACGGAATAGATAGATTAAATGCAAGTATTGAAAGAAGAATCATTGAAGCATCACCCCATAATGATATTGCTATGAACGAAAGAGCAAAAAAGAAAAATGGATTTACAAGAATACTTGTAGATAATCCTGCTATGAATGTTTCAAGGAAGGTCATATTTATTTCTTTTTTGTTTGTCTCTCTTTTTTATTTACACGTTTCTTGAGTTTTTAAAATAAACGCCGCCACCAGGAGTCGAACCTGGGGACCCGTGAAGGCATAGCTTTCCAGGCTATTGCAAAACCGTTATGCGATGGCGGCATAATTTTATTATTTAAGAGGGGATTATAAGTTTATCCTTGATTTAAAGGAAAGGTGACTTGTCAGGAAAACCTTGGTTTTCATACGATTTTAAATGTTATTACCTGCTCGAAGCCTGCACAAGTTCGGCTTCTCGCTCAACTAATCTAATAATGCAACTGCAATTTGGAAATTATGTTTCAAGTATCGCAATTTTTTAGAATTATTAATATCTTTGTAGAATTATGCACAACCCAAATTATATCTTAGAAATAACGTAGAAAATTTCACTTTCAAACTCCAACCTCTTGAAATCCATGCCAATGCGGTCAAGCATTCTTTCAATCCAACCACGCTGCGGAAAATTCATAGATTTTCCAGAAACAGTGCGAGTTGCAAATGAAACAATGAGAAACTTGCATTTTTCTCTTAAAACTTTTATAATTTCTTCAGAATATTTATGGCCTTTTTTTTCAACAACATCTAAAAATTTAAACATTAAGCAAATATCACAACTCGGAAGAGTTTTTATGTTTTCTATTCTTGATAAATCCAAAAGCTCTGATTTTCCATTAATTTTCTCGATTTTAAAAAACTCATTGAGAAAATCATTATCTTTTTCATTAATATCATACACGTAGTAGTCTGTGTTATCTGGAAGATTCATATAAGCAAATGAAACTGGATTTAATCCTGCACCTAAATCAAGAATGCTCTTAGGTTCGCTTGTAATATCAAATATTTTATTATAAAGTTTTGGATAAATATCAAGTCTTTCGCGTGTTGAACGATTTGTTTTTAATATTTCATCTATGATGTCTAAATCATTTGGGTCTTTTCTTAGTTCTTCCAGAAATTCGCCCTTTCTTTTTGCATTTTTAGGATGTACTTGAAAGCTCCCGTGAGCTTTATGAAGAATAGTCTTAATATCTTTTAGAATAAATTTTTCTTTGTATTGTTCCCATCGGGGATTTTTTTTAATATATTCTTCTGTTTTCTGCTTTATTACTTCTTCAGAAATCGCTTTATATTTCTTTGATGATTTTATTGCTTTAATGATTTCTTGTTCGTTCATGATTCCTTAAGAAAACTTGGAATTATAAAAGTTTGCTTACTATGCTGTGGACTTCTTCTGCGATATCTTCTTTTTTTCTTAATGTACTTATTGTTCCATCAATTGTGCAATCTACTTTTTTCCAGCCGTATATTCTTGCAAGATGAAGATAAGCTCTTTCCGCATTTTGCAGGTGTTGCGGGTCATTTTCATGACCATCTGCTTTTCCAGGTCTTCCTTTTTTTAATTCCATGCCAACTAGATAGGGCATATAAAGGAAAACTACTGCATCTGCTCTTGGAATTTTGAATGTTTTAAACTCTAAATCTTCAAGCCATCTAAAGTACTCTTCTCTTTTTGCATCACTAATAATCTTGCCACCCTGATGCCCCATATTAGATTCAACATATCTGTTTAATATTAAATTTTTTCCAGAATTTAATATTTCTTCAATTTCCGGTTTTGCAAAAAATCTATCTTCTGCATAAAGAACAGACGCAAGTTTAGGATTTATAGAATTAGATACTCCAAATTCCTGCTCAAAAGGTTCTTTACCTAGATATCTTGCTACCATTTGCCCTGTTGGAGTTCCGTATCGTGGAAAACTCATAGTCTCGCAAGGAATATTTTCAGATTTCAATCTTTCAATAAGTTTAAGTGTTTGTGTTTCTTTCCCAGAAGCATCTGTTCCTTCAATAACAATCATTTTTCCTCTTTTTGTTTCCATGCTAAACTATAACTTTTTCTTCTTTAAGTTTTTCAAAATAAACTTTAACTTCTTCTGCTTTACCGCAAGTTTTTTTACCTTGGTGACATTTTCCTTCTGTAACGCACGAAGGCCCAGCATAAACAAAAATATTTGGGGCGGTAGGATAAGCTAATTTTAACATATCTTTCATAACTCCTCGTATCTCCCATTGTGCTCTATTGCAGGTTCTTTCTCCGAACATATGTAAGAACTCTCGTGCATTTGCAGTCACTCCAATTTTTGTTTCGCAGGCGTTTGGAAGTACATATCTTGCATCTTGATTTCTTGATTCTCCTGTTAATCCTAATTTTTTTTCAATTCCTTGAGAAAGTTCTTCATAAAATCCGCCGATTGTTTCCATCATTTCTTTATATCTTTCTTCCATTCCAGCCCCCTTTATCGTTGGAGGAATAATAAAATCAAAGTTTTTTTGTTCTACATACCTTTGGCTCCTCTGAGAATATGAAACTAGTCTATGCCTTACAAGTTGATGTGTCAATGCTCTAGAAATCCCTTCAATTTCAAAGCTCCATGAAGCATGTTCTAAGGGTGATAAATGTTTCATATTAACGAGCATTTTTATCATCCTTGCATCATTTAAGAAATTAATATCGCCTTTGAATAGTTTAGAAACTTCTTCATCTTTAGCGTAACAAAGTCTCGCCATTTCAGCGATTACATGCTCTGGATTAGGAGTATAGGTTACAAGCGTTACTTTTGGTTTTACTTCTGCCATCTTTTTCAAAACTATACCAAATTCGCACTATTTAAATAAAATTATAAAAAAACATATACTTCAGAACAATTTATTATTTAAAGTCCGAATTCAGAAAACATTTATGGCAATAGGAATTGATATTGATGAAGTGCTTTTTCCACTTTTAGCACCGCATTGTGAGTTTCTTAACAAAAAATATAATATTCATCTTGAAGAAAGTCAATTTAAGACTTATGATTTCTGGGAAAATCTTGCTTATCTTGATGATGGAGAAAGGGTAAGTAAGGAACAAGCAACAGAGGACTTCTACGAATTTATTGCAACACCTGAATTTAGAAAGATTAAGCCATACCCCGACGCAGTTAAAGCAGTATCTGAATTAAAAAATTTAGATTTTCTTGTTGCTATAACTTCGCGTCAAAATGAACTCAAAAATCATACTAAATGGCAATTGGGTTATTTTTTCCCGAAAGTATTTTCAGATGTAGTATTTGGAAACAAATATGCAAAAAATAACAGCCCTGAAATTTCAAAACAAAAATTATGCAAGGATAATGATGTTAAGCTTCTTTTTGAGGATAATTTACATTATGCCCTAGAAGTATCAAAAAATGCCCAAGTTATTTTATTCGATAAACCCTGGAATCAAAACTGTCCTATTAATGTGTCGAATATCTACAAGGTAAAAGATTGGCTTGATGCTCCGATAATAGCAAAAGCATTGTATAGAAAATATAATTTGAGATACGAGTAATTAAAGGGAAAAACTCTGAAGAACTAGTCTTTCATTTCTATCTTAACATTAACAGAACGAGGTATTGGAAGCCTCATTATTGAATGAAGAACAGATTCGTTTGAAGGTAAGTCAATTATTCTTTTGTGAATTCTCATTTCAAAATTATCGAATGTAGCTGTTCCATTTCCGCAGGGACTTTTTCTAGTTGTGATTTTAAATCTTTTTGTTGGTAATGGAATAGGCCCGCTGATATTGACGCCTGATTTTTTAGCTAAGTCTTTAATAGTCTCACAGATATTATTAAGTTCCTTGATATCTAGACTTCTTAGTTTTATTCTTACTATTGACATACTTATGTTAAAAAAAGTACATTTAAAAACCTTTTGAGAGCTGTTGAAAGGTTTTTATAGTTTTATAACTCTTAAATTTGATGGCTAATAATCACAAGGATTTACCTGATGAAATAACAAAAGCTAAAATGGGGGAATTCATTTTGAAGGGGGTTGTGACATTTATACCCTTTAGAGTTTATGATCCTCGATATCGTTCAATAGCGAGCTATAATCAAGAAATCTATATTCGTAATAATGAGGGTAATTATCTCCGTTTTAAGGTACCACCCTTAGTAAAAGAGTGCTTAGGATAATACAGGCATTAACTAAAGAAGATTAATTTTCTAGTTTTTATAACAAGACTTGCATTCCCAATATTCAACATATTTTTCTTTTCCAGTCCATCTATAAACGCTTTGTTTTTTTTCAAATATTTTTTCTTTGGTTAGAATATATTTACCTTCACCAAAGGGCAGTTTAATTTTGCCTATATAATGTGCGCCAAAATATTTTTTCTCCCCGCTCTTTTCATCTTTTTTAAGGATTATTTCAAGACTTTTTCCGCATACAGCACAACTTCTTTTCAACACCATATATTCTGAAGGTTAACCGAATATTTAAATAAAAGCTTTTTGGGCATAAATAATATAGAAGTATAATCTAGCTTTTTTATAAATACTCAAATTTTAAATAGAGCATTTGACTAATAAGAATATGGAAAAAGAGGAAAGACATTTTGATGAATGGGCTAAGAATTATAATAAATATATCTTTGTAAGTCCTTACCATGATAAATGGGTTCAAGACAAGCTGATAAAAGAACTTAATCTAAAAGGCAAGCCAGCAATAATGGATTTAGGAACTGGAAATGGAAGACTCTTATTGGCTATTTCGCAGAAGAATTCTAAATGCAAGTTTATTGGTTTAGATTTTTCTAAAGGAATGTTAAACGAGGCCAGAACAAACTTTCAAAAACATAAATTAAAAGGAACCTTTATACAATCGGATATGGTAAATCTTCCACTTAAAGATGAATCTTTAGATTATGTTGTAAGCAGTGCGGCGATTCATCATGCAAAAAATAAGGAAAGGTTATTTTCACAAGTTTTTAGAATTTTAAAAAAAGGCGGTAAATTAGCAGTAATAGACCAGTTTGACCGGACTGATAAGAATTACAGAGAATTACAAGAAAAATTAAAAAGAAAAAATCCCCGGTTCTGGAAGAAATATATGCCGAGCTTTGAGAAGGCAGAAAGGCAAACCACTAAAGAATTTAGCAAGATGAAAACAGAGCATCCAAGAGAATATCATCTTGCGCCATTTACAATAAAGAAACTACTGGAAAAAATAGGATTTCAAAGAGTTAAAATAATCCCCACTCCGAGGTTCTTTGGGATTTATGTTGCGGAGAAAAGATAAGATGAAAAAATCAAAATTCAAGGGCAGTATAAAAGATATAGAATTTTATTATATAAAAGAAGAAATGATGAAAATTCCAGAGTTTTCTGATTTTAATAGTTGGAAGATAAAAAAATTGAATGTTGGGGAGATGCACCATACCTATATTTTCACTAAAAATAAAAGAAAATATTTTGTGAAGGAAGTAAAGCCACATGAAGCACAAATAAACTATTTTCTTTGTATTCTTAACTTAAAACATCTGCCTCATGCAGTTTATCCAGAACTCTTAAAGAAAAAGATTTTGATTATGCCTTTTATAGTAGGAAAGATGTTAAGGAAAAGAAAAATAGATTATAAATTACTTAAAAATTTTATTACCTTTCAGAATAGAATGAATAATAAACAATTCTTTGATTCTAATAACATTATGCAATTAACCAATTATCTCCAAAAAGATGATGGTTTTTGGTTAAAGAATTTGGATAGAGATTGGGAGGGGGCACATAACAATCTTATTTTTTTGAAGAGAAGATATCCTAAATTGGATGTAATCAATAATTTTATTGAAATTTTAAACTATTTGAAGAAGGATAAGAATAAAATTCAAACAGAATTTGCTAAAATGCCATTTGCTAGACAGCACCATGATTTCAGAGAAGATAACATCCTAGTAACTAAAAGAGGGCAAGTTCTTATCGATTGGGGTTCTTCATATGGTTATGGTCCATTTATGTACGATTATTCAAAGTTTTTAATTAATGACTTTGAGTCATTCGAAATAGTACTAAAATCCTCAAATATTTGCAAAAATGTACCAAAGAATAAAGTTCAAAGATGGCTTTATGTTGCTTTAGTAAAAAAAATGTTTAATATGCTTAAATGGTATATTCCTAAGGGGCACCACAATATTGAAACTGAATCCAAAACTAAAAAAATGTTAGAGTATGAATATAAAACATACAAATATTTGTTAAAATAACATTATGAACACGCGCCGAATACTTGCATTCTTCCTCGTAGTGCTCTTACTAACCCTAATTTCCTATTTTCAGCCCCATTTTACAGGCCAAGCTATTAAACAAGCAGAATACCCTAAAGAAACCGCCATTTTAGAGCGAGTAATCGATGGCGACACCATCGTTTATAGAATTGGAAATATTACCCAACATTGTCGTTTGTTGGGAATAAATAATACTAAAGTATAATATTCTTAGTAAATAAACACAATCTAATGCAATATTGGAAGTTTAAAGGTTTTTCATATTTTTCTACATTTATATGAAATAACTTTAACGCTACCACCAATCCCCTCTACATCTCCAACATCAACTATTAAATCAATATTATAAGAAGTTACGGTACCAACTATCCCATTAGAATCAATCGGAGTATATTTATAAAATAAATCTTTACAGTAATTATAGTTTGAATTTTCTCCTTCTAAACTGCCCGAAGGACAATAAACTGTAGTTTCCATATTACTCCCATCGGCCCATCGATTATTTTGAGGATATAATCCAAAACTATGCCCTCCGCGAGGTTCTACTAACATAACTCTTTCAGGAATTACGCCTGGAGGACAACTGGAAGGTAATTTAATAACACCTTGAGAATAAGCAATAATTCCAATTACGGCAAGTATAATTAAAACTATTACCAATGTATTTCCTTTTTTATTCATATTCTTCTTAATCAAACAGATTATTTAAATCTTATTAGAACCACAAAGACAAAGAAACTATTTATAACACCACTTAGCACAAAATACCCATAAAAATTTTTGACAACAATATTTCTCTTTAGTCGTCGTAGGATTTGAGATAATGGTATTTTCTGGAACACTTGAACTTTGTTGTTGGTTATTATCACTTAAAGCGTCAATCACAGCGTTAAACACACGAGAGGAGCATAAATCTGGGTCTGTGAGTGAGGTATGAGCACAATGAGGTTCATTTATTTCTATGTTATCTCCATTAGAGATTTTTGCGGATGAAGGTAAAGTAATTATATCATAAGTGGAAAAAATAGAGTATAATTTAACGGGATTATAATTATAATTATTTAAATGTTGGATTATCTGACTTCCTGGAGCCAAATCATCAAGTTCTTTGAAACTACAACCATATATTGGTGCTCCAGAAGATAATGCAACCGCGCCATCTGCACCCTGACTAGGTGTTCCCAACATAATCAATTTATTTACATTATAATTTTGACTAAAATTTTCAATATAATATTTTGCTGTTAAACCACCCATACTATGGGCAATAATGTTTATCTTTTGATTTGGAAAATGTTCTGAAATCTCATCATTTAATTCTTTAGCATGATCGGCTATGCTATAATCACATCCCGTGCTCGAACCATATGTATTCACCTTCAGAGTCTTTAAGTTATAATTTAGTTCTTTTAATCTCTTCTCAATTTTTTCGAAAGAACCTTCATCTCCACTCCACCCATGAACAAATACAATGGGATAATTATCTATCTGAACATTAGATTTTTGTACAATAGGACAAGAGTTTGAGGCTACTGGTTTTCCGCTATTTGTATTGCATTGATTTACATCAGTACATGTTCTAGTTCCACATTGCATAGTTGGATTAGACCAACTTCCACAAGTCCAACTTGGAGTACATTGTGCTACTATAGGACAAGAGTTTGAGGCTACTGGTTTTCCGCTATTTGTATTGCATTGATTTACATCAGTACATGTTCTAGTTCCACATTGCATAGTTGGATTAGACCAACTTCCACAAGTCCAACTAGGAGTACATTGTGCTACAATAGGACAAGAAGTTGAAGTTATAGGTTTTTCAGTAGTAGTACCACATCCATTTAAATCAGTACAGGTTCTTGTTCCACATGATTGGTCTTGATTAGACCAACTTCCACAAGTCCAACTTTGAATACAACAATTAGTTCCAGTTTCCGTTTTAGTATTGCCACAACCATCAGTACATGTTCTTGTTCCACATTGCATAAAACTGGACCAACTGCCACAAGTCCAACTAGGAGTACATTCAGCTATAACACTTACAGATAAAACAGGTATAACTAAAAATATTAATCCTAAAATAATGCCAAATACAAATTTTTTCATACCTTTATTACTCCAACCGATTATTTAAATCTGTCTTCTTTGGACTTATTACTTTAAAGTATTTCATTTTTTCTGCTACTTCCTCAAGAATTTCTTGAAACTCTTCAAAAGTAAAAGAATGCATTTTCTTAATAGATTGAATTACTTTATTATCTTCAATTCTCTTTGAAAGTATTCTGCTTTCTTCTTTTTTAGTCCACTTATTATTTATGGAATCTTGTGCTATTTGCCGTTCCACCTCTAACATTTCTTCTATTAGAACTTTTCTAATAGACGCTTTAGTTGGAACTTCTTTATTATCTTCCTCACCATTCCAAAATATATCCTTCCAAAATCCCATAGATTTCTTAATCAAACCTTTTATTTAAACCTTATCACTAATAAAAATAATCGGTTTTATCGACGATAAATAGATTTATAAACTTTATAATTAATAATTTATTAGGTAAAAGAAAATGGTGGTATTCATGCGTGGAAAGTTTATTTCTTATTTTGATAAAGTGGATAGAGTTTATGATAAAGATGGAAAAGGTTACTCTTGTATTTCAAAGATAAAATTGATTCCAAACAAGACTAAAGGTAAAAAAGAACCTTCCGTAATCTTACAGTTTAAGGAAATTAATGAAAAGAAAAAATTAATAATCTCATGAACCTAAAACGAATCCTCACCTTCTTTCTGGTAATCCTCGCTCTCTCAATAATATCTATACTCTATAATCCCAATCCAACTGGCAACACAATAAAGCAAGATTATCCTAATGAAACCGCAATCCTCGAAAGAGTAATCGATGGCGACACCATCGTAGTAACTGGCGATACAATAGGCAACAGTACGCACATTCGCCTACTGGGAATAAACACACCAGAAAAGAAAATGCCTTTCTCAAACGAAGCAGCGAATTTTCTTAAGCAATTTGAGAATAAAACCATAGTTCTTCAAAGAGACTGGGAAGACATTGATAAATATAAAAGAAAATTACGTTATGTTTTCTATGAGGGCAATTTTATTAATAAAAAAATTCTAGAGAATGGATTTGCGAATACCTATTATCTTCCTGGTTTAAGGTACGAAAGTGAATTGAAAAATGCAGAAACCAGTGCAAAAGAACAAGGAATTGGAATCTGGACAAAATCACAAGAAACTTGCGCTGAAAATAATTGTATTGTTTTAAATGAATTAAACTATACTGACGAATTTTTCGCAATTCAAAATATCTGTAATTTTGACTGCGATATGAATGGCTGGTTTGTAAAAGATGCAGGAAGGAATGTTTTTTATCTTTCAAATCTAAATTCAGGAGAACAAAAAACATACCCCTCAAAGAACAATACAAATATCTGGAATAACGACGGAGACAGATTTTTCATGTTTGATAAAAATGGATATCTTGTTTTGTTTTATGAATATTCTTAAGACAGATTTCAGCTTGTATTAATCCTACTCGAACAAAATTAATCTTGAATAAAAAAACTTACAACACTTGAAGTATAATTTTCAGATTAGTTATTAATAATTATAAAAACCAATCATTCTTGTTTGGGCACAGCAGGATATTTTTGTAAATCTTTAGCTGTAATTACAAATAGATTTAACAATTATTGATATCTTATAAAGAACAAACCGAACTTGTGCAGGTTTGTTCAGTTATGCAGGCTTCGAGCAGGAGACAGTTCATAGAAAGTTATTTATGAATACAACCTTTTGTAATATTTATCTCCGTTCTTCTGGAAACTATTTTGAGGTTTAATCGTTGAGTCATAGGCATAATAACCAGTGCATATTATTCCTGTTAAGCAAGTTATAATTGTAAACGGCAATGCAAAAGCCCATCCCAAGATTATTACTGGAAACGTTATTCCTTGGAATAGAGTCATAAGTTTACCTGTAATTCTCGCGTGAGGCATTGGCCTTCCTTTAACTATAAAGGATATTAACATAAAAGGGAATGAAAGGATTTCTCGAGACATTATAAGAATTATAAACCACATATTTTTATCAGTTATTAAATTGTTTATATCCAGATAAAGTAAAATAGAAACTACAAGACTAATCATTAATGTTCTATCTGCTATTATGTCTAGCTTTCGCCCTATATTTGTTACTTGATTATATTTTCTAGCTATATAACCATCCAAAAAATCCGTAGAAGCAGCAATAACAAAAAGAAGAACAAGCGTTTTTATACTTTCGCCAGAAAAAACAAGATAAACTAAAAAAGGGCTTATTATTATTCTTAATAGGCTTAATGGGTTGGGTATATTCCAAATATTTTCTTCTCTAGATTTAATTTCTCTTTTTTTAGACATGGTGGTAATTAGTATTCGCTGTAATCTCTTTGCAAATAATATCTTATCGGAATGAGCATACCAATTATAAATGTTATCCATCCAATAAAACTAATAATAATCGTGTAAATATTTTTATCAAGAATCTCAAAAGTAAGAAGAGTTGGCCAGAATATCAATCCAACTATGAACAATAACACCCATGTAGATTTATCTTTTTTCTTGAGTATGTACCCTGAAAGATAAATTATTACTATTCCAATCGTGAGTATGAAAAGTCCCTTGATTATCATTAATTTTACAAGAAGTGAATTAATAGCAGGATTATACTTTGAAAAAACTTGCCAGACAATTTCTATAGCTCTAAAATTAGTCTTAAGTATAAATTTGAAGAAACCCGTAAAAAATATCCCAAAAAGAACAGCATAAATTCCATTAATAAGGGTAATCCATGCACCCGTTTTTATGTTTTGCAAAGTTCTTATAGTTAACATGTTCTTAGACTATATTCGGAGTTTTAAAAGATTTATGTAGCGGAGATATAAGTTGTTAGTTGGCTTGCTGAAGCTCTTGTTTGGTTATTTCTAGATCAATTCCATTAAATATTTCTTCGTTTAGAGGGTAATCTTTTGGTGTAAGTTTATCGTAATATGCAGATATTTTTCTGCAGCTGTGTTCTAACCATTTTCTTTGTGCATCTGTGTGTGCATGATCATAGATAAGGGTTGAATGGACTTGTTCGCTAAGATCTTCTATTTTAAAATTTTTGCAATTTGTTCTTGTGTTAATCAATGTTAGATATGGATTTAATGCATTATCATAATCAAAGTTCTTATCAAAAACTCTTTTTAGGCAATCTTTGCAATCATGTTTAAAACTAAAATTAATTACACTATTAAGCCAACCAGTATAAAATCTAGCACCATAACCATTTTTTTCTTCTTTATTTCTTGAGCTCATAACAAGTAAAGCCGGAATAGAAGCCTTTGCTATTATCTCATTAATATCGCTTTCATTGATTCTTGAACTTTTATCTAAATTTTCATTTAAATCATGCCAGAATTCTTTAGCTCTTTCTCTTACACTGTACCTTGTTCTTCTTTGACTAGTTCGGATATTCATGAAAAATATTCTCATTTAGGGTTTATAATAATTTGTATGGGACAAAAAGAGATTACTTTTTCACAATCTTGTAAACTTTGTCGCCTTTTCTTATTCCGGGAATTTTTATTCCAACTTCTTGGCCTTTACTTGCTTCTTTTATTGGCTTGTTATTAACTTCCATACGCATGATTTTCTGTCTAACAATGCCTGTTTGGTCACCAATAACAAGAATCTCGTCGCCTATTAAAATTTTTCCTGAAGCGATTCTTAGTGCTGCAACATTAACTTTTGGAAAATAATGGTATACATTACCAACAAATTCTTTTTTTTGCGTAGAAGAAGAATGTTCTTCTTTTGAAAAATCGTCGTTCGTTGGTGAGTGTAAGTAAAATCCGCTTGAAAAGCTTTTATTATAAACTTTATTCAATTCTTTTAGGCTTTCTTGGATTTCTTTTTCAGAAAGCTTTTTGCTGAGAGCTTTTTTATAAACTCGTGTTGTTACATCAACATATTCTGGCTCTCTGTTTCTGCCTTCTATTTTAAAATTAGTTACCCCTGCTTCTTTTAATTTTTCAATAAAGGGGAGCGTGCATAAATCTTTAGCAGACATAACAGTATTATTCTTAAGTTTTAATTCATTTCCATCTTCATCTTTTATTATGTACGTACGTCTGCAAGGTTGAAGGCATTCGCCACGATTTGCACTTTTTCCAAATAAAAATTGGCTTGTAAAGCATCTTCCACTAACAGAAACACACATAGCCCCATGAATAAAACATTCAACATCAATAATTTTAGCAATTTCTTTAATTTGTAGGAGATTTAATTCGCGGGCAAGAACAATTCTTTCTGCTCCAAGTTTTTTATAAAATTTAGCCGACTCGATATTAGCAACACTTGCCTGTGTGGAAATATGAAATGGAACACGGTGTTTTTTGCATAATTCAATAACGCTCAAGTCCCAACAAATAACGGCATCAACATATTTTTTTGCTTCTTTGATTATAGTTTCAACTTTTTCTAGTTCGTTATCATAAATAATAGTATTAAGCGTAAGATACATCTTGACTTTTCCGCATATTTTTCTTATTTCAGGCAAATCATTTAAGGAAAAGTTTTTCGCACCAGCGCGCATATTCATCCCCTCATTTAATCCAAAATATATCGCATCCGTTCCAGCATTAACTGCAGCATTCAAACTTGGAAAGCTTCCAGCTGGAGCCAATAATTCAAATTTGCTTTTAGATTTGGTGATGCTTTTTTTCATAGAATTAAAAAAGAGAATTTACTTTAATCCGACCATTCGTCTTCTTGCTTTTCTCAGTCTTTGTCTTCTTATACTTCTTGCTCTTATGTGTCTTGTTGGCATGTTGTTTTTGTGTTTTTATTTATTTAATTGCTGATTATTTAATTGTGATAGCATTTACAGGACAGCTTTCAGCTGCTTCTTTTGCGCATTTTGCTTTTTGGTTTTTAACATGAGCTTTACCATCTTTCATCTCAAAACCATCAGGGCAAATACTTGCGCAAGCTCCGCATCCAATGCATAATCCCGTGTCCACTTTTATTTTAACCATGCTGTTTTTGTAAAACAAAAATAACAGTCTGGAAATTACGAATTTCCAGAATATAAAAAAGCTTGTCTGCCAAAACTGGAACAGTTTAGTTGCTTTTTTACTTGTTTATTTTATTCTTTTTTAGAAAGAAACTGTAGGTTTATAAACTTAAGGATACATCGCCCCTTATGGCATTAGAAAAAGAGGGAAAATCATTATTAAAGAAGCTTCAAGCATATGCGGACTCTAAAAATTTTAAGTTAAATGAAAATAAAAATGCTCTCGAGGGCGTGATAAATGCTCTTTTAAGAAATAAGAAGTTTAAAGGTGAAATTTATTGTCCTTGTCGTATCGTCACAGGAAATAAAGAAAAAGATAAAGAAATAATCTGTCCTTGTGTTTTCCATCGCGGGGAAATAGAGCTTCAAGGAAAATGTAAATGTACTCTTTTCTGGGCTAAGTAATTTTAGAAATAATTAATTCTCATTAAGGCATTTATGAGTTCTCGTTTGTCTGTTATTTCCCCCACAAATTGATTATGAACAAATGTATAATACACTCCATCAATTTGATAAGTAATTACTGGGGGCCTGTAAATCCCAGTTTTATTTTCTGTTTTTACTGACTTACTTTCTTTATTAGAACTTTCAACCTTGCTTTGCAGGTCTTTTTTCATATGATTCTTAAGTCTTTCTTGTTAATAAACTTTACAATTAAAATCATAATTTGAGATAATCAAAAATCTTTTCTTCAAGAACAAAATCTGAAACACCGCCTACGACTCTATCAACTTCTTCACCGTCTTTAAAGAAAATAACACAAGGTATGCTTGAAACTTCATATTCATTCGCTATCTCGCCAGCTTCATCAACATTTATTTTACAGAATTTTACTTTAGAATGCTTTTCTGCTAATCTTTCAAAAACAGGACCCATCTTAACACAAGGCATGCACCATTCTGCGAAAAAATCAACAATTACAAGGGGTGTTTCCTTATCATTAATAACACCAGGAAATTCTTTTTGAGTTAACTCGATAACTGCTTCTTTTTTAGCCATGTTTGTTTAATCAGTTATAAAAATATATTTTATGGGTTTTTAAGGTTTACTTAGGGCTATTCTCCGCAACCCTTTGGATTTATCCACCCACAATCGCAAATTTCAAGACAATGTCCTTTCTTTTTCATTTGTTTTCCGCATTCTGCACAAAAACCACCAAGTTCTTCTTCAGGTTCTTTATTTTTTTCAGGAGTTTTTTCTTCAGCAGGTGATTTTTGAGTTTCTGAATTTCCCATACCTAAAAGTGCCTTTACTTTTGTTTTTCCACCATTTGTAAATGTATTTTCCATATAGCTGAAAATATAATCTGGCAAAGATTTTGCCTCTTTTATTTCTGAATCTCCTTCAAGAACAAGCCCATAGGGTTCAAATCTATTACCTTTTAATTTTTTGGTTAAATCACTAACAGGTACACCATATTGCAACGCAAATGAAGTTAATGTTCCGAGCGTGTCCATAAGTCCTCCAACCGTGGTTCCTTCTTTTGCCATATCTATAAATAATTCCATTGGTTCAAGATTTTTATCTACACCAAAATGCAAATAACCCTCATGACCTGCGACATTAAATTTATGTCTTATGGATGGGCAAGTTCCAGGAAGTTTTCTTCTTAGGGGCTTGAGTAATTCTGGTATCTCAACTTTTTTTTCAAGTCCACTTTTCCCAGCAGTTAATGGTTGCATTCTTTTACTTCCGTCCCTGTATAATGCAACTGCTTTAAGTCCGCTTTTCCATGCATCCATGTAAACATTTTCTATTTCTTCAACTGTAACATCATTAGGCAATCCTATGGTTTTACTTATAGCTCCGCTTAAAAATGGTTGAACAGCAGCCATCATGCCTATATGTCCTTTGTAGTGTATTGTTCTTTTTCCATTAGGTGCTTTGTAAGTACAATCAAACACAGCAAGATCTTCTTCTTTTAATTCAGGAGCACCTTCAATTGTTTTCATATCTTTTATGTAACTATCAATTTGTTTTATTTGTTCGTCATTATATCCTAAATTTTTAAGTGCAGAATCAATACTTTTATTTAAAATAGGTAAAACACCCCCATCTGAAAGATTTTTTTCTTTATAGAGCCAAGTTTCTGGTTCTATTCCTGTCGTATCGCATCCCATCATAAAACCAATTGTTCCTGTTGGTGCAAGAACAGTAGCTTGTGCATTTCTAAATCCGTTAATTGCTCCTTCTTCAGCATCTTTTTTCCAAGTAAGATTAGATTCATCTATTACTTCTTCTAAATTAAATTTAGATTTTCTAATGTATTTCGCAGAATCTACATTTTTACGTAATTGTTTAGAAGCTTCATAATGCATTTGAATTACTTTTAGCATAGGCTCTTTATTTTTTTCAAATTCAGAGAAGGGAGCAATTTTTTTAGCCATTTCAGCAGAAGTTTCATAAACTGTAGAAGTTAAAAGAGAAGTTATTCCTCCAGCAACATCTCGGGCTTCATCAGAGTCATAAGGTAAGCCTAGTTTCATCAACATCGCACCCAAATTAGCGTAACCCATTCCGAGAGGTCTGAATTTATGGGAGTTCTCAGCAATTTCTTTTGTCGGAAAGCTGGAATTATCATATAATAAATCTTGTGCAATTGCTGTAGTTCTTATTGCTTTTTTGAATGCAGGTATATTCAATTTATTATCTGCTGTAAGAAATTTTACTAAATTCAGCGATGCAAGATTACACGAAGAATTATTTACAAACATGTATTCACTACAAGGATTACTTGCATTTATCGGAGCAGAATTAGAACAAGTATGCCATTTATTTATTGTATTGTGATATTGCATTCCAGGATCCCCGCAAAGATGAGTTCCTTCTGCAATTTTTCTAAATAAATCACGAGCTTTATGTTTTGGCATTTCAGCAAGCATGTCTTTATTATGAATAGGTATAGTTTGCCATTCTTTATCATTTTCTACTGCTTTCATAAATGCGTCACTTGCTCGAATAGATAAATTAGCATTTTGATATCCGACTGTAGCTTCGGCTTCGTGATAGCTTAATCCTCCAAAGTCCATTAATATCTCTAATTTTTTCTGTTCTTTTTTCTTGCACTCAATAAAATCCTGAATATCAGGATGTTCTGTTTGCAACGAGTTCATTTTTGCGGCTCTCCTTGTTTTCCCGCCAGATTTTACAATTGCAGCAACTTTATCATAGAATAATAAGTAAGCAAGTGGTCCAGAAGGAACACCACCCCCTGAAAGTTTTTCTTTAGAACTTCGTAGAGTAGATAAATCTGTTCCTGTTCCGCTCCCATACTTAAAGAGCATTGCTTCATTGTAAGCTAATTGCATGATGCCTTCCATAGTATCATCTACACTTTGAATAAAACAAGCAGAAGTTTGAGGATGTTCATATTCTTTCCCCATTGGAAGAGGAACTATTGAATCTTTTTTAGCTTCATAAATAAAGTGATTTTTTCGTTCAACTTTTCTCCTAATACATTCAAGATATCTATTAATTCCCACATTAAACCAAACTGGAGAATTTTCAGCCAAATATTGATTTAACGTTAAATATGCATGTTCGTCTTGGAATATTTTAGCTTCCTCTTCATTAAAGTAACCATCTTTTTTACCCCATCCTGCAATTGTTTCACTTACTCTTCCTATTAATTGCCTAATTGAATTTTCTCTCTGACTAGTTCCATTTTCTCCGTAAAAATATTTAGAAGCAACCATTTTTCTTGCAAGGTCGCCCCATTGTTTTGGAAATTCAACATTTTTTTGAGTATACAATGGTTTTCCCTGGTCATCACTAATAACAACATCAGACTTATCCCATTGAGTTGTATTATAGGGGTCGCCTGCCATCGAAAAATATCTTTCAATTCTCAATCCGCTGTTATATTTTTCACCCATTTTTTTCTCTCCTAGTTTTTACTTTTTGTTTGGTTTATAAGCTTTTATTTAGTTTATCAGTATAATTTTAATTTTTTTTATTTTAATTCTTTTATTTGTTTCTTGAAGTCATTTAAGTCTTTGAACTCGCGGTAAACGCTCGCAAACCGAATATAAGCGACTTCATCAAGTTTTTTCAGTGACTTCATAATCATTTCCCCAATAACTTGGCTTGAAATTTCTTTTTTATTTGATTCTCTAAGTTTATTTTCTATTTCATGAACTGTTTGTTCTATTTTTTCAAGTGAAACAGGTCTTTTTTCACAGGCTTTGATAAAACCCTTTTTTATTTTTTCAATATCAAATTGTTCGCGACTTCCATCTTTTTTTATAACTCTCAAGTCTTTTGTCTCAGCTTTTTCATAAGTAGTAAATCTTTTTTTGCATTTTACGCACTCGCGTCTTCTTCGAGTTTCGTTTTCAGAATCTCTTTTATCAGTTACTTCGGTTCTTTCAGATTTACAGAATGGACAGTGCATGTTTTATGTTCTTCTTTACCTCATTTTTCTCTTTTTATGCTTAATACAACCGGTTGTATATCAATTTGACACGAAAATACCAGTAATTGTATTTTACGAATTCTTACCATTTTAAGAGTATTTAAATATTTCCCAAATTAATTTACTTTTTTATAATTACAACACAATTTTACACTTTATTTTTAAAGAGATTAAATTTATAAACTACTTCCACATAAATTATTTATGGTAGATGCATTATCTTCAATTTCAACTTCTTATAACGATGCTTTATTAGCATTTGCTAGTAAAATAGGCGTATCGTTAGAAACATTTATCATTATAATGAGTATTATTTCAATTTGGGCACTTGTATGGAAAGGTTTCGCACTTTGGAAATCTGCTAAAAAGAATTCAGTTATCTGGTTTGTTGTTCTTCTTGTAGTAAACACTATGGGTATATTAGAAATTCTTTATATCTTTGTATTCTCTAAAATTACAGCAAATTCTGCTAAAACTCTTAAGAAGCCAAGTAAAAAATAGCAATTTTCAGAATTAACAATTTTTTATCGTTCTACTAAGATTTAAAAATACAAAAATTCTCTTTAAGTTATGGTTCGTTAGCTCAGCCTGGTAGAGCACCTGCCTTTTAAGCAGGCTGTCAAGGGTTCAAATCCCTTACGAGCCATTTATGCATGAAATGCATATAATTCTCGTAGAGAATTTTTGAATGCGTGTGCAAGGTTCAAATTCTTCAACTCGATAACGGAGAGTTGAATGAGCCAGAAAATCCGCGGATTTTCTAGACCCTTACGAGCCCAATATTTTTAATTCTCACTTCATCACATAAAACTTTAAAAACTATCTTTTTATTTCCATTTTATAAAATGGTGCAACAAACAATAGATACAACGAACAATAATCCTCAGAACAATAATCGTAATAATAATTCTAAAAATCCTAATCAACATAAAAAGCCACAACAAAGTAATCAACAGAGAACTCCGCAGAACTTCCAAAAACCAATTCAACAATACCAAAATCATCAAAAACAGATTGAACAACAAATAGCTATTCTAAGACAACAAATCCAAAGATTTAATCAGCAATTTGCACAGAAGTCAATCCAGCCACAAATTCAACAGCAAAACAATCAGCAAAACAATCAACAAAAAATCCAACAACAAAATCCTCCAAAACAAAACTTCCAAAAACCACAACAACAGAATAATCAAAAGCCAATTCAACAACCCAAAGTCCAACAGCAAATTCAAAAGCAAAATTTTCAAAGACCACAACCAAATGTTAAGAAGATAGTAGAAATAGCAATACAAAGAATAACAAATCAACATCAAAACTTCCAAAAAATACAACAACACTTTCAGAAACAACAACAAAATAATCCACAAAAAATCCAGCAAAACAACCAACCAAAACAACAAAGTTCTCAAAAGCCACAACAAAATAATCTACCAAAACCTCAGCAAAATTTTCAGCAAAAAAAATTCCAACAGCCACAAGGTGCAATTTCAATAAGAGAAGAAATCAGAAGAATGATTCGCGAAGAATTAGCAAAACAAAAAAGATAGTTCTATTTATCGTATATTATATAATTCAAGCAATGCAGCCCAGCCAGAACCACATACTTGTGGAGGCTTTTTTAGTTCTTTTCCATATTTGACTGCCATTTTTAAAAAATACTTGGAATGGAAGAATGCTTCGAACATTGGCCTGCATATTTTCTCAAAATCTTTACTATGTGATTTAATTCCTCTTTTTGGAGTATTAATAATATTCTGGAAATAAGAATCAGGAACATCTCGATTTTTATAGGGTGAAATATTTTTTAGCATTTCGTAAATTTCAGAGGTAAAATCAGGAATATAACGCGCTTTATCTGAATGATGATAATATCTGTAAACTAAATCTTCTTCACCCCAATGACTCTCGATTCTTCCGAGAAGTTCTTCTAATTTAGGCATTTCTCTCTTTATATTTTTAAGCAAACATTTATGTTTTCTTTCGATATACTTAAAATATAACTTAACATCTTTTTTTATTAGATTTAATCTGTATTCTTCTTCTTTTGTTGGTTCTCTTTCCATTATTTATCCTAGTCATTCTAATTAATAAATTCTACATTTCCACAATATAAAACCTTATAAATAGGCGTAAATAAAAAGCATCATACAAAAAAGGTAAACATGGTATCAACAAAAGCTGTAGAAACAACAATTCCGGCAATTGAAGCAAAACTCAAAACTTTTGGCGGAGATATGGTGAAAATAGAGTTTCTTGAAAATTGCCTTAAACAAATAGGGCTACCAAATGATTCAAAACGTTTCTGCCATCTAAAACTATCTGATTCTTACGCTTACAGGCTTATGTGGCCTCTTTCAGCAAGAAATATGGATTCTGCAGCAGATTGTGCTACAACTTACAAAGATAAAATAGTTTATTATTCAAAAGCTATCACGCTTTGGCTTAAAGTAAATGATTTCTTGATGATTGATAAATGCTTCAAAAAAGCAATGTTGTGTGGGAATACAAATCAAGAAAAACAAGCAATAAAAGATAATCTCAAGAAAGAGATCATGACACTTGCGGCAGAATACGAAAAAAAGAACAAAAGAAGTCATGCTGCGTTATTATATGAAAGATTAATGGAAATGCCAATAACAAACGATGCAGAAAAAAAAGAGCTTATGGCAAAAGTTGCAGGACTTAATTCAAAGCTAGGAAGATTAAAAGAAGCCATAAGATATGAGCAAATGTTGAAACGCCCAATAGAGCCAAGAAAATCAAACGACCCTGACGAGAACGCCAAGAAAATTTCTTTTGAAGATTTAGGTTTGGATGTTCTTTAATTAGTTCTATACAGAAAAAGTAAACTACAACCTTTAGATTGCAGACAGTTGTTGAATAACAGTCAGACTTTTTCTGTATCCTAAAAACAAAGGGCTTTACAAATCACACTTTTTAAAGTATTGTGCCCTTTGTTTTTTTGATGAATGATTTAACAAAAAAGACATTTGAAGATAAAGTTGAAATAATATTAAAAGAGTTTTCTTTCAAGGCACGAAGAGAAAGAAATAGTAAAGAATGCCCTTGCTACTCTCAAAATAAACCCTGTCATGCTTTAGATGAGGGGGAGTTAAATTGTTTCTTTTGCTTATGCCCTGAATACGCATCAGAAAAAGAACAGGGTGGATGTAGAATTGGTAATCCTGAAGGAAAGGGCCGATGGTTTTCACGTAAGAAAGGAGAGATTTGGGACTGCAGTGATTGTAGTTATCCCCATAAAGAAAAAAACATAAGAAAATATTTGAATAGACTTTTTGGTTTAGATGCGATTTAAGAATTAAACGTTCGGAAGTGTTTCGTTTCTTTCACTCCAATTTTGCCAAAAATTCTTTTGTGAGTATTCTTCTTTTCTAGGGATATAACCCATGTCGTCTTTAACATGTTGCTGAGCTTCTTGTCTTATCAAATCTTTGTAAGTTTTTCCATATTCTTTTGTAAGCATTTTCGTGATTTGTCTTATTCCTTCTTGATGATGCAAAAATGCCCGATGCTTTAGGTCTTCAATAGGATTGCCTGTACGAACATGATGCTCATCAAAAGTACCGTGAACTTCATGAACTATCTCCTCAACAATTTTAGGAGCTAGGCTATACAATCCAGTAGAATCGCTTTTTGCAAGTCTTTCCAATGATTTTTGTACATGTTGGGGATGTAACATAGCGTTTGTTTAATTAATTACATTTAAAAATATAAGCTTTGTGGTGTTTTTATGCACTATCATATAATTTTGACAGAAAGATGCAATTCTCAATGTAGCTATTGCTATATGAAAAGTTTAAGAGAAGCAGAGTTAGGCAACACGTTAAAAGATAAATTTACATTTGATTTTTCTGCTCCAGAGTCTTCAACAATAGATGTTAAAAAACTTAAGAAATTTCTTCAGAAAGATAAAAATCCCACTTTGATTTTTTACGGCGGAGAGCCATTGCTTGAAAAAGAAAAAATAATGCAAATAATGGATGAAATTAGCGTGCCCTTTAGAATGCAGACAAACGGAAAACTCCTAAATACATTACCTCCAAAATATCTGAACAGAATGGGTAGAATTCTTGTTTCTATTGATGGGAACAAGGCAAGAACAGACAAAAATAAAGGAAAAGGTACTTATGATTCAGTTATGGATAATCTTGAGTTAATTCAAGAACAAGGTTACAAGGGCGAGATAGTAGCAAGAATGACAATTTCCCCTGACTCTGGCTCAGATATTTATGAACAAGTTTTGCATCTTCTGAGTACTGGATTTACAAGCGTTCATTGGCAAATTGATGCCGGTTTTTATAAATTTGATTACAACAAAGAAAAATTTGAAAAATTTGTTGAGGAATACAACAAAGGCATAACTAAATTAATTAATTATTGGGTAAATGATATAAAAGAAAAAGGAAGAGTGTTAAAATTATATCCTTTTTTAGGAATAGTACATTCGCTTCTTAATAATGAAAAAGTTAAGTTACGTTGTGGCGCAGGCCATGGCGGGTATGCTATAACCACCGACAGAAAAATCATTGCTTGTCCTATTATGTCCTCCATAGTAGATTTTGAAGCAGGAGATTTAAATTCAAAACCAGAAGAACTTACAAAGTTTGATGTTGGTGGAGATTGTTTAAAATGTTCTTACAAAGATTTATGTGGCGGACGTTGTTTATATTCAAACAAAGCAGAACTTTGGCCTAAAGAAGGAAATGAGTTAATTTGTAAAACAATAAAACATCTCATTGATGAATTAAAAAATAAGCTTCCTGAAATTCAAAAGCTAATAAACGACGGAACAATAATGCTTCAAGACTTTAATTACGAAAAATACTTTGGCCCCGAAATTATTCCCTGATTATACTTTTAATTAATTTTTTTCTAGTTGACTTTTCTTCTTTTATCCAGTCTTTTACTTTGTATTTAATAATACCTTTAGTAGTCTTTGCGTATACATTCTTAATTTTTGCATTGATAGTTATTCTTTTGCACATTTCACAAACATAAGCATCAGACATTTTTCCCGTCCTTCCATCTTCTACATAAATATACAAATCTGCTCCACTGATATTCTGACCATTAACTGCGGCATTGATTATAGTATTCATTTCAGCATGCACGCTTCTACATAATTCATATCTTTGGCCTTTTGGAACATCTAATTTTTCTCTTAAGCAATATCCTAAATCAGAGCAATTTTGTTCTCCTCTTGGAGCCCCGCAATATCCCATGCTAACTGAAACACCATCTCTTATAGCAACTGCTCCAAATTTTCTTCTTAAACATGTAGCTCTGCTAGCATTATCTTTTGCTAATGAGAAATAAAAATCCTGTTTTGAGGGTCTTGGCATAAGAGTTAATCATAAAACCGCTTAAAAAGGATTGATGAGGTGTATAGGATATTATGAAGGATATAGATGGATGATTTTTTGCTGTGCCCAAACAAAACTTCCAATGCTTGAAACTTAATTCTAAATTCCATTTACATTATCAGATTAGTTAAAAAGAGCAAACCGAGCAAGCGCAGGTTTGCGATAGATGCTATTAGTATTTCTTTTCAAAGCTTAAGCCTTTAGCTTTTTTCATTAAACCTTTTCTTCCAGCAGGCATGCATTCTTTTTCTGCAACTGCGAAATAATGCATTACTCCTTCTTTCTTTTTCATTAAATTATTACTTGTGAAACAAGGCCCACCTATACATCCGCCCTTGCAAAATGTTACATCCATGAATTTTACTTTCTTGTCCGGATTTTTAAGAAATTTTTCCACTTCAAGGATTCCGTCAATTTTTACTTCTTCTCCGGACTTAAGTATTCCTTTAAGATGAGCAGTTTTACTTAAGCCCCCAGCGAGAGGATAAATTTTGGTATAGTCATTATAAAACTTATCAAATTTTATTTCTCTATTATTACCTTCTATCTTATGCTTTTCAAAAAGTTTCTTTAGTTGAAGATTATCAATGACATAATCAACAAATTTACTATTTTCAGCTTCAAGTTTTTTATAATTGCACGGAGATATAAACACAGTTTTGTGTTTAGGATATATTTTTTTACATATTTTAGACATTGCTATCATGGGCGAGTCAACAGGAATAAGATTTTTTTTGTATTGGGGATATTTCTTTCTGATTGTTTCAACAATTCCGGGACAGACGGTAGCAATAAGTAACTTCTGTGATTTTGCAATAATTTCATGATATTCATGATTCACAAGTTTTGCTCCAAATGTAAGTTCAACAATTTTATCAAATCCTAGTTCTTTAAGTTGGTGTATGAGTCGAGGGTATTCAAATTCAGCCGCAAAACTCGGAGCAATCATGGCGACGAGTTTTGCATTAGGACTTTTTAATTCTTGTTCTATTTTAGCGATGTTGTTTTTTGTGTAGTTCATCTTTTATTTAATATATCCTCCTTTCTGAAGATTCCACAACTTTTTATATTCTCCGAGCTGGCTGATTAACTGGTAATGTTTTCCCATTTGAACAATTTTGCCTTCCTTAAGAACAACAATCTTATCAGCATGCATAATAGTCGAAAGTCGATGTGCAATAATAATTGATGTACGACCTTTCATAAGCTCTTTTAAATCTTGTTGAATTTCGTACTCTGTTTCACTATCAAGAGAACTTGTTGCTTCATCTAAAACAAGAATCTTTTTATTTGCGAGTATTGCTCTTGCAATACTAACTCTCTGTTTTTCTCCACCGCTTAATTTTACTCCGCGCTCACCAACAATAGTATTTTCTTTATCTGGAAATTTTTCTATAATTTTATCCAGTTGCGCAAATTTAATAGCTTTCATAACTTCATTTCTAGTCGCGTTTGGTTTTGAAAAAGCAATATTATTATAGACGCTATCATCAAATAAAACACATTCCTGCGGAACTATGGACATTTCGCTTCTGAGGGATTCTTGTTTAATTTCACTTATATTTTTTCCATCTACTGTAATTTTTCCATTGTCAACATCATAAAGCCTATAGAGCAATTTTACAAGCGTCGTCTTCCCACTCCCAGAGTGTCCTACCAAAGCTATTTTCTTACCTGTTGGAATATCTAAGCTAAAATCTTTGAATATTTTTCTTTTGCCATAATTAAAAGTTACGTTCTCAAATCTTACATGACCTTTTGTTATTTCTAATTTTTTGGCGTTTGGTTTATCAGGTATAGAAGTCTGAATTTTTCCATAATTAAATAATTCTTCAAAATCAGTAATAGAACGTGAGAAGCTTCTTACACCGTGAGTAAAGCTAAACAACGGCCCCATAATACTTATGTAAGTAGTATAAATGAATGTAAGGGTGCCTATGCTCATTTCTCCGTTTATGAACTTGATGAAAGCGAGAGCCATCAATACTAACGTTCCTGAACCAAGTATAAGGCTCTGTACTCCACTTACTTTTCTCCAGGCATCCCAGGCAACAAGAAATTTATTTCTCGTTTCTAAGCTTAATTTTTTATATTTATTAGAAATTACATCTTCTTTTCCAAAGTATTTAATTGAATCAACATTAGTAAATATATCTGCAATATTGCCTTTTTCTACATCTTCAACAGCATTAGCTTTTTTATTTAGTAAATCTATTTTCTTTTGGTGATATAGATTGAAACTTAAGAATAAGGTGAAAATAACAAAAATAACGATGGCTGAAGTTATATCAAGATATATGAGTGTTAAAAGTAATGCAATGGCTTGAATTATTAAAGGGGCAAATTCAAAGGTAATAGAATCAGTCATTCTTTCTATTGCGCTTGAACCTCTTATAAATCTTGAAATAAGACTTCCAGTTTTATGCGTAGTAAAAAACTTATGGTCTAAAGAAAGCAAATGATTAAAATATTTTTGTTTTAAATCAAAAATCATTTTTATTTCAAGTCTATGCACAAAATGAAGTTTAAGCCAGTTTGATGTTGCAGATACTATCAGGAGAGTTAAGAAAACAAAGCCCAAAATTATTAAAGCTTGGGTAAAAATAGTAAGAGTAATACTCTTAGCAATAAAAAGTGCGGCTTTATCCATTACTAATTTGAGAACAAATTTGTCTGCTACTTGCTTTATTTCAACAATTGCTACAAAAAGTACAGTTAGGAACAATAAAATTTTGTAATTTTTTAAAAATCCCCAATACTCTTTAAGGATATATTTTCTGTCTAGTTTTTGTTGTTCGTTTGTTTCGCTTGTCATGTTTTTCTCTTAAAAATCTTTATATATCTCCTATTCGTCTACTTTCCATGGTTAATGTTGAGATGTATACTCGGGAATATTCTGCGGAATATGACTCTCCGGAATTCCGGTCTCCGCTACAGGATATTAAAGATATAACTGGAGAAACTGATACTGCTCCTGGTGAAACTGAAGACACTGTTTGATTATCCCTCTAATTCTTAATGCACGTGTTAGTTTTTAAATCTATGTTCCTCGTCGATAAACAATGAAAAGATTTATATACTAAGATGTTTTTTATATATAGAAAAGAAGTTATTTCCGTATCTCTTCTTCAATGATATTTTTGTATTCTGTTTGATAAAAAATTCCCGTAGGAATTTTTTTGTTTGCGTGAACTCCATTGTAATCCCATTCTTCTGCTTTTTCCATTGCAGCTTTAATATTAGTCTTATCATGCCCTGTTTTTTGCAAATTATATATTTTATCTCTAATGCCCAAGTCTGGATGAAAGATGATACAGGGTTGAATAACTTCAATAAATGCAAATCCCTTATGTTTTTGGGCCTCTTCAAGCACATTTTTTACTGAATCTACGTCAGCAAAGACTCTAGCAACAAAACTTGCACCAGCAGCAAGCATTATCTTAATAGGATTAAGAGGCATTAATCGAACACCTTTTGGAGTTGTTTTGTCAACATATCCTTTTTCAGTTACCGGCGTTGGTTCTGCAATAGTAAGAGCAAAAACTTGATTATTATGAACAACATATTTTAAATTTGAATTATATCTTGCCATATGAATTAAATGTTCCATTCCTTCCGCGTAAGCATCTCCGTCTCCAGCAAAACCGTAAACATTAAGCTCAGGTTTTGCGATTTTCATTCCAAGGCAAGTTGGTAAGACTCTTCCGTGAAGTGAATTCAAGCCTGGAAGATTAAGATAATCAAATATTTTTGAGTTGCATCCAATCCCAGAAACGATCGCAAAGTCTTCTTTCTTTTTACCAAGTTTTATTTGTTCGGATAAAAATTGCTGTACGCCTGCAAGTATCTGAAAATTAAAGCATCCAGGACACCATGTTACTGGTGCCGATGTTCTTATGCTAGTATTTGATTTTGATGCTTTAATTTTTGTTTTCATTTTTTTAGGTTTTGATTTTTTTGCTTTTACCATTATCTTGCTCTCCTTCTAATTTCCTCGCCCAACTTATCTGAAAAGAACGGCCGTCCGTCATATTTTAAAATTTTATTTTTGTTATCAATAATAAATCCTGTTTTTTCTGCAATAAGTCTTGATAATTGACTTGTTGAATTATTTTCGACTACGACGACTTTTTTTGCATGTGTTAATTCATTTTTAATCTTATTTGAAAAAGGTTCCATGAACAAAACTTGAATAAACTTAGCATCAATTTTTCCATCCTTTAAAGCATCAATTATAGCCCCTTTTGTTGAGCCCCAGCCTAAAATTAAATTCTTTGAATTCTTATTTCCATGAACTTTAAACATTTCAAAATTTTCTGCTTCATTTGCTATGCTTTCTTGAACTTTCATTCTTCTTTCAAAATTCTTCTTAGTTATATCTGCGCTTTCTGTAGAATTTCCTTCGGTATCATGTTCATAGGAGTTGAATCTTTCAGGAGCGGTTATTGAATTTGTTACTGGAATTATTTTTTCAGTTTGCTCTACGACATGTTTTGATTCAGCAAGATGCTTATCCCCCAAAACAAATGCAGGAACACGGAATTTTTGAGATAGATAAAAGGCTTGGTTGGTTGCTTCTACAGACTCAAGTGCGTCACCTGGAGCAATCACAACTCGATTAAATTCTCCGTGTCCGCTATGAAGGCTAAGATTAAGTGAATCTTGAGCAGTATAAGTTGCAAGCCCAGTTCCAGGACCAGGACGTGATGATAAATAAATAACAATAGGAATTTCTGCTTGTCCAGCCATACTTAATCCTTCAGTCATCAAATCAAATCCACCCCCACTAGTGCCACACATTGCTTTACTTCCAACAATAGAACTTCCAAGCGCAGCAATCATAACCGCGATTTCGTTTTCTAGTTCTATTACTTTATGTTTACAATCTTTTTTAATTGAAAGTTGTCCAAGTTCCATCATAACTGGCGTAGCAGGAGTCATTGGATAAGAATAATAATAATCAAGTCCAGAAACAATAGCACCTTGCGAAATTCCTTGATTACCATTCATAAATCGTGAGTTGGTTAAATCTAATTCTGATTTTTCAAATCTAAGGGCTCTTTTTTCAGCACTATAGCCTTGTTTAGCTTCCCTAATATTTTGATCAAAGTTTTTAATAGCCCTAAGATTTTTTTCAAGGATATCAAATTCAATTCCTAAAATCTTGTGTAATGCTCCAGCAAAGAACATATTGCGTTGGTCTCCTTTTAGGATTATTGCTCGTCCATTTAATTGAGTTTTATGAACCTTCTCTGTGTTCTCATCAAGGCAGACAAGAACATCAATCTTAGAGGGATTAGAATAAACTGGAGAATCAGAAAATGTAAGCGTGTTAAAATTATGTCCGCCCCTTATTAATGACTCATAATCTCTTGAATAAAATACATAGTAACCTGATTTTATAAGTCCTTGAGATATAATCTCAGCTAATATATTTGGACCCTGGCCGGCTTTTCCTCCAAAAACTATGTTTAACTTCATTGTTTCTCTTTTATGTTATTCTATAGAAGCAAGATATATAAAGTTATTGGGTTTTTTAGGTTTACAATGGCTAAAATGGCTAAAAATCTAATAAATTTCCACTTACATTCTACTGGAAGTGATGGCAAAATGGCCCCTGAAGATGTGATAAATGAAGCAGTAATTGCTGGAATAAACTATATATGCTTCACAGATCACTATAAACTTCCTAATAACTTAGATATTTACAGCCAGAAATTCTATTCAGATGAACATTTTGAAAAACTGTTAAATTTAAGCAAACAAGAAAAAGAAAAAATAGATATAAGCTTAGGCGCGGAATTTGAATGGTATCCGGGATATAATGAATGGTACGGCCAAGAGATAAGCAGGAGGAACTATGATTTTCTAATCGGCGCAGTTCATGGTTTGCTTTACAATAAAGAAATTACAATTGGGTTCTGGGACAAGCCAGAATATTTTGATAAGTTAGTAAGAAAATTAGGTGGAAAAGAAAATTATGTTCGAGAATATTTTAATCAAGTTCGTTTAATGGCAAAATCAAAGCTTTTTGATTGTATTGGACATTTGGATATTTTAAAATATAATAATACTGAGGATAAATATTTTTCTGAAAATGATAATCTCTACGTTCAAGAAATTAAAAATACATTAGACACAATTGCAGAATCAAAAACATGCATTGAAATTAATATGCGTGGTGCAATGAAACAAGGAGAAGGAAAACAATGTCCAAGTCTTTGGATATTAAAAGAAGCAAGGAAAAGAAATATTCCAGTTACAATAGGAACAGACGCCCATACTGAAGGTCAAGTTGGAAAATATTTACAAGAAGCTTACGAACTCGCAAGGCAAGCAGGCTATAAAGAAATCGTAAGGTTTAAAGCCCGAAAGATGATTAGTATGCCTATAGATTAAAAGAGGAAAAAATGAAACAACCCAAAAGAACATTCCGCCCAGCCGTCTTCGTACCAATTTATTATTTCGATAAAGACAAAAAGCCAATTTATCTTCTTTTGAAGCGAAAGCTTCACTGGAAAGGCTGGGAATTCCCAAAAGGCAAAATAGAAAAGGGAGAAAATAAAAGCAAGACAGCAAAACGCGAAGCATGGGAAGAAAGCGGATTAAAAGTTATCAAATTAAAAAGATTTAATGTTTCTGGAAAATATTATTATCATAAACCTTTGAAAGACCGCCCGCAATACAAGGGCCAAACTTACACACTTTTTTCAGGAGAAGTAAAACTCGGAAAAGTTAAGCTTGAAGCAAGAGAACATTCAGGTTATATTTGGCTTCCATTTGATAAAGCTGTAAAAAAAATTACTTGGTCTAACCAAAAAAAGTGTTTGGGAATTGTAAATAAGAGCTTAACTGGCTAGAATGGACCCATTTATAATTTCTATTGGAGTTGCATTTCTTTTAAGCGCAATAACTGTTTTAGCAGATGTATTTATTAAAAATGCAAGTCTTCAAACTAGTTTTAGTGGTTGGTCACTCTTAAGTTGGGGCTGTTTAATCTATGCATTAACTGGGCTTGGATGGTTTTATGTTATGAGACATATGAAACTTTCCACGCTGGGAGTCATTTATGGCATTACTTGTATTTTGCTTTTGGCTGCAGTGAGTGTATTTTACTTTAAAGAAAAAATATCTTCAATTGAAGTAGTTGGAATAATTCTAGCAGTAATTTCTATAATAATCTTGGCAAGGTTTGCTTAAAATGAACTCAATATTATTCTGGGCGCTTATATTTGCAGTATTATCGCCAATTCTTTATGCAATTATGAATATAATCGATAAATATGCAGTATCCCATAGAATAAAAAAACCATTAGGTTTTAGCGCCGTAGCTGCTCTGACAAATACATTTTTTGGAATTATTCTAGCATGGTTCTTAAACTGGCAAGGTTATACTTTAGCTAATTTTGCAATCCCAATAATTGTAGGAATTTTAATGGGTATATCTTATCTTATGTATTTTCTAATAATAAAAGGCGAGGATATATCTAATTTTGTAGGACTTCAATATACTTATCCAATTCTTGTAGCAATTCTTTCATTTATTTTTCTTAATGAAATTCTTCCTTGGATAAGCTATATGGGTATGATGTTTGTTTTAACTGGCGCAGTAATAATTTCTGTCAGAATGAATAAAATCAAAATAAAAATAAGTCTCTGGATGGTATTTTTTGCCATAGTTATCTTAGCAGTTAATGAATTCTTAATAAAAGTGTACACAAATACAATGCCCGAATTAAATGGCATTGCTATAAGCACAATTTTTATTGGTTTGCCTTCATTATTATGTCTGTTATTTAATAAAAAAATAAGAATTAGTTTTGCATCTGAACTTAAAAATGTTAAATGGGCTTTATTAACCGAATTTTTTGCAGTTTTAGGTCTTTTTGCATTGTTTTTTGCTATGACTGGATTACCTGCAACAGTAGTGGCTTCTATTGCTACTATACAACCTTTATTTGTCATATGGTTTGAAAAAATCGGTCAAAAACTTTTTGGTAAAATGACTCGGGACAATTTGATTAAACCAAAATTAATTGGAATTATATTAATAGTTATAGGAATTATTCTTCTTTATGTTCCAGAAATAATGAAATTAATCAAATAAGAAATCATCACTAATATCTTCTGAATGGGCTATAATATCTGTTGCAGTTATTACTCCAATTAATTCACCCTTACCAACTACGGGCAATCTTTTAATCTTGTTCTTAGCCATAAATGTAGCTGCTTCATTAATATCTTCTTCTTGGTCTATTGTCATGACTTTCCGAGCCATAATAGAAGAAACTTTCCTATCAAGATTTAAAATGTTAGAGACTACATCATGTTCTGTTAGAATTCCAAAAACTTTACCTTTTTTTATTGCAATAAGACTTCCAATATTTTTATCAGACATAATTTTTGCTGCTTCTTTAAGAGAAATATTATGGTCAATTACAATTGCTTTGTTCATCACATCTTTTATTTTCATCTGAAGCTACACCTCTCGTAGCGAAGAATCAGAAAATTGCAATTTTCTGAGTATTCAAGTAGCTATGCACTTGAATTTTATTTAGTTTTTCCATGATTATAGATAGAACTTCAAGTTTTTAAATTGTCCTTCTTATCTTTTGAAAATGCTGCAAAAGGCAGATAGATAAGCCTCAATACAGACTCAAGGATTATAATGAATAATAAATAGTACAATAAATTGCTAAAAAGTAACGGAATCTCTGTAACTCTTGCTAAAGTTGTTTCAAAGTTTAAGAATCCTGGGCTGAGTATTATAATTCCCAAGAGCGTGAAGGGAAACATTTTTGCCAAATCTTTTGAAAGGTCTTCGCTAATATAGGCTGTTATTCTTATGGCCGATATTAATCCTGCAGAGATAACTAAACCTACTGGAACTGTAAGTTCTTTTGCAAGAATTACAAATAGTAATGAAAATATTGAGAACCATAGGAAGATTATAACTGGCGCCGTAACAACAAATCGAATCATGTAAAAAATAAACATTACAAACTTGATTAGTCCCGCAAACTTCATTTCATCATATTTTCTAAAATCAATTTTGATTATATCTCTTTTTGCAAGGAATCTATAAAAAAACCAAATGAATATGCTATACAGAGTTATTGTTATAGCAATAAGCGCGAGAGGTATAAGTATTCTATAATTCTCTGGAATAAAACTTGCAATTCCATTATAAGAATCAAGCAGCGTGTTTGTTAGATTTGTTTCTATTGCCATCTTTTTTATGATAATGATAGCTATTCAAAGTTTAAAAATATAGTGTTTAAAGAACTAATTAAGCAGCAACTTCTACTTCTTTAACTGGTGCTTTCTTGCTCTTATCATCATTCTTTTCCTTTGCAGGTTTAGTAGGGCAAAGTTCTTCGAACTTTTTTGAACCTTGTTTTTGAACTATCGTATTAATTTGAACAGTTTTTTCAGAAATTTCTTCGCCCCTTATTGATTTTTTTAATCTTAACCCTTGAGGTCTTGTTTGATTCATTCCTTTATCGTTTTTAGTAAGTAAAACTCTTCTTAATTGTGGTCCTACATGCCCTTTTATTCCGGGAAATCCTGCCACATCTGAGGTTCCAGTTATTTGAAGTTCATATCCCTCTAAATCAGCAGATATCATTTCCCCTTCTAATTTATCGCCGATTTTCATTCTTATAAGGGCCTCGTTATCAGACTCTAATTTGAGTGTTTTTCCCTTGTCAGATACATTAATTTTGAATACCATGTTGTTTTTGTATAATTATTGATAAGAAAGATGGTTTAAAAAACTTGTTATGGGCTATTTTTTATCGATTTTTTATTTAAATTTCAATATGTTTTTTAATATTCTCTTATATTCTCGTTTTGTTCTTTCTTCAAAAAGATCTTTATCCCTATTGAAAAATCTTGTAACTGTTATGGGGCTTATTCGAATCTTACCACAATAAGCATTGTCAATAAAAGATCGTTCATAGTCCAAATGAGTTACTGTAAAAACATCTTGTAATGTATCCCTACTGTATCCGCACCCCTCACGAAGCTCTTTAAGCGTTTCAAAAGGAGAATCATGCAACCCCTGTATAATCTGTCCAGGTACGCGCCAGTACTTTCTTTTGTTTGGATTTATTTCTTGTGCACTAGAAGGATAACGATTTACATCCATTTCATGTGAATTTAGTAATATTATCGACATTAAATTTAAAGGAGTTATTAAAACACTTTTTGTCCTTTTGCATAGTTCTGTCCTGAGTTCATCAATGTTCATTTCTGAAGTTTTACCGCTATTAGGTCCATGTGCATATCTAAAGAAAGCGTAATTTGTAGTTATTGTTTTATCCGTATTTAACATGTCTCTTACACTGTAATCTAAATAATTTTGGAATTGTTTAACATCGCACATCGTTTGTGACGTCTCTGTCGCAATTGATTTTACTTCAGTGTACATTTTCTCTGTTTCAGTCTCTTTGATTATATCGGGAGTAAAAGTTTCACCTTTCTTTTTTTTAATAATTCTTCCTCCAAAAAGTTTGGCATATAAATAACAATAAAAAGTTCCCGTATTCTCTTTTGCTGTGCGAATTCCTTTTTTAAATATGAACTTAGGTTTTATTATAATCTTTTGAGTCATAAAACCCAAGACGATTCAGGATTTATAAATAAATATGTACAATGAAGTATATATGGCAAACAGTAATTAGAATTAAATTCTTCTTTTTAAAAAAATTGCAAGTCCGATAAGAGAAACTATTACAGGAATCATAAAATTAAATGGGGCTGATTTTCTCAATCCAGAAAAATAATTTTTTGTAGTTTCAAGTGTTATCATTTTATAGTCTTTTAGTTGCATAATTTAAAATAAATAAAACAATTAATGTTAATGGGAAATTGCTGAAAAAATATTGTATCTTGTTTAAAGTTTCCATAGTTTTGACAAAGAGTAGTTTAGTTTGTTTAGGTTTTTAGAAATTTAGGTGATTTTTTAAGTGGTATAAATACTTAAACTAGCTTTTTTGGTACAAGGTCTATACATATTCCAGCTGCAACTGTTGCACCTGCGTCTCTTATTGCAAATCTTGACATATTAGGGTTGTCTGCTTGTTTTTCAATTACTAAGTTACCCATTGGCTTTAGCTTTACAATAGCAACATCGCCATTCTTTAAGAAATCAACTTTTTCAGTTGAAGCTTGTCCTGTTTTTGGATCAATTTTCTTTACTATTTCTATGAACTGGCATGGTACCTGTGCTGTATGTACGTGGAATACTGGAGTGTATCCTTTAGCAATAACAGTAGGGTGGTTAATAACTGCAATTTGAGCAGTGAATTCTTCTGCGATTGTAGCAGGTTTTCCAGCATCGCAAACAACGTCTCCACGAGCAACGTCTTTCTTTCCAATACCTTTTATATTGATTCCAACATTGTCGCCAGCTTGTGCTTCAGGCATAGCTTCGTGATGCATTTCAATTGTCTTAATTTCACCAGGAACTCCTTTTCCAGATCTTCCAGGTAAGATTATAACTTTTTGTCCGATTTTCATTATTCCTGTTTCAATCTTTCCAACAGGTACAACTCCGATCCCAGTAATTTCATAAACATCTTGCAATGGCATTCTCATCGGTAAATTTGTAGGTTTTTTAGGAGGTTCAAGTAAATCAAGCATTTCAATTAATGTAGGTCCATTGTACCATGGCATGTTTTCAGACTTTTTTACAATATTATCGCCTTTAAAAGCAGATATTGCTAAGAATTTAACTTTTTCAGGGTTTATTCCAACTTGTTTTAATATAACAGAAACATCAGCTACGGTTTTCTTGTAAGCTTCTTCTTTGTATTCAACAGCATCCATTTTATTTATTGTAACATTAACTTGTTGAACGCCCATTGTTCTAAGTAACCAAAGGTGTTCTTTTGTTTGTGGTTGAACTCCTTCTTTAGCAGCAACTGTTAAGAAAGCAGCATCTGCTTGTGAAGCTCCAGTAATCATGTTTTTAACAAAATCCTTGTGTCCAGGTGCATCAATTATTGTAACCTGATATTTCTTTGTCATTAATTTTTGATAAGATAAATCGATTGTAACTCCTCTTTCTCTTTCTTCCTTGAATTTATCCATAACGAAAGCAAATTCAAATCCAACTTTTCCAACTTTTTGAGCTTCTTCTTTAAGCTTTGCTAATTTTTCTTCAGGAATAACTCCAGCATCATACATAAGTCTACCAATAGTTGTAGATTTTCCATGGTCTACATGACCAACAAATACAACATTGATGTTTGTTTTTTTCTCTGCCATGATAAATTATTATAATTCAGTGGGTTTATAAATGTTTCTAAATTTCGTATTATCTCGCTGTTTCCGTCGGATTTTCTAGAGTTTTGGGTTCGGAAAGATTATATTTGTTAGCAAAATAATTATACCATTGCTGAAAATCATCGCCAAAAACAGTTCTTTCTTGTTCAAAAAGATCGTACCATCTTTTAAGCACTTTTGGATTTTCAAAGTGATTTTCATTAACTAAGTTAGTTTCTTTTTCATGAGATTCATATATTTCCTTTCCAACAGCTTTTTCATCAACGTAACCAATGTGTTCAGCTACAACAATTCTTCCTATTCTTTCTTCGCCAGGAACATTTTTGCCGAATTTAAATAGTTCTTCATCAAAAAAATTAGTGTTAACAATTATTCCCAATGTTGATGGTTTTTTTATAACTGCTTTTTCAGACTCATCATCATTTTCTAAATTTTGTTCTTCGTTTTCAATGTCATATAAGCTCATTAACATGCCCTCATATAAAAAAGCAAATTCATGATGGTTTATGCCCTGAACGCAAATTTTATCTCCGATAAAATTTGATAGAACTCGTTTTATATCAGGATAAGCACTTTCAACTGTTATTTCAGGTTTATTTCCAACTTTGTAGCCTTCGTGAATTGTTAGTGTCATTTTTTATTGTTTATATCTTTTAGTTATTGGTAAATTACATAAAATATATTTTTCTATATCTTCTTCCATACCTATGTTGGCATGAGTTAATTCCTTAAGATATGCTTGACAAGTTTCATATTGTTTTGGAGTTCTATCGTGCATAGCCATTAGTTTAAGTAAATTATGTTTTAATAGAGCTCTATATTGTATCCTTGCTTTATCTGAAACCATAATCCCTTCAAGAGGTGTTTCATTTGTTATATCTATTCTGTTTGTTTTGTTCATGTTTTAATTTAATCTTGGATCTGGATTTATTAATTCTTCAGCTACTTTGTATACTTCTGGTAGCCCCCGCCATTCACTTTTTTGAAACTGTTCTAAATCTTCTTCGCTGATGTAGTTTTTCATATCTTTTAGGTCAACAAATTTTCCGATTGTTGTGTCCCCCATGTAGGTTGCATTATTTACCCAATCATCGTTTCTTTCTCTGCATTTTCCAAGAATTACATCTATATTAAAACAATGAGGATGCTTCTTAGCTAACTCTTCAAGCATTTTTACTATTTTTGTTGCCATGTTATTATTATGCTCAGAAATCGTTCTGAGGTACTATCACCTCTGCTAGAAATATCAGATATTAAGTGTTTAAAAATCTTGCCTAATAAAGAATTAATCAAAAAATAAAAAAAAGAAAAAAAAGGAAGAAGGGGTTTATCCCCCGTTCTTTCCGCAGCCACAGCTCCCAGTGCCACTAACAGCACCGCAAGTTGCTAAACCACAATTTTTGTTAGCGTCACATTGTCCACCACACGAAGAACATTTAATCGTTTCACTTGAACTAGCTGAATTTGTTGTTTCAGTTTTATTCAAGGCCATAACACTAAATGTTCCTGCAATGAGCAATACTGCCAATGCAATAACTAATATCCATGTTTTCATTTTTGTTACACCTCCATTGTTTTTAATTAATTTTAAGCCTCAGAAACAGCTTTTAAGAATAAGTATGAAACTAGTTTCTATTGCTTTAGAATTATAATATTAGTCATGCCACGTCTTCTTCTTTCAATCAGTCCGCGAGCTTCAAGTCCATCGAGAATTCTAGTTATTCTTACTTTGTTAAATCCTGATTTTTCAACAAGTTCTGATTGAAAAATACTATTATTGTTTTGCAAAAGCAAGTTCATTATTTTCTTTTCTTCTGCATCTAACTGTTTGAGTGTTTTCTTATCAAATTTCTTAAAGCTCAAGCTTTTTTCAGGACTTATTTTTTTAATTATTATCTTTTGATTTTCTTTAGCAAGGGCAAAAAATAATCCAATAAAAAATATAACCATTGCTATAGCAATACTTATCCAAGTTTGAAGTGAAAGAGTTGTATACATACTACAAGTTGGCCCTTCTTTGCAAGTTGCATCAAGTGTGCTTTTTATTCCCGTATTAAAAATCCAGATAATTGCTCCTATAAAAATAGATATTCCAACAATAAGCCATCCGACATTTTTGTTTTGCATATTAAAATATAAAAAATTATTCGTTCTCAGCCAAGCCTTTTCTAGCTCTGATTTGACGTACAACTTGTTCTTGAACGCTTGCAGGCATTTTTTCGAATGATTGATCAACCATGCTAAAGTTTCCTCTGCCTTCTGTTTCTGAACGCAAATCACTAGCAAGTCCAATCATTTCTGAAACCGGAAGTTTTGCTTTTATTGCTGCATCAATAGCATTTTGATTAACATCCACAAGTTGTCCTCTCTTGCTTTGGATAAGTTTTGTAACTCCACCCATATATTGTAATGGAGCTTCAAATAAAGTAGTTTGTAATGGTTCGAATAAAATTGGTTTTGCAGTTGCCATCGCAGCCCTCATAGAATCTCTAACAGCAGGATAAACTTGCGCAGGCCCTCTGTGAATAGCATCTTCGTGAAGTTTTAAGTCCATGAAAGAAACTTTTAATTTTGTACAAGGCTCTCTTGCAATTGGTCCAGCATCTACAACTTGTTCAAATGCGTCCAATACTAGTTCAATAACTTCTTGGATATGAACTTCTCCTTTAATCTTATTTAAGAATACGCAATCTTTGTACACATCTACATACTGTCTTGCTTCTTCGTTTGAAATTCCAAGTGAATTAAGTGTTTTCCAAAGAGGTTCATCTTTCTTTTTTATTCTTCCTTCTGATATTTCTCCATTTCTTATTGCTTGATAAACTCCTTGTTCAAGAGGTTCAACTTTTAAGAAGAATAAGTTGTGTTTGTTTGGAGATTTTCCTTCACCAACTTCTCCTGCGCGATCAACAGTTTCTCTATAAACAACAATTGGAGCAGAAGTAATAACATCAACGCCTTTTTCTGTTTTGATTCTGTTTTCAATAATTTCAAGATGCAATTCACCCATTCCAGAAATTAAGTTTTCACCTGTTTCTTCATTAATTTTTATCTTAACAGAGGGATCTTCTTTTGCTACTTTTTTAAGTACATCAATTAGTTTAGGTAAGTCCTGCGGTTTTGGTACAGTAATCGATTTTGTAATAACTGGTTCAAAAATATGTTTCATTTCTTCAAACGGTGTTTCAGGGCCTTCTGTAACAGTTTCTCCTGATTCTCCATTAATTCCAGCGATAGCAAGTACATTTCCGCATGGCAGTGCATCCATTTGTTCTGGTTTTACACCATTATAGATAAGAACTTGCTGCACTCTTTGTTTTTGCTTGGCCATATTAAGGTAAACTTCCATACCATTTCTTAATGTTCCTGAAAACAAACGTCCAGCACAAACTTCTTTGCCTGATTTTGAGTCAATAACAATTCGGTTTATAACAAAAGCAACTTTTCCCTCAGGATTACAGTTAATAAGGTCTTTTCCGAATTGTGTTTCTATATCTCCATGCCATATTTTTGGGATTCTGTATTTTTGGGCATCAAGGGGATTAGGAAGATGCTTGATACACATATCAAGAAGAACTTCAAAAAGTGGCGCATTTTTCCAGCACCATTCTTTTCTTTCTGTTTCTTGAAGATTATAAATATTAAGAACATCTTTAAAAGAAATTCCTTTCTTTTTCATGAATGGAACACTTAATGCCCAATTGTCTCTAGCACTTCCGAAAGCAACACTTCCGTCATTAACATCTACTTGCCAAACTTTTTTGAATTCGGGTTCTGCAATTTGTGAAATAAGCATATTAAAATCATTAATAACTTTGACAAGTCTTTCCTGCATTGCTTCAGGTGTTAATTTTAATTCTTTAATCAATCTATCAACTTTATTAATAAATAAAACGGGCTTTACTCTTTCTCTGATTGCTTGTTTGATAACTGTTTCTGTTTGAGGCATGATTCCTTCTGAAGCACAAACAAGTACTATTGTTCCATCAATAGCCCTCATAGCACGAGTAACATTTCCACCGAAATCAACGTGTCCCGGCGTATCAATTAAATTAATAAGATATTCTTCACCTTGGAAGTCATGAACCATAGAAACATTTGCTGCATCAACAGTCATTAATCTTTCTTGTTCATCCCCATGTAGCCATGTTGCCATACCTTCTTCTAGGTCTCCAGCATTTTTCGAAGCCATATATCCGCTTGCAGCAAGTAAATTATCTGTTAAAGCTGTTTTTCCGTGGTGAATATGCGCAGAAGTAGCGATGTTTCTAATATTCTTTTGTGCAGTGCACAAACGTTCTATCTTTTCCATATTTGTTTCTTTTTTAGCCATGTTTGTTTGTTTACAAATGAACAGTCAGAAATTTTTAATTTCTGAATATAAAAAACTCTCTGACTCGAACCCGAAGGGAAGTCTGAGTTTTTTACTTGTTTGTTTTGAGCTGTGTTTGTATAATTATTGATAAGAAGGATGGTTTTTAAACCTTATTCTAATTTTTCTTTAAATTCCCAGTTAAACTCGCGGAAAATTTCTGCAACGTCTTCATACATTGTTGTAAAATCTTTTATTCTAGTATTATTCCCTGAAGGTTTAGCTGTTTTTGCTTCAAGATTAATCTCAATAGGATAGTCACATCTATTGCTATTTTTTTCATCTCTTTGTTCAGGCAGCTTCATTTTGTAAGATTGAAGAGCCAAATAAACTAGTGTTGGTTTTATATGAATGCCTTGTTCTAGATGTTTCTCTAGAACTCTTGCAAGACTTCTATGGCTATGGAGTCTTTCGTGATTAGCAAATATGTGCTCTTCAATAAATATGTCTTTGTTATCAAATTCAGGATACATAAAATCATAAATAAAATACCCATTTTGTCTAAGTTTTTCAATTATTTTTGGAAGTTCATTCATGTTTAGTCTTCCTCTTTTCCAGTTTTTTCTATACTATCAAGTATTCTAAGCGCGTCACAGCTTCTTAATGAATTAATGTAAATATCAATACAAACAGGGCATATTCTATAAGCACCTTCATATTTTCTCTCGCAAACAACGCAGGAATCTTTTTCTTCTATTACAAGATTCGCTTTTCTTTCAAGTGCTCGTTGTGACATTTTATTATAATCTATTAATTCAAGTCTAAGGTTTTTAGAAGGATTTTTTAATTTTTTTCTAGCTAATACTTCTCTTTCTCCAACTTCTTTGTAATGACTACCTTTAGAATATTTTGCTATTGCAAGAAGAGGACTGAATTTCTTGGGATCTGTTCCAACCATAAGTGCATATTCTTCTCTTCGCTTTTTATTCTCTCCGCTTTCAAAATGATTGTGTGGCATAAATAATAAGTGTCGCAGTGTTTTATAAGAATTATTGTGATAAATTATCTAGCAGAATTAGCTTGTTTTTCCATTTCGTTCTTTTTCTGGAAAGCAGCACTATCATTTGAACCTTGACTTGCAAGAATTATTTCATTTGCTAAGGCATCTGCGATTTTTGCTTTTTTATTAAATGTCTTATCGTAAGCTCCATGAACAATTAAACGAAGTGTTACGTTTATTCTTCTTAATGGAGATGTATCGACAGCTTGTGGATATTTTGCTCCACCATATTCTATTGTTGTAACTTCTTCTCTTGGTGAAGATTGTTCAACAGCTTTTACAAGAACTTGAACAGGATTTTCTTTTGTTTTTGTTTCTATTATTTTAAATGCATCAAGAACAGTTCTCATATTTCTTGAGAATTTTCCACTTGATTGAGCAGTCATAATCTTATGCTTTTTTCCCCTGTGGCCTGGAACAGCGATTAAATTTGCAAGTCTTTCAACAATATTAACTTTAGCTTGTTTGAAATCATTTTTTGCTCGTCCGTGTGATTTCAAAACTAATTTTGGTTTTAGATTTATAACTCTCTTCAAGCCAGGATCTGTAATAACAACAGCGTCGCAATCATATAAGTCAAATATTTTTACCATGTTTTAGTGTTGATTATTTACTATATATTGTAATTTATTTAATATTTCTAAATTTGAACATGAAGGTTTGTTTTGAAGTTGATCTAAAGCTATGCATCTGTATTCATTTATTGGTGAACTACTTTGAAGATAAATTGTTGCAAATTCTTCAATTTCTGAAAGCACACATACCGAACAATCTTTTCTATTTGAGCAAACTATATCCGCCATGTTATCTTCTTCCCTTCTCTATCTTTCCTTTCCACAATAAATGCAAAGGTTGATCATTTACTTTTATAACTTTAAAACGAACACCAGGAATATCTCCTTTCGAACGTCCTTGTTTTCCGCCAATTCTTTCAATTATAACTTCATCGTGTTCATCAACAAATCTTTGTGCAAGATTTCCAGGAATAAATGCTGTAACACTTTTGCTATTTTTAATTAACTGAACTTTGCAACATTTTCTCATAGCTGAGTTTGGCTGTTTAGCTTCTTTTTGAACTTTAGAAATAACAAGTCCTTTTGCCTGACTTTTTCCTTCGAGCGGATCTGATTTTGCGAATAATTTTAACTTTCTCTTTTTATATCTGTCGTCGCTCCATCTAAATCTGTTGCGATTTTTAATCATTTTTGATGCACTTAATAGTCCCATGTTTGAGTAATATTGTATGCAAAAGATGGTTTAAAAAACTTCTGATTGGCATTTTTTAAGCAGAATTTACAAGTTTTTTAACGAGAATTATCCATTATAACGTATATATCTCTTCCGCGTGTCATCTATTGAAAGCCTTCTGCTTTCATCTAAAACAAGCTCTTTTATTTTTCCTCTAAGATTAATTTCATAAATACTTTTTTCATTTCTATCAAGAATTTCTGCTTCTTCATAAGCTCCTGCTCCGAACATGCCATCTTCAAAGGGCATATAAACGCCTGCGTCCATTCTTGGAAGAACGCATTTAAAATAATACTGCATTCCGTTTCCTGTATCTTTTTTCCATTTTCTATAACTTTTTTCATGGCCGGAAACATTAGCAGTTTCTACATAGCATTTTTTGAGCTTGCTCCTGATGCTTTTTATCAGCTTTTGCTCTCTTTCAGTGTCCCAATAAATTTTTGGGTACGCAAACCATACTGCTCGTATTTTCATAAGAATATTGGGTAAAGCAGGTTTATATGGATTATTGTTGCGACGATATATAGAGAATTACAAAATTCTAACGTTCTTAATTTGAAAATATTGTGCAAGAATTTCTTTAAGTTCTTGCTCTCTTGCTCGCTGGCGTCCGATAAGCATTGCTTTGTTTTCCATGCCAGCAGTTATAATTGCTTCATCATCTTTAACTTCTAGTGATTGAAATTCAACAGGAGAAACTAATATTTTAAGGAATCTTTCAATATCTTTTCTGCTTTTAGGTTCTGCTATTATTCTAACTCTTTTTCCTATAACTTCACTTATTTTTTTAAGATTAGTATTCTCTCGACCTATTGCTTGGTCGACAGCAAATTGGGGAACAATAAACACAAGCATATTATTGTAAAGAAAACAATGTTTTGCAGAAACCCTCGTTACTCTGCTGAATATGTTCATATATCTAATAAACTGCATATCAAATGTTTTAATTGTCATTGTAAATTAAAAATAAAAAACTTTTACTCCTTCTTTCCTTTCTTACTTTTTTTCTCTTTTTCTTCTGGTGTAAGTCTTCCTGTAATCTTTACAAGTAAACCTGGTAATCCGGTTCCAACAGGTGTAGGCTGATTTAGGATTATATTTTCAATAACAGAAGATAATTCATCTTTTGTTGCTTTAAGTGTAGCGTTAACAAAATGTTTTATAGGTGTTTCGAAGCTTGCTCTTGCAAGAACAGAAGATTTTTGAGATATGATTCCCATTCTTGTGCTTCCTTGGACTTCTCCAGCAAAACACATTGCATCCGCAATAAGTTTAAGGTGTCTTATATCGATATCAAGGCCCTGAGCTTCTATAGTTCTTCTTATTTCATTAATTATTGATTGTCTAGCTGCTTCAACTCCAAGAACGCGGCTTATATCACAAATATCATTAGTTGTTGTTTTTGTGTCATCAACACCCTTGAACTTCAAAATTTCTTCAAGATTTGTTCCAGATGTAAGAATTACATAATGAGTTTCTCTTTTAACAACAAGTATTTGCTCAATTCCTTTTACTCCTGAAATTTGTATTGTTTTTATTTTTTCCTTAAGTTTATACAGTTGCTTGAAGTCTAGTTTTGGTTCCCAGAATACAAGTGTATTATCTTTTACTTTATTTGGATAGCCTTTTTCTTTTAATCTGTTTGAAAGTTCGTCAATTCCGATATGTACCATTTTCAATGAAGAAGGGCTGATAAGAGCTTCTATTTTTTTATCTCCGAAATTAATCTTCATCTTGTCAATAACATCTCCGAACTTTGCTTCTTTTATCTTTTCTGCAATAACTCTTGCGTCTTTTTCATTATTTTTCTCTTTATCAAGATAAATCTCCATAGTAGGAGTAGAAGGTGTTTTTCTTGCATCAACAATTTCGATAAGTCTTGGAAGACCCTGTGTAACCTGCATTTCTTGGACTCCTGCCGAGTGGAAGGTTCTAAGAACCATCTGTGTTGAAGGTTCTCCGATAGACTGAGCAGTTACAATTCCGATTGCTTCTCCAGGAGAAATTTGTTTATTTTTATGAAGTTCTGAAGTGTCTAGTCCATCATCTCCATATTTGAATTGCATAACATTATCGCTTCCGTCTCTTACTGTCCCATCATAAGTAACTTTCATATCTTGAAGAGCATTAGCAAGTCTTCTGTATAAATAACCAGATTTAGGAGTTCTAAGGGCGGTGTCCATTAATGAGTCTCTTCCTGTTATTGAACCAAAGAAAAACTCGTAAGGTTTTAATCCTTTCATAAAAGCTGATTCAATAAATCCTCTTGCCTTAGGGGATAAATCGTTTTCTTTAAAACATGAAAGCGTTCTGTTTGTGTATCCAAATCCAATACGTTTTCCCCATAAAGACTGCTGACCTACACAACAAGCCATCTGAGTTATATTCAAAATATTTCCACCGCTTCCAGAAGTTATCATAGAACTTAACGGATTATCTTTTGGGAATTCTTGCTTTACAATTTGTCCAATTTTTGTTCTAACCTCATTAAGTATTTGTATTATTCTAATCTCTCGTGATTCTTCTTTTGTTTTTCCAGGTATTATTTCAAGAGTTTCATCTTTGAAAGATTCAATTATTGCTTTTGTTTTGTCTTCTGAATCGTTGATTATTTTATCTGTCGCGCCTTCAACTTTAGTATTAACTTTTAGGTCATTTGTAGAAATCGTAAATCCTTTTTTAGAAAGATATTTTGTTCCTATTGCAAATATTTTTCTTATTGTTTCTAGTGTTTTTTCTCGGCCAATAGTTCTATCTAATTCCCGGATAAGAACTCCGCTTTCTACGCCTACGACTTTATCATCTACTGCTCCAGACATAAGTTTTCCTGCTTTGATTATAAATGGCTCTTCTGCTGACTTTGGTTTATATTCAAAGTTTATCTTTGGAAGAACTTCTGAAATAATTTCTGCCCCATTAAGAGTTTTTTTTGTGAATGCTGTGCTTAAATTTGCTTCATATAATAATTGCGAAGCATCTGCTTTGCTCATTTCTGTAAGCCCAAGAAGATAATTTCCAGTTACTGCATCTGCAATGCAGCCAATTAAGTTTGTATTATTTTTTGGAGACATTAGGTTTTGATTTACATCAAGTAATATTTCTGCTTCTGCTCTTGCTTCTTCTGTTTGAGGTACGTGAATATTCATTTCATCACCATCAAAATCTGCATTATATGGGAATGCAACAGCTGGATGAAGTCTGAATGTTTTATATGGCATTACTTTAACACGGTGTGACATCAAACTTGCTCTGTGAAGGGAAGGGTGTCTATTAAATAAAACAATATCTCCATCTCTAAGATGTCTTTCAACAATATAACCTGGTGCAAGTTCTTCAATTATTTCTTCTTTTAAGTCTGGCGTTATTTTCTTTCTTTTTCCGTCAGGTCTAATAATATAATTTGCGCCAGGATATACTGCGCTTTGTACAACTTTTTTTAGGTAGTTAATGTTAAGTGTAGTAACACTTTCATTTACAGTAAGGGTCATTGCTATTTCTTTTGGTATTCCAATTTCATTTATTCTTATATTTGGATCTGGTGAAATAACAGTACGTGAAGAGAAATTAACTCTTTTACCAGCAAGATTATGTCTGATTCTTCCTTCTTTTCCTTTAATTCTTTCGGTTATTGTTTTAAGTGGATGTCCGCTTCTGTGTCTAGCGGGAGGAACTCCAGCAACACTATTGTCATAGAATGTTGTAATGTGATATTGAAGTAAGTCCCATAAATCGTCAATAATAACTTCAGGAGCTCCAGCGTTTAAATTTTCTCTTAGTCTTTGGTCTGCTCTGATTATATCGCCAAGCTTATGTGTTAAGTCGTCTTCACTTCTCTCCCCGCTTTCAAGTGTGATAGAAGGACGTACTGTTACAGAAGGAACAAGCAACACAGTTAGTATTCCCCATTCTGGCCTGAATACATCGGGATTTATTCCAACATGTTTTAATTCCTCATTTGGAATATTAACGAGCATTTCTCTAACTTCATCAGGGAATATTCTTTTCTTTCCTTTTTTGAATGTTAAAGGTTTATCAAGTTTCATTTTTTCTTGAGGAGTATCACAATATGGACATTTTTTACCGTCTTTTGCTTTTTTCATTCTTTCTTTCAAGCCATATTCTTTTATTTTTTCTTCAGAAAGCAAGAATTTTCCACACGATTGACAGAATGAACGTAAGCACATTTCAATTATAGGAACATATTTTACATGAACAACGGGTCGAGAAAGGTCAATTAGCCCAGGGTGTCCAAGACATTCTTTTAATCTTCCACCACAAGTTCTACAACGTACACCTGGATCAATTGCTCCAAGTCTTAAATCCATTAATCCACCATCAACAGGATATCCATCAATATCATAAAGTTCAGGAGTAACTATTCTTGCTGATGCTATTTTCTTGATTTGTTCGGGATTAAGCAAGCCGAAATAAAGGCTTTTTATTTTTTTTCTTATTGGTTTTCTCATCTGAAGCTTAACCTCATTAAGCGAAGAGCCAGAAAATATTTATTTTCTGGATTTTCAAGTAGCATTGCACTTGAAATAAAATTTATTTTGTTTATCATTTTATTCGTATTTATTAATCAAATCAAATTTAGTTGATAAGTGTAATCCTTGAATTTCATCTACAAGAAGCTTGAATGCATATGAAAGTTCTACTGGTTCTGCTTCTTGACTTCCACAAAGAGGACAATATATTTTCTTGTGAATATTATCTTCAACAGCAATATATCCACATTTTGTACAGATATGAAGAATAACTTTATCAGAATCGTATCTTTCTTTAAGAAGAAGAGACGCACCATGTGCAACAAGTGCTTCCTGTTCCATTTCACCAAGTCTAAGCGCTCCACCTTTTGCTCTTCCTTCAATAGGCTGTCTTGTCAGTAATGTAACTTTTCCACTTGCACGAGCGTGCATCTTGTTAGCTACCATATATTTTAATTTTTGATAATACATTGTTCCAATGAATATTTTTGCTTCCATCATTTTTCCAGTTATTCCATTGTAAAGAGTTTCTTTTCCATCATATCTGAAACCAAGTTCTTTCATTTGATTTTCTAAGTCATCTACTTTCAAATCTTGGAATCCAGTTCCATCCATAATTTTTCCACCTAATGAACCAATTTTTCCGCAAAGAAGTTCAATAAGATAACCAACAGTCATACGACCAGGAATAGAGTGAGGGTTGAAAATTATATCCGGTTTTATTCCTCTCGATGTGAAAGGCATATCATTTTCTTCTATTAATGCTCCAACAACTCCCTTCTGTCCGTGTGATGTTGCAAATTTATCTCCAAGTTCAGGCACTCTTGGGTCTCTTGATCTTACTTGAATAATTCTATTTCCATCTTTATTTTCTGTTACAAAAACACAATCAATAATCCCTTTTTCTTCTTGTCTTATAACACTTGAAGCTTCTTTTCTTGCTTTAACAGAGATTTCACGTGATTCGCTTAGGAATTTTGGGGGTGAAGTTTTTCCGATTACAACTTCTCCAGATTCAAGCTTTGCTTCAGGATAAATAATTCCATCAGCTTCTAAATATCTATAGGATTCTTCTGTTCTGTATCCTGATGTTCCTTTTTCAGGAATTTCTATTTTATCATTTAATCCACCAGCATATTTTAATTCAACACTAGTATATGGTCTGAAATAAGTTGATCTTGCTAATCCTCTTTGAACAGAAGCTTTATTCAAAATAAGTGCATCTTCCATATTGTAACCTTCGTGAGTCATAATAGCTACAACAACGTTTTGTCCTGACGGATAAACATTAAGAGTATCATAAACAAAAGTTCTTACGATTGGTTTTTGAGGATAATGTAATATCGAAACATCTGTATCTACTCTGCATAAGAAATTTGCAGCATATAATCCCAAGCTTTGTTTCTGAGTTTTACTTCCTCTTAATAATCTAGCACTCTGGTCATAATTTGGGAAGGGAACAAGTGAAGTTATTGTTCCAAGTAAATCAGTTTTGTCAATTTCTAGATGTGTTGTCTCATTAGATACATCTTCTTGTTTTAATGCTACAAGACAATTTTCTTCTTCAGCAGCATCAATGTATTCTATAATACCTTCAGTAATAAGATCATTCCATGTTAATGTTCCATTTTGAATTTCATCAAAATGTTGCTCAGTTAATTTGCTTTCTCCATTTTCAACTATCAATAAAGGTCTTAGAACTCTTCCAATTTCTGTTGAGATTAAAATAATATCTAACATCTTATCGTGTCTTATGCTTAATTGTATTGGAAGTTCACTAATTCTTCTTTTTCTTCTAAGTTCTAGAACAAACTTTTCAGGGCTATCAACATTACCCATGAATCTTCCATTGTAAAAAACTGCACTGCCATTTGAGTTTTTTTCTTTTCTAAGAGAAATTCCAATAAGCATATTGATAAATTTAGCTTCATCAATATCTGTTCTTGTTGAGATTCTAGCAAGTATCGCTAAATTTTTTCTTAATCCAATTTCCGTTCCCTCAGGAGTTTCAATAGGGCAGAATCTTCCATAATGGGTTGGATGAACTGTTCTTGCAAGGAAATTTTCTTGTTCTCCCGGCAATGTAGAAGCAACTCTCTGCAATTGTGAAAGGATAGCAAGATAATTTGTTTTATCCATATTCTGCGTTACGCCTGTTCTTTCACCAATCCAATTTCCTGTTGCAATTGAGCTTTCAACTCTATGTGTAAAAAGTGTTGACTTAGCTATAGTTTTTAATGAATAGAATTTTTTTCTTTTCTGAATTTTCTGAAGAGAATGTTGTATATCTCTTATTAAAATATTTAAATTAACCCTAAATAAATCTGCAAGTAAATCTCCTGAAAGTCTTACTCTTTTATTTGCATAATGGTCCTTGTCTGTAAGGCTGTTTGGATTATCTTTTGCTACAAAAAACTGCTTAATTAATTTGCATAATGTTGTTGCTTTTTCTTCTCTATCTTGTTTAGTTAATCCAATGTGCGGTAAGAAGTATGAATCAATTCTTTGTTTTACTCTATCAAGAATTTCTTTTTTTGTTCCTTGAAGCGCTGTTTTTTCAGCAATATGCATCATTGCATCTTCAGGAGTTTGTAAATTTGCATATTCGTAAAGATTAACGATAAGAGAATCTGTTTCCTTCCCAATGCATTCAGCTATTTCTGATTCTTTTACAAGGCCAAGGGCTTTAAGTATAACTACTGCTGGAATATTTTTAAATCTCGAAAAAGAAATTTCTATTATTCCTTCTGGTGTATCTGTTATTGAAATAGGAATTCTGTAGCTTCCTCTCCTAGAGAACAAACGCAACATTATTTTACCTTTTGATCTTTCTATGAATGGCTGATTTTCTGCAAGATCTTCAGTCATTACCATAACTCTTTCGTTTCCATTAATAATAAAATATCCGCCAGTATCAAGCGGGTCTATGTAAAGTTTTTCAAGCTCTTCTTTTGATTTTCCGCAAATATTACAGATGTTACTTTTTATAATAATAGGAATATAACCTACTTCAACTTCTTGGCTTTCAATTTGGCTTCCTTGTTTTATTGTTATCTCGAGGAATATCGGGGCTGAATATGTAAGATTTCTTAGTCTAGCTTCAGCAGGAGTTACGTAATTTGGAGAACCATCAGCTTCATGTATCATTGGCTTTCCAACTCTTATTTTTCCGAGTTTTATATCTATTTCTTCTTCTTTTGGTAAACCTTCAGAAATTTCATCAACGATTTCTTGCATTCTTTTTTCTATAAAATTATTGAAAGAAGTTATATTTGATTCTACAAGTGAGTGCTGTTCAAGATATTTTTTTACAAGCACGTATTTATCGTTTGTTTGTAGCTTCATTTTTGTATTTTATATTTATTTTGATTTACTAAGATTATACGACGACGACACGATAGTAAACATGTGTCCCTTCTTCGTCTTTTCTTTCAATTTTAACTACGTCGCCAAGATTGGTACCTTGCGGAAGTGCTGCATCTGTTATTTTTATTTTTGGTAATTGTCCGAGAGAAATATTATATTTTTCAAGAATTTTAACTGCTTCGTCTTGCTTTAGTAATGTGTGTTTTGGTTGTAGAACGTGGGCAGTTGACATTTTAGATTTGAAGGTAGATTTTCATTTATTTCGCATAGTTGCTTGAACAATTGGCAATGGAGCACAATTACAACTAAGCAATAATAAATTAAATCAAAAGTGCATTTAAAAAGGTTTCGGTATGCGAAACCTTTTGGAGTTATAAGGAAGTTTTCACGTGCAGAGGTATTAAAGTTTAAAAATAAGCTAGCCTGAGTGTTATTATTCTAAAATGGCAGAACTTGAACAAATAAGGACAGAACTTATAAGCCTAAAAAATCCAATAAAAGCAGAACATAGCAAGAGTTATCTTAAATCACCCTATGAGTTCTACGGCATTACTGTTCCTCAACTAAGAAAAATAGCTCAAAAATACAAAAATCTAGATATTTACGCGACTTTTAACTTGTTTGATGAGCTTTGGGGCTCAAATAATCACGAAGAAATGTCTCTTGCCCTCTTTCTTTTAACAAATCATAAAAAAAAATTCAATGTTGAATTCTGGGATTTTCTTACAAATCAAAAAAGAATAGATAAATTTAAGACCTGGGACCATGTTGATGAAGCCTGCAGTCATACGCTCGGAGTTGTTCTCGCGAGTAATGTTCATTTAAACTCGGAAATTAAAAAATTTGCAGAATCAAGAAATCCGTGGACGAGGAGGATATCTATTGTAAGTCAATATCCTTGCATAAAAAAAGGAAAATTGCAACTAACTTTTCTCCTTGCTGAAAAACTTGCATATGATGAAGATGTTTATGTGCAAAAAGCAACAGGCTGGATGCTTCGTGAAGCAGGAAAAAAAAATTTAATCCAAGTTAAGGAATTCTTAAAGCACCACATGGATATGAAACCGATATGTCTGAGCTATGCAACAGAAAAAATGCCTGATTTTAAAAAACAGCTCAAGGAAAAAATAAAACTCGAGAAAGAAAATGGAAAAGAAAATACTTTTTCTGATACTCAAAAAGATAATTCTAATTCAGAGCTGAATAAAATAAAATATTTTAAGAACTAATGGGCATCGTTAGGGAATTCATCAAGCTTTTAGACTATATTCGTAGAGAAATTCTTCAAAAATTCAATTCGCATTATTTAGAAGATAAACTAAAGAAGCGAAGAGGCAAATGCAAACAATGCGGACGTTGTTGTAAAGGCTGTCCCGAGCTTAACAATAAAACACACAAGTGTATGGTTTACAAAAATAGAAATCCAATGATGTGCCACAAAGACTTTCCCCTTGACAAATTTGACCAAAAATTATTCGGTGTTGATAAAACGTGCGGATATTGGTTTGAGAAATAATTTTTTTTCTACTTTGGAAAATAAAACTATACTGTTCTGGGCATAGTATTATATAAAGAGAAATTATAAAATACTTCTTTTATCAATCCGCTTCTTGTTAGATGGGGTTGATCTATCACTGCTAAATCTGCACCAACTTCTCCTGCTCTGTCTTGAATATATTGCCCAAGATTCTTTATTATTTTTTTAGAAAATATGCTTCGAATTGTAGGAGTCTTTTCACTAGCTAATAAGTATGGCTCTAATAGCGGTTTAGAAACATATGCAAGTGGAAGCTCAGGTTCTGTTAAAATTATACAAGATTTATTTTTTTCCATTGTAAAAATTAATAATACTAGTTTAAAAGTATTTAGTTATTATAAGCTATAATAAGAATTACAAAACACTCGCTTTCTGAATAACAATATTCTTTTGATTATTTTAATGCATCTATTGATCTTTGCAGATTTTTTCTTGCCTGAGTTTCATATTTCTTTCTAAAAAAATCTGTTGAATATAGAGCCTCTCTATCTAAAAATGTTCTAAGCAGCATAGTTCTTCCTTGTTTAAATTTTTCTTCAGAAACCCATGAGTATTCTTTTCTTATATTTTTTTCATATTCATCAAATTTTTGAACAGATTTTCCAAGTATTGATAAATCAATATCTACTAAAATTCCAGTATCTATTCCAATCGGGACAGTATTATGTTTTGTTGCTAATATAAAATCTGCTACTCCATCAGCTAATTTTTCAGAAAGTTTAGCATTTAAACAGGAGTTATATGCCCACTGCGCACTTTTTTCTTCGTTATTTTTTTCTCGAGTATCATAGGCTATATCATGATACCAAATAGCCAATTCAACTAAATCTGGTTGTTTTAGCAAGTGTTTTGCAGAATCTAACTCAAATAAACAATCTTTAAGATGCTGTAAATTATGGTAGAATCTTGGGGATTGAGAATATGCTGTTTGCAAATTATTGAATTCTAAATCTAGATTGCATTGTGCTCCAATTTTTTTCCAGGCTTCAACAAATCTTGTTTTCATTTTACCCTCAAATCAGATACTACCTCTTCAAAAATTCTTTCAATATTACCTTTCGAATTTATTCCGTCTGAATTATCAACAACCCAAATTTTACCCTGATTATCTCTTTCAGCTACTTGTTCTAATTTTTCTTTCTTACCTTGAAAATCAAACTGGCTACTTAATCTTCTTTTAATTTGCTCATCAGATAATCCTCGTAAACCTAAACGAGACGCCTGTGTTTCTTTATCTGCGTATACTAAAACAGTATTGTTATTACATAAATAAGCCAAGTTTGATTCAGCAATTAACGCAGCATTAAACAATATTAATCCTTTTTTGCTATATAATTCTCTTCTAAGTCTCACTAAAAGCGGAGTTGACATTATTTTGTTTAGCTTATCCAAGGCATCAGAATTAGTAAACACAAGTTCTCCCAGTGTTTTTCTATCAATTGTTCCGTCAGACTTTCTAACCTGTTCTCCAAATGATTCAGCAATTTTTTTTCTAACTTCTTCATATCTTGGTTGTTTTAATTCGCCAAGAATCTGATGGCCAATAAAGTCCAGTTCAATATCCTGAACGGGTATATTATTCTTTTTTCCTAGCTCTCCAAATTTTTGGCTGACATATGATTTTCCTGCTCCAATTTCTCCAGTAACTCCTACAATATACTGTCCAGAAATACGAGCTTCAAGACACTGTTTGACATGTAAGGGGACATATTCAGAGATTAATCCGTGTTCTTTTTGGATAGCTTTTACTACACTTGAGCTAATATGCGCTAATTCTGGTCTTGCAAATAAAATATGAGTATCAATTCCAAGTTTCTGACTTTCTCCCACTTGATGAAGCACATTTTCATAATCAAAATCCGTTGCGTTTCTAACTCCTTTTACGATTACTCCAATTCCTTGTTCATAGGCATAATCAACTAATAATCCTGAAAATGATATTACTTCTACATTCTTAAATCTCTCAAGAGATTTTTTGGCCATTTCAGTTCTTTCTTCTAAATTAAACGTGTATAGTTTTTTTGCTTCTTTTTCTGGATTAGCCCCTATACCCACAACTACTTGATCAAAAACATTCGAAGCTCTTGCTATAATATCTATATGCCCATAAGTTATGGGGTCTCCTGAAAATGCATATATTGCTTTTTTCATAATTTTTATCTCCGTAGAATTCTAAGGTGATTCTTTCCCAACACCTTACAAAATGAACTTTGGGTATTTATAAAACTTTAGCAGATATAATTTTTACTTCTTTCAGCGGTTTATCATTCGCATCCGTATCAACAGTCGCGATAGCATCAACAACATCTAGGCCAGCAACGACATTTCCGAAAACAGGATGACGTCCGTCAAGAAAATTATTATTTACAAGATTAATAAAAAATTGTGAGCTTCCAGTATTAGGCCCTGCATTTGCCATAGCAATTGTTCCCCTATTGTTCTTTTGCTCGCCGTTAAATTCATCTTTTATCATGGGGATTTTAGGGTCTCCGTATCCGGTTCCTGTAGGATCTCCACCTTGTATCATAAATTTAGGAATTATTCTATGAAAGATAATGCCATTGTAAATTCCTTTTTGAACTAAACTCGCAAAGTTTCCTGCAGTAATTGGCTGGTCTGCCCTAAGTTCAATAGTTATATTTCCATAATTCGTCTCAAGAAGTACATTAACATTATTATCATTTATTACATTTCCTGTTAGTTTTGCCATTTTGTATCCTGCAAATGCTAAACCAATAACTAAAACAGCTATTATAAAGATTGTTATGCTTTTTTTCATAAAAAAAAGAGACGAATGGGATTTTTAAATATTATTACTCGCTCGGCTCTAAGCCTCGCTCGTAAGGGGAATATACACAAACTTCTAAACTTACTTGAAGCATATATGCTTTAGCCAGTTAAATTACTAAATGAAAATTTTTCACAGAAATGTATAATTTTAGATTGTGTGAAAAATTTGTATTGATAATCACTCAAATTCTATAATGCATTTTTGTTCAGGGTTAGTCTTGTTCGAGTAAGAAACCAGCACCTTTAAAACACCATTTTTCCTATTTTTTATATGGGAAATAATAAGAAACAACATCAATTTGATGTCATATTTGTGCTCGGAGAAAAATATTTTGACCATCCATTCTGCGGAGTAGCAATACTAAGAAGACTTCTAGAAAAATATGGCTATAGTTGCGCAGTTATAGAAACACCCCAATATCCTGAAGATATAATGAAATTTGGCAAGCCAAGATTATTTTTCGGAGTAAGTTCAGGAGCAATAGACTCAATGGTAAGAAATTATACTGCACTTAATAGGCCTCGTGAAGGCGATGAATTTGTTAGATATGAACAAAAAATTCCCGATAGGACTCTTATTGTTTATTGCAATTGGATAAGAGAAAAATTCAAAGATTCTCCGATAGTTATTGGCGGAACAGAAGCTACAATGAGGCGGTTTACTCATTATGATTATTGGCAGAATAAACTTAGAAAATCAATACTCCTAGATTCCAGAGCAGACATTTTAGTATATGGTTCAGCCGAAAAGCAAATTCTTGAAATTGCAGAAAGATTAGACTCACAGGAAAATCTCGTCGGAATAGCTGGAACTTGTATTAAATATCGTGAAGTACCTAAAGAATTTAAAAAAAGCAAGTTTACGCTTCTACCAAGTCACGAAGACGTTTTAAACAATAAAGAGAAGTTTTGTGATATGCAAAATCTTTTTTCAAATTATTCAAATTTAGCTGAAAAAACAGATAGCTTTTATATATTACAGTATAAATCGCCCGAATATACTAGTGAAGATTTAGATGAATATTATGAACTACCTTTTTCAAGGAATATTAGAAATCCAGATTTAAAAAGATTTCAATTCGGCATAGTTACTCATCGAGGGTGTGTTGGAAATTGTAATTTCTGCTCTTTAAAATTAACAATGGGAAATAAAATAATATCTAGAAGTGAAGAATCAATACTTAAAGAAATAGAATATATCACAACACTTCCCGATTTTCAGGGTATTATAGACGACTTTGGAGGACCTTCTGCAAATATGTATGCTTTTGATTTTGAAAAAGATATTAATAAAAGTCATAAAAGATTAATTGAACTCCTAAGAGAAGCCAGATCAATTAAAGGAGTAAAAAGGATATTTATTCATAGTGGGATAAGATATGATATGGCTACAATGGAATATTTAAAAGAAATAGCTCAGCACCATATTTCAGGTAAGCTCAAGATTGCACCAGAACATGTAAATGAAGAAGTTCTTAAGCTTATGAATAAAAAATCAAGTAGCAATCTTGATAGTTTTATAAAAGAATTTAATAAAATAGGTTGTGGGCAATTAACTTTTTACTTTATGGTAGCACATCCAGGTTCTAGTATGAAGGAAGCAAAAGAACTCGCGGAAAGGATAAAGCATCTTCAACAAGCAGAGTCTGTTCAAATATTTACTCCAACTCCTATGACTGTTTCAACATGTATGTATTACACGGGTATGGACCCTGTCACTAAAAAAAAGGTATATGTCCCGTATACTTACGCAGAAAAGAAAGAACAAAAACGCATTCTCGACTTAGAAACAAAAAGGGAGAAGCGAATCAATAATCCTAAAAGAAGCTTTCCGAGAATAGCGCATTACCGAGGAAAGTAGGTGTCTACAAATAGGCATTTAATTAACTATTTTTGTACAACAACTCATTAATACTCGAAGAAGTAGGTGTCTACATTTTCGGTTTTGTAGTCACCCAAATTAAGTTACGACATAAAAAACATTAAATCTTTTTCTTGTTTTTATTCTTCTTTTTCTTATTATTTTTTATTTTTTTGTTAGATACTCTATTAAGTTTTTTGAATTTTTTCATTTCTTCTTTATCTATTTTCTCCTCTTTTTTAAGTTCTTTTTCAAGTTTCTTGAATTCCCTAAGCATTAATTCAATTGTGGGTCTTATATCTCCATCTCTTTGGAATAACCTTATAACTTCATAGTATTCTTTTCTGTTTTCAAGTTGAATATTTACTGGTGGCATCTTATTTTTTATAAGAATATTATTTAAAAGCAGTCTTCCGACTCGTCCATTTCCATCTTCAAATGGATGTATATACTCAAATTGATTATGGATAACAGCTGCTAAAACTATCGGTGGAATTTTATTTTTATTTAGCCTATACCATTTCACAAGTTCTGTAAGAAGTGCTACAACACGTCCAGAAGGGGCACCAAGATGAACAATATTACCTGAACCATCTTTTATTCCAACCTCCGTCCCTCTTTTTCTGAACTCACCAGCATAACTCTTTGAATTGTTAAATATTATTCTATGAAGCTCAAGCATTAAATCAAGTGATAAATGTTCTTTTGTTTTTCTTATATATTTTACGGCTTCAGATACCCCATAAGTTTCTGAAATATCTTCTTTAGGCTTAGTATGTGGCCATTTATTCTGTGCAAGAATATCAAAGACTTCTTCTTGAGTAATAGTTCCACCTTCAATAGCATTAGTATTATACGTAAACAACTCAGTAAATCTGCCCCAATCCTGTTCTGTGAGGTGTATGACTTTAAGTTTAGCCTTTGCTTTCAATTTTTTAACAAGTTCCTGTTCTCGCTTAGAAAATTTGTAATTTATTGGACTCCTTATTATTTTAAAGCTATTAAGTTGCTGAGATAACAAGTCTTTTGCTCTTAACTCCCGTTCAGACAATATTTTTGGGTCGAGATTAGAACCGAGATATACGCGACTCTTATGAACTTTTCCGCCTTCGCGAAAAGAATGTGCAAGATAATATTTCACGCCGCTTTTTGTTTTTCTTTTTTCAAGATACATTTTCTTTTTTTCCTTTTTTTATTTTGTAAAAAAGAAAAGTCTGAAAATAGTTGATTTTCAGAATTTCCAAAAGCTTGTTGCCCACCAAGAAAATCACTTGATTTTCTGGGCCCCGAAAAACATTGTTTTTCGCGGAACTGGAATGGTTTAGTGCTTTTGGAACCTTTTCTCTTAGAATATAACAGGTGTCTACATTTATATAGTTTTGTATAAAACAGGTCTACAAGTGTCTACACTCTAGAATGAAACAGATTTACTATCTACTATTCTGTTTATAAATTCTCAATGAGTTTTGTAAATTATTTTGTAAATATATTGCGCTATTAAGTGTGGCATTATTTTCGCGTGTTTTCGTATCGCGTTCCATTAATTGAGTCCTTTCTTGTTCAACTCCGAGTCTTTCTCTCTCAAGTGCATGCGCATAATCTAGTTCTGCATTTGGTGCATTTGCAGGTCTTCTTATTGTAACATGTTGTTTAGGACCATTAAGATGAACTGTTACATTTGAGTATTTTTTTGCCCCACTAGGCCACATAGTTTCTACACGTGTTTTGACATATCCCCTTGCTTTATCGCCGTCACTTACAGGATAGGTTAATAGAACGGGGCATTTTCCCATATATGTTGTTCCATTTTGATATAAGGAAGCATAACCAGGATCAGAGTAGTACATTACTTTAACTTCATTCATACTTGCACAGCCCATGCATAATGCAGTTAATCCTGCTAATCCAGTTACCAAAAGTGGTCGTATTTTCATTCGGAATATAGATTTTTAGGGTTTTTAAGTCTTTTTATTCAAGAACTAAGATCTTTTGGATTATTTAATCATCATCTTCGCAATCTTCTGCGTTTACACTGTAAATATTTGCATAATCTTTTTTTCTTTGTTTAGAGCACTTGTCACAGTATTTCTGGCGATACTTAGGATTATAGTTATATTTTTGTTCAAATTCCTTTTTGCAGTCCCTACATATTTTTATTGCCATGTTTATAGAAGGCGAAATTTGTTTTTAAATGTAACAGTTTTATTCGAACGCCACAACCAGGAGTCGAACCTGGGGGCCCCTTACGGGGCTCGGATTAGCAATCCGATGCAATACCGTTATGCGATTGTGGCATATGAAAGGATAAGAATGATAGCTTAAAAAGATTATCCTTTCCAATCGCATAACTTGTTATCCGAAGCTTTACCTCTTAAAGTGAGGGGCTAGAAATTTGCAATTTCTAGATGCGATTGTGGCATAAAATCTTAGAGAATTAAAACCTTTTAAGTTTATCTATGCATGATGTTTAAAAAATTCGATTTGTCTGAAACGTTTCATTACCTTATCATAAGACCCTTTTTCAACGAGAACTTTTGTTTTGGATTCATTAAGAAGCCTGAAATCATACTTAGTAACTGGAAGTTTTATTTTATTCTTTCCAGGGTAATCTTTCCAACGAGTTGCTTTTTTTAGTTTATATTGCAGAACCATTTTTTGATACAAGTAAATAGTAAAAGGAATATTTAAAGTTAATTAAAGAATTAATCTATTCGCTCTTTCTTTCCAGTAAAAGGGTCTTCCCAATACTGTCGGCCCCAAATATCATTTAAACCTGGAAAATAATGCTCGGTTAATGTAGCTCCTTTATCTTTCCAAGATCTTTGCTCACTAGGCCAGCGGAATAAACAATAATCAAGTCCACCAATAATATCTGTAGATAATTCCGCACTAAATTCACATAACTTAAACTCTTGTTGGCCTATAAGACTTCTATACTTAAACATATTTTGTTGTAAATCACAATCTTTTCTTTGCCGATTAACATTAGAAAAATAATCTAAACCAGTCGCTGTTGCAGATAAAGGAATACTAAGAATATCTCTTGCAGCTACTATTGGTGTAGTTGCGATTTTGGCAGAAGTTGGCATAGGTGAAGCACATCCAGAATATAATAAAGAAGAAGCTCCGATTGCTAATGCAGTCAATCTAGGCATAACACTTATTTTCATAATTAAGTATAGTAATTTTCATTTATAAGCATTTTTGTCTTAGAGTATAGGTTTTATAAAGAGAATTTCATAATTTGGATTATGGAAAAACCAAATAAGAAAATAGAACTTCTCTCGCCCGCGGGCTCGCTTCCAAATTTAAAAGCAGCTATAGCGGGAGGTTGCGATGCGGTTTATTTAGGCATGACTAAGTTTAATGCACGCGAAGGAGCAAGAAACTTTGACCAAGGCTATTTTAAAGAAGCTGTAAAATTATGCAAATCAAATAATGTTAAACTCTATCTTACTGCAAATACACTTGTAAAAAATCAAGAGATTGGAGATTTTCTTAATATGATTAAGTTTGCTTATGAACAAGGCGTAGACGCAGTAATAATTCAAGACCCATGTTTTATTCCGATAATAAAAGAAAACTTTCCCGGATTACACATCCACATTTCTACACAAGCAGGAATAATGAACTCTGCTCACGCGAATATTTTTTCAAGCATAGAAAGAATAAATCTTGCACGCGAGTTGTCTAAGAAAAATATTAGTATTATAAGAAATAATTTTAATAAAGAGCTTGAAGTATTTGTCCATGGTGCTTTATGTGCTTGCGTAAGTGGTTCATGTTTATTTTCAAGTTTGCTTGGTGGTAGAAGCGGAAATCGTGGAAAATGTGCCCAGCCATGTAGAAAATTATACAATGGTGCTTTTATTCTTTCAACAAAAGAGCTATGTCTGCTAGAAAAAATTCCTGAAATAATAAAAATGAAACTTGATTCGATTAAAATAGAGGGAAGAATGCGAACTCCCTATTATGCTTACACCACTGCTTCAGTTTATAGAAAAGCAATTGATTCTTATTATGCAGGAGACTTTAAAATTACAGCTCAAATGCAAGCTGATTTGCAAAGTGCATTTTCAAGAGAATTCACCGAAGGAAAATTCTCTGATAAATTTATATTTAACCTAAAAAAAGCTTCTGGGACTTCAAATATAAATGAAAAGATATACGACGTAAAAACAAAAAATATCAAATTAGAAAAAAGAATAGGCTCAAGTAAGATTCCCGAAATAAAATCAAAGCAATCTTCAGGAAAACAGCTCATTGTTAGAATTTATAGCGAAAAACAAGCCCTAGTTGCGGATAAATATGCAGATATAATTTGTTTAGACATGTTCAATAAAGATTTTTTAGCTATTAAGAAAAAGTTAACAAAACCACTTTATGCAGTAACTCCTAGAATCATGTTTGATTCAGATATCGAGAACATAAAAAAGATACTAAAACAACTTTCTCCAAAAGGAATAATTGCCGGAAATCTAGGAATACTTAAACTGAATCTGAATTTACCAGTTATTCTTGATTATAATTCCAATTGCTTTAATGATATTCAACTCAATTATTATGAATCACTTAAAGCAAAACCAATAATGTCTGCAGAACTTTCATTAAACGAACTTGAATCTTTCAAAAACAAGGATTTTATTGTTTTTGTTCATGGAAAAATAAGACTTATGACTCTTGCACACGAACTCGCAGAGAATAGAATAATAGACGATAAAGGCTTTGATTTTTACATAAGAAAGATTCTTAATGGTGTTGAAATAATTAATGGAAAAGAACTTGGATTGTTTAACAAACTCCGCCCAATTGTTAAAGCAGGAATAAATCAATTCTATATAGACACTAAGGAAGAATTTTCATTTGAAGATATTTTAAAAATATATTCTGAAATATTATCTGGAAAAACTCCAGATGCTTCAAAAGTTCAGAAGAATTATGTTCTCGGCTGGAGCAAGTCTGGCGTCTTGTAATTTTTATTCTTGATAAGGTATACCTTCTTTTTCTAAATATTGTTTATATATCTTTTGAGTTTCGCGAAGAAAATTCATTGGACTAAAAGGAATTTGAGAGGATTTAATCTTTAGTTCTGCTTCTTTTTCTGCTAAACTATAGATTTCTAATCTTCTGGACTCTATTTTTTTCTCTTCAGGAGATAATTCTTTATCTTCAAAAAGGAGAGCAGTTATATCTACTCGTTTTCCCATATTACTCTACCGAGATTAGACGATAGCAACCTTTAAAAGTTTACTTAATTTTAAATTATTACTATAGCGGGGTAGAGGAGCCTGGAGTCCTCATCGGGCCCATAACCCGAAGATCGGTGGTTCAAATCCACCCCCCGCTATTAATTTTCTAAGGTGGATTTGAACTTTCTTAAACAAGATTTAAATATTCTGCTAGATTATTAATAACATGCAATATAACAAACTCGTAAGAGATAAAATTCCCGAGATTATAGAACGAAACGGCGATTCTGCTAAAGTTCATACCGCGAGTGACGATGAATATTTTAAAAAACTTAAGGAAAAACTTTCTGAAGAAGTAAAAGAATTTTCAAAAGAAGAAAGCGAAGAAGAATTAGCAGATATACTTGAAGTAATAGAAGCCATATCTGACTTTAAAAAATTTGATAAAAGCAAAGTGCTTTCTATTAAAGAATCCAAGGCAATTAAAAGCGGGAAGTTTTCTAAGAGACTTGTCCTAGAAGAAACGAAAAATAATAAAAAATAAAAAAAAGATAAAAATAAAAAATAAATTTAAGCTGTTTCTGTAGCCAAAAATGCCCACCAAGGCTTTTTAGATTGTATAATCTCGCCGTTTTCAGCATCTACTTGTGCTTGAACTTGCATTTGTGCTTTAAACAATCCTAAAACTTTTGATTGCTTTTGAGTTTTTATTTCATAAGCAGCTTTTGTTTGACTTCCAGTACCTACTTCTTTAAGCTCGATTGTACAAGTGCCTTCGCATGTTGCTCCTAATCTTGCTAATGCTGTTTCAGAAGCAGCGTCAGGCATTATTTTAACTTCAGAGTTCATTCCGTTAGAAAGTTGAACTTTAAGCATGGTTCTATTTTGAACTTGTTCTTGACTCATAGTCATAGTAGTTTTTGCTTCTACATTTCCCGATTGGAGTTTTATTTCATTTCCTTCTCCTGCCTGAATTTGCATTTGCTGTCCTGCTTGATTCATGTATGTTCCAGCTTCTATTTGAGCTGTTAGTCCTTGACCAGTTCCCTGTCCTTCTTCTTTTATTTCAGGATTAGTTATTCCTGTTCCAGGTTCATGAATTCCTTCTTGAGCAGCCATAGCAAAAGCAGTCATCATTAAAACAGCCATTATTGTTACTGTTAATATTTGTTTCATTTGTATTTTGTTTGTAAACCTCCTTTCAGTATATTTAATTTTGTAATATGATTATTTTTTGTGTTTTTCATTTTGTATCTTTCCCTATTTGTTCTTTTACTCTTAATTTTAAAAAATAAAAAATAAAAATAAATTAAATTTAAGCTTTTCCTGCTTGTGATTGAGCTCCAGATGATGCTTGAGAAGATTCTCCTTCGGATTGTGTTTCTGTTTGTACTTCTTCAGTATTTCCAGAATTATCAGCAATTCTTTCAGTTATTCTTTCTCTAGCTCTTTCTTGAATTTTATCGGCAAGTTCTCCAGCTTTTATATCAAGCTTTTCAACTGCAGCATTAGCTTCTTCTTCACTCATACCTGCAACAGCCATAAGTCTTGTTTTAACTTGCTCCATCTTAGCAGTTTGTGCTTCAGTTAATTTTACTGTTACTTGTTCTGCATTAGCTATATGTGCTTCCACTTTAGCTTTTTGTTCAGATGTAAGATTTTCATTTGCAAGAACAGTGTTTAATCTTTCTACTCTAGCTTCATGAACTTGTATTGCTCTTTCAAGACTAACAAGTTTTGTAGCACTATTTTTAACGCCCTGTTCATCAGATGCGCCATCCATAGTGGCTATTCTTGCTTGTACTCTTTCAAGAATTTGGTTATGTGCTTCTATAGCTTTTGCCATAGCTTCATCATTGCCGTTTTGAGCAGCAACTTTAGCTTGGATAAGTCTAAGTCTAGCTAAATCAAGTTCTCTATCTGCTTTCTTTTCTTGATTGAAAGTGAATAAGAGTTGCATTTGTCTCCATGCAATTTTAGTTCCACTAACATCTTCATTAAGGCTAGCATCTAGCTCTTGATTAATTTCAGCATCAGTAGCAGTTGTATCTGTGCTTGTTACAGCGCTATCTGTTAAAGTTGTTGTAACAACTTCTTCAGCCATTGCCATAGGCACAGCAATCATTGATAATATCATTACTGCAATTAATGCAATACTTAACATTGTTTTCATTTTGTTTGTTTTGTAAACCTCCTTTCACTATTTTAATCGTGATAAGGATAATTAGTTCAATAAAAATACCTATTTAATATATCTGTGAAACAACATGAAACAAGAAATTTTATAGAATAATCTAATGCAGCTTAATTATTAGAAGGCTTAATTCCCATTTCATGATAACAATTTAAAAAAAATCTTTCTGCTCTAACTGCTCCTGGAATTTGACTAATTCTTCTTGCTTCTGGATGTACATATTTCATATTTTCTTCATAATGCTGCTCTAATTTTTCGGCATATTCTTTAAACTTTCCTCTTTCTGCAGCATAGCCCAATACCGAAATAGCGTCTACATCTCTTCCAACAAATGATTCCACAATTTTTATCGCTCTTTTTCTTGCTTCGGCCTGCTCTTCATTAGGTAAATGAAGAACTATATTCGCATCAATAAATGCAATTCTAGCTTTTTCAGAAACCTCGAAACAATTATCTATGCTCATGTTATTTATTTAATGAACTTGATTTAAATAGATTCTTCTACTAGAAACTATACTTTACTTCAATCTAACTTTATTTGTATTTCCAAAAGGAATTTTCACGATGAGGTTTCTTGATTCAAGATTTCTGACAAGTCGCGAGACTTTAGCCTTGCTGAATCCAGTAGAATTCTGAATCTGCTTTTGCCAGAGCTCGTTTCTATCTGCTTTTTTTAGTTCTTCAATAACTTTCTTTTCAGTATCAAGCAGATAATCATAATCATCTTTAATTGCTTTTTTTGTTTTACTTTTTTGTTTAATTTTTAGAACTTGTCTTTTTCCGTTTTTTCCAAATTTTTTATATGAAAAAAATAGAATAATTCCTAGAACAATAATCCCTGCAGTCCAATAAAATAAAGTCAAACTTAGTTTAGTATCTTCTAAACTCACAACCATAGCAAAATCTTGCCCTTTTAAAGTATTATTAAGATTCCAAATAATGGAAATTATTTGACCATCAGTTTCAATATCATATCCCTTTGGAAAAACTAGATTATCTTTGATTATAATTCCAGTATCTAAATTAAGTTTAATTTTTGCTTCATTAAAACTCTGGTTAAACTCTATTTTCTTAACAAAATAAATATTATTACCTGATTTGTCTAGCATAGATGAGTCTACATAACTTTTTAAGGGATTTCCATTAACAATTTCTTTTACAACAACTTTATTGCCCACCTGAGTATATTCTACAGAATAAGAACTTGCTGAAATTATACTTATTACTAAAAAAATCAAAATAAAACTAAAATAAATCTTATTAACACCCATCTTTGTCTTAAGATTACAGCATATTTAAATATTGCCCAGTTCTTAATTAAATATGGAAAAAAAGCAGGAAGAAAAAAATAACAAAGAATTAATAATCGGAATAGATGACGCCGGTCGAGGCCCTGTAATAGGCCCCATGGTTCTTGCAGGCGTATTAGTTCGTAAGGAAGTTGAAACAGAGTTACGTAGGGCTGGAATAAAAGACTCAAAACTTCTTACAGCAAAAACTCGCGATGAACTTGTTAAAACAATAAAGGAAATGATTCTTGATTTTCATTATCAAATTATTACTCCTGCCGAAATAGATACTGGCTTTGGTATGGGTGTTAATTTAAATGAAGTTGAGGCCATAGCTGCAGCAAATATTGTTAATAATTTATGTAAAAATTTAAATGAAGAACAAAAAAAGAATCTAGTTATAGTTATAGATTGTCCTTCTAACAATCCGAGTTCATGGTTGAATACCTTGATGAAATACATCAAAAAAGAAAATCAAACTATTCGAATAAGGGCAGAACATAAAGCAGATTTTCATTACCCGAGTGTTTCAGCTGCAAGCATTATTGCTAAAACAACACGCGACGGAGAAATAGAAAAACTAAAACAAAAAATAGGCATTGATTTTGGAAGCGGTTATCCTGCAGACCCCACTACAAAAGAATTCTTGGCAAAACACAGCCAAGAATTCAAAAAAGAACGCATCTTCCGTGAATCTTGGGCAACTTGGCAGACTGCAACAGGAAAACTAGAAGAAAATAAAAAAAGTAAGCAGAAAAGCATTGGAGAATTTTAATATGACTCAAGTAATCTTCAAATTTGATAAGAATAAAGATTTAGAGAACACATGGGAAACTGCAAATAAGGAATGTAAGTTTGGTTTTGATTTCAGAAAACAATTAAATCTTAAACTACTCAAAGTATGTCAAAATAAATCTTTTAGAAAATGCAGAGAAGAACTAAAACAACTTGTTAAACCACTACACGATTCAAAACTTCTTTCATTTACTGCAGACATGGTTCAAAAAGCATGGAATAATATTGAATCTGAATATTTCAATAGATTAGAAAAAATAACAGGAAAGTCTCTGGGAATTCCAAAAATAACTGCTTATTTAACTACGGTCCAAAGATGCCCTTATTCAGTTGAAAATAATTGGTATATGTTTAATGCTTTTGGTAATATTTTTAGCAATCTTTTAGTTTCAGGTCATGAACTAATGCACTTTCATTTTCATAAGTATTATTACAAAAATGTTCAGAAAAAAATAGGAAAAGATAAAACTGAAGAATTAAAAGAAGCCCTGAGTGTAATGTTAAACTTGGAGTTTAGAGATTTGTGGGTAATTCCTGATACAGGCTATCCTAATCATAAAGAACTTAGAACTTTTATTGAACAACAATGGACAAAGAATAAAGATTTCGATAAACTTGTTAATTCCTGTGTAGATTACCTTTCTAATAAATAAAATTGTATATCGTCCAGCATAATTAATTTTATTAACTCTTTTTTATAGTTTATTATCATGGAAAGTTTAGAAAAAAAATCTGAAAATAACAAATCAAGAAGCAGTGATATTGGTTTAGTTATAGCCGGAACTACTGCAGGTATTAGCGCAATAGGTCTTGGTTGTGGTCTTGCAACTATGTTGGCGCCGTATACTTGCCCTGAAATGAATTATCCCGGAATGATATCAGATATAACTAGGAACTTAGCTTATTCTGCAATGTCTGTTTTACCATTTATATTAAGCGCGGGTTATTTACTAAATGCGCTTAAAGAAGAAGAAGACACTCCTGAAACAACTACGACTACAACAACAGCAATGCCCTATATGGGCGCTTAAACATGACTTATATTTCTGGATAATCTTTAAATAATCATAAAATAGTCTTAATTCATGCTACACCTAAAAGAGATGAGCTTGAATATTTATGAAAGCGATTTGCAGGAGATAAAAAGAACTATGCAAAGTTCTTGGGTTGCTGGAAGCACAGGAAACTTGCTGGAGGTTTTTGTATGCCACATATAAAAGAGTTGGTCGTACACGGATTCAAAAGTTTTGCAAGAGAGACAAGAATACCTCTTAAGAACACAATGAATACTATCGTGGGTCCTAACGGAAGCGGGAAGAGTAATGTAACAGATGCAATTTGTTTCGTTTTAGGCAGAATGGGTGTTAAGAGCATGAGGGCAAAAAGACTTTCAAATCTTATTTTTGCAGGTACAAATCAATATAAGCCTTCTTCTGAAGCGGTTGTTGAAATGATTTTTGATAATTCTGATAAAGGTTTTTCTTTAAATGACCCTGAAATAAGTATTAAAAGAATTTTAAGAAGAAATGGGCAGGGTGTTTATAAAATAAATAATGAAATTAAAACAAGGCAAGAAGTTCTCGAATTACTTGCGCAGGCAGGAATAGACCCAAACGGATTCAATATTGTTCTCCAAGGCGAGATTGATAGTTTTGTAAAAATGCCTGCTGAACAAAGACGCCAGGTTATAGAAGAAGTAGCGGGAATTTCTATATATGAAATGAGAAAACAACGTTCTCTTGCAGAACTTGAAAAAACAGAAGCTAGATTAAAAGAAACAAATGCTATATTGCGTGAAAGAAATTCTTATTTAAAAAATCTTGAAGAAGAAAGAAAACAAGCGATGCATTTTCAAAAGCTCCAGGAAGAAGTAAGAAATTGCAAGGGTTCTATAAGTTACAAATTAATTTCTGAGAAGAATGAAAAGATAGAAGAAATAAATAAAAATTTGGAAAAAGAGATACAGGCTATAGCAAAGCTAAACGAGCTGATTGATAAATCAAGTCAGGAAATAGCTGTTCTTAATGATAAGATATTGAATATAACAAATAATATACAAAAAGCAACTGGACTCGAACAAGAGAGACTAAATTCAGAAATTTCAGACTTGCGCGCAGATATGGCTGGTCTTACCATAAAACAACAGAATTATAGTACTCAACTTGAGGATATGCAGAAAAGAAAAGAAGAATTACAGTTAATGGTTCAGAACAGCGAAAAAGAAATAGCCGAGATGAGTAAATCAAAAGGTAAAACAGTAGGAAAAGATTTAGGCGCTAAGAAAAAACAACTTGAAGAGCTTGAAGAACAAAAAAGAAAATTCTACATTATGAAGTCTAATCTTTCTTCACTAAATTCGAGGGTTGAAGAAAAACAAAGGCAGATTCAACGAGTTAAAACCGAGCATGATTTTACATATAATAGAATAAAAGAGATGGAATCTCAAATCGTTATTAAAGATAATCTTGATTTACACAGAGAAAAAATAGTTATAGCTAAAAATGAGCTAGATAAGATTAAAAAAGAACTTGATGATTTTGCCAAGACAAAAATAACTAATGAAAGGCATATAGCTATTCTTGAAAAGGATATTGAAAACCAAATAAAAATTCAATCGCAGGTATCTTCGCTCGATACTTGCCCACTTTGCAAGACAAAAATAACAAAAGAGCATATAGGTCACGTCATGTCTAACGCAGATAAAGAAAAAGAATCAAGTAAGTTAAAAATAAATGAGCTTCAAAGAATAATAAAAGAAATAAATACAAATTCTACAAAGATTGAAGAACATATCAAGAAATTAGAAGATGAGCTTAGAATAAGAAGTCAAGATGTACTGAGACTCGAGTTAATGGATGAGAAAAAAGATACACTTAGAAAATTTTCTGAAGAAATCAAAGCCCTTGAATCAGAAAACAACGAACTAATAAAAAAACAAGAAGCACTTGAATCTCAAATAAGTTCTATAAAAACAAGTGAGATGAACTTTGATTCACTTCGTTTAGAAATACAAGAGCTTGAAAGACACAGCGAATCAAATTTAGGAATGGAAATAACATTAAAGCAAAGAGATATAGAAAGAAATAGGAATATTCTTAAGCAGATAGTAAGAGAAGCAGAAGAGATACGTTCTTTACTTGATGAAGTAACAAATGATATTGAAGAAAAACAGATTGCATTAGACGAAAAGAATGATAAAGACGCAATGTTAAAAGATAAATTCAGAAAGTCTCTGACAGAAAAAAATCAATATCAGGAAAAAATACACTTCTTTGAAAGAAATTTAATGCTAAAGCAGAATGAAAAGCATAATACTGAAGAAAAAGTAAATAACATTAAAATAGAACGCGCCCAATTCTCAGCTCAGAAAGAAGCTCTTGAACAAGAAGGCAAGGAGTTTGTAGGAGTAAAAATTATGCGTCTTCCTATTGAGGAGCTTAGAAAGAAAATAGAAGAAACCCAGCTTATCATTGCGAGAATAGGTACTGTTAATATGAAAGCTCTTGAAGTTTATGAGGATGTAAAAAAAGAATATGATAAAGTACAAGAAAAGGTTACAACAATTATGGGCGAAAAAGACGAAATTCTAAAGGTGATAGAAGACATCGATAAGAAGAAGAAAAAAGCATTTAAACAAACACTTGACGAACTAAATGCCCTATTCTCAAGAAACTTCAGTCAGTTAAGTGATAAGGGGATAGCTTCACTTGAACCTACAAACCCTGAAGATATTTTTTCAGGCGGAGTTGAAATGCTTATTAAAGTTGGAAAAGGAAAATATTTTGATACTCATTCACTTTCAGGAGGAGAGCAGACGCTTATTTCCCTGTCATTAATTTTCGCGATTCAAGAATACAAGCCTTACTGTTTCTATATCTTTGATGAAATTGACGCCGCGTTGGATAGAAGAAACTCAGAACGTCTCGCAGGCTTATTCAAGAGATACATAAACAAAGGCCAATATATTATTATCACGCACAATGACTCGTTAATTACAGAATCTCCGCTCATCTATGGAGTAAGTATGCAAGATAAGATATCTAAAGTGCTTAGTATTGAAGTTTAATTGAAGTGCTTTGTATAATTTTGTAAAATATTAACAATTCTAAAAATTTGCAATACTTGAAACATAATTTCCAAATTAGTTATTAATAATTATAAAAACCAATCATTTTTGTTTGGGCACAGAAAGATTTCCAGTTGCATTATCAAATATTATTTATTAGATTGCCGAGCAGGAGGAGGCAATCTGATTTATAAAAGAAGTTTAAAAAATAAAAATTTTTATTACCTAATTATCGCGTGATATTTTAAGGGATTATAGTAGACGTGAGCTGATAAGTATTCATCAGGACCTAATATTTCGCCATCTATGTTTTTGAATAACTTAGTAAGCTTAGAATGTGCTACTCGGGCATACTCTAAATTTTCAGCATGCCCTGGAAAAGGTTGGCAACGAAAAGTTAAATGGCCACGGGCTTTTTCTTTACTCGGGTCGCGTTCTATCTCGCTAGTTGCCTTATCCACGCCAAGATTCAATTCTTTGTCTAGAAAACTTATAGTTCTTTTTTCAAGATTAACAATAATTTTTTTCTTTCCAGTCATGTTATTATTTAATCACAGCTTGATACTTAGTAGTATCGTAATGAATATGATTTTGATTAGCCATTCCGTTAACAATAGCACATCGCTTTCCAAATAACCAAACAAGTTTAGAACAAGCTTCTTGAGAATAAAGATAATTATCCCTACTGTCTGGATAAGGTTCAGAACGAATTATTAATATATCTTGACGAGGAGGACAACCATTATAATCTATTTCCTTAGAAGCTTTATTCATTGATATGTTTACTTTTCTTCCAGAAAAACTCACAACTTTTTTTTCAAGATCAATTATTATAGTTTGTTTTGCCATTTAGGATTTGTCACGCTCCTTAATAATAAAGGTATCTTATCTCTAAAGCCGCATGGGCTTTTTCATTGATTTTTAATTATTTTAAAAAAAATAAAAAAATAAAAAAGTTAAATTAGTAGTAGCTTTCTCCGAAATCTTCTACTTTATCTGTTGGTTTCTTTGTAAGTAATACAATAAGTACAACTAACAATACTACAAAAACCACAACTAATACAACAGTCAGAACGACTATTGATGTTGGAATCTTGTCTGTCTTTGCAGCATCTATAGCTGAAGAGTCAGTGCTATCAGCAGCTAATCCAGTTATTGTTATAACTTTCTTAACAGTTGATGTTGTATCGTAGTCAGAAGCCTTTACTTGAAGTTCGTAATCTCCTGATTTTGAATCAGAAGGAACTGTCAAATATATTCTTCTTTCCTTTGTATCATCTTGGTTATCGCCTGAATCATCTTGTGTATAAATGTCTCCGAAGAAGACTTTTCTATACGCGCCTAATTCTGGGATTGTTACTGTTACAAATGCATTTTCTACCTTGTTTGCTCCAGCGTTCTCAAGAACGATGTCTAAAGCAATTATTTCGCCAGCAGAAGCTTTTGAAGGCATTTCCACAGACAAAACGTTGATAGCGTTTGCATCTCTTTGTAAGTCGATTCTATAGTCTTCTATGACTTCTTCATTCTTATCAGCTATTCTCACATGAAGTGTTAAGCCTTCGTCAACATTACTTCCCATATCTTCTGCACTAGGCAAAGTTAAAGAAAGTCTTTTAACGAATGTGCTTTCATTTGTACTTGAGTCAGTTCTTACATCAAACAATGAAGTTGATGCAGTAACATCGCTCTTGTATCCGTCAACCCATACTTTAAGTTTTAAGTCTTGCAAATTTTCAGTTGCAGTGAACTTAATAACTACCGGTATAGTTTCTCCGGGTGAAGCTGCTAAAGAAAGAACAGAGTCATGTGCGCTTGAAACGTCATTAAGTGATACTTCATCAATTGAAATACCGCTAGAAACGCCTGCAAGTGCAAAACTAGCTGCAAATAATACAGCAAAGATTGCTACAATGAAACCGAATGTTTTCTTTGTTTCCATTTTAAGAGGTGTAAATTTAGTTAATGTTAGGGGTGTTTTTTGCTTTTTAAAGGTTTCTATACTGTAATAACTATAAAGTTAAGACAAAACACGAAAATTTAAATAGTAGCCCCACGTATACCTAATTATACTTAAGAAAACAAAATGGCAAAACCAAAAATAACGACGATAAAAGTAACAAATGAGACTAAATCTCGTTTAGATGCAATTAAAGGCCATGAGAAAGAAAGTTACGAAGAAGTTATAAAAAGAGCACTTAATATTTTGAATATCACAAAAAGAAGCCCTGGTTTGGGTGCTAGAATTATGCGTGATATTGAAAGAGCTAAAAACAGAGATAAACTTTTAGAAAATCCAGAAAAAATAATCAAAAGAAAATCAACACCAAAAACTCCACTTCAAACAATGGAGATGAACATCAAATCAATTCAAAGACAACCCCAAAGACCGCAAATTCAGAAATCTATCCCAAGAAGAGATATTTAATTATCTTAGGACTTTTTTTGTTTAATCACTTTCCGTATTAAACCTATCAAGAACATCAAATACATCTTTTTGAGATATTACTTTGTCTACTTCTGTTAATCCACGCATTGTTGCAAACTTCGCAAAAGTTTCAGGTTTATATCCTCTTTTTTTAAGTGAAGCCAGTGTTGGAATCTTAGCATCTTCCGCACCTTCAAACTCGCCTGCTTCTATGGCGGCTTTTAACTTTCTCTTTGAAAGAATAACATCTGTAAACTTCATCCTACCAATAAATCCGGTCCAAGGGAATTGTTTTTCTTTTCCAAGGGCTCTGAATATCATCCTTTGTCTTTCAGAATTATCCCTATGGTCTTTTCCTCTTATTACATGAGTCATCTCGTAATCAATATCATCACATGTAACAGAAAGATTCATCAAAGGCCAAACTCGATATTTTTTTACTTGTTTAGGGTGCTCTTTTAGATTGATTCTCGCAAGAGGAAAATCACGCATTGCTGGATTTGGATTTTTTATATCTGATTTAAATCTAAGTACAGCTTCGCCTTCAAGATAACCTTCTGGGTTAAGCATTTCTTTCCACCTATCTTGATTGTCTTTTATAGAAAAACTTCGGCATGGACAAGGTTTACTTTTGTCAATAAGCTCCTTAAATTTCTCAGAGTCACAAGTACATACATAAGCAGCTGCTTTTTTAATTAATTCCTCAACGTATTTATAATAAACTTTCATTCTATCTGAAGAATTAATATACTCATGTACATTTCCAAAAAGCCAATCACATTCTACTTTTATGTTATTATAAGCTTCTTTTAATGTTTCTTCAGGATTAGTATCGTCTACAAAAACATAGAATTTCCCGCCATATTTTTTTACAAATAATGATGAAATCATATTAGAAATAACATGTCCTATATGCAATGGTCCACTTGGAGCAGGCCTAAATCTCATTATTACTTTTCCTTTTATTGCGCCAGGAAGTTCTGGAAGTTCACTTGGATCACGAACTTCTCTATGACTTATTTCTTTCCCAAGTTTATCAAGCTCTTGTTTCTGTAACTCGATTCCATTTTTATTAACTTCACTTACAATAAGGCTTATTCTTACCATCATATCTTTTATGTCTTCTCTTTTCAAACCTTCTGCAAATAATCCAGAAATAACACTTCCCATGACTGCTTTTCCGCCGTGTTCTACTGCATTTTTCAAGGCATAAGCCCTAATAGTCCCATCAGAAATTTCATTCTTTTTCATGTTCTAAGAATACAAAAGGGCTTTTTATATATTACTTTTGCCTGCTATTCTGATTATCTATTTGTCTTACCCAAGTTATAAGTGGGTCATAGAATCTAGTCCATTCTGCTATTTTGCCACTGTAATCAGAAATTTCAGATTGATTTTTACCAACCATTTCCATAGCGGGCGCAGCAATAACATTATATTTTCTAAAATATTCCCTAAAAACAATTTTATCTTTCTCTAAAACAGGAGTAATTAGTTTTATACCTAGAATCATAGAATCTAATGCTTGACTTGCTTTTTTATTTTCATTAGCTTCTTTTATTTCATTAAAATTATTTTCTAAAGCGTTAGAATAGGCAAGTAACAACGAAAGGTCTTTTGTTTCATCATCTATTTGATTAATCATCCATTTTGCCTCAGCAGATTTATTATTTGGAAGTTTATTACATTCTGGATTCTGGAAGACATCGTTTTCAAATGCAATTGCATAATTATCAAAACCTAAAGCAACATCAGCAAGTCCTTTTTGAATTCTTTTTGCCGGTTCAAGAATTTTTGTATCTTTTCCCAACCGGGCTATTCCTGCATGAGCTAATTGATATTCCTTAAACGCTCTTTCAATAGGAGAAATACGCGGCCTTTTATCAGTAACATAAGCACTTGCAATTTGATGTTCCGCATATCCAATTCTTAAATTTACAATCTTAAAAGCTAAATCTAAATCTGATTCAGTTTTTTCTTTATCTTCTTTTTTTTGTGAACTAATTAATTCTTTATACCTTTGTAACAAGAAAGAAGTTTCTAATGCTGCAGATTCTTTTTCTTGTTCTGTTGCGTCTTTCTTTGAAAATTCAACAATACAGGAATCTACTTTTTGTTTATAATCTAAAATCATTTTTTCTAAATCAGAACCTGTTGTTTGTCCAAACAAATTTGGTGCTAAACTTAAAAATGCAGATAAACCGATCGCTAGAGCTTTTCTCATATAATATTTATTGTCAAGAACTTTATAATCTTTTATATACTCAATTAATTAAACTATTAATAAAATGGTAACAATGAAAAAAGCTATAAATTACGGAAAAAAAGCGACCCAGATGTTTGTATTAGCAAATTTTGTTTACATCGGCGGGTTTGTAATGCTAGCAAACAATATTATCGCCAAACTTTCTAAATCTCTAGAAAATCAATCAGAATTAGAAATAGTATTAGAACAAGAAAGGAAAAAACTAGATATTGATGATTCAACTAAAATCCGAGCACGCATAAGCGAAAACCAAGATGAGGATGCTAACGCCCAAAGAATGAATTCTAATTACTATAAAATAACCTTATCTCCGAAGTATCATACTATCTCAACATTAAAACATGAATTATATCACATCGCTGATGGTCATTGTGATAATTTGGGAAAAATTCCAAATTCGAGGGCTGGAAGATTAAAGAAAATTTTCAAATATCTTTATATTTACGAACCCCAAGCAGTATTATACAGTATGACTGGAATAAAACTCTAAAATTAATAAGAACTATCTCTTCTATCAAGTCTATCCATTTTCTTTTCAAGAAGTTCTACCCTATCTAGGAGTCTTGAAAGTCTAGTTGAAACATCGTCAATTCTTGTTTCATTTAAATTTGTACTTGAAGATGAAAAACTATTAGTTGAACTTGAAACCGGACTAGAACTGTTAAGTGGATTTCCGAAAAAATCTGTTTTAACCTCAGAAGCCGTTGAATCTGAAATTATTGGAGCTGAGCTCGTACTTGAATTATCATTAGAACTTCCAAAAAAATTAAAAAATCCACCGCCAGAAGGTGCTGTTGTTGGAATTTCAGATGTAGAACCAGAAGAAACTGAATTTGTTTTACCCGCTATTAATCTATCCTTAATTTTTTGAGGAACCGGCATATCACTATCTCTTGGTCTAAAATCCACAACTTCTTTTTTCTTTCCGAATATATTAAATGCCATGATAATCATATATCGTTAAAGTTTTTAAAGATATCTAAGAAAGTTTAAAAACTTCTAAATCCTCTATAAACTACAAAAAAGAGAATATAAAATGGCAACACCCGAAGAACTAATTGCTGAAGTAAGTCCTTATTACAAGGAAAGAAAAGCGCTTAAGAAAATTAAAGCAGTTGACAGCGTAGCATCAAGAGAATTCAAACTTATGTATGACTCATCTTCAGAAACTCTTGAACCTGTTTATTTCTGGATACTTGATTTTATGGGCACTCTTGGTTTAGATATAGAAAAACTTGTTGATAGTTTCGCAGCATCACCTGGAAGCGGTCATTTTATGGAACTTCGTCAACGAGCAGCATCAATGCAACAGCAAGCAAGTAAACTCATGGGTGATGTTAATGTTGTAATAAAAAGTATCCAAAATATAATCTATGATTTAAAAGAATTTCAAATAAGATTAAAACAATATGATGATGCTAATAGCAAAGAGGAAGGAAAAAAATATTCGGGCTTGCTCGGACTTAAACAAATTTGGATAGACCAAGTTGATTTAAAGAAAGGTCAAGGGAGTATAAATCTTCTTGTAAGGGATTTAAATTTTGTAACATTAAGAGATGCTTTCATGGTTGCAAATTCTCCAAAAGATGCTGAAAAAATGGATTTAAATGAAAGAGTAAAAAGGATACTCGTAGTAAGATTGGAAGAATTTTTTGAATGGAAAAAATTAAGTGAAACAGAATTAAGGAAAAGATATGAAATAGAAAAAACATATCTCAAGTCTCAAGTTAATGCCGTAAAACTATATACTCAATGGGCAAAACCTTATCTTGTTGCAGCAGAGCAATTAAGGTCAAAAAATATAAGTGAAACACAATTCAATCCCAATATAGTGAATGTTTTTAACACATTATATTTACAACTTACTTTATTTGGAAAAAGCAAAGTTGATGTTGTAAACGAAGCCGCAAATAGAAATCTTCCAGAATCATTCAAAAATGTTAAAGCAAGAGATTATTACCAATGTGTTCTTGTTGATTTTACATTTCGTGGAATTCCTAGGAATGTAGGCCAGCATTATGCTTTTGGTGGAAGAACAGAAGTTACATTCCGTTCATATGCTTTAAACCAAGATGAAATTGATTTATTTAAAGAAAAATTAGGGGAATCTGAATTCAGTGAAGCACTTACACTCGTACAAGGAATGACTGAAGAATCACTGGGACAATTAAAAGCAGATATAGATGAATTTCTAGATGAAAATAAAAAAGAAAGCAAAGAAAAAAATGAAAAGCAGGAAGTTAATCCATTTATGGCCCTTTTAGGATTAAGTGGTACATCTTTTTTTAAAAAGGCAAAAAACAATGAAGAAGCATTAAAAGAAAAACTTGCTGAACTTAAAAAGAAAGGCGTAAAAAAAGATAGTTATTTTGAAAGTGTAATAAGAAAACTTGGAGAAACAGCTGCTGACGGGCTCTGTTATACTACTTATGATGTTTATAAGAAAGCACATGGCATGGCATCTCCTCCTGCAGAAGGCTTTAATATGACTCAAGAATAATAAAATAGCAAACAATAAATACTAAATCAACTAGTTCTTAATATGCCAAGAAAGAAAAAAAGCGAAATTAAAAAAATAGAATTGGATGATAAAAAAATTAAACTTCTTAGAGAATTAAAACCAACAATAAAAGTTATTGAAGAAAAAACAACTAAAAAAGAGATTAGAGAACTAGAAAACGAAGAAGAACAAGAAGAAGCAGAGCAACATTTTACCCAAGGGGGCTCAAGAAGTTTTACCCGAAATATTCCTTTTGCAAGAGCTCCAGTTCTTGAATCACAGCCAATACAAGGCGAAAATCTTGAAAACGAAATAGCTAGAACCCCTACAGAAATATCTGATGAAAAAACACAAAAAACTTCTTACATTCATAATCTGCCTGCCTATTCAACCCCAAATTATGATTCAAGATTAAGTGAAGATGAAACAAGTACAAGAAGAGATATGGAGATGGATATTGCAAGAACAAGATTCAATGAAAGACCTGCAGGATTTACATTGCAAGAAACAGGCGTACGTCAAATTAATGTAGGAAACTTACAGAGACAAGAAATGGAAAGAATGGGTGGTTTCAGCCAAGATGCTGAAAAAGAATATGAAATTACAGCGAAAAGACATAACAACGATAAAGAAAAGTTGCCATTCGAATAATACGAAAAATATCTAAATAGCATAATTTTTAAACTAAAAACCATTAATTAAACTAACATTAAAAAGGGGAAAAGAAAAAACCATAAATGGCTTATGAAAATTTTTATGAAGGCGGTAAATCTGATTTAGATCCTGGCTCGGATAATTTGTATACTGGCGCAACAATGCCTCAAGGTTCAATAGGTGCGACAACGGGTGCTCAAACAGCAAATCAAATACAAGATGTCGCTAACTATCTTAATCAAGGAATGAAAGTAATCGAATTATCAGTAATACAGCCTGATGTTTTTGAAATGATTCCAAAACAACATTTTAAAGAAATAAATAGATTAACAAAAATAACAGGAGCCGAGACGACTCTTCATGCACCGATGATTGAAGCATCTGGATTCACACAACAAGGTTGGAGTGAGCAAGGTCGTGAAGCAAGTGAACGACAATTTAAAGACGTTATTTTCAGAGCTCATGAACTTTCCCCCGATAAACCAATGCCTGTAACAATACATGCTTCTGTAATGTCTGGCTCTGAAACAATGCCTGCAAATATGATTAAAAATCTTACTCCTGAAGAAAAAGCAGAATATGGTAATAATATTCCAACAATGATGGTTGCGATAAACCAAGAAACAGGCCAACCTCAAGGATTGATAAGAGAAGAAGAATATGAAACAGAAAAAAAAGAGGCTGAATTATGGACTCCTGAAAAACGATTAAAAAGCATAAATTCAACTGATTGGATAAACGCACTTACTAACCTTGAATTTTATAAAAAAGAAGCAGATGAATCTATAGCTCAAGGTGCCGGAGCAGATCCAATGCGAGCTCAATTATTTTTAAATCATATAGAATCTTCTTTTAGAGGCATTTATCACAAAGCAAGAAAATACGGCGACCCTGAAGCTCAAAAAGTTCTTGATGATGTTTCTAATTCCTGGAAAGAAAATGCTGAAATGACAAAAGGATTAGAACCTGATTTGCAAGTAGCTGTAAGATCTAAACTTATAGGCGACTCAATTCATAAACTCGCAAATATAAAACCTCCCGAAGTTTTCAAAAAAGTAGAAACATTTGCCATAGAAAAAGCAAGCGATACATTTTCAAACGTTGCAGTAGAAGCCTATAAAAAATTTGGCAGTACTGCTCCGATAATAAGCATAGAAAATCCACCTTACAGTCAGGCATTATCAACTGCAGAAGATTTAAAAAAACTTGTTGAAGTTTCTAGAAATAAATTTGCAGAAAAGATTTCAAAAGAAAAAGGAATACCTCTTTCAGAAGCAAAAAATCTTGCAAAGAATGCGATAGGTGTAACTTGGGATACTTCTCACATAAGTATGATAAGGAAGCAGGGTTATGAAGGAGAAGAACTAATTGAACAAGCTAAAAAAATAGCGCCATTTGTAAAACACGTTCATTTAAATGATAATTTTGGAACAACTCATACGGATCTTCCTCCTGGGATGGGAACCGCAGAACTCGGAAACGTAATTAAAGAACTTCAAAAAAAAGGTTACAAAGGAAAAGCAGTTTTTGAAGGCGGACAATTTTTTAATCAATTTAAAAGAGCCCCACATGTAGAAGTTATAGAAGCAATGGGTTCTCCGATGTACTCAGCAGTTGCAGAACCAACATGGAGAAACTCTTATGGAACTGTGGGCACTTATTCAAGCGGTTATGGCAACTTTTTACCAGAACAGCATTTTTCAATGTACGGCGGGGGATTCTCAGGATTACCGACAGAACTTGGTGGTGCAGTCTCCGGAAGACAATCAAGGCTTTCTGGAACACCTATGAACTAGTAAAAAGCTTTAAATAATAATAAAATCTATAACAATAAACAAAAAGAGGATAAAATGGTAAAAGGAAAAAAATCTAAGAGTTCTAAAAGAATTAATTTAAAAGATTTCCCAACACTCAAACTTTTAAGCGAGCATGATATTGCAATGGACTTTGCTGAAAAAGTTTATTCAAAATTTAATAAAATGGTAAAATCAGTTATTCTTTTTGGTTCTACTGCAAAACAAACAAGAACAGCTTCTTCTGATATAGATATTATAGTTATAGTTGATGATGCGACCATACTTTTTGACCAAGAATTAGTTTCATGGTATCGCGAAGAGTTGGGAAAAATAATAAGCGAAAATCCTTACAAACAAGAGCTCCATATTAACACCGTAAAATTAACAACATGGTGGAATGACATGTTAAAAGGGGATCCTATTGTCATAAATGTTCTTCGTTACGGAGAAGCAATGATAGACTTTGGAGGTTTTTTTAATCCTCTTAAAATTTTACTTCAAACCGGAAAAATAAAATCAACTCCCGAAGCAATATATACCTCCTTACAAAGAGCCCCGCAACATTTAGCACGAAGCAGACAAGCTGAACTAAGCGCCATAGAGGGAGTTTATTGGGCGATGGTAGATTCGGCGCATGCACTTCTTATTGCTGCAAAACTTCAACCACCTTCTCCAGAGCATATACCTGAATATTTAATAAGAAATTTTGTTGATTCTAGAAATTTGGATATAAAATATGTTAATTGGTACAAGGAAGTATTTAGACTGCATAAGGGCATAGTTTACGGAGAAATAAGAGATATAAAAGGCCAAGATATTGATGCATGGCAAGCCCGTGCCAACGATTTTATTGGAACAATGGCGCGATTGATTGATGTTATAATTAGAAAATAAATTGATTCTTAAATTAAGGATTTCTTAATCCTAAGTCCTCTGCTTCTGCTTCCCTTTTCTTTCTATCAGAGTCATCATCTTTTTCTTGTTCTTTCTTTTCTTGTTTATAGAAAGTTCTAGCAATTTCTACATAAAAATTTCTAAGATTATCATGGCGATATACTTCTTGCTCTCTCTTTGGAATTTCATCTTTTATGAAGTCTTCAGCAGCCTTATAACTTTCATCAAAATATTCTATAATTTTATTCTTACTTAATTTACCGTTTTTATCTTTGAAAAGATTCTGATATTCTTGGTACATACCCCTTATAACATGCTGCGCAAGAACAGGATATAATGCCTCTTGATTCTTAAAAAAATATTCTTTTTGACCTTGAGGCATACTTTCTATAAAATCTTTAACTTCATCTTGAACAATAGCACTTGGATCTTCTTTTCCTTCATTAGCTCTTAAAATCATGCTGATTTTATCTCTAAGTTGTTTTATTCTATCATATTTTTTATTTCCTGTTTTAAAAAGGGGAACATTGGGATTAAGAAATACCTCATATAACTGTTTTGCAGAAAGTTCATTAAATATTTCATTCCGATTATTATGTATATAGTCGGCCATATTAGAATAACCTTCATTCAAAAGTGAATCTGCTTGGCTATAGGCTAAATGAGGATTTTCTAATTGGCTTATTTTCTGTTCGTTACTTCCAACCATGCATTCTAAACATATTCCTGCTAAATCATTAAAATTATTAATATCGTTTGGATTCTGCGCAAATTTTGAAAAGTATCCTTCAAGCTTAAATAACTTTTTAGCCTTCTTGCAAAATTCTTTTCTATCATATTTCGCTTTTGGATTAATACCAAAAGGTTTTGGCTGAAGTTTTTTAGCGCCTTCTTTACCCAATAAATTTTCAAGTGACATTTTTAGTTTTGAGTATGTATGTCTAATTTTGGGTGATTGAGCTTTATAGCAAAAAGAAATCTGTTAAAAGCGAGTTCATACATTGTTTTAGATTGTTTTCTACTTAAATCACTTTCCCATGCTGTTTCAGCAGGTACATCGCCTTCAAAATAGGGCTTGCTTCTGTCTCTTTGTGTTGCTGATTGTGTTTCGTTTGTCATTTTGTTTGTTTTATATAAGAAACAAGACTATTTAAATCTTGGGGTATTGTCGTATCTTAAAAGGAGTAACAATTACTGCTGTTGAAAAGGATCAATTCCCATTTCAAAAACAGGATATTCTTCAGCTTTTGATTCTTCTTTTATAGGCTCTTTTGTAACTTCAACATCATCAGCATTTTTCTTTTCTTTTTTCTTATTTTCTTTCATAACTTCATGATTTCGTTCTTCGCCTTTTTCTTTTACTTCAGAAAGTTCATCTATGGGTAATATTTTTGCTTTTTTTGCCATATTATTATCGTTATCGTTTGAGTTTTTAATCTTTCCGCTTTCTAAATCAAGTACAAATTGACTTATTTCATTAGCTATATCTGCATTAACACTAATTGAATTAATACCCAACTTAACGAGATATTCAACCATCTCTTTTTTACTTCCAGCTTGCCCGCAGATGCTTGTTTCAACATGATATTCCTTACATATATCTATAACTCTCTTTAATTGTGAAAGAACCGCTGGATGCATCTCATTGTAAAGATACTGCACGTCACTATTTCCACGGTCAATGGCGAGGGTAAACTGCGTTAAATCATTTGTTCCGAAACTTATGAACTTTGCATATTTACATATTCCCCTAATTACTTGAACAGCAGCGGGAGTTTCAATCATTGCACCAATTATCATATTTTTCTTTTGATATTTCTTAAAAATTTTAAATGCCTCAGCCATTTCTTCTTCACTTATAACTTGGGGGAACATGATACCGAACTTTTTATCAGGATGTTTTTCAGCGATATTCATAACTGCTTCAATTTCAGCTTCAAAAAGAGGAAGATTTTTCAGGCTAAAACGAATTCCGTGATTTCCAAGCATTGGATTCACTTCGATAGTTTTTGGAGCGCCTTGTAAATGCTGGAATTCATCACTCCTTATGTCTGAGGTTCTTATCCAAATATTCTTAAAATGTTTTGATATTTTAGCTATTCCTTGTTCAATTACTTTAGAATATTCGTTTGTTTTATTTTCGCGCATAAACATCAATGGATGTTTGCCAGAACTGGCAATTATGCCTTCAAGTCTTAATAATCCAACACTTTCTGCTTCTGATTTTGCCGCGCGCTCGGCAAAATCCGGCAAATCAATCATAACTTTTATTTTTGTTTTTGTTCCCTTTACTATTGGAAGAATTTCTTTTTTATGTTGCTCTTCCCCGTTTATAACTTTAAGTTCTCCTTTGTAAACCCGTCCGTTCGTACCATCAACAGTTACTTTCATACCGTCCTTAAGCACTTCTGTAGCATTGTCTGTTCCTACTACGCACGGAATACCCATTTCACGAGAAACTATAGCTGCATGAGCAGTAGCACCACCTTCATCAGTTACGACAGCAATTGATTTTTGCATTGTTATAACCATGTCGGGATTTGTCATTTTTGTAACAAGTACATCGCCTTTCTTTATTTTATCCAAATCTTTCATTTCATAGACTATTTTTACAATTCCCGAAGCAACACCCGGACTTGCAGGCAAGCCAGAAAGAACTATTTCTCCTTCAACTTTCATTGCTCTTTTTTCCTTGTCTCCTTTTTCTCCAATTGTAGTTATTGGCCTAGATTGAACGATGAAAATTTTATCATTTTCAACCGCGAACTCTATATCTTGCGGTTTTTTATAATGCTCTTCAATCTTTATACAAATATTTGCAAGCATCTTTATTTGTCCATCACTAAGAACTTGCTCTTTTGATTTTTTTTCAGGGAGTGTTATTAATTTCTCTTCTCCAGATTCTTGTTTGATTATTGCAGTTCTCTTTACGGCTATCTTTTTCTCAATAATTTCTAGTTCAGGAGAAACAATATAATGATCTGGCTTTACTTTTCCAGAAACAATTCCTTCACCAAGTCCGAAAACAGCCTCTACTACGACTTCATTTACTTCAGTTGTAGGATTTTTAGTAAAAACTACGCCTGATTTTTCAGAATTTATCATTTTTTGTACAACAACTGAGAGAAGTGCATCTACTTTTTCAAATCCTTTTTTATGCCTGTAATAAACAGCCCTAGCAGTATACAAAGAAGCAAAACATTTCTTTACAGCATGTATGAGATTTTTATCACCTTTAATATTCGTATACGTTTCTTGCTGTCCTGCAAAACTTGCGGCTGCCAAATCTTCAGTTGTAGCACTTGAACGAACAGCAACAAAAACATCTTTATCAGTTTTTTTATTCTTAGAAGATTCTAGCATTTCAGTTTCTGTTTCTTTTTCACCACCAAGAATATGATAAGCTTCTATAATTTCATTTTGCATATCTTCCGACATTTCAGCATTAGCAACCATTTCTCTTATTTCCTTAGAATTTTCTTCAAGTTCTTTAGTGTTAAACACATTTGTCTTACCTATTATTTTTTTAATTTCTTCTTTTAATCCCGCAGCTTTCAAATAAGCATCAAATGCTTGTGCAGTTATAATAAAAGCAGGAGGCACAGGAAATTTAGCATTATACATCTCGGCAAGATTAGCTCCTTTTCCACCAGCAACACTTCCAGATTTAGAAGAAAGTTCAGAAAGCCATTTAATGTATTTTTCGCCTGCAGCGGCATCTTCCAACCTCTTTTTTTGAATCATGTGACTAATAAGAAAAATAGGCTTAGTTATTTTATAAATGCTTTGATGTAGGGGGATTATAATTTCTTGCCAAAGAATTCCAATTTGTCACTTCTATTTACACAGATATATTTATATTTATTGACATTAAACTTTCTTTGAACAGCACAGGGTATACTTTCTAATTCTTCTAGAGTTAGTGGCGAATCTATTCGTGCTAAACCAACAAAAATATATCCTCTTTCTTCAATAGTTTGCATTAATTTATCTGAATAGTTATATGTGGGCATCATATTTTTATTATAAATTTTCAGAATAAGTTCTGAGGACTAACACCTCAATAAATTTATTTAATCTCTTCGTAGAATATCTGGGTTTTTCCAGGAAGCTTAGGAGTAACGCTTTTGCATAATTTTCTAACTGCTTCGGTATCTTTCTTGTTTGTATAAGCAATTATGAATATTGGCTCACCAATTTTTACATAAGCTGCTCGCCCCATTGTTGTTCCAAATGAATGAGCCATACCTGACTGGACTCTTTCTCCTTTTGAACCGCCAGAGAATGTTTTATTTTCTCTTAGAACTTGATGAGGATAAGGCTTGCATGCTAAATAATAATTATCCATGAACTTTCTTGTAAGCTGATTATTCAAAAACTGTCTTGCTGCTTCAAGTGCCAAATCTCTTATTTGAATATTCATTAATGAATTAATTTTTATTACGTTTTTGTATTCACCTTTTTCAAATTTAACTATTTGGCCCATATTAAATTTTGTAACTTTTTGCAAAGGAACAGCTTTAATATAATTCAAGTGTTTAACTTTCTGTGACTTTCTTGTATAAACTGATCTTTGTTTCTTAGAATATGCTAGTGCTTTTCTTATTGCCATACGAGTTTATTTTATTTCAACCTCTGAATTCATTGATTGTCCCGGAAGTCCTCTTTCAAAAATTGCTCTTACAAGTCCTTTATTTCCATGAGCTGCTGCAATTTTTCCCTTAAGAACTCTTCCACTTGGGCTTTTCCATTCAACACTTCGTCCGCTTAGCTTCAAGGCTTCTTCTCTATTTTTTGAACCTGCATCTAGAATAAAATGCCGAGGTATCATATGTTTAAGGCTTCTTCTGAAACTAATAACTTTTGCTTTCATAGAAGAGGATGCAAAAATGGGTTTAAAAAACTTGCTAAAGCCAGACTTTAGAATTATGGCTTATCAATTGGTTTGTTTTTGTTAATATCCCAATCAAAAAAATATTTATTAAAATCCGCTGAATGTTTTAAAAAATAGTCTCTAACACTGCCAATTATTACTTCTATAATATTTGAACTCCCCATCATATGTTCATATTTAGAATGAATATTTTGTATGGTCTGTCTTCTCTGTTCAAATTCCAGAGTATGAACTCTTTTTTCAAATTTATCAGTATAAGTCTCGGTAGGCTTAATAGGAATAACTATCTCAGTTCTATCATGAACTTTCTTTACAACACCCTCTAAATCAACATTTTCTGGATGTACCCAATGCTTGTCTTCAGGACGATATGCATTTCCTACCATCTAAAATCAATAATAAACAAGCTTTTTAAGCATTTATTTATAAAAATATAACGATGATTAATAGAAACAATTAAACTTCCAGCTCAAACTCACCAAACTCTTTCTTTATAACTTTAAGAACTTCTTCTGTAAGCTTTTGCGGATTTCTTTTTTGAGCAGCTATTATTTTTTCAAATTCATCTTGGCTTGAATCTTCAATTTTTCCATTTTCTGCTATTTTTCTTATTTTGCCTTCTTCAATTATAAAAATAGGTTTTGTTAAAAATATATTCGCATGCTTATTATTACCTTCTCCATAAAATAAATCTATTTTTATCTTATTAAATTCAGAAAGGTCTTTTCTCTGACCATATTCAATAAGATTATTAATTAAATGAGCAGAATTCTTTCTTATATCTTCTATTTCATATTTTGTAGGTTTTTTCTTGCCTTTATATTTTTTCTTAGCGTCAATAAGTTCATTTAAAACTTTAAGCATCCTTGGTTCTGCTCTTGCTTTTTTAACAATTTCTTTTTCAAACTCTTTTACGAGTTCGTTCTCATTTTTATTTCCGAAAAGATGTTTAAGAATCTTGAAAACATTATCATAAGTTTCGTTTAATGTTCTTTCTGTTGACCTTTTTTCTATTTCACTAGCAATTTCCTTAAGCTTTTTTGTGTAATCTTCTACATCCTTAAGAAGTTTATCAACTTCTGCACCCGAAACTTCCTTGACTTTTCCATGTTCATATCCCTTGTAATAATTAATAGTTATATTTTCAAGGATATCTAAATATTTTTTATCCATCATTTTTTCTTTTTCAACAAGTAGTCTTTTTACTTCTCTGACGGTTTCAGGAATATTTGTTGGAGGAATTCCATACATCATCAAAACTGCTTGTGTTGGAGTTATAACGCTCCAATAAATATCACCCAAAACAATATCCATTAATCTTTGTTTAACAATTTCTTTAGTCTTATCACCCATGCCCATAAATCTATCAATTGCTTCTGGTGAAGGTTTTATTTTGCCCATTTTTAATAAAAGTTTCCAAGGTAAAAATCCGCCACGGTCATAAAGGGGGACGCCGTCTCTTACAGAAGTAAATATTATGGGGTCTGCGTCCCTTATATTTTCAATAAAATCAGTAAGAAGCCATACTTGAGGTGATAATTTATTTTTTACTCCTGCGAGTTCGCCTGCTTCTGCAACATATTGGTAAATAATTCCTCTAAGTTTTTCTTTTAATTCTAATCTAGACATTCTTTTAACATCTGTATCATCAATAATTACAAAAACATCAACGTCTGATGTTTCTTTTGCTTCTCCCCTTACAAGCGAGCCAGCAATAACATAACTATAGATATACTTCTCAAATTTTCTAAGGCAAAGAGATTTATGTATTTGCGAAACTCTTAATGCGCCAAGAATTCCTTTATCATGTAGGGGATAAGACATTCCAAGAGCTTCAACAACATCATACTTACTATCAAGTGAATAATTCCATAAATCAACAGGAGTTATTATATTCAGCCAGATTTTTGGCTTCATTTCTTTTACTTGTTTAATTAAAGTAGCTTTCATTTCAGGAACTTGTTTATAATTATCTTCTGGAATAACCATAAGAATATGCATTGGCTTTTCTTTCTTTTCTTCAGGTGTCAATCCCAGCTCTTCATCCATTTTTTCAGCAGCTTGTGGAGGGACTATTCCCAGTGCAAGTGTGAACGGATATTTTTTGATAACATCTTTTTTGAATTTTTCAAGCTGTTGCTTTGTCTTGTCCATTTCTTTTTTTACTTTTTCAGGCATCTCGCCAGGTGTTTTAGGTGCATTTGGGTCATAATTGACTCCAGGATTTCTAATTTCTTCAGAAAGATTTGTGGGCTTTTTTGGTTGTTCGTTATTTTGCTTATGCTCTTTAGTATTTTTATCTTCTGCCATGGTGATTAAAATTATAATAAAACGATGCAAAAAGGCTTTTTAAATATTGGTAAAAGTATTATTTTCTCGGTATAAAATAAGCGAACCAAATAAACCATATAAACCAAAGCATATTGCTCCAGTCTTGTGTCAAGATTCCTGGAATTCCTAATAAACCAAGAAATCCTAAAAATCCAAGCATCCAATTTTTTCTTAATTTGTTATTCATTGTAAAAAATGGGCCCACGAGGCGAGTGGGTTCATTTAACTAACTTAAATCTTATGATTTAAAATGGGCCCTGGAGGAGTTGAACCTCCGAATACTCGGTGTAAACGAGTATATAGCGAAGTTACTTTTTTGCGGAAGCACATCGATGCAATAGTGTTATATCTTATTAGGGGTAACAAATAGAAGGTTTTATAAAGCATATTTCACTATGACAATTATGAAAAAACAGACATTAGCAAACATTATTCTTGCTGCTGGAATGGCATTATCTTCTGGATGTGTAAGTGTTTATGATGCCCATGATTTCAAACTTCCAAAAAAAGTTGAATGTAGTAAAGCAGCCAGATGTGCTCCAGTAGATAAATTAGTGAATATTCCTATAGCAGCAGGCATGGGACTAAAAGATACATATAATCTTGCAGCATATGATGCAAAAGAGACAGCAATTTATGCGCCCATAGTTTTCACTAAAAATATGATTGCTGGAACTTTAAATACGACTATTGATACTTCTCTAAACGCTATTCTTTGGGCGCCACTTGAAGTTTATGAAGCCTGCACTGGAAAAACTTTTGATGGACCCTATATGCCTATGGTTAATTCAATGACACTTCCAAAGAAATCATGTGACGAAAGCATGAAATTTATGGCAACTAGAGAAGGTACTCCAGAAAATAGGGCTAAAGCAATGGAGATATTCCAAAGAGGGAATAAATTTTATAAGAGATAAACAGTCATAAAGTTAGAATTTCTTTACAGCAATTATTTTTCATTTCAAATTTCCTAAGAACTTTCGTGTTCTTTTACGAACACCCTTTATTTTATATGGGCCCTGGAGGAGTTGAACCTCCGAGTGGTCGGTGTAAACGAGAGTGTACTCCAGTTACTTTTTTGCAAAAGCACCTAAAATTTAACCATACATTCCGCCTTCAGGATTACACCGTTTCCAAAAAGCTCTTGGGCCTTCGGTTCTTATAGTATTAACAACTCCGAAATGACTGACTATTGCTTTCAATGTTTTTTGAGGAGTAACTTTGCCTCTTGTTTCATCAAAATCTAAGTCATGAGCCCATTCATACCATTTTCCGTTTAGAGTTACTTCAGTAACATAATGTTTGTCTCTTTCTGCATCTTCATGATTTATATTTTCCTGCTTGGTTGTTGGATAAGTATGAACCTGATAATGTAATGTCTCTCCTTTCTTATCTGAAGTTCCAAGGCCAACAAGATGCGTGGTAATATCCATCCAGCCCTCTTCCCTATCTTTATTTTGTCTTTCAGTAAACTCTTCTCTAAATCCCGTAGGAACTACTGTTCTTTCACCATATATATCCATGGTAATTTTATTAACTCTAAGCTTTTAAGGATTTATATTATTAAGAATAATATGGGGGACAAAGATTTTTATAAACTTAATTCAAAAAAGATAGCCTCTCTGTCAATACTATCTTTCCAATGATGCGGTTCTCTTCCAACTTCAACAAAACCAATCTTTTTGCATAGGGCAATCATTTCAGGATGCCCCTCGTGAGTTTTTAGTTTTACTTTAGAATATTCTTTCCGTCTAGCAAAATCTATTTCCATATTCATCAAGGTAGTAGCAATTCCTCTTCTTCTATGCGAAGGTCTAACTCCATCTAACCAATCATAAATTTGTCCATCTTCATCTTCATAAAATATTTTAAAACCCACCACTTTTTCTTCTTTTGCAACATATATCCAATATTTCTTATCTTGTAATCTTCTAAGAAATTTGTCTCTAGGATAGAACTCATTAAAAGATTCTTTTCCAATACTGAAAATATCTTCTAAGCTGTCTTTTAAGGTTGTTTCTAAATATTGCATATGTAATGACTATAGAGTTAATTTAAAAATATTTAGCTATGAAACGAATCGCTCCTCCCGAGCCGACCATCCAGAAATAATTCCCTCTATAAATTTTAGAGCGGGTGTAAACGAGTACTACCTTAAGTTACTTTTTTGCAAAAGCACCTACGCCCATTATATGGGCCCTGGAGGAGTTGAACCTCCGAATACTCGGTGTAAACGAGTCAGTTTACCGCTAGCTTAAGGGCCCTAACTGATAAAATAATAGAGAACTCTTGCTTTTTAAAGTTTCATATTACTTGAAGCTAACTAAATTTAAAAATAGCCTTTCCTTAATAAGTCTATGACTAAATCAGTAAAGATTGGAACTCCCGGAATAAAGTCTATACTGCGTAAGTTAAGATTTTCTCAAAACAACTTTTACAAATCTATTGTAGAGTATATCTGGAATGGGTTTGATGCAAAGGCAGATAGGGTAGATTTGATAATTGATGTAAATCAAACAGGATCTATACAAAAAATGATTATCAAAGATAATGGAACGGGCATCACAAAAGAAAATCTATCGCAAAAATTCGAGCCTTTTTTCGAATCAGAAAAAGTTCTTCAACCTAAAATGGAAAAGCATACTAGCCAGCTTCATGGTTGTATCGGCATCGGTAGATTAACTTTCTTTACTTTTGCTTATTTTGCTAATTGGGACACAATTTATGCCTCCAAGGACAAGAATTATAAGTACAGCATAGACATCGCAGCCAACTCATTAAAGGCATATTCGGATTCGAATGAAACTAAAACTACGGAGCCAACAGGAACCACCGTTTCTTTCTCAGGGTTTCAGAAGCATACTACCGATCCCGAGGTAATCAAGAAGATATTAGAGTATCTCAAGCTGGAGTTTGGTTGGTATCTTGAACTCAATAAACCATTTGGTAAAAAGATATTTGTAAATGGAGAAGAACTAGATTATAGCAGTATTATCGGAGATGACAGCGAAGAATTTACATTTAAGTGCGGATCTCCAGAGAAAACATTTAAAATAAAATACACTCGTTGGAAAGAGAAGCTTACAGAAGAATATTCCAAGTTTTATTATTTAAATTCAGAAAGCCAAGAAAAGTATAAGGAGAATACAACGCTGAATAATCAAGGGGATCAATTTTATCATAGCATATATATTTCTGGCGATTATTTTAATAATTTTAACTTTACTTCTGCCACAGAATCATCTCAAAAAGCATTAAGCGGTGGTGTGCGATCAGATGAAATATTTAAACTTCTTATCAATGAATTATCTGCTTTTTTAAGGAAGAAAAGAAAGCCTTTTTTAAAAGAACATTCAGAAACAATCATAAAAGATTTGAGAAATGATAAAATTCTTAATATTGAAACCAAAAACGAAGTAGAGATTATTCAAAATCAAGAACTTGAAACCTTGATCCGAGGAATATATGAAGTAGAACCAAAAATATTCTTTAATTTGAAGGTTGAACAAAAAAAAGCACTTATTGGGATGTTAAAACTTCTAATGAATTCAGATGAAAGAGATCAGATACTGGAGATTGTGGGGCAGATAATAGATTTAGCTCCTCAAGAAAAAAAGGATTTGATGGATTTATTAAAATCAACAAAGCTTTCCAGCATTATCAAAACGATGAATGTGATAAAACACCGCTATGAAGTTTTAGAAATACTTAAAAAAATAAATTTTGAAGGAGAATTTGGAGCCAATGAGGTGAACCATCTTCAAAGTGTTGTGGAAACTAATACCTGGTTATTTGGGGAACAATACTCGTTAATCGCATCTTCAGAAGATACTTTTGATAAGGCTCTCCGCGAGTTTAGGAAAAAAGTACTTGACGAAGAGACCACCGAAAAGATGAGCTCCTCTGAAAGAAATAAGCAAATGGATGTATTTTTATGCAAGCAGTTAAAAAGTGATACTAAAATTCGTAATATTATAATTGAATTAAAACATCCCAAGAAAAAGCTTGGGGAAAAGGAAGTATCTCAAATTAAGAAATATTTTAGAATAATTTTAAATGAACCTCGATTTAATGCAGATAACTATACTTGGGATTATATCTTGGTAGGTTCTGCATTTGATGCAGGAGGATACATCGAACAGGAGCTGGAGAATTGTAAAAACTTTGGAGAGAGTGGATTAATATTCAATCCAGGTAAAAATCATAAAATAAATGCGAGAAAATGGAGCGATCTGCTAATAGAATGTGAACTCAGACATGATTTCATCAATAAAAATTTAGAAATTCAAAAAAATAATCTAATAAGGGATGTAATAACTCCTGATGATGCAGTTAAAAAAGCAAAATAAATAAAAAATTATTATTCGTATTCTTCCGAATCTTTACATTCATCACAAAGACCATCTTCAGAAGTAGTATAAGCTCCACAAGAACACTTAAAATATTCCATTAAATTTATAGGCTAAGATTATTCTTTGCTTTCTTCGTATTCTTCTAAAAGCTCTTGACCCTTCTCAGAATCAAACTCTACAAAATCTATAGAAGGCTTGCTTCTATCTACTTTTCTAAATTGCTTAAGCCTTTCATCTACAGTATAGTAACCCAAGTTACCATATGGTAACCAAAAGATTTATATAGTTATTTAAGTTACCATAACTATGAAACCTAAAGATAATATCAAAGAATTGAAATTAAAAAAAGTTGAACAGTTAGAGCTAAATCAAGGAGCCCTTAGTGTTCTTCATTGGTTTTTTGCTTATCCGGAAGTTAAAATAACTCTAACCGAGCTTTCTAAAGAATTAGGAATCTCTAAAAAAACAGCAAGCAGAGTTGTAACTGATTTAGCAAAGGAAAACTTTTTGATTGTTGAGCAAATTGGGAAATCTTGGAGAATTCACTGTAATATTCAACACCCATATAATCGCATATATAAAATAGGGCAAAATCTCTCACTAGTCTATAGCTCTGGAATAATAGAAGAAATTTACAGACTAATCGGCAATCCAAAAGCAATAATCCTATTCGGCAGTTATAGAAAAGGAGACGATATAGGAACAAGCGATTTAGATATTGCTGTGGAGGTTCTTGGAAATGAAGACTTGAAAATAATAAATTTAGGAACAATTGCTCAATTAGGTTTCAGAAAAAATGTTCAAGTAAATTTGCATTTATTCTCAAGAAATAAAATAGACTTAAACTTATTCGCAAATATTGCTAATGGAATAGTCCTGGATGGATTTTTGGAGGCAAGAACATGACAATAAGATATAAACGACCAGATTCTAAGAATGCAATTAGCATAGTTCAAGCAGCAAAAGAGGAGATAGACTACACTTTTACAATAGAAATAAATGAAAAATCTTCTTCAACAATAATAAGAAATATTTACGAATCTTTTAGAATGCTTGGAGATGCTCTTTTGACCCATCAAGGAAAGATTACTCAAGATCATGCAGAATGTATAAAGGAATTAATGAAATTGAATATTAAAGCTGAAAGACCCCTTGGAGCATTAGACAATTTAAGAATATTAAGGCATAATATAAATTATTATGGTTATCGTCCAAAGATTGAAGAGGTAAAAGATGCATTAAATCTTACAAAAGCTTTATTCGAGCCCCTTTACAAAGTTGTCTTAAAAGAAGTTAGTAAATAGAATCCGTAGGTGCTTCAGTGCGGAGTACACCGCACTACCCTCCCAGTGTAAACGAGTCAGTTTACCGCTAGCTTATAGGCCCATGTTTTTATCTATTCAGAAGAGTTTTTAAAGTTTAACTATTATGAGAAATTATAGCGCGTTGCTAGTATATCGGTTAGTATATTATAAAGAAGGTAAATATTCTGTTAAGTTATTCTTCTTATTTTAGTTTTTTATAAAAATAATTTCCTTCTTTTTTGTAAATGTAGTGTTCTCCATTAACTATATTGGTATTTTTTCTCTTCATTTTTTCATAAGCCCAATCAGGCAGTCTGTCAATCATTATCCAATGCGATTGTTCATAATCTTTAATTGCTTCTTTTTTTATTCCTTCTTTTTCATATTTAACCTAAATTTCTGTTATTTAAAAACATATTTCTTCTTCAAGCAAACCAACCCCTCGCCTCGTTCTGCGGAACTCGGCTCGGAACAAATCTAAACCAGAACGGCGGATTTAAATAATCTGTTTGATTAAGAATAATATGAATAAAAATAAGGTATTCAAAATTCCAATAAGAATAGGGATTTGTATTTTCTTAATTAGTTTGTGCTTTGGAATATGGGATATGATAGTAAAATTTGAAGGAAACGGCTTTAGTTTTGAAAATATCTTATTAACTTTATTCGGGGCTATGATTGCAGGGTTAATTCCTTTTGTTATTGCACTAATAATCTCTTATATTTATTATAATTCCCAAAAAAAATGAAAAAAGAAAATATTAATGAACGGGGAAATAAAATTTTTGCTTGGATTATTATATCTGTAGCAAGTGTAATGTTTATTAGATTTTTTATTTTGGAAGTTAGAATAAACCCTATGTATTCTATTCCTATGGCTTTTCTTGATATGCTTCCTAATACTATTTTAAAAATAATTCTTTTTGCTTTTCTTGTTTGGGCAATAATAAAAGTTACAAATAAAAAATGAAAGAAAAAAATAAATCTTGGTATAAAACTTGGTGGGGAATAGAATTTTTAATCTTCTTTGGATTTCTGCTTATTCTTTTATTTACATATAATCTTGATTGGTATAATTTGGGCGGGCTGATTGGACTGCTTTCAATTAGTCTTATAATCTCTTGGCTATTAAGAAGAAAATGAAACTAACAATAGAAATTATTCCTTCACCATTATGGAATAAAAACTTAAATAAGACGCTTCCAAGAGAAACTTGGAAGAAAATAAAAGAAGATTTATTCAATAAAGAAGGAAGAAAGTGTTGGATATGTAATTCAGAAACAACGCCACTACACGCTCACGAGTTCTGGAATTATAATGACAAGAAACATATACAAAAACTTGTGGCTATACATCACTTATGCTTGAAGTGTCATATGATTAAACATATTCTCTTTTCAACTGCAACAGAAGACGGAAAGCAGGTATTAAAGGATAATAATACCAGCGAAGAAGATTTGATTAAACATTTTTGCAAGATTAACAATTGCACGGAAGAAGATTATATGAAACACTTTGAAGAACAAAGAGAATTGTATCATAAGAGAAGTTCTTATAAGAAATGGAAGCAAGATTTGGGTTGTTATAGTCAATAAGGCAGATTTAAATAATCTGTTTGATTAAGAATAATATGAAGATTAGTTGGAGTGTGATTATACCTTTTGTAGCTATTTCCCTAGCAGTAATTACTTCAATGATTACAGAGAGTCAAAAAATATTTGGATTTCTTGGTATTTTTTTGGGAATTTATATTATTAGTTACTTTATTTTGAAGGTATTTAAAAAAATTAAAGAAAATGAAAATCAGCCAAAAATAAAGGCTTATTGGTTAATTGGAGGAATAATCGGAGTAATAATTCCAATCGTCCTTTATTTTTCATTTATTTTAATTAGTTATTGTATAGTCCAGCAAAATCTTTGTAGTTATCATCTTGCAGAAGGTTTTTCAATTATTGGATTAATATTAATCTCCCCTATAACTTTCCTTATCGGAGCTTTTATTGGTTGGATAGTCGGAAAAATTAAATTTAGAAATCAAGAAGAAAAAGTAGAAATCAAGAAAGAAGCTAAAAAAGAAGAAAAAGGAATAATGAAAAAGTTGGCATATTTGTTGATTGGAGGGATTATTGGTTTTATTATTGGCTTTAGTTTTTTAACATCTTTTTTTGAAACAACTTTTTGGATAGGGGGTTTGCTCGGATTAATGTTAGTAATAAGTATTATGCTTGGATTAGAAAAGAAGATATTGTCTTTAACTTTATCAGTTATAACAGGTATAATTATTTTTTCATCAGAAAGTTTTTGGAATTTTACATCTAAATTAGGCGATGCCCATATACTCGGAAATGGAAATCATGATAGTCCCGCTATACTTTTTCTTCCCGTAATTTTAGGATTGATTATAGGTAATCTCCTTAGTTTTATTTTAGGTAGGCTCATAAAAATTAAATCTCAAAAACAAGAATAAGCAGAAAAGGAGGGGACTCTCTAATCCCTTCTCTTAATCCCTTACTAGCCATTTAACAAAAGGTTCAATGGCTTCTGAAGAAGATTTAAATAATATGTTTGAGAGGGGATATGAAAAATTGGTTGAGTGGAGGAATAATAGGTCTGATTATTGGATTAATTATTGGTGGAAAATTTTATTTTTCTAATATATTTGATGGAGGAATTATTCTTTTTATATATCCTGCAATTATAGGGGCAATTCTTGGAAGTTCAGTTGGAGCCATCAGAGATACATATCAATAGCATTTTCCTAGCGGTCGCCCACCCTCAAGCAAGATTTAAAAACTTAAGAAAAATCACTACACCATACGCGTTGCTAGTATATCGGTTAGTACGTCTCGTTGCCATTACTTTAAAATAAGAAGCAAAAACGAGGAGAGCTGAGTTCAATTCTCAGGCGACGCATTTTATTAGAATCAATTACTTGGAAGTTCTTTTTCCCAGTTATACTGGACAGCGTTAAAGGGAATATTTGAGTTTTTTGTAAGTTCAAATTTTTTCCATCTGGACTTCCAGACATCCCTTTTTACTTGTACAATAACATCACAAGTTTTTTCTTTAATCCCATTATCATTAGATAAAATAAATCCATCATTACCAAAAGTTTTCCATCTATCAACTTCTATAAAACCTAACGGAGTAGTATAAGTATCAATTTGATTTGGATTTATATTTACAGGCATTTGAGGCTGTAATCCTGTCGATTGAGATTTAACATAGAAAATTATTGAAGGTGCTGGCTTTGCGTACTTAAAACAGCCGCTCCAATCTTCACCTTGAGGCATCCAACTATTGAATACAATATTTCTTTCCTTGTAAAGATCTCCAGAATAAATATCATTTTTTCTTAATTTCAAACCGGGAACATCTTTTCTCCAAAATTTGCTATCATCTTTTAATCCAAGATCAACTCCGAGAACATCAAGTCCTTCTAAAGCAAATAAATAAGAAATAAATCCATTACCACAACCAGCATCTAGCATTTTTGGATTTTTAATTAAATTTGTATAAGCTGCAATTTTCTTAATATCAAAATGTCTAGGAATCCAAGAGCTAGCCCTAGGTACGCCTTTAAAATCGTCAAGCACGAGCTCTTCAAGTTTTTTAGATAGGTCATAAGTCATGTTACAATAAACAAAGTTTTGTTTATAAATCTTACTACTTGTAACCACTTAAAAGAGACACATATAATGAATCAGTAATATCAACTTCTTAATATAAATCCTTAAAAATGCTTAAAACAAAATATTATTATGGAATTAGTAGCATTATTATCAAAAGGGGAAGGAACATGGGCTCATGTAGCCGGCGTAATCAAACAGAGCGAATGGGATAATATAATTCTTCTTGGAGATGATTTTGCAAGAAACTTTAAGATAGAAAAACCCCATACTTTTATTGAACTTAAATCAACACGTTTAGTTGATTTAAAACAAGAAATCTGGGAAAAGCTTCAAGGCAAAATTCAAGGAACAGAAGTGGCATTAAGCATAGCAAGCGGGGATGGAAAAGAGCATATGGCTTTAATTTCAGCATTATTAAGTCTCCCATGTGGCGTAAGATTTGTAGCCGTAACAAAAGACGGAATTATTAATCTTTAAAATGGAAAACAAACAAGCACCAAGAAATTATATGGATTCTGATGTAGCTAAATATTTAGTTTCTGAATTAAGAAGGCAATATCCATTTATTCAAATTAGCACCGGTGGTCAAGAAATGTTTGTCCGAGCATTAGAAACCACGCCAGTGCTAGAATCAAAACATTTCTCAGAAGAACCTTCAAACAACCAAGAATATAGTGCAAGATATATACTAAGAACTGAAGACGGCGAAGTATATCTTAGACCTACAAGAATTATAAGAAATAAAAATGCAAAAGATTTGAAAATGAATATTTTAAAATCAGCTGAAGAGTTTATTTTCAGAAATAAAAGTCATCATCCAAAGATTATTTCTAGACATTTAAGGAGGGATTCAGACATAGTTAAAATGATGGAAGAGAAATCCAAAAATGAATTAAAAAACTACCAGCTTTCTCTTTTAATGAGGGAAGAGAGGATAGAATATGAATCCGGAGAGATTCCTAAAGAAATAGTGATAAACAGGCCAATCCTAGTAGTACCTGGCGCGAATATTAAGGAGTTAGAGAGTATAAGAAAATTTGAAGAAAGAGAGGGAAAAGTAGATATAACTATTGGAAAATGGCCTAATGAACGATGTCAGCAATTAAGATTATGTGATTATATAAAAAATCTTAGTTAACTAGTTTAGATTAATATTCTTCATTCATATCCATTCTAGAAAAATTATTCATACCTTTACTTGGCTTGGTTGAAGCTGCAAGTACATCATCAATTCTAAGAATCATCATTGCAACTTCGCTTGCTGATGAAATTGCTTGCATTTTATTTTTAGTAGGTTCTATAACTCCTGCTTCAAGAACATTTTCTATTTTATTAGTAAGAAGATTTATTCCAGCATATTTTTCGCCTTTATCATGCCTTGCCTTTAATTCTGTTAAAATGTCAATTGGGTCAAGTCCTGCATTTTCCGCGAGTGTCGAAGGAACGCACTCAAGAGCTTTTGCAAATTCTTCAATCGCAAGTTGCTCTCTTCCGCCAAGTTTATTAGAAAATTCCTTAAGTCTTTTAGAAAGTTCTATTTCAACTGCGCCTGCGCCTGCAACAATACTTCCATGTCGAATAACTGATGCAAGATCCCCTAATCCATCTCTTATTGCTCTTTCAATCTCATCAATAACATGATCTGTTCCGCCACGTATAAGTATAGAAACTGCTTTTGGATTTTCACAGCCCTCAACATATGTCATTTTCTCATTAGCATTTGAAACTTCTCTAACGATTCTAGCTTTTCCAAGTTCTTTAGCAGTTAAATCAGCGAGGCTACTAATAATATGGCCATGTGTTGCTCTTGCAAGTTTTTCCATATCACTTTTTGCTATTCTCCTACAGGCGTATATGCCTGCTTTAGCAAGATAATATTGAGTAACATCATCTATTCCTTTTTGACAAAAAACGACATTAGCTCCGGTAGAAATAATTTTTTGTGTCATTTCTTTAAGTAATCTTTCCTCACGGTCAATAAAACCTTGAAGCTGTTCAGGAGATGCAATCGAAATTTTTGCGTCACCTTCTGGATTTTTTAATTCAAGAGGAAAATCAACAAGCACAATTCTAGCATTATTAACTCGCTCAGGCATTTCAATGCTAACGCGCTCTTTATCTAAAACAATTCCTTCAATTAATTCAGTATCTTCAACAGATTTGCCTTTACTTTTTTCAATTTTAATATCTTCAAGGTCAATATTTTTTCCTTCTGCTATTCTTCGCATTGCTTTAACAACAATATCTGCAAGTTTCTCTTTATCATATTCAGCGCCTTTTCCAGTCATTGCAGTCATAGCAATATATTTCAAAACCATATCGCTCACATTATCTGATTTTACCGCCAACTCTTGGAGAATTCTTTCTGTTTCTTTTGAAGCAAGTCTGTAACCTTTTATTATCACAGTAGGATGTATTTTCATATCTAATAATCTTTCTGCATTTTCAAGAAGTTTTCCAGCAAGCATAACCGCAGTAGTCGTACCATCACCAACTTCTTTATCTTGCGTTTTAGCAATATCCACCATCATTTTTGCAGCAGGATGCTCAATTTCCATTTCTTCAAGAATTGTTACGCCATCATTTGTTATTACAATATTTCCAGTAGAATCAACTAGCATTTTATCCATGCCTTTGGGTCCAAGTGTTGTTTTAACACAATCTGCGACTATCCTTGCTGCAAGGATATTATTTCTCTGAGCATCTCTTCCAAGCGTTCTCTGAACGTTTTCAGGCATGATGTACATTGGTTGTTTATCGTTTGCCATTGTTATCTATTTGCCTCTGCGTTTATATGTTTATTTATCTCAGGATAATATTCTCTCGCATTTCTTAAAGCATAGCCCATAGATTCCTCAGGTTGCTCTATGGAATTAAGAATCTTCTCTAACTTAACATAGCTTTCTGCTGCAAAATATATAAGGATATCTTTTCTGGAAGGATTCCTAACCTGCTTTATTTTCCTAGCAAATGAGAGAAATTCAAGGTAATTTTTGCGAAAGCTGGAATAAGAATCTTCAAGTGACTTAAAAGTACTGCATAACTTTGTTTCTTCATCTTGGTTTTTATTTCTAGCCATATCAATTAAACCGGTTTTTATCTTTTAAATATTGTTATATATGAGTATCTATCTTTTTATGATGAAGAATAATATTTAAATAGCCCTTTCTCCTATAAAGAATAGAAAAAAGAGAATATGAAAATCATAAATTTTCAATTATTCGCTTTAAGAGGTAAAGCTTCATAAAATGGAAAAAGACTCATTAATAAAATCAAAGGTTAGGCACGTAGGCATATTCAATTTTAAAGATCTTTACACAATTCTTTATGAATGGCTTGTTGATGAAAGTTATGATATGAATGAAAAAGCCTACAAAGAAACTATCGGAGCAGGCGGTGGTAAAGATATAGAAATAGAATGGGATGCTGTAAAAAAAGTTTCAGACTATTTTAAATTCAATATTAATGTAAAATGGAAGGTTATTGGTATGACTTCTGTTGAAGTAGAAATTGACGGCGTAAAGCAAAAGATGAATAAAGGAGACTTAACACTTGAAATTAAAACAGTTCTTCTAAAAGACTATGAATCTCGTTGGGAAAGCAAGCCTTTCTTTAAATTTCTTAGAACACTTTACGATAGATACCTTATCAAAGAAAGAATAAGTTCTTACGAAGGCAAACTTATTGGAGAAATGGATGAGCTTGTTAGCCAAGCAAAATCTTTTTTAGCATTAACCGGAAAAAGATAAAAATATTTCGAATTCTGATAATACAAATACTTAAAAACCTTATTTTGATAGAAGGTTTTATGACAGAAACTAGAAAAGAAATGTTAACAAAAGGGCCACAAGTAATAGAATATTTAAGAAAAGAAAAAGCATCAACCTTACAAGCTCATACAGATGCTATGATTCATCATTGGACTGGCGTATTAAGAGAAGCTCATTGTTGCGGGGCTGTAACATATAGTATCTATCCAGATTATAAAAGTTAAAATGAATTACCCCCCAATTAAAACCACGTTTGTGCAAAGACTTGTGGGTCATCTTACATTAGGTTCAATGAATCAAGAAGCATATTTTTCTCTTTACAAATTAATAACAGGTTATAATAAACAAAAACCTTTTCATGAAGATACGGGTGAGTTATTTTCTAATAAAGAACGAAAAGAATTTCAGAAACAGAATGTATGTAAATAATTCGATTTACCACACAAAACGAATTAAATAAACTCTTTAAACAAATCTTCTTGAGAAAGCATTCTTTCTTTGCCTGATTTCATATCTTTTACCAAAAACTTATTTTTCTTTACTTCTTCTTCCCCTACAAATATTACATAATTAATCCCATAACTATTCGCATATTCCAAGGCTTTTGTCACCTTGCCATACATAATTGAACAAGGTATATTATTTCCACGAAGAGTTTTAGCAAGTTCAATTGCTTTTTTGTCTTCGTTGATTGAAAGAACAACCACATTTTTTTTGTTTTCATCTAATTTTGCAATAATCTCAAGTCTATCTAAACCAAAACTTATACCTGTTGCTTGCATTCCATTAACCATATAACTTCCGCCCGCGCTTATTGTTTCTTTAATTTCTTGAGCTTTTATTTCAAAAATTGAACCATTATAATAACTAAGTCCTCTTGCTAAAAATGGGACAAAATTAATTTTAACACCATAAGCGTTACAAGCTTCTTTTAAATCGCTTATTTCCTTATAATTTTCATATTTTTCAAAATCTTTTTCCTTGTTCTTAAAAACCTCAAGTATTTTTTCAGCATTATATTTCTTAAGATTTTGCTGAACTTCTTTTTCAGATAATTTATCAAGCTTATCTAGTTCGCGGATTACAGAAGATTTATCAATAATACTATTTTTATCAAGAATTTCATTAAGAAGCTTTCTATTATTAACATTTATTGCAACTTTTATTCCGAGCTTATCAAAAATCTCGCGAGCAATCGAAATAATTTCAGCCTCATCCTTAACATTAGAGCCAACAATATCTGCATCACATTGTGTAAACTGCCTAAATCTATTTCCTGCAATAGGCTCGTCCCTAAAAACCGGACCAATTTCATATCTTTTGTAAGGAAGTTTTTTATTTAATGCTAATCTTTTTAGCTGGAACGTGAATTCATATCTCAACGCAAGATTTCTTTCGCCCCTATCTCTAAGTTTAAAGACAGTAGAAACAGCCTCATCACCAGAATTCTCGCCACGAACAAAATCTTCATTTTCTATTATTGGTGTTTCAGCAGGTATAAAATTATATTTTTTAAACACATTTTCAATTATATTTCTTATCAAAATTCTTTTTTCAGCATCCTTGCCATCAATGTCTCTAAAACCTTTTACTGTACTTATGTCCATATTATATTATCTCCTTTTTTGTTTTTATATTGTTCTATATTACTCAAAGCGATAGAGGGGAGTCGAACCCCTGTTTCTCGGACCACAACCGAACGTTCTACCGTTAAACTACAATCGCCATAATTTATTTGTGAACAATTAATAAGTGTGTTATTTGATTTAAAAATGTTCTGAGATGTTTGCAGAGGGAATTGTTTGAAGTTATCTATGTTGCAAAAATCCCCACTTAAACTAAACTTATCTAAACTATTGTTAGTATTATTAAATAAGAAAAAAGAGAATTTGCGAGCAAGAGGAGCAAATTGAGTAGTTAAGGGGAATAATTCAGTTACATCATCAAAATTTAAAAGATTATTAGAAAAGCTTAAGCTAGGAAAATTAACTGTGCCGACATGTCCTAGTTTTAATTGTCATAATATATACTGCAGAATATAGTTTATAAAAGTTTGCTATCTTTTCTTCGCATCAGATCTTTCACGCATTGCTTTTATTGCTTCTGGCGAGAAAACAGTATTACCTTGAGCTTCTTTTGCTCGCTCTCTTCTATTTGATCTTTCAGCACATCTACGGGCTAGGTCTCCCGCACCGTGACCTAAAACAAGTCCAGCAAGAATCTCAAGAGCACCAGACGCAACTTTTACAACTGCATGGTTCTGTGGATTAGCAGCAAAATTAATAATATCCTTGAAAGGAGTATAATTTCCAATTTGTTTTGGAATGTAATTTACAATATCAGGACCAACAAGATAAAGAACAGTTAAACTTGCAACAATGCCAGCACCCAAGCCATAACCATAATATCTATGTGGCTTATTTAAATCCACCATTATAGAATATCAATTAAAATTTATTATTTAAGGATTTGTATGATAAAGGATTAGAATAAATATGATACGCAGGGGCCATAAACTAAATAGAATAAGGCTGTATTCTGCGTTTTTATCTTTTGATAAATATGAAAAAAGCGGGAACCATAATCTATTAGATTGCTAATATGCAATCAGATTAAAGTAAAATTCCGCTAAAAATCTCTTTTTGTATTTGATTTATTAATATGATATGTCGTTGTTTCTTTATATACTTATGGGTTTCTACTTAATACTGTAAGAAGGAATGCTTATTTTGCTATTTAGAGCAGGATTATTCTCTGTGATTTTATAAACAGCTGCTCCAAGTGTTAATGCAGTAGCAATATAAAGCCCAATAGCAAATTTCTCAAGTTTCTTTTCGAAACCCGGAGATTCCATTACGTCAACAACTTTTGTTGGAAATACCGTTATTCTTTGTATTAAGTTTTTCATTTTATTTTTTTATGTTTTCTTTGTTTTTATTTTATTGTTTAGTAAATATAAACCCATAGAGAGACTCGAAACGTTCAAAATAGTACGCCTTTTGTCTCTCCTGGGATAAAAGAGGTGTTAATATATTCAAGAAAAGCTAGTATTTAAACCTTTCGGTTTGTTGTATCTTTCTAGGAGTAACAGAACAGTAAGCTTTAAATATGTATATTTTATGTATAATTACAAATGAAAATATTATTTTACGAAGAACACGGAAAGCACGATTATTCAATCGAGCAAAATATCGAAACTGCTGCAAGCTTCCATACTAAAAATCCAATATGCGTCGCTAATTCACTTGAAAAAGCAATATCTGAACTAAAGAAAGAAGATTTTGATTTAGTAATTGTGCATCACCATAATTTTGATGATACATTATATCTTAAAGATAAATCTCCAGCAACTCCTTTTGCAGGATACCATGGCTGTTTAAGAAGCCATCATCTAGATCGTGAGCCTGGAAATGCAGCAGATGACTTTATACAAAAATTCAATGCTCACTACGAACATATAATCGGTAGTTTAATTCATTCTCTTCCAAAACTTCTTTCTCAAATAAAAGAACAAAAATATCTTTCAGGAGATAGAAAATGACAAACCAAACACAAAATAAAACTAACAACAAAAAAACGCAATTCATCATACAGGAATCCTTGATTCCTGTCTCGCAAAATTCTAAGAATATAAAGAAGAATTTTACGATAATAAAGAAAGTAGCCAAACACGGCAATCAAAATATAATTGTAATTCCAAGAATGCTCGAAGAGCATCTCAAGCCCGGCACAATGATGCAGCTTACGATTGATGTTATTGATAAATTCAACGAGGGGGAAGAATAAAATGCCTAAAGGAAAACCAACATCAATAGAAACGAAAAGATCCATAGCCGAACTAGTTGAAAACGAAGTCAGAAATCATATTGATTATGTTGCTGAAAGAACAAGCAAAACTCAGGAAGAAGTTTTACAAAATTATAGGGATATCGATTTTTCAGAAATTAGAGATTTGCCACCTCTTACCTTAAATTGTGTTTTAGGGGATATATATTCTATTTCAAAAGGAAGAATAGTAAATTATCTTCACAATATAGGTGACAATTTTAGGGAGTACAGGGGGTATAATATTAAATTTCAAGGAATGAGACAATTAAATGCTAATCCAGAATTTGCTAAAGCTCATGCTGAAAGAAGTAGAGAAAGAATGAGAAAATTACGTGCTAATCCGAAATTTGCTAAAGCTCATGTTGAAAGAATAAGACAATTAAATGCTAATCCAGAATTTGCTAAAGCTAATGCTGAAAGAAGTAGAGAAAGAATAAAAAAACTTAATGCAAATCCAGAATTTGTTAAAGCTAATGCTGAAAGAAATAGAGAAAGAATGAGCCAATTACTTGCTAATCCAGAATTTGCTAAAGCTCATGCTGAAAAAAGTAGAGAAAGAATGAAAAAATTATATGCTAATCCAGAATTTGCTAAAGCTCATGCTGAAAGAAGTAGAGAAAGAATGAAAAAATTACATGCTAATCCAGAATTTGCTAAAGCTCATGCTGAAAGAGGTAGAGAAATAATGAGAAAATTAAATGCTAATCCAGAATTTGCTAAAGCTAAAGCTAAAGCTAATGCTGAAGGGGGCAAGATTGGTGCAGAAACTCTCAGATACCAAAGATATAATTTTCAAGGAAACTTCTACGACTCTCAAAGCGAAGCCACAACAGGAGTTTTAATGGAAAAATATATTCCTGGCTATAAAGTTATAGAACACAAAACTTTCCAGATGAATACTGAAATTCCTAAAACTATTGACTTTTTAGTAAATGGAACTTTTATTGAATGGCATCCAATTCTTGCTTTTAAGGGAAAAAAGAATCTTGGAGATATTACTTCAAAAGAAGAAGCAGACTCTTATAAACGAATAAAAAACTCTTTAGCCTATAAAGAAAAGAAAGAATTCAAAAGAGAATATAAACAAGTCTTAGCAATGAATTATTTTAATTCAAGACAAGAAGCAATAAATCAAAGCCCAACTTACAAGGGCAGCGAATTAATCTTAGCCCAAACTCCAGAAGAGCTTTACGATTCAGTTATAACGCGATTTGGAACAAATTATCCATCAAAAGATAATTTTAAAAGAGAATTTAATCAAGTTGTAAGAAAAGTTAAAGAATCCAAAAAACAAAAAACTGAAGCAAAACAGGAGGCTGCATAATATGGTACTAAAAGATACTTATGATTTTGAATCAAAAGCAAGAACCCGAGAAAGATTAGAAAAAGTAATAAGAACAATTTATAGCAAACCAAAAGATAGGGAACATCTAAAAGTATTAACTATATTGGGTCATCAAGACTGCGAATTAAAACAAGTATGGGATCCATTAGGAGTTCCTAGAAAAAATATAACTGTAGTAGAATTATATCCTGAACCTCATAAAATAATTGAGGAAAACAATTTAGGAATAAACTTATATCCTGAAACCATAAGCATCTTAAATTATATTACTCAAACTCAAGAAAAATTTGACATAATAAATTTAGATGCTCAAGCTCAATTTGGGCTAGATGAACGAAATATTCTAAGAAATATTGCCGGCAAGCAGTTGTTAGGAAATAGAGGAATTTTAAGTACTTGGTATTATGGCGCAAGAGAAGATGGCTATAATAAAAATTGGTTTAAAAAAACATTTGAAGAATGTGTTAATGAAACAAGTGAAGAAGAAGGCAAAATAAAGGACCGATCAAATCTTATTTCTAGGATGATCTGCAGCGTATTTATCGATGGAGTTACTAATCTTGAACCTCATACTTCCATAATGGAAAACAAAAATCTATTTGAAACATATGGCGACTTCCTCCTGCAAAAGCCAGAAATAATAGAGACATTAAAAAAGATAAAAAAAGATCCAGAAAAAGCCACATTGTTTATGGGCTCAATAAATGCTTATGCAGGTATTGATTTTTTTAAAGCGAGAATAGAAAAAGCAGTAAGTAAAATTAATGGTTTAAGCGAAGATTCTAAATCAATACTTAGCAATGTACTTTATTATCAAAAAATTAATTCTTACTTTTCAGCTATGCAAGAAAGATACAAGTATATCGGAGATAATAAAGCGCCGATGTTAGTTGATATAAATTATTTTAAACAAGAAGATTTCAGTGATATTGCAGGCTATAATCTTAATGATCAAGGTGAGATGGTCATAAATTTGCCAATAATTAAAGACAAAGATGAAAGAAGAAAACGAGTTAAAAGAATAGATTTATTCCAAAAATTAAGACATAGATGCACCGGATATGATCTGGAAAAAAGAATTCATCTAGGATCTTCTTATGTTAAAACTCTTGAAGATGAAAAACCGACTAAAAGAATTCTAAGTAAGGAAGAAAGAGTAGAAGTTAGAGATTTCTTAGCAACAGGCATACCCGAAGAAGAAATAATGCAAACTTATAATATTACAAAAGAACAAATAGCTGCGCATAAAGCAGTGGTAACGCTAGAAAAACGCAAAGAGGAGGCTAAGCAACAATAATGATAAACAAAAACCCCCACGCAAACAACGAACAACCAGAAGAAACATGCCCACGAGAAGCGTCTCTGGAAGTTAAGTTCACAGGATTATCACACTATCTTGATAAACTTGAAGCAATGCCCAGTTCTATGAGATATTTTGAAGATGTTTATGAAATAGGTTTGACAATTATGAGCTTACTTGGGAATCCTGGACTTAAGGGCTTGAATATTAATGTTGGTTTGCTAGCTGAAACAGAAGACGCAGAAAATCTTTGGTACATGAATTACTCAAGACCTTTCACAAGTTCAATTGATTCATTTTTGATAGAACGTATTTCAGATAAAGGCAAACTAGCAGTAGGCTTACAAAGAAAACGTGGCCATTTGGCAATCCAAGAAGAAAAAAAAGTAAACTATACTCCTTTTGAAATATTTGGAAGACGTTTATTCAATAAAGAATACATAGAAATGCAACCCTATAGGGTTTACAAAGGAAATTCAAAAGATAATTTAAAACTCGCGCACGAGTTTTAACTCGTCGTCTTATCTTTACACTTTCGCCACTTTCTTATAACTAAAGTGTATCCAATTAATTTGTAAGTAAAATTTTTACCAAGTCCAGTTACGATTTCATCTGCCCATTTTTTAGCTTCTGTTTTATCACGTGTTGAAGATTTTAGCATGCCAACACGAACGTGTTCAGCATTTACAAATATTTTTTTAAGATTTTCCATAAACTCTGGAGTAAGTCCATTCTTGCCCATTTGAAGTTTAACCATATTTACCATCTGAAGAAATAAAGAAAATTAGGTTTTTAAGTCTGTGGTTACCTAGAACAAGACTTGGAATACTTGAAACATAATTTCCAAATTGCATTTACATTTTCAAACTCGCTGTTCGAGAAACCCGCGAGCCCCGAGGGTTTCGAATGATGTAAATTAACAAGCTTTAAACAACATCATCTTTCTTAACAATAACGGACTTGAACTTTTTAACACCAAATGTCCCTATCTTCATATCTTTTTCCTTAAAGATATCCTTACCAAGAAAAACATGAACCTCAACGTCTTTCTTTACTTTTGTTTTTTTCCATGCTCGACTATATTTTACGCAAAATACAGCAGTTTCATATAAATCTTCTTTTGAAACTTTTTTGAAATCTTCTTTTATATTGCAAAATGGACTTCCGGGAGCTTTAGTATGCAAAACATATTCATTTTTTCCAGCCTGAAGAACTAGTTGCTCATTCATCTCAGCATTTTTTCCGCCAACAACTAACTTTCCAGAACAAGTAGTATGTTTTCTAAATTTTTCTATTGTCATGTAACTTATAAGAAAAATAAGTTTTTAATTGTTGTTATTAAGAAGATTATTAATCCTTAAAGAACTTCTTGACTTCTTCCTTGCTCAACATCCTAAACCTATCGCATTCTCTCTTCAGATGATAAGAAAATTTTGTTTCAAACCCTACATTCTCGATATTCTTTCCTATTTCTTTAACTGCCCTAACTACTGGATTAAAATCTCCATCACTGCTGACCAATATTGCAGTATCATAAGCATTATTAAACGCTAATTTGACCATATCTACTGCTAGATGGATATCATCTTCTTTTACCTGATAAATTTCTTTTCCATCTATTTTTACTTTCTGCATTCTGCACAAAATCAGATTAAAATTTGGGATTCTTTTTAATGTATCAAAAAATCTCTGTTGTTTCATATATGTTTGTTCATCTTTTTTTCTATCGAGGGGAGCAGAATAATAGTAAACTCTTATTAATTCTCTATCTCCGACAAGTTCATTAACAAATTTCTCAAAATCAAAGTTCATAGATTTCTGTTTGTCCTTAAACATGTCTTTAACTATATGATAATGATTGCTTCCATCAATAAAAACCATTACTCTTTTCTTAGTTGCCATAAAAATAAAAGCCTAGGGTTGCAGTGCAAACCTAGGGGGTATATAATTATAATACTTTATCTAGGTTTTTAAGTCTTTTCTTTGAATCTTAATTGTTTTTATTAAGGAAAACAATTAATTAATCAGAACCAATCCTAGCTTCATCTTCCATTTGTCGAGTATATTCTTCATTGAACTTCATTGCTCTTAAATAAACTCCTTGTGCTGCTAAAGAGACAACATTTAATCCTACTTTTGCAACAGCAACTCCTGAAGCAATATGTGCTAGATGACTATCATTTCCGCAAAGATAACCTATAGATAACCCTACTGTAACCAAATCTTGGACAACACCTGCAGCAAAACCCTTCCAACCAAAACTTTCACGACTATTTTCTACTTCATCATCAGAGTCATAAGTAGCATAAACTATCTCCTTTCCTTTAGCTTCGGCTCGTTCAATAAGTTTATTATTGTAATATTCTAAAGCATCAAAAGTTAAAACATTAAATGTCGAAAACCCTTGTTCAATACCATAACCCCAAATTCCAGATAAAGCATAATTTACTCCATTCTCTAATTTTTGACCTGCAAAGTCTAATCCTGATTTGAATTCAGATTTAATATTTTTTAATTTAAATTCTAATGTTGATTTTATAGACATCTTTTATTTATCCTTTAATGCTTTTTAAGATTAATTATTCTCAAGAATACTTCTTACACAGGCCTATTATCACCAAAATGTTCTAATGCAACTTTTAATGCATTATTACCTGGGCCTTCTGCATAATATTTCAAACTTCTTCCAGATTCATACGCATCTATTGCTTGTCTAAACGCTTTTGCTCCTTCTTTCGTTCCGCCAGGATGGCCGTGTATGCCTCCGCCTAATTGAAGACAGCAATCTTTTCCAAGTAAATCAAGCACATAAGGAACAAGTCCAGGATGTAATCCTCCAGATGAAACAGGAATAACTTTTTTTATTCCCAACCAATCTTCATTTAATACTCCGTTTCTAATATCTTCTGCTATTGTTTTATCTTCCATTTCATGATCTAGAGTCATAACTTCACTTTTAGGCGAAACAAGTTTTCCAACAACAGTACCTATGTGAATATTATCTACGCCAACAAGACGGGCGCATTTTGCAACTACTAACATACTCACTCCATGTAATGGATTTCTTGTAAATGTTGCGTGCATTGCTCTATGGGCATGAATTGCCTGCTTAGAATCTTTACAGTAGTCTCTAAGTGTTTGCAAACTACTCCAACCAGCAGTAAGCATATCAATCATAACATACTTGAATCCATAATTTCTAGCAAATTTTGCTCTTCTTATCATCTCATTAGTTTCGGCAGTGCAATTAATAAAATAATCTTTCTTTTCGCCTGTAATTTTTTCAGCTTTATCACGGACTTTTGCACACAACTTAACGCGTTTTTCAAATCTATTAAATACTTGATCTGTAAGATTTTCATCATCTTTTAAAAAGTCAACTCCGCCCGTCCAAGCTTCTAGTCCGACTTTTGCATGTTCCTCAGAAGTCATTCCAACTTTAGGTTTAGGTACAGTAGCTGTAAAAGGTCTTTTATAGATATTCATATGTTTCCTAATACCATCCATTCCAAATTGCGGACCCTTAAAACTTTTAATATAAATATCTGGAAAATTAATATCCAGCAGTCGTAGTCCTTCAATTGCTTTCATTCCAAAAATATTTCCTACAACACTTGAATATAATTGAGGCATGCTGCCTAACTCAAACAATTCAATAGGATAAGCTATTTTTACAAGGTCTTTATGTCTCCAGAAAGCACGAGCCCTAATTTTACGAATATGTGGTTTAAGTGTAGTTAATTTAGTCCAAGTTCCATTACTTGATTCAGAAGCAACTCGGCCAACAGCCTCGTTGAAATTAATATTTCCAGCAGGAGTAATTCTAAACAAGCAAATTAAATCAGTCTTACTAGGCTGATAATTCCAATCTACAAAATCTAAATATTGCGACATTTTATTTTTTATTTTTTATCTTATTTGATTTAATAAGTAAAACTATGCCTATAACTACAAATACTAATGAAATTACTAAATCTTTTAAAACACAAGAAGTATCAACAAAAGTAGAGCCAACTTGAGTATAGGTTGGGCAAATCATAGAATTTCTTGGTAAAATAACTGTAAATAAAATTATCCCGAATACTATTAAAATCCATCCTAATACTTTTTTCCAGATCATTTTTCCTCTTTTTTATTAAATATGAAAGCAGTTTTATATTTTTAAATGCTTCTTAACGTAAAGATTACGCAAATAACTAGGCATTTTTTTCTTGAAATCTTCTTTAGTGATATAAATCGCAGACTGATATTTTTGAATATCCTCTCTTCTTTCGATAAGTATAACCATTGACTGGGGAGTTTTCCTATAAAAAATATTTTCAATTTCATTTGTCAGCTCTTTTAGAGTCATAGGTCCTACAGTGATATCAACTAAATCCATATTAGCCCTAGCACGAATAGCATCAATAGCTCTAGGCGGTATTGATTCATCGTGGTCTGTGTGATGAATTATTTTTTGTTTTGTTTTAGTTGACATTTTAGATACCCTGATTAGTTATATCTGTATAATTTCCAGCTAAAAAACTTTCATGCATTCTTACCGCATCATGAGCAATATCTTCTACAGTCGCGTCTTTATTAGCAGCAGGAGTTAGACCGAGTATCCCAAGCCCACCATGCTGAGCTATATCTGCATTAACAAGTTCTTGCAATCTATGAGTGAAATATCCGTGGGTCATATTAAATCTTTTTTATGTAAAAAATTTTAATTTTTCATCAGCCGAAAATTTACAATTTTCGGATTTCCCAGCCATCAGGCTTATCATTAATAGCAAATCCTAGTTTATTAATCTTTTCTCGAAGCTCGTCTGATTTTTTAAAATTCTTGCTTTTTTTTGCTTCCCATCTTTGTTCAGCAAGTTTTTTTACTTCAGAAGGAATTTCTAGTTTCTCCTTCTCGAAAAGCTTAAGTCCAAAAACTTCATCCATTTTTTTAATTGTTTGAAACTTCCCGCTAGCATCTTTATCTCTTACAAATTTCCAAAGCACCGCGAGTGCTTTTGGCATATCAATATCGTCTTCAATTGCTTTTTTGAATTCGCTAATATACTTTTCATCAATCTTTCCATCGTCTTTTATTTCTTCACAGATATTTTTAAGCCTAGTATAAGCATTTTTAGCAGAATCAAGATTTTCATCAAAAAACTGCAGTTCTGCCCGATAATGAGTAGTCAAGCACATATACCTATAATCCATCGCAGAATAGCCTTTTTCTTCAAGATTTTTTAGATAAGCAACATTTCCTAAAGATTTTGACATCTTACCTTCTTTCATTGTTAAAAATCCAGCATGAACCCAATAATTAACAAACTTTTTTCCTGTTGCTGCTTCACTCTGTGCTATTTCATTAGTATGGTGCGGAAATATTAAATCAATAGCGCCAGTATGCATATCCAGAGTGTCTCCAAGAATTTTAGTGGACATAGCAGAACATTCAATATGCCAGCCAGGTCTGCCCTTGCCTATTTCAGTATCCCAAAAAACATCTCCGTCCTCAGGAGTATAAAATTTCCATAGGGCAAAATCATGTGCATTCTCTTTATCATATTCATCATTGCTTACTCTTTCTTTTGTATCTTTTATTTTATCAAGTCTAGCAAGTTTACCGTAACCCTTAGATTTTTTAATAGAAAAATAAATCCCGTCACTTGTTTTATATGCACACCCTTTATCAATCAAAATTTTAATCAAAGCAACCATTTCTTTTATGTTTTCCGTAGCTCGTAGAACATAATCGGGTTTGTTAATATTAAGCTGCTTTAAATCCTCAAAAAATATTTTCTCATACTTCCTTGTAAAGTCTTTTAGAGAAACCCCTTCTTTTATACTTCCCTTGATAGTCTTATCATCAATATCAGTAATATTCATCACTTGTCTTACATGATAACCCAAAAAGATAAGACTTCTCTTTAAAATATCATTAAATAAATAAGTTCTAAGATTACCTATATGTGCATAATTGTAAACCGTCGGCCCGCATGAATAAAATCCAACCTCACCTTTCTTAATAGGCTTAAACGCTTCTTTTTTCCGTGTTAACGTATTATAAACTTTTAACATAATTTCACCTTGTTAATTATAAAAGAATAAGGCTATATAAAAAGCTTATCTATATTTAACCTAGAAGACCAGCTCGAATAATATTAACCGTAACAGTATCTCCGCCTATTGGCAACTTTTTCTCTTCAGTGTTAGTATTATCTATGAACGATATAAGCACGTTCTGACCACATATTATTGTTCCTTCCGGTATACTTAATCTTATAATTGCACCAGCGCTGTCTCCACCATCATATTTGTTAATATCGTTATAATACTCATTTTGTTCTGTTGAAACTTTTTGTTCTGTAAACCAGTTTATTACTTGCGTTGCACCAAGTTTTTTATAACAATCAGAAGTTTTTACAAGCTCAATTTTATATTGGATGCCTGCATAATCACTAATAGGGGTCCCATATTTTGTTCTTGCTACAACTGCAAATCCAAAATTATTTGTTCCAGATTTGATATTAGCAGTATTACTAGGAAGTTTTATTATAATTTTCTGATTTTCATCAGTAAATAAAGATCTTAATTGAGTCATTACCTGATCATTAATCACATCTACACTTTCTGTTGCTCCGCCAAAAATACTCCTCAATAAAGCAAGAGCCATTATTAAAAATATAACTCCTAGAACTATTATAATCATAGTTGAGATTGACATCTCAAAAGCAGCTTTCTTATTTAATCTTATTTTTCGAACACCCATTTTTATAATTACCCTAGGATTATGCTATTTAAAAATGTTTTCCTGTATCACAATAATCTTTAAATATGATTAAAATTTGGCTATCGCATGACATTCGAAAGCGAAGATGTAATGGGACAACAAGGAGAAATAACTATTTTAAACTTGCCTTCTTATCTTTCTAAAAAGAATGATTTATATGAAGAACATCATGTTGAAGATAAAACATATATAACTATTCTTGATGCAGTTGCTCATTTTGAAACACGAGATCATACAGCAAAACAAATCGTTGAAAGTAGGGATTTATGGGAAATTGTAAACAATGAACAGGGAAATCTTCACGTAAGACCCATAACAAGCCCAAAACAAGCTCAAAAAATTCTCAGAGAAATTATAAAAACAGAAAGCATAAATTAATTCTTTTTTATTTAATATATAATTAAAAGTTCAGTTCATACCCTCATAGAATTCTAAATTATGGAGCGGGGGTGAATCGAACACCCGACCCCTACGTCTTCAGCGTAGTGCTCTCCCTCTGAGCTACCGCTCCATATTTTTAAAGAGAGTTATTATGTTTTTAAATGTTTATAGTAATAACAGATTTATGACTTATAAAATTCTGTTCTTATAATTTCCAACTCCAAACCATAAAGATAAGGAAAATAAACTTTACCAATCTTTTCAAGTTTTTCATAGGATTTATTACATATTTTAACTTCTAAAATTTCAAAATTATTCACATTCGTTCCTTCTGGAAGATAAGTAATATTTGCTTCATCTTTAATTTTCTCAGTATCTAAGTGGCATCTTTTATTCATAGTATCTCCGGAAATGTAATTAACTATGTCGGAGTTAATTATAGAGGACCTCCCAGCGTGTTTTCCAGGCTTTAATCTCAAAAAATCGTTTTCGTTTAATTCAATATGGAACGAACCCAAGTCAAATTTAGTTATCATCAATTTCTTAAAATAAGCCTATTTTAAAGCATTGTTATTGCACAGAATAATATATACTTTACAAAAGAATTTTATTTATATATTAATCTAACTGACATTTAATATCAAAAGATGGATAAATTTACACAGGATACAATCGCTACGTATGATAGAACTTGCGAACAGTATACAAAAAACGTTGCAAATCTTCATCATAGTGAAGTGGCAGGAACATTTTTAGAGCATATTGCAAAAAATGATGCTATTTTAGATTTGGGCTGTGGTTCAGGAAGAGACGCAAAAATATTTTCTGAAAAAGGATATGAAGTTATTGGTATAGATTTATCTAATAAACTTCTTGAAATTGCACAAAAAGAAGCACCACTTACAAATTTCAGACAAATGGATATGAGGGAATTAATGTTTGAAAATGAGATATTCGGCGGAGTCTGGGCTGTAGCATCCCTACTTCACTTGCCAAAAAAAGATATACCACGATGCTTAAATGAATGCAATAGAGTTTTAAAAAAAGAGGGAATAATTTACATCGGTGTAAAAGTTGGAGAAGGCGAAGAATTCAAACCAGATACGAGATACGCAGAAGATGCTTTAAAATTTTATTCATATTTTCAACCAGAAGAAATGGAAAATTATATTAAACAAGCAGGATTTAAAATTTTAGAATCTCAAACAAAAGAATGTTTCAAACATTATCTACAGCATAATGAGATACGTATTTTTGGTATAAAAGAATAATTATACTTCTACGAGCATTTTTAAGAGCTCGCGATTAGGGCATCGCGACCCGTAATAAGCATTATAATCTTGAGAAAGTTCTTCTAAAATTTCTTTAACATGGCCATAACCCTCATCAACATGCAAAACCGCATTTCGTGAACTCCAAACATCTACTTTTTCAACAAGAGGATTTCTTTTGCTTACAGTATTCAACACCAAAGTTCCATCAGGATGAAGAGTGCTCAGTTTTGCTTCTCTCCCATCATCTTCTTTTTCTCTCAAAAAAACTCTTTTTTCAAGAAGATTATATTCAAGCCATTTTGTTTTGTCCGGACTTTTTTCAATATTAATTTTTTTATTTTCAATTTTTTTAAGCTTAACAAAATCTCCAGTTCTCCATGCCTCGCCACTAAAAGCAGGAATATCAAAATAAGCCATATACTCAAAAGCAGGAACTTCATATTCAACAAGTGCAGACATATTTTCAAGAACTAGGCTAGATTTAGTAAGCCATTTTTGAAAATCCAATCTTTCTTTAATTATCGAAGGTTTAGTAAGCAAGCCTGGAATAGAAAAATAGATTGTTCCGCCTTCTTTTACAAGTTCGCTACTCCTTACAACAAATCTTTGTATATCCTCATAATACCATGGCGGGTCAGAAATAGCACAATCAAATTTTCCTCGAAGTTCATCAGGTAATTCATTATTCACATCGTACGTTATTACATCTCGTTTACGTTTTTTTAATAAATCTAAAGAAGAAGTATCTAAGTCAAGTACAAGATTTTTTTCCCCATTGTCTCTAAAACACGAAGCAAGAGCAGGACATCCAAGAAAAGCAATTGATGAATAGTTTTTATTCTCAATATTATGTAATATAGCATCGGATGAAAAATCAGTAAGTCTCCATTGCGAATAAGCAGGATGACATTCAGGAAATCCCTGATAACTATTAAATATCCCTGTTTTTCTAGGTCTTTCTTTTTCAGCATCAGGATGGCATTTTTTAAAAGCTTCCCAAACTTCTCGCGGGTCTGCGCCTTTAAGGCTTCTTAAAACATATAAATAATTATTCATCCCGTACTCAGCTCTTTTTGCAACAATTTTATCAAGTATATCTGAATGTTCTAGCATAATTATATGATTTTAATAAGGCTTTTAAGGATTTATTGTCTTGAAAATAATGTATTTTATACAACAATTTTATTTATAAATTAACAAAACAGATTTAGTTTAACATGGCAGAATCCTTAGACAGTTTATTATCCACAAGAGAACAAGCAAGAGAAACTGAAAAAAATCTAACCCTTAAAATTATTTCAGAAGCAGAAAAATATGTTCTAAGTGCAATCTATCTAGCAAGCCAAATTAATTCTGAGCGATTTGTTTCAAAATCGCTTATACAGACAGCGGTAAAAAATCTCTATAATTCCAAGATTGAATCTTCAGACGTAAATCAAGCATTAGCAAATCTTGTCGACAAGGGAACAGTTCGTGAATCCAAAAATAGAGACCCTCGGCCAAATGATTATGGCATTGCAACAGGAGAATTTGGAAAAGTTTCAGTAATTCCTTATCTTTCAGAAGCAGAAGCAAAAAAAAGAAGAGACGATAATTTGCCTTTTTAGAAATTCTAGAAAATTATAAATTTGCAGGGGTATTTCCGAAATTTATTAATTCTTCTTCTAACTTTCCAAGTTGCAATTTTTCCTTAATTGAACCACTTAACATTGCTGTTGTTTGTAAGTACCTCATTGCTTCTTGTGCATCAATATAATGTTTTGAAACCCAACCCAATACTGCTCTGTTTTTCCTTGCATCTCTTAATTTTTCAAGAGATTCATTTAATAAAGAATATTGTATTGCAATTTTAGAAACTGCTTGTTCACTATACATCATAAATTTGTTTATGAATCGTTATTTTTAAAGATTTAGATACTAAAGAATAAATAAAAAATTGTGAGTGGGAAATAAGCCGCCTTATGTCATTCTCGCCTTCCTTGCGGATAGCGACAGAATGTGCTAACATTCTACTGCGCGTCATATAGACTTGCATCAACCAGGATGTTCGTTCCACTCCCACTTAAGGGACTCGTCTCTATATCAGCGAATCGTTAGATTCGTCTGAGTTAGAAAATTGTGAAATTTTCTAAATCAGAGCCACGCCTTGCGACGCACTGTTTTCACAGTTGGTTTTGTTATTTTGCAGGTCTTGCAAAACAGATGGACGGACCTTCCTCAGACCGAAAAAATCTTCGCAGATTTTTATGGTCTCCTGAAAACCTGAGTTTTCAGAAGAAATCTTAATGATATTTGTAACATTAATGCTCATCCAAGAGCTGATTCCGCGGTTAGCTATCCCACTCGAATATAACAAGCATACAGGCTTTTTAAGTCTTCTGTTTTATGAATATTTGTGTATCTGAAGAGTAGTTACAAAATAGAAAGATTTATAAATACTAATACAACTAAATAAACATGATATACACAGAAAGAACAAGATACATAAAAAGTTCTCAAGGAAGATTTATTCCAACAAACATAGTTAACAACCCCTCTGAACTTAAAGCCTATCTTAAAGGTTACGGAAGTTGTGGAGAACCACCAGAATCATACGGAAAAAATACTAGAAAAGCAAATTTATATAAATATGGCTTAGCAGTATCTCAAGAAAAACAAAAACTAAAATCCTACGACGGCGGAAGAACTTTTTTAGCTCCAAAACCAAAAGAACCAACACCAATGAGGGAATCTGAAATAAGAGACTTAGAAGACAATGTTACACTTTTAACACAACAAGTAGGAAAAAATAACCCTTTTTTTGTTCCAAGATGGGCATTTAGTAATATTGCTGAAGGTGAAATGCAACCAAATTATGATTTTTCTAGAAGTAATAATTAATTTTTAAATTACTTTTTTCTCGCATAATATTCCAAAGCCCACTTCATGTGGCCTTCAAAAAATGAAAAAAATTCCTCTTCATCTGAAAAAACTTTATGTGCAATATCCATAAAAGGACTTTTTCTTTTTCGTGGACAAATAACATAAACAAATTTTCCATCTTCCAAGCCTCGCGTATCTTCATCACTAACACCTTTTGATAAATCAATTTTATCGTCAGGATAATATGAAACAATATGCGTCGCCTGCCCTATGTCCCAATTCAAATCTCGATGAACTGTTTGAGCTGCTATTGTATCTTTTATTCTATCTGATAAATTTGAATCGTTTTCAATATCAATATCAGCAGGGTCCATCATTGGAGTCTCGATACCATTAATATTTTTCCCAAGATTTTTTAATCTTGTTTTAAAATTAACTATTTTTTGTGTCCTTTCTGGGCTTGCGTCAGTCATTGGAAAGCTTGAATAAATAAAAAAATTGTTTTCTATAAGGGAATCCATTACTCGCGGATGTTGTTTAGCTGATAAAACATACATGGGTTTTTCATAATTAAGAGCCCACCCCCTTGTAGCATTAACCTCGACATTTTGCCACAGCAAAATGTCTCGTAAATCATGATTCTGCGATTTACCTTGTTCTGTTGCAAGCTGTCGCTGTTTTATCGCGGAAGGTTTATCAATTATTGTAACAAACATATCAATAGGAATTTTATTTAAATAACTCCAATCATAGGCATTCTCATAAACATTATTCCAAAGAAATTGCGCGTGTGTATCTATAACAACTCGTTCATAATCCTCTGAGTCTTGTTTAAGATTATTTAAAATTCTATCAAATGCGCGATTTCTTGCAGCCTCAAGTCTTCTAGGATTTAAATTCAAAAGATTTTCCACAGGTATTGGTGGTGCTTTTGAATCCTGTGCAAGTTCATAAATCATATCGCTTGTATGATATATTTTTACATTGCCTTGTCTTGATTCAGAATTATAATTCTCACAGAAATTTTTAGTCCCGCTTCCTGAAATTCCTGTAACTGCAATTATTTTTGTTTTTTTGTTTTCCATTTAAAATAATGCGATTTTTTATCTTTTAAAATACAAATCATTCAATTGAATAAGTTCTTCTGTAGAAAGAGGCAAGGCGACTATGTCTGAATTTTCTCTTGTTATTTTTTCAGGAATTGTAATGGGAGTTTCCCCTTTTCTAGGAATCATGCATCTTTTCTTTTTACATTCACTAACAAGATGCTCAATATTATATCCAGCAACAATCCTTAAATCTCTAGAATCTTCAGGCATCTTTAAACAATCTCCTGTTTCTCCTGGCAATCTAACCAGCATAACATAATGGCTAATTACTTGTTCATCTATAGAAGAAACATATTTTGTTGCTTCGAATGTTCTATCAGTGATTTCTTTCCCCATCTAAACTCAATAAATTAATGATTTAAAAGCATTTATATACGTGAATATAACTTTAAATTTATGGCAGAATTAGAAGACGAATTAAAACAGTATGTAGATGCAAAAGCAGCAAAAGCTATTTGGGATGAATATCTCCCCGAGATAATGCATTAGGCTGCTACAACAATGCATTAAACATTCTTACAAATACTCGCAGAGCAAGCGCACTAGATATCAAATTAAGCAGACTTTTATCAAACAGAGAGAGAAGAAAAGGAAGATAAATTATATTTATTCAGTTTGCAAAGTTTTCGTGATATCAATAAATCTTCTCACAGAATCAGTCCAAATAAAATTTTTCATAACTTTAAGTTTTAATTGTCTATCCTGATAAGTATTACACATCACACGAGTTTCAATTTGTTGAAAATATTCATTCCCGATGGGCACTTCTAGTGCAACAAAATCTTTATGCCAAAATGGAAAATTATCACCCATAGCATATCTTAATATTTCATTTTTCTTGCAATGTTCATGTTTAGCACAACTCGAACAATACTTGAAAAGAATCTCTTCACCATCCTTAAAACTAGGTCCCTTAAAAAATCCAGATCGTTTAATCTTATCAGGTAAATTAAGTTTCATTATCCTAAATACAAAATTTACTTTTTAAATATATACCAAATTCTCGAGTCTTCCGACACGAATTAAATAATCAGAATTCATTTTTATCTTATACAAAAGATAAAAGCAGAAGAGAAGAAATAATTTCAAAGATGTACAAACCTAGTTTTCAAAATCTTAATTTTAATGTGGCTTTTAGTAGTTGCATACTGAAATTCTCGTGTTCTTGAATCTTACATACCAACTCTATCAACGTCATCTTTTTTGACGGCCTATATTGTCTCGTCTTGCGGGTGACTTCGTACTTAGATGCTTTCAGTACTTATTCACATAATGCGTGGCTGCGCAGCCTCCCCGTGAGAACTGCTGAACTAGAGGCATCAAAATCAGGTTCCTCTCGTACTACTGATTCTTTCCACTCAGACAATTACGTGTCTAACAGATATCATACAAACTGTCTCGCGACGTTTTTAACCCAGCTAACGATTCCTTTTAACGTGTGAACTCCAACACCCTTGGCTGCTTATGCACAGCCGGGATAGGAAGAGCCGACAGCGGCGTAGCAAGCCTCACCGTCAATGTGAACTATCGGGTGAGACAACCCGGTTATCCTTGGGGTACCTTTTCTGTCAGCTTTGTGCGCCATTAAAACGCATCAAAGGGCCGCTAGGCCCGTCTTTCAACTCTGCATTTCGTGCTTTTTGAAATACAGTTAGACAAGCTTTTACCCTTACACTCTTCTCCAGATTTCCGACCTGGATGAGCTTGTCGTTAGGCCCTGCCGATATTTTTTTGGCAGGGTGCCGCCCCAGCCAAACTACCCGCCTGTTAGTGTCCCCGTAAGGGTCAGCAACTTCACAAAAAATAAGTAGTGTTACAAGATCGCTCCGCTTACTCCGAAGATCAGCATCGACGCTCCTACTTACGCTATGCACTCTCTGTAAAGCCACAATAACAAGTTGTAGTAAAGGTCCACAAGGTCTTAGCTTCCCGTTAGACATCCCTGGTTTTTGCGCCAGGATAATATTTTCAGAAGTTTCCATTTAGGGACAGCGACTATCTCGTTGGACCATTCATGCACGTCGCTAATCAGACGACAAGGCATTACGCTACCTTAAGAGCCTCAGGAATTAGGCCCGCCGTTTGATGGGTCTTGGCCCTCTTGAAAAAGGGTTTGAAGCACCACCACTGGGCAGGTTTCACCGGTTATACAAGTCTTTACAAATTAGCAACCGGCTACGTTTTTGCTAAACAGTCGGATAGTCCTTGTGATTGCAATCTAATAATGCATTCTAATATCAAATACAAAATTAGACATCCCTTATACCGAAGTTACAGGACTAAATTGCCGAGTTCCCTTAAATGAATTAAACTTTCATGTCTTAGCCTTCTCAGCTAGAGCATCTGTGTTGAATCTGGGTACAGGTAGACAAATTCTATTCATATTGTTTTCACTGGCTCTAGGAATCAGGAACTTTCGCAATACAGTTTTGTTCACTTCTATTCATTACGATCCATGAATTTACTCTGCATTAACTTCCTTTCGGAATTTCCCTTATCCCTAAGCGAATATGACATCGACGAATTTGTATAGTGCAGGAATATTAACCTGCTGTCCATCATCGTACTAGATTAAGATACGACTAAGGCCCTGACTAACCCTTGGCTAATTGTTATTGCCGAGGAAACCTTGCTCTTTCGACATCTCTCGGATCTCAGAGAGATTTGATCTTACTCCTACCAAGATTCTCATTCCTTCTCGCTCCACACCTTCTCTCGAAGATGCTTCTACGCAAAAAAGACGCCTGTTTACCACAATGCTTTCATGAAGCATGTCTGAAGTATCGGTAATATGTTTGAGCCCCGTCCACTTTCGGTGCTTCAAATCTCGATGGGTGAGCTGTTACGCTTTCTTTAAATGGTGGCGGCTTCTGTGCCTACATCCCCACTGTCTCAGATTTAAAACTCCCTTTGTTACACTTAACATATATTTTGGGACCTTAACTCCAGTCTCCGTTGTTCTGGTTTCGTGACGGTACCTTACGCACCGACGCTGATTCCCGCTTCCGACAGTTGACAGATTCTGAGTTGGAAAATTTTCCGTAGGAAAAATCCTCTGCGAAAATTATCCGTACTTTACCCCGTCAACAAGTCACAAAGCGAGACTATACTGAGGTATATTTCAACAGGAACCAGCCATCGCCGACCTAGATAGGCTTTTCACCCCTAATCACAACTCATCCAAGTGCATGTACACAACGCTAGTTCGGACCTCCATTTTCCTTTCGGAAAACTTCATCCTAGTCATGATTAGATCGGACGGCTTCGGGTCTTACGCAAGTGACTAACGCCTTTTCAGACTCGCTTTCGCTTCGGCTACATAATTTTAACCTTGCCACTTAGGCAAACTCCTTGGCCCGTTTTTCAAAACGTACGTTACAAATCCACATTCTCATTCGAGATGGGACCCGTAACAACCTGTAACTATTAGATTTCAAGTCTTTTAACCCTCGATTAAGAGTACTTTTCAGCTTTCCCTCACGGTACTATTGCGCTATCGGACTTAAGTTTATATTTAGGGTTGGAGGTTAATTCCTCCGTATTCATGCATGCAATCCAGCATACACTACTCTACGAGCAACATCATATCAATTTAATCTACGAGGCTATCACTCTCTAAGGCAGATCGTTCCAGATCACTTTGACTCATTGAATTAGACATTTATGCTCACCACATCTCTTGCCATCTTTCGACGGTAGATTCAGTTTGCCCTGTTCCCTTTTCGCTCGCTGCTATTAAGGGGATCATTTTTTTATTTTCTTTTCCTGGCGGTACTAAGATGTTTCAATTCCCGCCGTGTGTGTTCCTTTCGGAATATCTTGCGATGAGTATTCTCATTCGGAAATCTTGGGATCAAATCCTGCGTGCGAATCCCCCAAGCTTATCGCAGCTTGCCGCGTCCTTCATCACAACTTAAACCAAGCTATCCATCTAACAGTATATAAAGTAAGACAAAGATTTTTTGATTTTTAAATTACAAATTATCTCTGCTATATTGAAGACTAAGTTTATATATAATTCTGAAATTATATACCCGAGAATTTTTATAAAAAAATTCTCGGTATTCTTCTCTTCTGCTTCATCAATTGAATATGATTCATGGAACCGATTTTTTATATTGCTAAGTCGGTTTTCATGTTTTTTTCAATCTCAACTCCCGTCGCGAGCGCATTCGTCTCGCGAAGTTCATATGTTTCGATCTATTTTTCGATTACGGATGTTTTAATTCATCGCTGAATTTCATGTTTTAAATGAATATGATTTGTGATATTTGATAGTGCTATGGACCCATCGGGAATCGAACCCGAATCCCATCCTTGCAAAGGATATATCCTACCATTGAACGATGGGCCCTTATTTTAGCGCCTATCGCCTCTAGTAAGGGTCACTTACTATTTACTTTCAACTCGCCCCAAATTTTGTTTGGAGTTCCTTGTTGACCGGAAAAACTTTGCTTTTGTTTTTACGGGATAGAAAATTTTTAATTTTCTGTATTGTTAAAATAAAAGTTAACTTTGAAAATCAGAGAATCGATTAAATTCTCTGACCTGTATTTTTTGAATGTTAGTAATTAATTTTCCTTGTCTTATTTAAGTTCCGTCCATGATAATAATCGATTGATTAAGATTTTTTATTTTTTTAGAATAAAAAAATTTAGGAGGTGATCCATCTGCAGGTTCCCCTACAGATACCTTGTGTCGACTTAACCTACCTTGTCATACGAAGATTCACTCTCGAAAGATTTCGTCAAAGCATAACTCGGTTGGTTTGACGGGCGGTGTGTGCAAGGAGCAGGGACATATTCACCGTTCGCTGATAACGAACGATTACTACAGATTCCAGCGTCATGAAGTTGAGTTACAAACTTCAATCTGAACTAGGCCAAACATTATGGGATTTGCTTCTCCTTTCGGAGTTGCGTCTCATTGCATTTGGCATTGCCGCGCGCGTGTAGCCCAGGGCATTCAGGCTGTACTCACCTAACGTAGCCCGCACCTTCCTCCCAGTTACCCGGGCAGTCTGCATATTGAACTCTTGCGAGTAAATATGCACGCGGGTCTCGCCTGTTACCTGATTTAACAGGTCATCTCACGACACAGGCTGACGTCGGCCATGCAACTCCTCTTAGCGTGTCAGGTAAGCCCTTTAGACTGACCTTCATTCTGCTATCGGTCCTGGTGAGATTCACGGTGTAGAATCTAATTAAACCGCACGCGTCACCTGTTGTAGTACCCCCCCGCCAATTCCTTTAAGTTTCGGTCTTGCGACTATACTTCCCAGGTAGCTCACTCTTCGACTTCTCTACAGCACTAATACCTCTCGAGGAGGTACTAATGTTCAGTGAGCAGTGTTTACTGCTAGGACTACACGGGTATCTAATCCGTTTCGCGCCCCTAGCCTTCATTCCTCACTGTCAGATCCGTACTAGCAATCTGCCTTCGCTGTTGTTAGTCCGATCGAGATTAACATATTTTACTACTACCTCGACCGTACTGATTGCTTCTTCCGGTCTCTAGTCTGCCAGTATTTCTTGCACGCTCTAAACTTAAGATTTAGAATTTCACAAAAAACTTAACAAACAAGCTACGAATGTTTTAGACCCAATAATTGTGGTTGCGACTCGGACCGTCGGGATTACCGCGGCGGCTGGCACCGATCTTGCCCAGTCCTTATTCATCTGTCTTTTTGCAACAAATAAAAGTTACAGAAATTATATCTGTAACACTCTGGCTTGCTTTCTCACGCTTGCGCGCATTGGAAAATTTCCCTAACTGCTGCACCCCGTAGGGCTAGGAATAGTGTCTCAGATTCCTTCTTAGGGCCTCTCCGCTAAGAGCCCTTATTGATCATCGGCTTGGTGGGCATTTACCCCGCCAACTACCTAATCAACCGCAGCCTCATCCTTAGACCAAAGTTTCAAAGATTCTTCATTCCAGAGAAAATCTTCTACCGGATTTTATCCTCAGTTTCCCGAGGTTATTCCCGATCTAAGGGTAGATTAGCAACGTGTTACTAAGCAGTACGCTTTCTCGCGAAAAACTTGCATGTCTTATTGCAGGCCAGATAGCCGCAACCGCCAGCAGGATAAACTGGATTTTTTTCAAAATTGTTTTTTTATACAACCAATCAAGAAATCGATTGTATCAAAATGAAAATTTAATTTATTATGATTTATAATGATTTGTTTTATTTCTTTCTTTTCTGTTTTATTTTTATTTGTTTAACTTTGATGATTTAAAAAGATAAAAAATCGACGAGAAAAGAAAAATTTCTGACAAATTTTTGCACATATATCCTCCTGGACGATGCTTAAATTATTTATGTAATATTATTTCTAAACTATATAAAATTGACTTAGAAAATACACAACTAACGCTCATTTAATACATCATACCTTACTATGGACAATATAAATTGCTCATATTTACTAAGGCAATCATCAAAGTTAACATTTTAACAATCTTTAAGTGAAAAATAGCTTTATAAACCTTTTGTAAAAAATTTGATTTTTGTTGGTTCAGCGCATTTTAAAAATATTAATACCAGAAAGAAATTTTGATAAAAAATTTGATTTTTTCGCAGATAATTTTTGTGATTTCTCTTCAGATTTAAATAAAATTTCATATGAAGACTCTAATGGACGAAGAACAACTTCTTTGTACTGCTCAACTTCTGCTTCAAACTGCTCCAAATCAGAAATAAGACGCAAATTCAATGGAGTAGAACTTTGTTTTGCAACAAGATTATACATATCCAAAAATGCTCTTCCAGCACCATAAGCCTCAAGGACGTGTTTAAACTTTTCAGAACCTTCCGAAGCTAAAATATTTTGTTTTGCGACATCGTAATTACGTGATAATTCAATCAAATGTTCTTCAAGTCTTTCTGGTGGAATAGGAATCATTTTTATTATTTAGAATCAACTGGTTCTGCCTGCAGAAAGTCTTGTATTCCTAGATAAGTAGATCTATTCTGTGAATCTCTAAATTCTAAAGTTAAAAATGCTGTTCCAAAAAGAGTTAAGTTCTCTTCTAAACCTGAAGTTTGATGAACATAATGAAAAGTTCTTCCTTTGTATTCTTTTGCTACTCTATTGAGAAATCGTTCATATAAACTATTTAATTTATTCATAATTCTTTTACCATTTGCTAACTTTTTAAAGATTATTGTACTATAGAAATTATTATAAACTCCGCTAACTCCAATAAAATATGGCTAAAATAATAACTAGCAAATATTTAATAAATAAAATTAAAAATATTTTTGGAAATATTCCAGAAAAAGGTCTTAGCCAATTATTAGAAGCCTTAGATGCTCCCTGCAAATCTCCACCAAACACTCCAAGTTCAAATTATTCTGAAGATTTAGCGTTTCAAATCGCTTGTGATATTACAAAATCCGAGAGCTATTTTCCGAGAAACGCTTAATTAATCAATCTCATAATCTCTCTGCGGTTTTATACCATGAAAATCAATATCTTGCCAGATTTTTTCTATTTTTTTACGAGTTTTAGCACCGCCAGATTCAGTTGTTTCCATAGAACGTCCACTGACATAAACATTATCTGAAGTTTTAACAATTAAATCAGAATAATCTCTGTTTACTTGCAATTTTAATCCTTCCCCGTCAGTAACACGAATAATATCATTATAAGTAATCTCTGGAAAACACGAATAATCTTTAAACGCTTTTTCAATTTTTCTTTTAGCTTTTTTAAGCATAGGAATATCTACAACTTTTGTATGATCAAAAAATTTCTCAAGTATTAATTCTAAAGGTATTTCTATCATGTTTTTATTGTTCTTTTGAAGGTTTTTAAGAATTATTATACTCAAGAACGTAGAAATCTTTTTATATAGCTTCAACTAAGCAGGAAGCATGAAAAACATCTTAGTTCTTACAATACCTGAATCCAAGGGCGGAGTTACCGGCTCTACTAATTATATGGTTGATTCGTTACGAAAACAAGAAAAATATTACCCACTCATCTTGAAGCATTCACGAACTGGCGATATTGAATCCCAAGGTTTTTCACTTTGCAATTCCAATCATAAAGAAATATATCATAGCAAGTATATTAACCCTATAATAAACAAATTAAAAGAAGAAAATAAAAGTCCGAATATAGTTCATGTTCATTCTACTACTTATCAAAGAGACAAATCATTAAAAATAATAGCAGAAACATTTGAGACTCCAGTAGTTTATATTGTCCACGCAATTTTAAAATATATTCTTTTACCACGTGAAACAAAAGAAAAAATTCTAAATGACAAACCATTTACATTAGAAAGAAATAAATATCCAAACGAAAAAGACCAAGAAGAGCTTTTGCGTATATCTGATAAAGTTGTCCTCATTTCAGATACACATAAAAAAATTATGGAAAAGCTGTATCCTCAATATGAAGATAAATATGCAACCATACCCCACTTTACGGATTTTGCATCATTCTACTCAAAAAGCAAACAAAAAATTGATGCAAAAGCTCAAGAAATAAGAAAAAAAATTAATGGAGAAAAAATATTTGGTTATTGCGGAAGATTAGAAGAACAGAAAGGATCAGAAAAATTAGTTGAGTTGATAAATGGAGTTCAAAAAGAATATCCGGCCTCAAAGATTTTACTTATTGGATCCACTGCTGAAAAAAAATCAGAAGAAGATGCAAGAAATTGTCTAAATAAACTGGGCGTTAACAAACAAGAACATATTTATTTTACAGATTGGAAAGGGAAAGCAGAATTAGCATCCTACTTTAGAGCGATTGATGCATTAATCCAACCTGTTTTTACTCCAAATTTATACGGCATCGCTACATTAGAAGCGGCTTCTATTGGAACACCTTTAATTACCTGCGAAGGAGAATTATCGTTAGGAACAACGATTTCATTAGAAGATACAATTAATGCAATAAAGAAATTAGAAGACAAAAGTTTTATGGAACGCCATACTACGAATGTTAAAAAAACACTTACAAAAAAATATTCTGAAAAAATTTGGTTAAAAAAATTAACATCACTTTATGATGAGTTAGGACAAGAAAGAATATGTACTTAATTTAAAATCAAAAATTAAAAATATTAAACGCCCTGCGATGCCGCAGCTTCTTGAGGATTAGCTTCATAGGTTCTAGTTCTTCTTTCAGCGCGAGCTTCTTTAACTTCTTCAGGTGTATCAATTTTTCCTGTGAAATCCCACATCTTTAAGGCTTTAGCTTCTTTTTCTTTTCCAATTAATTTAAGATATTCTTTTGCAAGAATAAATAAAATTAAACCAATAGATTTTTGTGATTTATTGTTAGCAGGAATCATTTGTGTTATTCCAGAACCATAATTATTTGTATCGCATATAGCCATAACAGGCATTCTTACTTGCAAGGCATCATGCAATGCATTTTTATCTACCCAGGGGTCGCAAAGAACTGCAAGTTTTGCTTCAAAGAAAGTATCAAGTCTTAAATTTGTAATTATTCCTGCAGGATATTTTTTCATAAATGCCCTTATTCCCGTTACTTCTGAGAATTTTTCAACAGCAGGCCAACCAGCTTCTCTTTTACAAGCAATAAATACATCTTCAGAAGCAAATTGAGCTAAATATTTTGCAGTTTCTCTTAATTTATCATCAATAAGATTTGTATTCAAAACAGCAAGTCCATCTGCTCTTCTTTTATAAACAAATCTCCTCATATCAGGAGTTATTACTTTTGTTCCCAAATGTATAGAACAGGCAATATAATCTGTAAGAGGAACGAGTGTTTCTTTAGTATCAGTCATAACTCTTTTTAATTCTGTTTCAGAAAGTTTCTTTTTTTCTTTCTTTTTAGGTTTCTCTTCTAGTTCTGATTCAGATTCAATTACAGTTTCAGTTTTATCTTCACTAATTGATTCTGCTTCTTGCACAGATTCTGTATTAAGTTTTTTCTTTCTTGCCATGTTGTTTTTATGAAATAAAAATAACAGTCTGAAAATCCATGATTTTCAGAATGTAAAAAATCTTGTTTGCCCAAACCAGAATGGTTTAGTTGATTTTTTACCCTGTATTTTGTTTATAATAAGTGCACGGGTTGTTCTGGATTTGTTTCAGCCAGTACGTGCTAAGTTTCTTATTTTTAGAATGAGTAGTGGGTTTAAAAGGCTTTTGGAGAATTAATTATCTCATTTTCTGTTCAATATGTATCAATCTATCAACCTTTATTTCTCGTTCACGCCCAATTACTGGAATTTTAATGAAATCGCATTGCCATGCGAAAGCTAAATCTGCAATAGTATCATCAAATGTTTCTCCAGAACGATGAGACATAATTGTTCGAATTCCAAATCTATTGCACAAATCTATTATTCTTTTGACTTCAAGCAACGAACCAGTTTGATTTGGTTTGATTATAACTGCATTAATTGATTGCATATCTATTGCTTTTTGAACACGCTCAAAATTGGTTACAGTTAAATCATCTCCAACAATCATGCAATTCGTATTTTTCATTATCTCTGCAAAACCTTCAAAATCCTCTTCATCAAGCGGATCTTCTATATATGTAAGATTATATTTTTTAGCCAAATCAAGAATATATTTTATTTGTTCTTTAGATGTTCGAGTTTTTTTCTTATTTCTATAAGTATATTTATCTTTGCTAAAAAATTGTGAAGCCGCGCAATCTAAACCAAGTCCAACAGCCATTCCCGTTTCTTCAGAAACATCTTCTTGAACTTCCTTCATTATTTCAAGAACAAGTTCATTATCAAATTCAGTTTGCCAAGCATTCTCATCATTTTTAGCAAGTCCTTTTTTAGTATCCGAAAGATTACTCAAGAGTCTTCCTGCTTGTTCATGGCAATTTTTATTTACAACCTTAGCAATACTTGGATCTTTATTACATACAACAAGAAATTCTTGAAAATCAGGTTTTATTCCAGGGCTATGAGCTCCACCGCCAACAGTATTACTTAATATTCGGGGAAATATTCTTGCAAGAGGATTAAGAAATTTCCAGAGACTAGTATTATTTTCATGTGCAAGTGCTTTTAAAATACTTGCCTCGAGTGCAAACAGCGTGTTTGCCCCAATATGATTTTTCATTTCTTTTTCTAAAATTTCTAAATCTTCAAAAGTTCTAATTATGGGAAAATTAGTAGGTCTTAATTTATGAACAAATTCCACGTCGTCCCTCAAACTTTTTTTATAAGCTGGTTTTTCATATTTTCCTAAAGATTTTCCAGAAGGCGCGCTAGTTTTATGCCCATTTACCATTACTTCAATAGAATAATCTCCCCTAGAATCCAATATAGTTCTCGCCCATACCTCTTTTATTCGCATGAATTAGTTAAGAATATGTTGTATAAAAAGCTAACTAAAATTAAAATTAATACTCACTAAGCTTCTTCTTCACGTGAAGAAGATTCTGTATCTTCTGCTTCATCTTCAGGGTTTGACATTTCCATAATCTCTGCGTCGTCAAATACTTTCTTTTCTTCTTTTACTTCTTCTGTTTCAAGCTTTTCATCATCTTTTAAATCACTTGAATGAACTGGAGCTTCTTTATTTTCCTTTTCTTCTATTTCCTTTTCAGCTTTCTTTTCTTTTTCTTCTTCAACTTCCTTTTCTTTCTTCTTTATAGCTTCAACTTCTTCTTTTGTAAGTTTCTTTAATTTTACTTCTCTTTTCTTTGGCATGGGTCTATTTACAGTTATAGGCAAAACTCCAGCCAATAATTCTTTTTTTGCTATTTCTATAGGATTATAATTAATTGCTTCAAGCTCTTTCTCATCAATTTTAAGTAAAAGTGGCGCATCCATTGCTATCTGCAATGATCTTGCTCCTAGAATTCTTGCAACTTCATATTTTGTAAATTGACCTTCAAGTGCTTCTATCATCTTACTTTTTTATTTCTCCTTTTTAGCTTTTTTATCGCCCTTATTAAACTTTTCAACTTCTTCTTCAACTAATGCATTTAGTTTTTTAAACATTTTTACAGCTTCATCAACCATGAATCCTAATTCTTCAATAGTAAAAGTTGCTTCTCCGCCTTTTTGTATAGCATTAATCATTTCTTCTTTTCCTGATTTTGAAACTTCCATCGTTACTCTTCCATCCGTTACGTCCTCTTCTTCTCTTGTAGGATCTACGAATATTTTTTCTCCAATCTTAAAGAATGTAGTAGTAAGTGGCATGTTTTCCATTTTAAGTGGAAGTTTTTTATCTGTAAATTCACCATATTTTATCCTATCATTTTTCTCGTCGTATTCTGGGAATCTAGCAGTAAGTAAGGCAAGTACGGCAGCAAGTGCGCCAGCATCAATCAAATTACCATCATCGTTTATTGTAGCTAAATCAATATAAATACTCCAAACCTTTTCACCAGGTTTTATTACTAATTTCTCAAAATCAATAAAACGACTTTCACGAACTCCACGATCAATAACTCTTGCTATTTCAACTGCTTCTATCGAAGGTTGCCCATATTCAAAGTTAGGTGATGATAAAGGTAAAAGTTCCATACTTGTTGTCATTGTTCCTTCGTTTTCGTGATCCGTATAAGGCTCTTGTTTTCCCATTTTTATTCCGCAAACAACTTCGGTTTTACCTATTTTTACTCTTACGCTTCCTTCAGCTTTATTCGAAACGTTAAATGAAATAGAAATATCTCTATGTACTAATGGTTTTCTTCCATCAAGTCTTTCATCTTTGTTCATTCCTTCAAGAACATTTTTTCTTGTTAATTTAAATGGCACTTTTACTGGTTCTCCCATTGTTATTTGTACTCCTTTAATGCTTTTTTTTGAACTTCAGCAATTTTTTTACATGCTTCTCTTCCTGCTTCAATTGCTTCCTTGAATTTTTCAGGTTGTATTCTTCCGTCTAACTGAAGAAGTGTTATTTTTCCTGAATTAGATAAATAAGCCATTGGAATATCTGTTGCTCCTTCGCCGTCTTCATAATCTTCTTCTTCTTTATCCACATCTGCAACGATTGTTGTATCCATTTTTCCCATAGCTACAGCAGATATCATTTCTTTCATAGGAATTCCAGCGTGAGCTAAAGCCATTGCTGCTGCATTTATTCCGGCGCATCTTGTTCCAGCATTAGCTTGTAAAATATTTATATGAACATCAATAACTGTTCCAGGTAATTCTTCAAGCATTACTACCGGACTTAAAGCCCATTCTGTAACTTTTGAAATTTCTTGACTTCTTCTTGAAACACCAGGACGTATTCTTTCGCTTACAGAAAATGAAAGCATCCCATAATGAACACGAAGAATTCCCTTTTCAGGATTTTGCATATGCTTTGGATTTAATACTTTTGGACCATAAACAGAAGCTATAGCAATTGTATCACCTTGTGCAAATAAAGCACTTCCATCTGCATTAGGTACTACTCCGATTTCTGCATGAATAGGTCTTATTTCATCAAGTTTTCTTCCGTCGTATCTTTTTGTGTATGCCATTTTAATTATTTCCTAACGCCTCCGAAAAGTTCTGCTATTCCTTCTTGAATATCTGAATTTTTAATAGATTGAACAATTGAAAGATATTGTTCTGATTTTTTAACCTCAGAATGAACTTTCTGCCCAAATTCATCAACAGACATTATTGGAAATAATTGGTTTCCAGGAGCTATATAAACATAAGTGCTATTTTCCATGTTAATTAATCGCTTTCCTCCATTGATTGTTTTGAAGATTCTATGCCTTTTGGTTTATTATCATTTAACCATTTCTCAACTTTTTCTGTTAAGCCGTCAGAAATTGTGTTTTCAACAATAAATTCAATAGCTTGTCTTGCAAAAATTGCATTTTCAAGTGTCTCGCCTTTTATCCATATAAATCCATTTTGTCCTACAGTAATAATGCATCTACTTGCATCTTTAATTAATTTAATCATGCTTCCTTCTTTTCCGATTATTCTCGGAACTCTGTGAGGATTTATATTAATAACAATTCCGTCTCTTATTTTTCCAAGACCTTTTTCTCTTTCTCTACTTTTCATAGTTAAATCAATACTTGTTCTTCTGATATCAAGTATTTTTACTACAATTAAATCACCAATTCCATAAACACTTTCCATTTCAGATTCTTCAACAAATCCTGGACATTCTCTTAAAGGTAAAAAAGCAGAATAAGGACCACCTACTTCAACCATCCAACCACTAATCGCAATATCTTTAATTTGTCCAATAACAGTATTTCCTCTTCGAGGGATATATACTCCTGAAAGAGGTATAATTTTAACGAGTCTATCTTGTTTTTCAACTATCCCCAGTCTTGTTGAAAGAATATCGTTTCCGCTTTTAATTGTCCATTCGCCAGGCAAATCATTTTCATCAGTGGATATTATTTCGCCAGGGATTACAACTTCGCGTTTTTCTTTTGTTGTCATGTTTATTTATTATTTTGTGAATATTATTTTGATTCTTTAATTTCTTCGCTTAAAGCGGATCCGTGAGTTACTGCATTAAGCTTATCATAAAATTCCATCTGCACTCCAACCGGAATATTTATCGTTACCTTTAAACTACCGTCGGGAAGCCAGTCTTCTTTATCCTTGTATTGATTAACAATTCCATAGACTTTTCCAGTGTAAATCGCTGGAATGGTGATGGCTATTTTCTTTGTCTCAATTTTAATCGGAAGGATGGTTTTTAAAGCTTCTGTAATAGCAGACATTTGCTGATCGACAGGTAAATTTGATATGTTTATACCCTTCTGATCCATTGCAGAAGATATCATTTGAGCTGTAAAAGGTCTATTTGTTTTTGCATCAATAGCATTTCTTACAAGCCAATCAATTACTTGCTTTCTTCTATTATCTTGTTGTTCGTCACGGTAATCTTTTGGTAGTTGTATGTCTCCTTTTTTTACCATTCTATCAGCAACAGCAAATATATCCGAACTTCCAAATGCAGAAGTTAAATCAGCAGAAGCAGCTTTTTCTCCAGTTTTATGATTTGTGAATATTTCATTTGCAAGAAGAACATTTTGTATATTCACTGCTTCGCCTTTTCGCAGTTTCAATGCTAACTCAAGGTCTACCATAATTTCATAATGCTTGCTTCCGACTCGCATTTTTACTATTGTGTTTGTCATGTTAGAATTATTTCACGTGCTTCTTCAATTTGTCGCCGTTAAGCCTATAAACTTTCTTCTTCTCATCTGAAGAAAGAACATAAGCAGCATCAAAATTATCTGAATTGAAGCCTTTTCCTTTTATTTCTTTAAATATATTAAGTCCTACTTTTAAGGCCTCATCTATTTTCATACATGGTTTGTATTCTTTTCTTAATAATTCTTTTATTTTCTCATCGTTCTCGCCAATAGCAGTAGCATAATATTCAAAATAATTTCCAGTTATATCACTCATATAGACTCGACTTCTATTATCAACTCCTGCAATCATTAAAGATATTCCAAAAGGTCTTACTCCGGGATGTTGTGTGTATTGTTGTTTTATATCTGAAAGATCTTTAACAACAGAAACGACTTCTACCGGAGAATCATAAGTAACCCTATGTTGTTGAGCAATAAGTTGCGCTCTTTGGATGAGTATTCGAGCATCACTCAATATGCCTGCAGCAGTACCCATTATGTGACTGTCTATTTCATAAATCTTATTTGCAGAATCGGGAATTATAAGTGAATCTGTTATTCTTTTATCGGCAAGTATTAATACGCCGTCGCTACAAACAAAACCCATACTAGCACTTCCTAATCTTACTGTTTTTTCAGCATATTCAACTTGAAGTAAGTGTCCTTCCGGAGAGAACATAGTTGCAGCCCTATCATAACCCATCATCTGGTTCTGCATATCTCCTTGTGCTCCGTCCATTTTTATTTTTAAATTTCCTTTTTTAAGTTTTTTTGTTTATTTTTAGTATATACGAGAAAACGGATAATCCGTCAATCTACATTTTCTTCCTTTCACATTATTTAATTGTTTCAGGTATTTTTAAATGTTTCTAGATACATTTTTATCTTTCAATTTCTTCGAACATACACAAGCCAGAAGTTTTGATTCTATAAGAATTATGATAAAGTATATCGCCAAGAGCAGCCTTAAACACACGCGTTTCATTTGAGTATTTTTCAAACATATAATCCTGAAGCTTAAAGGCATTTGACTGAGTTCTTGCAGCCCAAATCCCGCCCCAATCTCCTTTACCAAAACAAATATCTTCTTTATCAAGATAAAACCATTGTCCTAAAGCAAACTGAAGAATATTTGGATTTTTTCGAAGTCCAAGTGAACAAAGATTTTTAGTAACAACTTTAAATCCGAGTGGACGCTCTTTCCCACGAAAATTTATTGTTTTAAAGTTTCTATGATTTTCTGCCATTTTTATAAACTTAAGGTTTTCCAACCCTTCTTAATCCTATTCTGTAATCACGTGCTCTTTCTTGATTGATTTCACCGAGAATACGTGCAGCATCTGCATCGCGAGAAGGCAATAAAACAGAACTCAAATATCCATCACCCTGCAATGCTTCCATCTCAGCAGTCGTATCATCAACTCGTGTATTGATTTTGCCGGCAAATCTTTCACCACTTAGGTGATATCTTTTACTTCTTGGCATAACAAACTCTATTCAAAGTTATTTTTAATCTTTATTGTGCTCTAGAACTATAATTTATTAATCATTCCGCTAACTTTCTCAACACGAATATCCTTGCCTGAAAGCAAAAAACTTGATTTGATTTTATCAATTTCCGCACGATTGATAGAAAGAACAATTTTACTTCCAATCGTTTTAACAATACTCGGAGACGCTTTAGCATATCCTAAAATTCCTATGAACTTAAGAATAGCATCTTCTACTTCTTTCTTATTTACGTCTTTTCCTGAAAGGAGAAGATATCTTTTGTGTTCTCGGTGCGAGGGTTTCAATGGTTTCATTTTTTTTATTACTAATCAATCTAGCAAAAATAAGAGGGATAATTGCTATAAGAACTATAACAATTGCATAAATATAAAGCTTATTGTTACTATTTTTTGAAGTATTTTGTTCAGCATTGTCAACCTTGCTCGAATTTATTTCTGAATTATTCACATAAACCTTCGGAATTAATTCGTAGATAGACTTCATTGTAATATTTGCTTTATTATTTTCTACAGAATTTAATTTGAGATATAAATCATAATAATCTGAAGAGTTCAAACTTAATTTCTTTTCTGCACCTAGAAAAAGTGTTACATCTATTGGATTGCTTCTTACTGTTATTTGAACAGAATTAGAAGCTACATTGTTTAGAGTCATACTATGACTACCACCTGAAAAGGGTATAAAGCTAATTTTATCATTTTTGGCGAGCTCTTTTGTGTATCCTACAGCCATTTCTGTTAAAGAAGGGCTATAAGTTATCCCTACGCTAGTACTTCCACCGCCGCCACCTCCACCACCGCTACTTGCGGGTGCAGAATCAGTAGTAAAATTATAAGTTCCATTAACAGCACAATTCCCCGAAAAATCGCAGATAGTTAGATTATAATAATACAGTGTTGAAGCACTTAATGAATTAAGAGTAATACTTCCAGATTCTAAAAAATCCTGATTAGAACTAATTGAACCGAGACTCATTGAAGTTCCATAATTTATATCTGCAATTATAGACTCATTTGAAGTATAATATATAATTGCTGAACTTGAACCCTTAGAATAAGATGATGAATTCAAAACAGGAGCAGTTTTTTCTATTCCAAAAAAAATCATACTTGAAGAATTAAAATTGCCCAAATCATCATTACAATAAAAAGTTATATTATAAGTACTATTAGTTAATGTTACTCCAATACTTGAATTAACATAAAAAAAACTCGTAGAATTCGAAGCATTCATTGTAATATTTGCCCCATGATTTAAAGAAAATGAACAATTTCCAGAATCGCTAATTGTAACATTAAATCTAAGTCCACTTAGCCAAGAATTATTCAGAGGAGATATTATTGTAGGCTCAGCCATAATATCTTTTACTCTTAAAACTATTAATGTAAAATTTTGAATTCCCGCGTCATCAGAAGCATTAACAGTTAAGCTACAATTTTCATCACTATTTTGTTGGCAACCCAATTCAGCAGGAGTTTTAACAATACTAAACAAGCCGCCTGAACTTAAATTTCCAGACATAGTAAAATCATTAAGTGTAACATTGGTAAGCGTTTTAATAGAATTAACTTGTACATAAACTGAAAAATTTATTGGCGTACTACTTTCAACATAACTTAAATTTGAACTTGCATTACTAATGGATGGAGCTTGAAGAATACTTGTACTAGGAACATAATAACTTCCACCCAAATAAAAAGTACGGTTATCATTAGGGTCATACCAATCATCAAGACTCTCAACATTTTCTGAATAATTCATTTTAAAAAATCCAGATTCACCCCAACCAGTCCCCCAACTATTTTTACATATCCAATAATTACCCGTATCATTATAACCTACAATCTCTACGGCATGCAAACCACCCTGAGCACACCAGGTAATATCCTCGTGCGTATAAACTCCTCCGGAATAAGTCAAAAAATCACAATCTGCATACATATTGACTGTAATTGGACCATAATCATTTATTGCCTGTTTTATACTATCTGCATCAGAAGCAATTAATGCATAACTAGAAGTTTTTATTACCGGACTATTCTCAGGTTTATTAGAACAAAGAGTATCATGACCTGTATAAGGAAATAATGATTCTGTTGTAATACCTCCATTAGTGATATAATCTAACGCATGATAAACATAACCCCCGTCCCAACTAGAAGTACTGGAATTAGGATTACAAGCTGCAACATCTTGTTCAGATAAATCCACAGAATATAATGAATTATTAATATCAATTTTTGCTCGAGATTCAACAATTCCCACTGCAGCAAAAGCCCAACATGTACCCTCACTTCCCTGATCCTTAACAGGACTAACCCAATTTAATCCACTTTTATTTCTCCAATCAAAACTAGACAAAAATGCCCCCGATTTAAGAGAATCAGAAGTTATATCACCATCAACAGACAATGTTAAAAAACTACTTACAATTTCAGATTTATTATTTGGAACATCTTGTTGTAAAGAAATTTTGGTAGAAAGAAATTTCGAACCCAAACAAGTACCATAATCATTACCCTCAGAATCGTTTAAAATAACATAAGTTCCTCCTTTTTTCTCACAGGACACTGCTAATGGGTTTGCTAAAGCAGAAATAAAATTTATAGAAGTAAAAATAAGAAAAGCCCAAACAATACATAAAAATATTTTTCTATTATCTAACATTCTCCACGATAATATTTCCATTCATCACATTCTGTCCCATTATTTAGAATGCAAACACTATACTGGCCTCCATTTGCATCAGTTCTTAAACTAATATTTCCGCCATTTTCCAAGCAATAAACAGAAGCAGGATTAGCAAGTTGAGTATTATCACTTGAATTTTCAGAATCACCAATCATTTTAATCGCAATTACAGTAACAATCAAACAAGCAATCAAAAAAAGTATAATCCAGCCTAAAACCCTATTATGCTCAACAATCCTAATCCTACCAACATCTTTTTTTCTCTTTATTTCCATCTAGGATAAATAGAACGCTTATTTTTAAATTCTACTAATGCCCTAGAGAAAACATATTTAAAGCGGTTTTGAATATCATATATAAGAAAAGAGGACAAAGAAAGAAAAAGCTTTTATGGATATATACACTGTAGGCGGATATAACGAAGTCGGTAAAAACATGACTGTTGTAGACGTTGGAGAAGATGCATTTATTTTTGATTGTGGCTTATTTCTTCCGCCAATAGTAGCACTTGAAGAACAAGAAAAATTTCACACTGAAAAAATGCTTCGTGCCATTAAAGCCGTACCTTCTGATGCTCTTCTTGATGAAAAAAATATACGTCATAAAGTCCGAGCAATAATACCGAGCCACGCACACCTAGACCATCTAGGTGCTTTGCCATATTTAGCATATAGATATAATGCAGAAATAATAGGAACTCCTTTTTCAATAGAAATTCTAAAAAGAGAATACGAAGATGAAAAAGCACCAATAAGAAATAAAATTGTTACTGTCCATCCAAACTCAAGTTATTTTGTACAAGGAAAAAACAAAAAATATCAAATTGATTTTATTAATATCACACATTCAACTCTGCAAACATCCATGGTTGCACTCCATACAAATGAAGGCGTTTTCTTATATTGCAATGATTTTAAATTTGATAATCATCCAATAGTTGGAAAAGAACCAAACTATGAACAATTAAAACAAATAGCAAAAGAGGGAGTTAAAGCCATGGTTGTAGATTCATTATACTCTAAAGATGAAAGAAAAACAGCATCTGAAAAAGTTGCAAGAGCTTTACTTGAAGACGTAATGTTAACCACTAGTAACGACAAATCTGCAGTCATCATAACTACTTTCTCTTCACATATTGCAAGATTAAAAAGCATTGTAGATTTCAGTAAAAAACTAGGGAGAATTCCCCTTCTGGTAGGAAGAAGTATGAACAAATACACAACTTCGGCAAAAAATGTAAAACTCTGTCCTTATGAAAAAGATGTAAAAATTGCCAGTTATAAAAAGCAAGTTGAAAAAAACCTTAAAGATGCAAATAAAAATAGAACAAAATATGCAATTATTTGTACAGGTCATCAAGGCGAACCAGGAAGCATTTTAGATAGGATGGCCCGAGGAGTTTTACCATTTAATCTAGAACATGAAGACCAATTGATATTCTCTTCGTCTATAATCCCAGCCCCAACAAACATAAACAACAGGAAGGTAATGGATGAAAAGTTCAAGAAAAAAGGCGTGAGAATATTCAACAATGTCCATGTATCGGGTCATGCCGGTAGGGAAGATTTAAGAGATTTTGTAAACATGATGAACGCCGAACATATTATCCCTGCTCACGGTGAAAAAGAAAAACTAATACCCATGGTAGAACTTTGTAACGAACTAGGATACAAAACTGGAAAAAATGTTCACTTAATGTCAAACGGAGATGTATTAAAAGTTTAGTTAAAATGGCTCGAGAAGAATTAGTTGTAGCTTTAAAAAATGCAATTGAAAGAGGGCAGAGCATCCAAGAAGCAATAGCCAGCCTCATTTCTGCAGGATATAACCCTATTGAAGTCCGTGAAGCATCAGGAGAAGTTAATCTGGATGTAGTCCAAAAAATGTCGAAACTTTCTGAGGAACAAACAGAACAATTAAACCCCTCGGGATTCAAACCACTTCCAAAAACACAATCAGTACAATCAATGCAACAAGAAAAACCGAAAAAAGCTAAAGTTTGGTTAATCGTCCTATTATCTATTATTTTTCTTTTACTTTTAGGATTGGCTGGATTAATGATATTTGGCAACACTCTATTAAAAGCAATAACTGGCTAAAGTAAAATGATATACCCTCCAAGCGAAGATTCCTATCTGCTTTCAGAAGAAGTTGAGAAGTATGTTTCTAAATTAAAATACACACCTATTAAAGTTTTAGATATGGGTAGCGGAAGTGGAATACAAGCTAAAACAGCAATAAAAGCCGGAGCAAAAAAAGAAAATGTTCTTGCAGTGGATATCAATGAAGAAGCAATAAAAGAATTAAAAAAACAAAAATTAAATACAATAAAATCCAATCTTTTTTCAAATATTAAAGGGAAATTTGGTTTAATTATCTTCAATGCGCCATATCTTCCTGAAGACAAATATGACAAACAATGCGATACAACCGCCGGGAAAAAGGGATATGAAATAATCCTTAAATTCCTAAGACAAGCAAAATCTCACCTAAAAGAAAACGGAGCAATACTGCTATTATTCTCAAACTTAAGCAAGCCAAAAATGATTTTATCTGAAGCAAAAAAGCAAAAATACAAATCAGAAAAGTTATCAGAACAAGATATGGGCTTTTTTGAAAAGCTTTTTGTGTATAAAATCAGCAGGCAATAAAATGCAAGATGAATCTACAAAACAAGAAACCTCAACAGGATATACAATAAAATTTGAAGACTATCTAAAACTATCAAAAAAAGAAAAATCTTATTTTGGACTTGAATTTTGCTATCAATCCAACCTTATTGAAGGGATAACTGATTATTACATCGGAACACTAACTGCTGGAGAAAAACCAGCCCCAAAGCCCAAATTATTTGACCATTACTCTGCATTCGAGTATATGCTTAAAAATTTTAAAAATAATCCTGAAGAAGAGGACGTTAAAGATATGCACCATATCCTGATGCAAAATATTCTAGAAAATCCAAAAGATGCAGGCAAATATCGAAAATGCAAAATATGGGTTGGCGGAAAAGGCAAACTAAACTATAACCTGATTCCAAAATTTATGGAAAGCCTAGAATACGATATTTTAAATTTAAATCAAAATGGAAGAATCGATTATCAAAGCATACTGAATATTCATCACAAATTTGAAACAATACATCCATTTGTTGACGGTAATGGAAGAACAGGAAGACTTTTGCTTAACTGGCTATCACTTAAGCATTTTAAGAAGTTTAATGTAATAACTGCTGAGAAAAGAAGTCAGTATTACCAAGATATCCGAAATTATGAAGCAAACTTCAGAAAAAACAACCTAAATGCAAAATTCTCAAGAAATAGAAAAATAGAACCGCATTATGATTTAGAAACTCTTGTTCTAATGGAACTTCTTCAAAAATCCCAAGAAAAATCTATAAAGGACAAATACTAATCTAAAGCATGGCAGACGCAATATCAAAAGATAACATGCCGGGATACAGAGCTGGAAATCAAGTTATTGATGCATTCTACAGAGACATTAGAGAAACTATTAAAAAAATATCTCCCCTAATAGATATAAAGAAAAAATATGCAATCGAAGAAGCCAAAATCCTTTTGAAGCGCAAATCAAGAGATAAAAAAAGAATAGAATGCGCACTTGATGAGCTTTTAGAAGTCGTAGAAGATAGAAAAGCAGAAGAAGAATTTCAAAATCTCAATCATTATTACTTCAAGATTAACAAACAAGGCGCATTAGATTACAACAAATTTTACAAGAAGATAAAAAGAGAAAATAGCCAATAAGTTTTACTCTATTTTCTAGTACAACTATTTTTATATATCCCCAAACAAGCTTCTTTAATATGAAAAGAGAACAAATAAATCGAGGTATTTGTAAATAGGTTTTCTCTATGACAAAATTCGCACATCTCGGAGACTGTCATCTTGGCTCATGGAGACAACCAGAATTACAAGAACTTAATTTTAAGAGTTTTGAATTTGCAATAGAAAAATGTATTTCAGAAAAAGTTGAATTCGTTTTAATAGCTGGAGACTTATTTGATTCAGCTTATCCGCCAATAGAAATTCTAAAAAGAGCGTTTGGAGAATTCCGAAAACTAAAAGAAGCAGAAATAAAAGTGTTTATGATAGCGGGCTCTCACGATTATAGTGTTTCAGGAAAAACATTTCTTGATGTTCTTGAAAGGGGCGGATTCTGCGAAATATGTAAATATGAAGAAAAACCAGAATATATTGAATTAAAACAATTAAAACATAAAGGCTTTGAAATATTTGGATATCCTGGAAAAAAATCAGGACTTGAAATACAAGATATCAAAAAGATTCTTCTTCCACCAGACAATAGTAATTACCGAATTTTAATGCTCCACACCTCAATAAAAGAAGCTGTAGGAAATTTGCCAATTGAATCAATTGCACTTGATAGACTCCCGAGAGCAGATTACTATGCTTTAGCACATTTACATATAAATTTTGAACAAAAAGTCCGTGAAAAACCTGCAATTTACTCTGGCCCAATTTTCCCAAACAGTTTTCAAGAACTTGAAGACCTATGTTATGGGCGATTTTATATTGTAAACGTTGAGGGTTTTGTAGAATATAAAAAAATAAGCATTCCGCTTAAAGAGGTAGTATCCATAAGCATAGAAATAAAAGATACAATAACTGGAACTCAAAAAATAATAAACGAACTTGAAAAACACGAACTCATGGATAAAATTGTTCTTTTAAGGGTTTATGGAATTATCAAACAAGGAACAAATGCCGATATTGACTATGAAAAAATTGCAAACTATCTAAAAGAGAAAAGAGTTTACAGTTTTCTAAAGAATACAAATAAGTTAGAATCAGAAGACAAGCAACTTGAAGTAAAAATTCCAGCTAGTGAGATGAATAAAGTAGAAGAAGTTCTAATAAAAGAATATGAAAAAAATAATCCTGATAGGTTTAATCCATTAATAACGCAGTTAATGCATGCCCTAGAACTAAGCAAGCAAGAAGATGAAAAAACAGTCATATATGAAACCCGTTTATTAGGCGATTTAAACAAAATTTTGGAATTAGATTTAAAATAAAATGCTACTCAAAAAAATAAAAATAAAAAATATAAGAAGCTACAAAGAAGGAGTCGTTGAGTTTCCAGAAGGTTCTACTCTTCTTAGCGGAGATATCGGAAGCGGAAAAACTTCTGTTCTTCTAGCCATAGAATTCGCACTATTCGGACTTCAACCAGGCCAAAAAGCAAATTCAATAATGAGGAACAATGAAGAAGAAGCAAGTGTTGTTCTGGAATTTGAAGTAGACGAACAACGAATTGTAATCGAACGAGGATTAAAAAAAAGTGGAAAATCAATAGGCCAATCAGATATAGCCATATCAGTTAATAATGAAAGATTTGAAGGAAGTGTAACGGAGATAAAAAATAAAATTCTTTCTCTATTAAATTACCCGCCAGAATTTGCAAAAAAAACTAACGACCTCTATAAATTTACAGTATATACGCCCCAAGAAGAAATGAAACAAATAGTGCAAGAGTCAAACGATGTTAGACTTAACACATTAAGACACGTGTTTGGAATAGACAAATACAAAAAAATAGAAGAAAATCTAGATATTCTAACTGCAAAAATCAGACAAGAAATAAGAATAAAGGAAGTAGAAATGGGAAATGTTGAACAAAAAAATACCCAAGTTAAAGACAAAAAGGACACATTAATCATCCAACAAAGTAGAATTAAAGATATAGATAAAGAAATTTATCAAATAGAACTCCTAAAGATTGAAAAACAAAAAGAAATTGAAGAGTTGCAAAAAAAGATTGAAGAAAAAAATAAACTACAAAATGAATTAGCCAAATCAGAAATGGCGCTTTCCTCAAAAAAAGAGATAATTAACACTTATGAAAGAGAAATACGCAACATAAGCGAGCAAATAAAAATACTTTCAAGTATCAGTTTCAATGAAAGAGAAGTAACAATGTTGAAAGGCAGATTAAAATCTCAAGAACAAACTCTTAAAGATTTAAACGACCAATATCTCTCTCTTGCAACAATTATCCAATCAAACGATTCAAAAGTAAGAGAACTTAAGATTTTAAGAGATAAAATTTCAGCACTTGATAAATGCCCAACCTGTCTTCAACTCGTCGCTTCTGAATATAAACAAAATATTGTTTCAAAAGCTCAATCAGAACTAATCTTAATTGAAAGAGAAATGGTTGAATCTAAAAAAACACGTGAAAATGTCTATAAAAACATAGAACAAACAAGAAATCAAATAGATTTAATGCGACACTCTATTTCTGAAATGGAAATACTTAAAATAAAGCTTGAGAATCTACGAGAAAAAGAACAAAGAATGCAAGATATTGAAAAACAAAAAGTAACAGCATTTAATGACATAGCTATGATAAAAAGTTACGTAGAAGGAATAAACGCAAAAATAAAAGAATTCAGAATTTTCGAAGCAAGCTATGAACAAAAAAATAAAGAAATGCGTGAAATCATAGTTAAAGATAATGCCACAAGAATACGAAAAGCAGAGTTTAACAAAGAAATTCAATTCTTAGAGAAACAAATTCTAGATTTAGAACAAGAAATAAAAAGAATGGAAGAAACAGCTAAAAAATTGAAATACATGAAAGAACTTGAATTCTGGCTTAATAATAAATTTATTGAACTTGTTCTTTATACAGAAAAAAATGTCATGCTTAAATTAAGAGAAGACTTTTCACAATTATTCTCAAACTGGTTCTCACTCCTTGTTCCAGAAACAATATCCGTCCGTCTCGACGAAAGCTTCTCCCCAGTTATACAACAAACAGATTATGAATTAGATTACGCATATCTTTCAGGAGGAGAAAGAACAGCTGTTGCGCTTGCATATCGTTTAGCATTAAATCAAACAATAAACTCTGTTCTAAGCAAAATTAAAACTCGAGACCTCGTAATCCTCGATGAACCAACAGATGGATTTTCAGAATCCCAATTAGATAGAATAAGAGATATTCTTATCCAACTTAAAGTCCGCCAACTTATTTTAGTCAGCCACGAACAAAAAATAGAAGGTTTTGTTGATAACATAATCCGCTTTAAGAAAACCAATGGTGTCACAGAGATAGAGAAAGATATAAATAGCTAGAAAAAATTTAAAATTCAATTCCAAGTATGATAACCCAAATTAATTCTAAAGATATTGAAATCAAGAAAACCTGCTTACACTCGCCGAAGGCGCGTTTGGGTTTTCTGGATGATACAAAATCCAAGGGATTTATGGACATAAAAAAGAATCCCGATGTCTGGTGTCTTCTTCCCTATCCAAATCACCCAAAAGGCTGCCCAAACTACGGAACTAAAAGAGAAATACGTGGATTTCGTAGTGATTTGAAATCCAGAATAATAAGGGAATGCCCGCCAGTAAAATATCTAATGAATGATATTCTTGATTTTTCAAAACCCGTTTCATTAATATACAATATCTATGAACTGGGAAAAGATGCAGAACAAAGACGATTAACACACCCCAATCTTAAAACACATGGCGATTGGTATAATCTGAGATACTGGCAAGGGAGAGCTAGAGCACAATTAAGACACGAAGTTGAAAAATATCTTGATTTAACTAACGGAACAATAGTGGATTTAACTCCCGAAGCACACGGAGTTAATCTTGTGACATTAATGCAAAAAGCAGGAAGAAAACTTGAGTTCGGAGCATGGCCGCCTAAGCATTGCTTAAGCAATGTCCGTTATCAAATCGCGCTCGGCGGCTATCCTAAGAAGCATTAAAACTATTTATTATCGCCATCGCAAGATTTATAAATAACAAAACTGATATTTTATTATAAGTTCTGTATGATATGCTTCTGTATATTCAAAAAGTAACCAATAAATAAAAAGAAATTAAACAAAACTTAAACATCAAAAATGGATCAAGAAATTAAAGATAAAATAATGAAATCTGGAACAAGTATACTTGGAATAGTATGCAAAGACGGCATAATAATGGCTTCTGATAGACGTTCTACAGCTGGAAATCTTGTTATGAATAAAAATAAACAGAAAACAGTAAAACTAAATGAATATCTTGTTGTTTCGGGAACCGGTATGGCTTCTGATATAGACATGATACAAAAACTTGTAACTGCTGAGCTTAGATTAAAAGAACTAAGTAGCAAACAAAGACCAAGCGTCAAACAAGCAGCAAATTTATTTGGAAATATTGCATATAAAAGTATAAGACAACCAACAATGATTCCGTTTATAGCAGGAACACTTATCGCAGGCGTTAACGAAGACGGAACAACAGAATTATATACAATAGAACCGGCAGGAACAGCTGAAAAAGTTGATGAGTATGACGCTAACTTTGGAAGTGGAATGCCATTTATACTTGGATTACTTGAAAGAGGATACAAGAAAGAGATAAGCATAAAAGAAGGAGTAGAACTTGCAGTAGAAGCAATAAAATCATCAACACAAAGAGATACTGGCTCTGGAAACGGAATAGATGTTTTTGTAATAACAAAAGACGGAATCAATCAAGTAGTAAACAAACAAATATCTCCGGAATTAAAGTAACAGATTATATTTTTAGAATATAGATTAGAACGCAATAACATCATAGTAATAAATTAATTTTAAATAAAAAACATAAGGAATAAAACAATGGACATAAAGAAAACCAGCGGACTCGAACGCAACTTTAGGTTGCGCGTAGGTTTTCTGAATGATCCAAAATTTAAACGGAGATAAAAAAATTTATGGACATAATGAAAGACATAACAAAGGACTTGCCTCGATCAGTTGTAGCAAGCGCTAACTTTGAGGGCGCAAATATTGTTCTTTATACAGATTCGCCTAATTTTTTCCAAGAGGGCGAGAGTCAAATTAAAGAGATAGTTAATAAGATAAAAAAAAGAATAGAATTACGTGCTGATGCAAAACTCCTAGAATCACAGGAAAAAACAGAAAAAATAATTAAAGAAACAATTCCAGCAGAAGCAGAGATAACAAATATTCTTTTCGATGCACAAAGAAGCATTGTTGTAATCGAATCAAAAAAACCAGGACTAGTTATAGGAAAAGACGGTTCAATATTAAAAGAGATAAAACTTAAAACATTCTGGATACCTCAAGTTCAACGTTCTCCAGCTATAGACAGTAAAATCACAGAAAATATTCGTGCGGTTCTTTATGAAAATAATAATTACCGAAAAAAACTCCTTAATGATGTTGGAAAAAAGATTTACCAAGAATGGAATCCTGAAAAAATAGAAGAATGGATTCGAGTAACATTTCTTGGCGGTGGAAGACAAGTTGGTCGTTCTTGCGTTCTTTTATCAACACCTCAAAGTAAAATTCTTCTTGATTGTGGAGTGGATACTGCTTCTTCAAGAAATGAAGATAAATTCCCATACTTAGATGTTCCTGAATTCAAAATAGAAGAAATAGATGCTATAATCCTTAGTCACTCGCACCTCGACCATTCAGGATTACTTCCGTACTTATTCAAAATGGGATATAAGGGCCCGGTTTACATGACTGCTCCAACTCGAGATACAGCAGCTCTTCTTGCATTAGATTTTATAGGCGTCGCGTATAAACAAGCAAGCAAACCTCTTTTCTCTTCAACAGATATTAAAGAAATGGTAAAGCATACTATATGTTTGAACTATAATGAAGTTACAGATATTGCACCAGATATAAGAATTACTTTTTATAACGCAGGACATATTCTTGGAAGCGCTATGACTCATATTAACATAGGAAATGGATTACACAATTTTCTTTACACAGGCGACTTTAAGTTTGGAAAATCCAGATTATTAAATCCTGCTAACTCAATGTTCCCACGATTAGAAACAGCAGTAATAGAATCAACATATGGCGGAAAAGATGATATCGTCCCTCCAAGAGAAGATGCAGAAAAAATACTCATTGATAAAGTTCGTGAAGTAATTGAAAGAAAAGGTAAAATATTAATTCCAGAATTAGGTTCAGGAAGAGCACAGGAAACAATGCTTGTACTTGAAGATGCTATGAAAAAAGATCTTCTTCCTAAAGTTCCAATATATATTGACGGAATGATATGGGATATTAATGCTATTCATACTGCCTATCCTGATTTTCTAAGCTCGACGGTAAGACAAAATGTATTCCAAGGAGAAAATCCCTTTGTTTCAGAAATTTTCCAGCGTGTTGGCAGCCCGCAAGAAAGAAAGAAAGTAATGGAAGGCGGACCATGTGTTGTACTTGCTACCTCGGGTATGTTGGTCGGTGGTGCTTCTGTTGAATACTTTAGAGAATTCGCTTCTAACAAACTTAATTGCATACTTTTTGTTTGTTATCAAGGTGCAGGTTCACTTGGAAGACAAGTACAAGAAGGATTACAGCAAATAAGAATGACAAACGACGGCGTTGAAGAAGAAGTTAAGATAAACATGGAAGTTCACACACTTTATGGATTCACAGCCCACTCGGGACGAAACGAGCTTCTTGGATTCATGAACAGATGCGTTCCAAAACCAAAAAGAGTTATTATTAATCATGGTGAAGCAAGTAAATGCATGGATCTCGCAAGCACAATTTACAAACTTAATAGATGCGAGACAAACACGCCTAGGAATCTTGAGACGTTACGATTGAGATAATTTTTATTCTAATAAAAAAATCTTGCAATACTTGAAACATAATTTCCAAAGTAATTGTTGATAATTCTAAAAACCAATCATTTTTGTTTGGGCACAGAAAGTCTTGCAATCAAGAAAATCTTCGGACTCGAACGCAACTTTAGGTTGCGCGTAGATTTTCTGGATGATCCAAAACTTAAAAGTTTATGGACATTAAATCAGCATATTTACAAGTTGCAGTTGTATTATTAAATATTTAAAAGCGAGAAGCCGAGCTTGCGCAGGCTTCGAGCAGATTTGCGATATCTATTAAATCCGCCTTCAAAAACCTATATAAACACATCTTACAATAAAAGATTATAAAGAGAGCACCATGAAACACAATCTAAAAATAACAATCATCCTCCTAGCAATGTTCATAGCAACACAACTAATAGGATTATATGTTGTGAACTTTTACATGGCTGATGGAACCAGTGTTCCCTATGGATTCGACAATCAACCAACTTATGAACCCTGGCAAATGTTAATAAGTTTTGTTGTTTCGCTCACAATAGCAATTTTCCTTATACTTTTACTTATGAGAATTCAGTCGGTTTGGATAATGCGTGCCTGGTTTTTTATTGTTATTGCTATCGCATTAGGAATAACTGCAACTGTTCTAACAACAAAATTAAATTTAATCTACCCCAGTATATTCGCCATGTTATTTGGAATTATTTTTGCTTATCTTAAAGTATTTAGAAGAAATATTTTTGTGCATAATCTAACTGAACTTCTTATTTATCCCGGAATAGCTGCAATATTTGTTGCTATGTTTAATCTTCCTATGACTATAATACTCCTTATTTTAATCTCAATTTATGATATCTGGGCTGTTTGGCATTCAGGAGTAATGCAAAAAATGGCAAAGTTCCAAATAAATAACGTCGGAATATTCTCAGGATTCTTTATACCCTATGCATCAAAAAAAATAAAAGAGAAGATAGCTCTCCTTAAATTAAAATATAAAAACAAGGAGATTCCAAATAAAGTTATAAAGCGACAAAAACTCAAAGTCAGTCTTGCTATTCTTGGTGGCGGAGACGTTATTTTCCCAATAATCGCCGCAGGTGTATTCCTCAAAACATTCCACAATGTTTACGCAGCTCTTTGTGTTACATTATTCAGTGCACTTGCCTTGCTTTATCTTTTCACATTCGCCAAGAAAAAGAAATTCTATCCAGCTATGCCTTACTTAACAACCGGAATATTTATTGGAATGTTAGTAGGCTGGTTAATTTTGTAACGTTTATAAGAAAAAATTTAATCTGATTTATCAGTTTCGGTCTGATTTGCACTAAAACCAAGTTTGCCACTTTTTAAGTCCACTAGTCTATTAATTTCTTTTACCCTATCTTCAAGATAACCTTTTTTTAATGGACGAATTACAACTTCAGCCTCAATTTGAGATAAGGGAATATTAATTGGCAATTCTGTTTCAACATAAGCATGTTTGTCATCAGCTTCGTAACTAATTGAGGGTCTAAGGCTTATATAATTATGATCAAGATCAGGTTTGTTTAAAATTCCAATTAAGTTATTATTACCTCGATAGAGTATAACTTCCCTACCAACAAATTCTGCCCAAATCGGCTTAGAATCATTTTGTTTTTTATTATTTTCCATTAATTAAAGTCCGCAATTTCTAAGATCTTCATTAATATCAACATTAATCAATGAGAGATTTATCTCTGATATTTTTTCATCAATCTCTCTTAATTTAGCTTCTGCTAAAATAACTTGTTCTCTTCTTTCCTTAGAAAATTTATTAAGTATTAACTTATTCATTCAGAAGAGATAAAAGCAACCTATTTAAATTCTTCTATTTGTAGTCACTCCTTAGATACAACAAAATCGTAACATTTATAAAGGGTTGTTTATACTGTAAGTAGTAATAATAACATGGTATCAAAACAACCCAATACAACTTATTCACATGAAAGAATAGCTAAGGCACTTGCAAAAGCTAATAAATTTTTAGGTAAAGCAACAAATTCCTTAGAATACGACGTTGTAGGCCCAACAGAGATAAGACTTAGTGAAATTTCAGCAGAAGAAGCTTATGAAAATCCAAGTAAATTATCAAAACTTTTAAATCAAAATTAACATGACAATAAAACCAGAACTCGTTAAAAAAATTAAAGATTACTTTAATTTGAACATCTATGAAACAAAAGTATGGCTAGCTCTTTTAGGCAAAGGCCTCGCAAGCGCTGGAGAAATCGCTGAAACTTCAGGAGTTCCTCGTTCAAGAACTTATGACGTACTTGAAGGACTTGAAAAACAAGGATTCGCAATCTCAAAAATAGGAAAGCCTGCAAAATATATCGCAGTAAAACCAGCAATAATTCTTGAAAAAATGAAAAATAACACAATGAAAGATGCTGAAGACAGAGTAGACATACTTACAAAATTAAAAGACTCAAGCGAATATACAGAACTTGAAACTCTTTACACAACTGGAATAAAACCAGTAAAGCACGAAGATTTATCTGGAAGCGTTAAAGGACGTTCTACTATTTACAATCACGCAAGAGAATTACTTGAAAATGCTAAGAAAGAAATTGTTATCTGCACATCTGCAAGAGACTTTTCAGAAAAGATAAGACTTTTCACAACATTGTTCCAAAGATTGAATAAAAACGGAATAAAAGTAAGAGTTGCTTTATCAGGAAATGAAGCAGAAATAAAAAAGCTTGCAATAAAAACAAAACAAAAAATCAAGCCAATCGCGATAAATGCTAAATTCTTCATAATTGACCAAGAACAAGTTTTATTTCACCTTGCTGAAGGTTCAATAGCTGACGAAGAAACAGCAATCTGGCTTAATACACCTTTTTTCACAAGTGCATTAGTTTTCTTATTCAACAAAGCTTGGGGAGAATAAAAATATGGCAAACGAAACACAAATAACAATAAATATTGCTAGAGGAATAAGACAAACTACCAGCGGTTTGCAAGAGGCAGTAGAAGATAATCTCGCTCACGCAGATAAATCAAACAGACAAATAGAAGTTGCTCAAACAAATCTATTAGCTTTTTCAGATTTAATAGAATATGTAAAAAAATATCATCTTATAGGAACTAACGAAGTTGACGCGTTATCTGGAAATTATGAAATGTTAAAAACTAAATATTTAGCAAAAAGGAATGCTTAATAACATGGCAAACGAAATAAACAACACAGACCTCGAAACAGCAAAATTAGAAACAAAACTTTACGAAGTTATGAAACAAAAAGCAATAGTAAATGTTCTTTTAAGAGAACGAAAAGAAGATTCAATCTTCGATATCGTGAGGATATAAACATGACAGACACATTAGCACATATAATAAACAAAGCAATTCGCGGAAAGGAGTTTGTTGATAATGAAGGAGAAGTTTATACTGCTAGATTTATTGAAAATAACCCTCTCCCCTCTACAGCTCATCCAGCAAATATGACCACAGGTGCATTATATATTAGATATGAACACGAAGAAAAAGATAGAATAGTAAACCTATTTGAATATTTCAAAAATATTTCAAAATAACATGCCCAACGCAAAACAAACAACAAGCTTACCAAACACTAGCGAACTAGAACAAGAAGTTCTTACAATACAAGCAAGAAAAGATATCAATGAAGCTCAAAGACAAAATCTAATATTAATTGCTCAAGGAACATATCATCAAAGAGCATTAAAAGACATAATAGAAAAAGTTGGCTATGATTTTGTTCCTCCAAGTTTAATAAGAAACACAGAAAATAGCATTACTGTAATTCCAGATTATTTAATTCATTCAAAAGAAAATGTTTTAAGATACAAGAGATAACAACATGACGGAAAATATTTTAACAAACACAGGATATGACTTGGCAAGCTTGGACAGAAGCATAAAAACATTGCGAACTTTAGCATCATCAGATGAACTTTGCACGGGAAGGAGCATTCCTTGCAGTAATAAATTAGCAGATATATTCACACAGGCAAAAATTATTGAAAGACGATTAGGCAGAATAGGAAGGGCGCGATTAGCACAGTTTAAGGAAATAGTTGGAGACATTCAATTTGATGAAGACTCTTCTCTAAATCTAGTTAACCCCTGTATGAACCCCGGAGACAACTACGATAATAAAGATGTAAAATATGCGTTCAATGCATTATATTCTGGCAGAGTAGTTGCAGAATGGCAAACAAAAGTTGAAGAATATAAAAAATTAAAATCTTTAGACGCGATTTTATAATCTTTTTATCTCACTAACGCCCATCTCATCTATAATTTTACCTTTCACGTTCTCAAATCGATTCATAAAATTATCAAATGAAATAGATTTTTCGCTTGCTTGAGCTTTTCCTTTAACAATCTTAATGTGCTTATGCTCTTTTTTGAATTCCACGAGACGCTCTTTCATTTCAACAGGCGGACCAGAAAATATTATTTCTTTTTTCTGTTTAACAACAAGTAAAATTTTACCTTTATTATTAGTATCATCATAAATAAACTCACTAGCACCTACATCAAAGTATCGTTTAACTTCATTTATAAAAAATCCATAAAACTTTTTTAATTTTGTTCCAGCAATATCTCCTGCTTGCCGATTAGTCAATAACTCTAGCTCAATAACATTTTTTCCATACTTCTTCTTAATAGCTTGTTCCCTATCAACTATTTCAAAGAACTTTTCAGAAGGATTCTTCAAAAATCTTCTACAAACGTCCTGAAACTTCGCGAAAGTTTCACGAGATAACGCGGCAAGAGCATTTCTTTCCTTAAATGTTGGATCAATAAGCACAATTGGAGAATTAAGTTTCGCTTCATTAACTTCTTGAAGAATACTCTGTTTATTTTTATAATATTTAGCAGGGTCAAGAACAAGTTTTTCCTTCCCAAGTTTTATTTTAGTCATAGCTTTAACAAAAGTCATAAAACTTTTATAATAAATAACAATAAGTTCAACGCCATATCCTGAAAACCCATTAATATAACTCTCAGCACCATAACAATCACTTGAATGAATAAAATGCTTTGCTATTCTTATTTCTTCAGCAAGCTTCTTATTCTTCTTTATACTATTTGAAACATAGTTAACATGGAAATAACTTAAATCAGTAACATTGCGAGCCTCGCTAGGCTTATTTATCTTAATAGTAGGAATTATTTCAAAATCAATATTATCCATTTTTAGTACATAGTAATCTCTTGAACCATGCAATTTTATGGCATTTTTAGGAACAATTCTAGAAAGCAAACTTGCAAGTTTGCTTTCTTCGTAACGTTTATCAAATCTTACAAATAAATCAATATCATATTTTTTCTTTTTAATAAGCGTGTTTTTAGCAAAACTTCCTCCAACAAAAATACTTGCGTTTATATTATTCTTCTTAATATTCGCCCCAATAAAAGCCAAAATACTCTTTAAATTACCATTAATAACTTTCAATTCACTTTCAGAAGGACTTATGATACTTATTTGCTTTTTTAAAACCTCTTTTAAGTTAACCATAAATGTTAATAGAAATCTGTATTTATAAATTATTCAGTATAAGTCATATCCATATTAATAACATGGCTTCCGCCTTGCTGGAATGGTGCAATAAAATCAACAACAGCCCCATAATCTGCGCCCCAATCTGCTGTTCTTTGCAAACTTACAATTCCGTTTGTAGTAACAACCCAACTAAGAGTAATATTATAGCCTAAAGTTGTTTTAGTTTTAGGAGCATGAACATAACAACATTTTAATTCTCCGCCTAAAAATTGTTTTAATGTATCACTACAAGTATAACTCGAAGCAGAACAATCAGCAACATAACTTGAACTTGCATTAAAGAATATAACATTTCCTACTGCCTGGCCCTTAACAGGAGAAGTTACAATAGGAACAACATTTATTCCCTCTTTAAATACATAAATGCTTTTTGAATCAGTATCACTCTGACCTCTCGTCATTTCTGTTGCAGTAAGACTAACTTCGTACCATTTTCCGCCAATAACATAAGTATGCGCAATATTTCCAAGCAAAGGTGTTAACGCTTTTGAATAATTTTCAAAACTAGTTGTATTTCCGTCTCCGAAATCCCAAGTAAGTCTAAGTAAATCATCTTCATCAGAAGATGTATGTGTAAAGCTACTTACAAGTCCTGAAATTTCTGTTGGCGATACTATCGTAGCAATAGGTTCTGAATTCCCCGATGCACCATTATCAGTTACAGTTAAATTATTAGAAATATTTTGAGCCACGTTATCAACACTTGCTTTAAACATAAATAATCCAGCAGTATCAGCTACCCAATTTGCAGTTGCAAGGCTTGCTTCTACTGTTGAGGTTTGTTGTTTAAACCAACTAAATGGATTCCACCATGTTGTAGAACTAAATTGAGAAATATTATAAGTAATATTCTGAAGAGCAAGATTAACTCCCGGAACTTTCATAAAAACCATATCGCCCTTATCGGCAGAACTAATAATCTCTGCACCATTTAAATTTGTCCAATAAGTGGAAGAAATCCCAACACAATTAAGCCCCACACCCACATCTATCAATCCATCACAATCATCATCAAAACTATTGCAAATTTCTGTTGCTCCGGGATGTATGTTTGCATTGTTATCGTTACAATCGCCGCCAATTGTAGTGCTATAAACTCCAGAAGCACCAGTTAAAGATTTGTAATCTGCAGAGTCCCCATAACCATCATGATCAGAATCATTGTAATAGGTGTAATATGTGACTACAGCTACATTACCATAATAACCTGCACTCCATCCGGGAACAGTATTTGAACAAGAAATATAGCAAATACAATTATATGTGCTATCCAAACAACAATCGGTGGCACTACAAGAAGTACAGGCAGGAAAATTAGCACAATAATTATTACTACAACTAGTCACAGGTAATTTACAAGAAGGATTAGCACTCACAAATCCCAAACTAGCAATAACAAAACTTACTAGAACTAAACCTAACACCAAACTCTTTTTCATATAATATCAACAGAATACTTATTTATAAATCTTATCTCTTATTAGCTTTTCCCTTGCTATGCTCAACTAACTTGAGTTTTTCATCAAGCTGTTCAGCATTAAGCTTAAGTGTTGAAGCTAAATCAATAATATACTTGCCTTCTTCAAGCTTATAAATAAGCGGACGCTTTTTATTAAAAAGATTTACTATATCTAATTCGAATTTTCCAGGCCCAAGAACCCTTACAGATTCTAAATCAAGTATTACCGGAATATCTTCATGTTCAGAAACCCCAATCATCTCACGAACATCTTTCTCCATTTTTATCTTATCTAATTTGTTAATCTCTTCTATTTTACCCTGAATCTCATTCGTAAGAGAATCATTTACTTCTTTTTTCAATTTCTCATAGTATTCTTTTTTAATAAAATAGAAAAAATGGCTCTTGCAAGTACAACCAGTTAACAGCTCTTTCGCAGCATCAGGATATACTTTTCCGCAATGTACACATTGGTGTGGCATATTTATACTAAAAATAAAGAATTAATAAATGTTTATATCCTTAATAAAAACAGCGTTACTTCTCAAGCCTGCACAAGTTCGGCTTGCTCGCTTAACTATTCTAAAAATGCCCAAACCCAAAATTATGCTTATTTAATTATTAATATTGTTCGAGTAAGATAAATGCAAGGCAAAAATTTATTATTCTTCATTTAAAACAAACATCAAGAAAACCTTCTTTTACCACACACTAAAGTGTGTGGTTTGTTTGGGTTTTCTGGATGCTCCAAAACTTAAATCAGTAAGTTACGTCCACACCATAAATGGTGTGGTTTAAGTTTATGGACACCATAATGTTTCTGATAAAGCGGTTTTGGTATAAAAATAGCAGCTAAAAAAAATAAAGTTGAAACAATAATAAGATCATCCAACTGCCCAATTACAGGAATAAAATCCGGAATTAAATCGATAGGTAAAACAAGATAACCGATTCCAGCCCATAATAATATTTTTGAAATTACTGGAGTTTCCCTATCTTTATACAAACCCCTGAATAATTTAATATATTTTATAAAATTATTTTTAATAGTAACAAACTTCATTTGCAGAATTATCTTCCACTCATAAGAATCTCAAGTTTCTTTGGATCTTTTTTCATCTCTTTTATCACGGCGGCAGGACCTATTACTGTCAACGAATCAGTTTGGCCTACAAGAGCATTAGCAAGGCTATATTTTAATTTATTAAGCATATTCCGTTCATCAGGATTAGGCGCGATTACAGCAAGCTCTATCCCCTTGAAGCCTTTAACTTTTCCAACCATTATCATAGTATCCTCAATAAGTCTTGTTTCTTCTTCAGGCTTAAGTCTTCCTTGGAGAATTATAACTTTTTCTTTAAGTATAATTTCAAGAAGCTTTCTGATTCTCGCACTAGAATTTAAATTTTCTATTTGTGAATAGGTAACAAATTGAAGTGTAAGTCCCTTAAGTTTTTTAACCATGTTTGTTTGTTTTATTCCTTAAATGTTTTATTTTTTTGATTATCCAGCCAATAAGTGCGCCAAAAGCAAAATACAAAAGTATTCCAAAAGCTAATATGGATAAAAATATGGTTTTTGCAGATAACCCAATCCCAACAGCATACAAGGGTATGTAAATAATTCTAATAAATAAAGACATAACGGGAAAATAAATAATATTTGAAATAGAAATTAAAAACTCAGGACTACTTATTCCAAATGAAAGCAATAAAAGCGGTATTGCTGCTAAGAAAGCTATTACTGCAAAAATTACTGCAAATTTAAGCCAAATAGAACGTATGTGCATATGCTCAGCTATTAATTTCACTTCTTCTTTGCCTCTTTTTTTTCTTTTCATCTTGTTTTTTGTAGATATTTAGCTTTTTATTCTTTTCTTATGAATTAGTTTTCTGCTTTTTTTGCTAAATCAAATAAAGATTCATAAAACTCTTCCATATTTGTTCCATATTTTGCGGATATTCCGACTACATCATACTCTGGGAAAGCGGCTTCAACTTTTTTAATATCAGATTTTTTTGCATCAATCTTATTAGCAACTATAAGCACTGGAATTTTTCTCGCAACAAGATTTCCAATAATAGTAATATTAACTTGTGAATAGGGATTTTGCGTAGAGTCTATTACTATTGCAACAGCATCAACATCATCAAGCCATTTAATTGCTTCAATAATTCCTTGTGTTGCTTCTTTTGCCCTAGATTGAGCATCTCTTTTTCTTATCTTAAACTTAAGAAAGTCTTCATAATCTATTTTTGTTGCAATTCCAGGAGTATCAATCAGTTTAAATGACAAGCTATTATCCTTAAACTTAATATCAACTTTTTCTTTGAATTGAACTTTTCTTGTTTCATGAGGTACTCTTGAAACTGTTCCAATCTCATCGCCAGTCCAATCTTTACATATTCGATTTGCAAGACTAGTTTTACCAGCATTAGGGGGTCCATAAAATCCCAAACTAATATTCTTTTTCTTCGCAAACATGTTTGAGAACATTCTTCTAAAAAAGTTCCGTATTATTTTTATGACCATCCGAAATTACACCTCTTGTAATGAGGAATTGAAAATTTAGTTTTTATTTTCATATTCCGAAGCTTTACCTCTTAAAGCGAGGAGCCAGAAAACTTTTAGAGTTTTCTGGATTTTCAAGTAGCATTGCACTTGAAATAAAATTTATTTGAATTGTCATGTTTTTTGTTTCTCTTTTTTGTTAATAAATAAAATATCTGGGGGTATTTAAGGTTTTATGTGAGGAACTATTAATTATTCTTTTTCTGCTCCCCTGTATTTTTTTGCGTGTTAGAATTTGCAGGTTTGACGGAAGTTGTTGCAGGTGTTTGATTTGATTGATTAGGTTTATTTGGTTGAGTTACTATGCTTTTCTGTGCCTGCATAGCAAGTTGCGCAGGAGTTTTAGGAACTTGTGAGGACATTTGCTGTCTTCTTACAAAAGGTCTTATTGGATTTGGGACAATATTAGGATTTACGCCCAGTTTTTGCCTTTTTTGAATTTCCAACGCGACTTTTTTATTCTCAATAAATTTGAATATAGGTATTTCCCACATCCCAGTTCTCAAACCCTTATATTTATTATAAGCATACTCTATTTGTTCATTAGGCCATATTTTTTCCTTTAATTTCAAAAACATTTCTTCTTTTTTTAAGCCTTGTTTCTCTGCGTTATCTATAAAATTTACAAGGTTGAACAAATCATTTTTATCCTTAAATAAATAATCTTCGTAATATTTTTTATACCATTCTTGTGCGCCAATATAAGCACATAATGCTAAAATTAATACAAATAAAATCCATAAAAATGCTTTACCCCAAGGCTTACAATCTTTAGCACAATTCTTAGAATCTTCTCCCGAGTCTGATTCACATTTTCCATTGAAGTTGCAAACATCTATTTCAGAAATTAAAGCAAGTTGAGTTATCGAAGGGGAGAAATAAACGGGCAAATTCAAAAAGCTTACTTTATCAACAATAAGAAACTCTGCACTTTTTTCTCCAGTGGACAAATCAAGTGGGAAGCCAACAGCATTTGAAAGATAAACAGCATTAGATTGAGTAACAAAAACATTAGCTTGGGGTTTGCTTATTATTGCATAAACCATATTTGAGCTTTGTTTTGGTGTTAATTTAATGTTAACATAAGAAACAACAGGTTCGCTAAAATTACTGTAATATAGATAATATACTCTTAAATCTAAAGTTGCATCAATATTATTTGAAAACCAAGAAGCAACGGCATTTTTAATCTGCCCATCATTTCCTGAAACTTGTTCTTTTGTTACACCAATTATATCTGCAGAGTTTACAATTGATGAATCAAACGCAAATTTACCCGTTGATTTTTCAGAAAAATTTATTGATTCAGGAAGATTTATAGTTGAAAGATCTTTAAGAATGGCAATTTGTTTAAGGGTATCACTCCCTACAGAATTAAAACTTGCCTGAAGTGTTGCAATTTTTGTTTCAGTTGCTGTTAAATTTAATGAACCTTCAAGATAAGTTTTAACAAGAAGAGGTAAACTTTCCATTTGACTTTTTAAAAGTTTGATTTCATTTTTATAATAAATAAGTGAAGCATTAAGATAATCCTTGGGAGATATAGTCTTAATCGTAAAACTTTTACTTTGCTCTCCTTTTGCATTTTTTGCAGTAAGAAGGAGTGTATAAGTTCCAATACTAGAATACATATGGGTGGCATAAGGTGTCTTTGTTTCAATTACGCTTGAATTATCACCAAAATTCCATTTATAACTTGAAATATTCAATCCGGAAACAGAAGCAAAAAAAGTAATATCACCGCCAGCCGGAGCATTAACAGGCCTAATATCTCCGATTATTGGAACATTAAGCACTTCTATTTTTTTAGTTAAAATTGCAGTGCTGTCTAATTTGATAGCTAAATTATGAAACCCAATTACCTCTGGAGCAACCACACCAAGATTATCAAAAGTTATTTTTTTAAAAGGCATATTTATTTTTGAAAATATCGAAACCAAATTATAAATCGTAGTTACTTCTGGAGAAAGTGAACCAATTTGATAAGAAAGCTTAGCATTATTTATTCTTATCTCCTGATTATTAACTCCTGAAATGATTCTTATAGGAATATAACAACCATTAGTGCAAATATTCTCATATTTAGAATAAATATAATTCTCAGCAGTTTCAGCAAAACTATATCCTAAGTTAGTTTCTGAAGGAATTGCAGTATTAACTACAATATTACCTACTGAATTATACTTTAATTGTTTAGCAAATATGGAATAATCTGCTGAATCAGAACCACATGGAGCATTTTGTTCATAAGATAAATAATAATCTTCTCCAGAGGTTTTTCTTATACAAACTTGAACATTTGTAGATTCTGTAGAATATATGCTTAAATTTATCGAATTAGGACAAGTAATTTTTCCAGAACCCGAAGCAGTTACAGAACAATATTTATCCTCATTAATCCCATCAGAAACAGTAAAAGTAAAAGCAGCATTACCAGTCCCAGTAATATCTGCTCCAACCATAATTGCAGGAGTCGGCGTTAAAGTAATAGTCTCACAATAATCTACGTTAGAAATTATTTTTGTTGTACTCGTACCACTAGGAACATAACATCCATAATTTTCACCAGAGCAATTTGAATTCAACTTAGCACTATTTGCATACCAGTCAATAATCCCATCATCACCGATATCTATCTGAAGAGGATTCAAACAATTTTCAACAGCATTAGAAGTTATATTCAACTTTAATTCACTAATTGTATCTATAGAACCAGCCGTTATTAACATACCAACAAGCTTGCTCGCGCCAGAATTTAATGTAAAAGTTTGTGAATCTGAACCAGCACCCTCTGCAGTATATGCTGCACCACAATCACTAGTCGTACAACTATAATCCTGAGGTGTGTTCAATTTGTTTTTATCAAGTAATTCTTTAATAGTTATAGCAAAATCAGAGGTCTTTGCAGAACTTGGATAAGAAAAAATTAATTGCGAGTTAAAAGGTTCATCAGTAAAACTAAGATTAATCCAACCTTTAATATTATCTCCGGGAGCATATCTACTCAAAATTGCATCAGAAGCATTTCCAGCATTTCCTTTAACAAAACTTGCCTGAACAAAAACCGAACCGAAAAGCATAATAGTCACTAAAAGCGAAAAACCTAGGATTACAGCTATTGATTTCTTATTCATTCTACCTCATTTTTTACTACAAATTTAATATCTAAATAGGGAAAACATTATTTATAAACCTTTTTTAAAGCAACAGCAATCAATCATAACGTTAAAAACAAAGAACTAGATTATCTTTTTTTTCTACGAGTTGGTTTTTTTACTGTACTCTTTTTTTTAAAAGAATTTTTTCTTTTTTTAATAAGATAAACATAAACTATTATTAAAAGAAGAACACCTATAACTAAACTTATATTACTTACAAAACTAAGTTTAACAGTAGAAGGACATAACAATGTTTTTTCATATGCTAAACACCATGCGGGTTTTGGAGCTTTTGGCATCAATGAACTAATCCAAGTAGCAATACCTCGGTATATAATATTACTTTTTGTTGAATTACAATTATCTTGTTTTTTTGTTATATCCCAAGAACATGTTCCAAGCTCTTCATTAAAAACAAGCGCGCCACTTGAATTAAAACATTTTGTTGAATAATTTGAAGCAGATAAACAAGTTCCAGTAGTTGAACTCCAAGAACATTTACAACTTGTAAAATTATAGCAAACATCAAGACCTTTCCAAAATTCTTTTGAAACTCCGCAGATAGAAGAATTTGGAACAGAATTTAATGCAATTGTAGTTCCTGCGCTATTACAACTTGAAGAAGTATTAAAATCACTGCAAAAATATCCAGAACCCCTACACTCGCCATTATCACGACATATATTATTAACAGTCGGACAACAAGCTTCGCCAGTTATATCTTCATAAAGATGACAATTAGGATTAAGAGAGCCAATCATTGTATTTGTTGAAGTATTAAACCAATAAGCATCTGTAGTATTATGTCTGCATTCTAGAGGCGCACCAGAAACTTGAATAGGTACAATAGGCGTCGTGTAAGTATCTGCAATTATAAAACCCAAACTTATAATAAAACTTACTAGAACTAATCCTAACACAACACCTTTTTTCATAATATACCTAAAAATTTAAAGTTTATAAATATTAGCCCTTCATAACTGCAAGCGGAACGAGACGAGCAACTACTTTTCCAATTCCAACTTTATCAGAAACCTTGACGACCTCATCAATATCCTTGTAAGCTTCTGGAGCTTCTTCAACAATACCCTTAACACTTCCGGACTCAAGAATAATATCTTTACTCTCAAGTTCTTTTTTTACGTGTTCAGCAGTTAATTCATTTCTCGCTTGAGTTCTACTCTCAACTCGTCCGGCACCGTGCGCAGTACTTCCAAACGTAAGCTCTTCTGCTTTTTTCGTTCCAACAAGAACATAAGAAGCAGTCCCCATACTTCCAGGAATAATTACTGGTTGTTTATCAAAAGCACGAGTCGCGCCTTTTCTATGAACACATAACTTCATCTTTTTACCGTCAACCTCATGCGTTTCTATTTTAGCAATATTATGGCAAACATCATAAACAAGTTTTATTTCAGATTTAGGAAAATAATATTTAAGTTGTTCCCTAACTTGATGCATAATCATTTGCCTATTACAAAAAGCAAAATTAACAGCACCATTCATGGCAGAAAGATATTTCTGTCCAAGCTCAGATTTTATCGGAGCATTTATCAATTCACGGTCTGGCAAATTCTTCCAACCGTATTCATCTTCCATTAATTTAATATAATCAGAAGCAACTTGATGTCCAAGCCCACGCGAGCCACAATGAATCATAATACAAACGCACTCCGAATTAATTCCAAATTTCTTAGCGGTTTCTTTATCAAAAATTTTGTCAACACGTTGAAATTCAAGAAAATGATTTCCAGCTCCAAGTGTTCCAAGTTGCGGGAGTCCCCTACATATCGCACGTTGCGAAACATCCTTGACATCGCAATCTTTCATCCTCCCATTTTCTTCACAATGCTTTAAATCATCAGCATTTCCCATTTTATGTTTAACTGCAAATTCTGCGCCTTCCTGAAGTACTTGGAGAAGTTCTTCTCGTGAATATGCTTTTCCGCCATGTCCAACTCCCGAAGGAACACTTCTAAAAACCGCATGAAGAATCTCTTTTCTTTTTTTAAGAAATTCATCTACTTTTATATTTGTAGCAAGAAAACGAACGCCACAATTAATATCATAACCTACTCCGCCGGGCGAAATTATTCCCGTATCAAGATTAAATGCCGCAACTCCACCAATTGGAAAACCATAACCCTGATGGGCATCAGCAAGGGCAATAGCATTTTTAACAATTCCAGGAAGTTCTGCAACATTTTTTATTTGTTCAAGAGTTTTATCTTTCTGCAAGTCTTTTAAAAGTTTTTCACTAGCAAAAATTAAAACAGGAACTTTCATTTTTCCAGTTTTAGGAATTTTCCATTCGTAATCATTAATTTTTTTAAGTTCAATTTTTGATTTTTCCATATTTTAATAGCGTAAAGTTTATTTATAATGTTAACGCTCGCCCTTCGGGCTCGCTTTAGTACTCGCCTCGAAAGTTGCATAAATTCACTTTCTCGCGTGATTTAATTTGAAAATGTAAAAGAAACTTAGACTAAGAATTATAAGTTTTTTAGTATTATTTTCTTTGGGTGCATCTAGCCTTTCTTGTCTAAAGAAAGGGTGGATTAAACATCCACCACAAGTTCTATAATATATTTATTTTTATCTTTAACGACACGCATTTCATTATAAGTTATAGCTTTAACTTTATTATTAATTTTGTACTTACTAAATTTATCACCCATAACTTCTGCATTAAGCTTTCCATTTTTAATTTCAAGTTTTGTAATTTTTGAAAGAATAAAATCCTCAGCATCAAGTAAATACAAAAATTCCTCAAGAAAATTGTACAAAAGCGAACTTTCATCTTTGCCAGAAACAGATATTTTCTTTTTAATCAAAGGTTTTATTTTTACTTTCTCAAAATCAAGCATTATTTGTTTCAGAGCAAGAGCTACGCTAACAAAAGCAGATTTCAATGTTAAACCTTCTGCATGTATTTTTACGTCCGCTGTATGCGGCAAGAATTTATGAGTCATAAAGTATGAGGGCAAATTATGTTTATAATATTAACTACTCAAAGAGCTATCTTAGTTTCTTTGGGTGCATCTAGCATTTCTTTCCGCAAAAATTTTTAATTTTTGGAGCTCAGAAAAGCAAGGCTTTTCCGCGTCTAAAGAAAGGGTGAATTTACCAAACTTCCAAATGAAAAATCAAATCAACAAATTCTGCATTTTTTGTTATAGCTCTCAAAGGAATATCACGAGATAAAGTATTAATGCCCTTAATCTTATGTTTTAAGAGACTATCTTGATACAATACTGTTTTATTTGTATCATAGATAATATAAACAAAATCATTTTTCAAGCCCAGCTGAGATTTTAATAGATTATAATTACTCATATAACTTTTGTTAAAATCAACAAAATTTTCATATAAAATTGAACTGTCCTTACTTAAAATTCCAAATGCATAAGCGCCTGCGAGAATAGGTTGACATAAGTCAACACTTGAAATTCTATTTGAATTAAATGCCTCCGAATAATATAGCTTATAGAATCTTCCAGCAGCAGAATCTATGTAAATCCGTTCTGAATCTACTTTAACTAATTTAACAGCCCCCATTGAATCACGTACAATAAGATTTGAAGTTGAATTAATAATATTATTAACAAAAAAACAATTTGGAATAACCAAACCTTCGGCAAGAGATATCGAAGATGAGCTATAACTGAGGGACAAATTTTTAAAAATATTTGACTGAACACTATCTAAAGCAGTATAACTAATTCTTTCTTGAGTTACAGGATTCAAAAAAACAAAAATTACTAATACAAATCCCGCAAATATAACAAAAGACAATATCATCTCTATATGCCCACTTTGCGCTTTCTTGTTTTTGATTTCTTTTTCCATATATTTTTTATTAATTTTTTATGCAACAGCTGGTGCTGCAGCCAAGAACAAATTTGCTCCTGACGAAATAAGCCATGAAACACCAACGAGTATAAACGAATGCTTTAATCCTGCTCTTATTGTACCTTCTGAAATTTTTCCTATAACAAGCCCTATAAAAAATCCTTGCGCAAGCAGAAGAAATAAGAAAGGCTGAGCAAAATCACTTGGATTTACTCCACCTTCGCCAAGCTTTATACCGGCTGCTATTGAAGAAAATTCTGAAGCACTTAATCCGCCCCCACCAGAATTTATTCCACTAACCATGGGCAGAATTTGAAACTGCATTATCAACATTATAGCAATAAATATAAAAAATATGATATATCCTTGAACAGTAAGATTGTATATCGCGGCCTGTCTTTCTTTTTTTAATTTTTCTATCTGAGCAACAGAATATGAAACAGATTCTAAGATAGACTCAATCTTACCACCGGAACGTTCAGCTTCTCTTATTAGACTTACTGCCCTGCCTATTACAGCACTCTTTATATCTGCAGCAAAAACATCAAATGCATCTTTTACAGGTATTCCAAGTGAAACCTGATTCGCAAGTTTCGCTATATGTGGATTAAGACTTCCATAATCTTTATTCTTTATATTAACTATACTTTTATTTATAGGAGTTCCAGCCTTAACACCTTCTGCAAGGTCTCTTGAAAACTCAAGAAACATCTCTTCCTTATCTTTTTCTCTCTTTGTCTCAGCAAGAAGCATAATGAAAAAGGGAAGTCCTGCTATTACTGCTGCAATTCCTGCAACAAAATAAAACGTAGACTTGTTAAAATAACTAACACCCAAAAGAAGCAAAATTCCAGATATAATTAAAATTACAACTGCTGCCGATATACCGATTATCTGTGATTTTTGTAGTTTTATCATTGTACGAAACTTGTCCTCAACAAGCGAGTAATTAAAAATTTATTTTGAATTTTCATATTTAAAATTTAGGCTGTCTGAAGCCACACCTCTTGTGGCGAAGAGCCAGAAAATCTTTGATTTTCTGGACTTCATATTTAATCTTATTTATTTTCCCCATGTTAAAATTTAGGCTGTCTGAAGCCACACCTCTTGTGGCGAAGAGCCAGAAAATCTTTGATTTTCTGGACTTCATATTTAATCTTATTTATTTTCCCCATGTTAAAATTTAGGCTGTTTCATATTTAAAAATACTATAAATCCGAGATTAAGTAAACTTATTACAAGCACTGCAAGAAAACTCAAGCTACCAGTTGTAAGAAATCCTTCTCCGAATTTCAAAAGACTCATTAAAATAAAGAGCATCATCATTATCATGGGTGCAGCAATTACAATGCTAATGTAAATATTCATGAATGTTTCTGCTGTTCTAGTATATTTTTCTCTTTCAAGCCTATAATCAAACAATAAAGTATCAGAATGCTTACTCAAGAAAGATGTTAATTCTCCACCGGAAGTAATTGTTGTTGCCATCCCGTCAAATAATAGCGCAAGTCTTTCAGATGGACAAGATTTTGAAACAGTCTTCATTGCGCTTACCAAATCATAACCATAAAAATTAATATAATTCATTAATTTTTTTATTTCTCTTTTTGAAAAAGGATAATCCTTAGAATTTACAAGAATACTAAATATTTTACTCGGTTCTATTCCTGAAGTAGCTACTGCAGCCATATAGATTGTAAGAAAAGGCAATTCTTGATTTATATCTTTTTCCAGGGATTTTCGCCTAGAAGAAGGATAAATGTAATACATCCCGAATACAATAATTGGAACACCAAATAAAATTAAAAGAAAAAAACCTAATCCGATTAATTTTGTAGCAAGCAAAATAATTGAAAAAAACAGCCCCGCAAAAAAAGCTATAATTGTAGAAAAAAGCATTACTGAAACATAACTTTTTACCATAAAAAGTGAGGAAATCTTTCTTAAATCTAATTTCACAGAATTAAAGTAGCCCTTTGCCACAAGTTTTTCTGAAGTATCTTTAAAAAGTTTATTTGAAAAACGCATATACGCACCAAATAAATCATTTTCATTAGAAACAATTTCCTCAGATTTTTTCTTAAATAAATTACCCATACTTAAATGCTCAAGAAATTTTTCCTCATCTTTCTTTTTTATAGCTAGATTAATAGTCGTATCCTCATTTGTATATTTGACATTTACTAAGTCTGGAATTTTATTTTTCTCTGGCGTAGATTCAAGATTTTTATAAAAACTGATATTCTTAATAAGTTCTGGAACAGCTTTATTTAAAATTTTAAGTTGTGCTGCTAATGCTTCTATAGTTTTATCTGCATTTTGCTTTTCTTCACTACTTGATTCTTCTTCGCCAATTTTCTGTGCAATTGAATAAATTTCTGTCACAATCTGTTTTTCTCTTTCAATATTTTGCCCAAGTAGTTCAATAGACATATTATCTAAGCACCAACTCTATTTTTTTACTTATATCAAGAATTATGGATTTAGATTTATCAAAAACTTCCTTATCATTAGAACTATAAGCCTTTTGAATAGAATTAAAATTATCACCAAGACTGCTCATAAGCTGAAACAATAGCATTACTTTATTATTTTCCATATGTTTTTCAAACTAAGGAGTTATACCGAATGACCTTAACACTGTTTCAGGATCCTTATAATAATGATTTATTAATTCCTGAATATCTTTAAATCCAAATATTTTTCTTTGTGTTAATTCATTTATAAGTAAGGTCCTTAATCTAAATTCTTTTTCAAGTTCGGCAAGACTAAAGCCATATTTTCTTGAAATTTTATCCAATGAATGACTCATTTTCTTAAAATAAAAATTATCATCCCTCGCGTTCCATACAAACGGCGTATTTGTAGTAGCAATGCCATCAGGCGTTACATTCACTATCTCAACAATCTCACGTAGTTTTCTTGTTTCTCTTTTATTAATAACTGCATGAGTCATAATAGCAATTGCATCAATTGTATTTATCAATGTCGGAGGTAAATTTATAGGTGGAGTTTCAAGTCTTTTTATAAGGGTATCAACAGAATCAGCATGTATCGTACTAATTGAAGAATGCCCGGAAGCCATTCCTTGAAAAAGAACGCTTGCTTCTTCGCCCCTAACTTCTCCTACAATGACATAATCTGGATTCTGTCTAAATGAAGCCTTCAAAAGATTAAATAAAGTTATTTCTCCTGTTCCACCCAAACCAACAGAAGAACGTGCAACACTAGGAAGCCAATTTTCCCTATAAAGATTCAGTTCCCTAGTATCCTCAATAGAAACAACTCTTGCTTCTGGTGGAATAAAAAATGCAAGTGCATTAAGAAGTGTTGTTTTTCCAGAAGCTGTTCCGCCCGTAATAAGAATATTACTTTTATATTGCACAAGCATCCATAAATAAGCAAGCATTTCAGGACTTAAAGTATTAAATGAAACAAGTTGTGTTGGAGTCCAAGGAATCTCTGTGAATTTTCTGATTGTAAATGTCGGTCCACGCGAAGTAATTTCCTGAGTATATGTTGCATTAACTCTTGAACCATCCGGCAATGTTCCATCCATAATCGGATTTGCATAACTAATATATTTTCCGCATCTTTGCGCAAGCTTCTCAACAAAACTTGTCAAACTATCAAGAGCATTAAATCTCAAATTTGTTTTCATATTTTTATAGACTCTATGAATAATATATATCGGAGTATTAGCCCCGTTACATTCAATGTCTTCTATGAAATAATCCTTAAGCAAAGGTTCTATCTCATTCATACCTATGAAATCTCTATAAAGAAAATAAAAGATTTTTTGATAATCATCTGCAGAAAGATTCAAACTTAATTCATTTATAATCAACTTGGCTGTTTTGTTTGTATAATTTATCAATGCATCATGTGTCTTTTCAACTAAAATATCAACATTAATAACTTCAAACAATGCTTGTTTTATTTTTTCCAATGCGTCTTTTTGTTTTTCATCAAGCATTGGTTCTTCAACTTCATAAGTAAGTTCGTGTTCTTTAGGATTCCAAAAAATATGAACAGAAACATAAGGCGAAATAAGGACATAACGTACATCTATTTTTGTCCTATCTTTTATAATTGGAAGAGGCGGTGCTGTTGCAAGTTCTATTTTTACATCTGGAAGTTGATTTGCCATTTTTTTCTCTTTTGTTTGTTTTGTTTTTATTCAATCTGTACAAAACGAACAGTCAGAAATTATTAATTTCTGAATGTCAAAAAGCTTGTCTGCCCAAACCAGAATGGTTTAGTTGCTTTTTGAACATATTTTGTTTGTTTTATTTAGTTTTTCTACTTACTACTTTGGCTCTATATTTATCTGCGTTACTCCATTAATAGCGCCGCGATTTTCAATCAATAAAGTATAAGGTGTAGGTGCAGAAGTTAATATTCTATTCATGTCTTTATTTTGATAAGTAATATTAAAATTTTTATAGTTTAAAATAAGATAAACATCATAATCTCCATTCTTTTGAACTGTTAAACGTGTCAATTCACCAGATGTTTGCTCCTGACCTACTTGACTATACATAAAATTAGTATCACGCATAACATAATAAATAGTATCATTAACAGAATCAATTACATATTCGCCTTTTTTTACAGGAAGTGTTATCTGCCTTTTATTACCAGGGGATAAAAGTGTGTTTTGAAGCTGTTGGTTAATATCCTTAAGTGAATTAATATTCTCAGTTATTATCGCTTTGTCTTTTATATCATTTATTTTTGGAGTTACAACAGCAAGTAAAATCCCTATTATTGACAAACCTATAAGGGTATATATTACTGTTTCAACCCAAACCTGTGATTTTTTACTATTCATGATATTTCCTCTTTATAGAAAAATAAACAAAAGGGTTTATTTAAAGTTTTGTTTTCGTTACTTTATAGGAATATTCTGCTCGTCAACGCCTTCTTGGCAAATTTTATTAGAAGCAATCATTGGAGCAATTTTTACCTTTGACACATTACCCAAACTTCTGTCAGAAACGTCAATAATATAAGTTCTTGTTCCAGAAATTCCTGGAAGTGATATATTCCCGCCGTCAAGCATTGTTACTTCAGAAGCTCCACCAGAAAGCTTTACTATAAAAGGGTCTGCATTAGCTTCTGTTCCAACGCTTATAGATATTCCAGTCATATTGAAATCTTTTTCTCCACGCTTGATACTTACATAAACCTTACTAGTAGCCGCATCATAATAAGTATATTTCTCATCAAGATTTATAGATAATTGAGTTGATGTCTGAAAACAATCAGTAGATTGTAAATTCTGTTTAACCATATTAATTATAAATGAAGCAACAAGAACAACAGCAACTATACTTATCAGAATAAGCAGAACAGTTGTTATAAGCTCTGCTTGCGCGGATTTATTTTTTAATTTTATAGGTCTTATCATTTTCTCTTTTTTATGTTATTATTAAACGTTGGGGCTTTATAAGTTATTCTACAGCCACCCAATTTGATTTAGGACATTGAGTTTCGTGTGTTGTTCCATCTTTCATGCTCCCCAGAAGAATAGGAACAATTTTTGTAACACTTGAACTAATCTGTGCATCAGAAAAAACCCGAGCAGTGCCTTGACTTAACTCTGTTTCATCCAATACAACAATATCTGAACTTCCTTCTTCCTCAATATATAATCCAATTTTATAAACTGGAATTGTTCCTTGGTTTATTACAGAAAGTTCATTTCCAGAAATAGAAGCAAGAAGATTAACATCGCTACATGATTGCTCTACAGGTTTTCCGAATTTTGAAGCTCCTTCTTTAAAAATCCCTGAAGCCCAAACAATAATTATTGATGCCAATACAACAGCGATCATAACAAGCAGTATAGTTGTTATAACAGGACTCACAGCTTTTTTATTATTTAGATTTTTCATATATTCTTTTCGTTCCCCTTTATAATATATTATTTTAAGCATAAAGCCTATATAAATATTCTGATTTAAAAATTAGAGAAGGATTTTTATATTATAAACGCTTATCAAAATTATGAAAATAAAAACAAAACGACTTATCCTTAGAAGTCTAAAAATGAATGATGCAAAAGATATAGCTAAAGCCGCAAATAATCTTAATATTTCAAAATGGCTCCTTGTAGTTCCTTATCCCTATACATTAAAAGACGCTAAAGGGTGGATAAAGCACTCAGAAGAAAAAGCAAAAGAAAAGCCTAGAAAAGATTACAGCTTTGGAATTGAGCTCAAAAAAGAAAAAAGGATTATCGGCGGAATCGGATTGCACAAAGTAGACACTTATCAAGGAACAGCAGATTTAGGTTATTGGTTGGGGCAAGATTATTGGATGAAGGGTTATGGCTCTGAAGCTTTAGAGAAAGTTATTGATTTAGCATTTAATAAATTAAAATTAAGAAAATTAGAAGCAGGCGTCTTCGCAGGAAATCCCTCTTCAGGCAAACTTCTTGAAAAATATGGATTCAAGCAAGAAGGATTAAGAAAACAATCAAGACGATGCAAAGCAGACAGCATAATAAAAGATGAATATCTTTATGGATTATTAAGGTCTGAATATAAAAGCTAACCCAAGCCACATTCTAAGTTTTTATTTAGCACCTAATTTCTTAGTCAATATTATTTTTAATTTTTTTATAATAGAATCTAATTTTTGTTTTTTGTTCTCAATATAGCTACTTTCTATGGGCTTTCCTTCATATGAACTTTTATTTCTTTTAATTCTCAAATCTTGTATTAAGATAATCTCTTCTTCTAATAGTTCATTATATGAAGAAAGGGCATTAATAGTTTCTTTATGAGCATTTTCTCCAATTATTTTAATACCTTCAGCCAACAATATACCTGTTGCTAATTCACGGATTACTTCATAGTATTCTCTAGCAATAATGCTTGGATTATTTTTAACTCCGAGTTGTGCTAATATGGATTTAATAGCACTTTCAGTATTTTCAGCCATTTTAAGAATAGATTTGGCTCTTTCTTTATCAGGAGTTATTTTGATAATCATGTTAAAATGGTTTAAAATATCCCTTTAATACAATACCGTTGCAGAGATTATTTTTAAGGTTTTCATGAATCTTTTTTGGATTTTCCTCAAACATAATATGCAATTCTGCGCCCAATTTTTTCTCAAAATCCCTTATATCAATTTTCTTTTCTTTTCCAATCACAAAGAGATCAATATCTGATTCTTCTGTAAATTCTCCTCTTGCATAACTTCCATAAAGGATTATTGCTTCGGATGCTAGTTTATCCCAGAGATATTCAATTAACCCTGAATTCTGGAGCTCGTATAACGCCGCAATTTTTTTATAGACATTAAGATTTAAATTATCCACATTCATTTTATAATAGGGAATATTATCTTTCTTGTAACTTCTTATTAATTCTTCTCCTTCAAATTTTTTAAGATAATTCATAACTGACGGGGGTGATATTTTACTAATTCTGCTTAATTGTCTTAATCTAAAACTTTCGTTAGGACTGAAAAGGAATATTTTCAATAGTTTGTAAGTGTTATTATTTTCGAACATATGTTATACCTTTATTACATATGTAATAATATTATCACAGAGGTTTATAAATGTTTCGAAAGACATTTCAATATGGATGCATATATACTACAAGCATTATTAAATCTGTCACCCCTAAGAAGTTACAATAACGAAAGGTTTAAATACCACCCTAACATATAATAAATATGAAAAATTACACTCAAACAATAAAAAATGTTGTAAGAAAAGTAATTCCATACATTGTTGCTGGAACTATGGCTCTTACTGCAAAAGCAGGCGACGAACTTTCTAGTAAAATCTCAAGCCCAATCAGAGAAGCTTCTAATTATGAAAATGTTCAGAAATATTTAGATTCTAAACCCCCAGTTATAGAACTTGCTGATGCAAGAGCAACTGCTAAATCAAAATTATCACTTGATGCAAGAGCAACTGAAGACGGTTCTAATTATGTTGGATTAAGATATTCTACTGGATTAAAAGAATTAGGAAATGGAATGTTAATGCTAGTAACTCCTTATAGAACAAATCCTAAAACAGGAAAAACAGAAATACTTCCAGCATACAGCCATATGTTAAGAGAAGGCGGACTATTATCACCAGAATACGGAGCATTAGTATGCGCACCAGTTAATCTCATAGGAAAACTTTGCGGAAAAGATGAAGTTCTAGCAAACCCTTGGTATTACAATCCTGCTCTTACAGGCGGAGTTGCCTTAGACCAACTTTTGCTTGCAGCTGCTGCTGGTGGAAGCGGCGGAAGTTCAGAAGCTGCGCCTGTAACAGTTCAGCCTAATCAACCTAGCAATAATAACAATAATAACAGTTCTGCACCTGTAGAAAAACCTAAACCTACAACTGAACAACCTGACGCACCTGTCGTAATTACACCACCTCAAACACAAGGTGGAAATTAAAGATATCTGTCTAATTATTAGAGGTGATAACCTAAAACAACATGCTAGGCCCTTATATCGCCAACGAAGATAAAACTATTTCTTATAAAGGCAATAATGTTTTTTCTCCAATAACAAATATTACTAAAATAAGACCTTCAATTAGGGAAATTAAAGGGAGGGTTGGTGCTATGAAGCACAATCCCCTGTGGACTCATATTGCAGCTATAAATCATAGAATTAATCTTTCAGCCAATCAATATTTTGATGAAAGAGGAGCATTATTTACAGCATTGCCCCTTACTACGCGTATGATTTCTTCTCCAGGAGCAGTATACGGGAAAGAAGCAATAAGTTACACCAGCGATACTTGCCCTATAACTCTGAATTGGTTTGATTTACCTCAAAAAGCCTTTTTGTCTGAATCTTCTCAAATTTATCTTGAACTCGCGCTTATGCCGGAAGGAGTAAATCATGTTTATTCAATTTATAATTCATTTAGAAAAGAAAAGGCGGATGTTACCCATCTTTCAGAATTCCACCATATTGAGTATGAAGGCAAAGTCTCGCAGAAACAAAATGAAAAGACTGCATTAGGCTTAGTGGGCAGAACAATCAGTGATTTATTAAATAAAAATGAAAAAGATATGGCTTTCTTTTTACCTGAAAAAAAATTAGAAGAGCTTGCTAACATGGCCTCAAATATTCAAAATATTCCAAGACTAACTTATAAAGAAGCACAAAAAGCATTATTCAATGCAACCAGAAACCCCAAATATAAAACTTTTACTATGCAGAATTGTTTTGGTTCATGGGAAGAAATAAAATTAACAGAACTATATGGGGGGATGGTGGCTATAACTCAATTCCCCCTATTAGAAGTACCATTTTACCATGCGAGAGTAGAGGGTACTGAACATGAAGTCGAAGATTTTAGAAAAGGAAGTAAGAAGAAATCTTTTGTGGCAGATAACACTGATATTATCTGGCCGGGATATAGAGAAACTATTGGAAGTGGGCATAGAGTTAGATCTGAAAAAGAACTCGAAGAAAAAGCTAAAATTTTTCAACTTCCTCGAGAAGATTACGAACCATATTTACAAACTAGAAAATTCGGAAATTATGTAGAAACTTCTGGATTTGGATTGGGATGGGAAAGAATGCTCCAGGGAATGCTTGAAATGCCCTTTATTTGGAGTGCTGCTCAATTTCCAAGAATAGATAAAACATTAAAACCTTAAAATGGATAACCCTCACCTTAATAGCATGAATTTATTGAAATTCGTACATGAAGAAGATAAATATTGGAGCAAAATTTTTTTGAAAGAAATAAAAAATCATCAAGAAATAAAATATTCTTCATATTGGTGGGAAAATTATTATTTTCAAATAATTAATCAAATCAAACCGTTATTATATTGCTATAAGGATCCACATATCTTGGAAGCAGGTAGCGGTTCTGGAAAAGCATCTATCTTGCTTGGCAAAAATATAAAAAGAACGTTTTTAGATATCTCGTCTGAAGCTTTAAAATACGCAAAGTTTTTATCTAAAAAATTTGATGCCAAAAGAATAAAATTTGTAAAAGGCAATATTTTTTCTATGCCATTCAAAAACAAATCTTTTGATTTTGTTTGGAACATAGGAGTCATAGAACATTATTCTTTTGAAAATACTATAAAAATTGTCCAAGAAATGTCTAGGGTATTAAAGTCAGGAGGTATAATTGCACTTGGCGTTCCAAATTTTGTTTCAGGTCCAATAATCAAGGCGAGAATATTAAATTGTCCAATTTTCAGATTCATAAAAGGTTATAGAACTACAACTGAATGTAATTATTCAGAAAAAGATTTAAAAAAAATTGTAGAGATTGCACTAACAGCTAATAAATTAAAGATTTGTAATATGAAAATCATATATGTTGGAAATCCTTTACCCATAGAATCTCCTAAACTGGTTATTTTGTCTTTAGGAAAAATTATAGAATATTTTTTTCCGAAAAATAAATTTTTGAAACTTATAATCTATAAGGTTAAATAAATATGAACAAAAAAAATATTTATGGAAATTTAAATCCTGAAAGAAAAGAACTGAAAGAGATTTCAGATAATTTAATTAAAAAATTCAAAAAGCATTTCTTATCACAAGGATATATAGAACATTCACCCCTATTAATTAGTTCAGGTATCGATAAATCTGTCCGTTTAATTGGTTCCCATACTAGTGTCCTTAAGCCCTATTTTATTGAAGGTAGAATTCCTGAACAAGGGATTTTCATGAGTCAGAATTGCATACGCACAAGAAATCTGAAGCAAGTATATGATGACACTCCTCTTAAATGGGGCTCTTATTTTACTAGCTTAGGTGCACTTTCTAATCCTAAAAAACTAGATTCTCTCTGTTATGACACTTTTAATTTTCTTTCAAATAAACTTGAAATAAATAAAAATTTGATAAAAATAAGGGTAAATTCCCAAGATAAAGATTTAATTAAAATCTGTTCAGATTATTTTGAAGAAAATAATTTAGAATTAAGTACTCAACCATTACAATATTATCAACACAAATATGGTTTAGAGAATGTATCGGGACGCAATTTCAACATTGCTTTAAAAAACTCCGAGGGGGAAGAGTTTACTGATGTAGGAAACATAATAGTTATAGAATCTAAAAATGATACCTTGGGTATTGAATTAGGATTTGGAAATTCAACTATCTTAAAACAGTTATATGGGCTGACTCATGTTTTAGATATATATAATATTAAAGGCATAAAAACTAAAAATGATTTAATAAGACGCAAATTCGAAGATGCGATTGTTGTTTCTATCGCGCTTTATGGCGAGGGATTGAAACCTGCAGGATACAATCGAGGACATTTACTAAAAAAATATCTTAATGCTATAGATTATTTCTACAAACAAGAAGGAATGTCTCTTGAAAGTTTGGAAAAAATTTTATCTGATTTTGAAAATCATGAATTTGTAAATGTTCATACAACTGCATATAAAAAGGTAATTGAATTTTTGAAAAATAAAAACTCGTCTACAACGATGCTACTTTAAAACAAACAGATAATTATATAAATCAAAAATTCTCTTAAATGTTATGATACCTCAAAAATTAAATATTGGTGATGAAATTAGAATTATTGCACCTTCAAGAAGCATGGCAATAATATCAGATAAAGTAAAAAAGATTGCAAAAGAAAGACTCGAGAAATTGGGATTTAAAGTAACCTTCGGAAGACATGTAGAAGAAATTGATGAATTCAATTCTTCTTCGATTAAATCAAGAATAGAAGATTTACATGAAGCATTCTCCGATAAACGAGTCAAAGCAATTCTAACAGCCATCGGGGGTTTTAACTCAAATCAACTATTAAAATATATAGACTATGATTTAATAAAACAGAATCCAAAAGTTCTCTGCGGATATTCCGATATCACCATCTTACAAAATGCTATTTATAAAAAGACAGGACTTATAACTTATTCCGGACCACATTTTTCAACATTTGGTATGATAAAAGGTTTTGATTACATTGAAGATTATTTCAAAAAATGTTTAATGAAAGAAGGAGATTATAAAATAACGCCATCAAAAGAATGGAGTAGTGACGCATGGTATCTCAATCAAGAAAAAAGAAATTTTATAAAAAATGAGGGGTATATGAACATAAATAATGGAAATGCTGTTGGGACAATAGTTGGAGCTAATTTAAGCACCTTTAACTTGTTACATGGAACTGAATATATGCCTAATTTAAAAGATACAGTATTATTTATAGAAGCCGATGTAGAGGGGGAAGCTGAATTTGTGGTAAACTTCGATAGATTTTTACAGGCAAATATACACCAAATAAATTTTTCAGGAGTTAAAGGGCTTATTATTGGTAGATTTCAAAAAAACTCTGGTATGACTCAAGAAAAATTACTTAAAATAATTAAAACAAAAAAAGAGTTAGAAAATCTCCCAATTATAGGCTATGTTGATTACGGACATACCGATCCGATGATTACCTTCCCAATTGGGGGAAAATGCCAAATAAAGGCTAAAGATAATCAAACCGAAATTAGGATAATAGCACATTAGGAAATTATTGTATTTTTTAAGTTAGGGCTTATATAAATATTAAATTAACTTATTTCTTTCCGTTCCATTCTTTGATAAATCGGTCTAGAAATTTTTGGACATAAATATACCTTCCATTAGCAATTTTTCTAGCTATTTCTGTTTTGAAAGTGTTGGGGGTTATTTTAAGTATTTTGGAATAGAATCCATGAATTGTAGAATCAGATTTATAGCCTGAATAAGATCCGCCCAAGGGTCTATTTGGTTTGTATAATGGTAATCCTATCTTCCCTCCTGTAGAGAACATCCTACCAATAGCTATTGCACCTAGTGCATCCAACCTATCTGCATCTTGCAATATTTCGGCTTCTTTTGATTTTGCTTTTAAACCCTTACTATGTCTATGAACTCTAATTGCATGTAATACTTTAGAAATTTTTTCCTTAGGAAAATCTAAGTTGGTAAGAATTAATTTTGCCATTTTTGCACTTTCTTCCGCATGACATTTAATTTCGCCTTTATCTTCTCTAAATCTTGCAATATCATGAAGCAAAGCCGCAGCCCGAATAACATCAAGATCCACTTTTTTATTTCGAGATATTTTTAAAGCAAGATTATAAACTCTTTGTGTATGACTAAACTCGTGGCTTCCGCCTTCTTCAAAGTAAGGTTTTATAATCTCTTCAATATCTTTAAATATATTTTTGTCCATTAGATATTATCAATTTAGAAGTATAAAAAAGCTTTTATTTAAACATGAAAACTAAGAATTAAACAGAATGCTGACTGATGATAAAAACAGAAGACGTTCTAGCAAAATTTCTAAGCAACATCACCCAAGCTAAACCCAAACTTAGAACCATTAACATAAAGTGTTTGAAAAGGAACGATTACTGAGTTCCCTAAATCATCTATGCCGAAATAAGTTAATGCAAATTCATTATAATCATTATTTGGATTTGTATCTTCACTTAGCGTATAAAACTGCCCATTAATCATAGTATAAGTATTGTTTACTCTTATGTTAGCAGTAATATTTACGCAACGAGGTTCATACAAGCCACATAACTGCCTTTTTGTTAAATTAACCCCAATCCCATTTGTTACAGTAAATTCTCTATAATGATTATAGTAATGAACAAGAGGATAAACATATCCGCCGATATTAACATTAGTTGCAGAAGCGTAAACTATATGAGTCAAACTTGTAACAACATTCGCCACCCCCGGCTCCCCAACAACAATCGGACGCGTATAATTCGGAACTGGACAATCGCTCGGCCAAGCACCATACCACATAAAAAGCTTTAGCTTTTTTGATTCTTCAGGAACATAATAAGTAAGATTTGCAACAATTAAAGTTTCATAACTATAAACCTCGCTCGGAACATAACATCCTAACGAACAAATATCTTTATAATTACAAATTTTAAGATAATATTTATATCCATAAGGCATAAGTAATTTTACTTTTTCATCAACACCATAAAGCTGGTCACTTAAAATCTGCCCACGCATCGAATCATCCTTACTTATAAAATTTAAAATATCCCTCTGCAATCTTGCAATCTCATCTTGATTACTAAAATCCGCTCTCTGTCTATACATAAGAATTAGCACAACAGAAAGAATAAGCATTATAGCAATAAATGCTTCTAAAATTCTAAGAATTGCTTTCTTATCATTCTTGAGATTAAGTATACTTCTCACTTGATTGTTCCTCTTTTATTAATAGTTGATGTGGATTGAGATTTATAAACAATGCGATTATATCTTACCTTGTTCTTACTAATTTAAGAATTATTAATATTCTTGTAACTCAACTCAAACCCATAAACATCTTTAAATTTCTTATAGAACTGTTTTTCAGATTTAATAGTTTTAATAAGTCTAAAAAGTTTAAAAAGTCTATTTTTACCATAATTTTCTATTAAAAATTTAACTGCAAAACCTGATTCAGTATAAATGCCTTCTCCAAACTTTTTATAGTACCTAAGAAAACTGTTCAGATGTTTTGGCTTTTTTTTATTTTCAAGCTGGCCTGCAAGATAGAATGCCAGCCCTTCTCTAAGCCAATTAGGGGAATTATTACTTTTTGTGATAGCAAACTCAAATAAATGCACCAATTCATGTTTTATCAAGCCATAATACTCTTTTTCAGAGAATTTATGGCAACTTTCTTTTTCATAATTTTCAGGAGACAAAACAAACACCTTATTATTCTTAACATATCCAACAACCCAATCTTCTGTTTTAGCTCCCCTATGTTTGTCTATAGCTTTTCTATCAGCCATTAAAACTATCTTGGGAGTATCTTTTTTCCAATTTATTCTAAAGAACTTATTTAACTCTTTCATAGATTTTTCATAGCAATTTTTAATAAATTTCTCTTTTCCAACTGTCAAATTAAACGCCATATTATATTAACTTCTTTTAAGTTTTAATACTTGATGTTTCATGTACTCGCCTCGCCCTGCGGGGCTCGCTCGTAAAGTTAGGCTTAAATTATTTAATAAAACAGAAGTCTCATCTTGCTCAAACTTAGAACTATTGCTCATCTTTATGATAAAAAGAAAGAAAAACGATTTTATCTTCATGTTTTAAATAAATATAAGAAAGTCTGAATGGAGAAACATAAACTTCTCTTGTATCTTTTCTAGCATATTTCATTGGCTTACCTATTTCAGGATTTTCAATGATTTTTATTATTTGCTTTTTTACTTTTTCTTTTATAGAATTATCAATCTTATCAAGCAGTCTAAGAAATTCAGGATCATAATCTACTATTGACATCTTAAAATTTAGATTTTAGAGAGTTCTGCTAGAAAATCCTCTTTAGATTTAGATACAAATTTTCCTTCTTCATATTGCTTCCATGCTTCTTCAGTCTTTTTGGCAAACTTTAAATCTTCTTCTACATTTTTAGAAAAAGCATTAACTTTCTTTAATATTATTTGATCGCCATTTCTTATTATAATCATTTTATCGCCTTCGCTTATACCCTGCCTCATACTAAAGGGAATTACTACTTGACCCTTAGAACTAAGAGTTGTTATATCAATGTTTACCATAGGGTAAGACGTATCTTACTTAGTATATAAATGTTTCGATTATTTACATAAACCAACCTATCTCGCCTCGCCCTGCGGGGCTCGGCTCGTTTCAAGCAGTACATGAACAAACTTTGCTGAACAGAACATACTAACCATTTTCCAGTTAAATTATCAAACGAAATTTTTCACAGAAACTTATGTCTTAGATAATGTGAAAAATTTAAAGTAATAATAAATGAGATGAATAGGATTTAATTTCCAGAGTTACAAGTTAAGCCCAAAACTACAAAAAGCGTTTCAACAAACTTTAAATATATACAAAAACAACAATATCCATCAAGAGGTTATAATTAAAAAGAGGAATGTTAAATAAAAACAATAAAGCACAATTTTATCTTATTGCTGCGATGATAATAATCTTCATCGTAGTAGGTTTCGCAGGAATTTCAACCCAAGTTGGAGTTAAAAAAGAACCGCAAAAATTTTATGATGTCGGTCAAATTCTTAAATCTGAAGGAATACAAGTTGTAGATAACACAAATTATAATCCTGGAGCAGACCTCAATACAAATGTTGGAACATATCTTGACCTTTTCGCAAATTATACTAATAATAATATTAACGAAGATTTTACTATGATTATTCTTTACGGCGATGTTGTCTCAGGAAACATAAGCGCGACAGGCTATTCAAGAACTTCAGGGGGCGGCGTAACTTATTATCTTGGTGGAGAAACAGCCCCATTAAGTGTACAAAGCGTTGGTCCTTTAAACAGAACGCAATATATTTATGAAGTAAATCCAGACAGCACTGTAGACATAACATTAATTGGAGAAACTGAAAACATAACCATAACGCTTCCAGTATTATCCGACAACAATTTTATGTTTGCAATGACAACAAGTTCCGGATTCAATCAATATATTCAAAGTAGTCAAGACGTAACCGGATAAAATAAATATAAAAATGTAAAGCTTCAGATGAAACTAAAAAAAATAACAAATAAAAAAGCAGTAAGCGAGATAGTATCTTATGTATTATTAATTGTAATCGCCCTCAGTTTAGCAGCAGGAGTCTACACATTTTTAAAATCATCTGTCCCAAATACAGATAATGAACGGGAAAAATGTCCCGAAGATACTTCAATGTATGTAAGCGATTATGAATGCAGCACTACTGAAACTGATAAAATATTAACCTTAACTTTTGAAAATAAAGGACTATTCAATGTTGATGGATTTATTATAACTGCAACAGATAATCCAAACGCACTTGCAGCAACAATGCTTAATACCACAGAAGGAAAAGCTGAAGAAATTCAGCCAGGAAGATATTATTTTGAGCCCACATTAAAACTTGGGGATTTCAGAAAAGCTAATTTTAGTTATACTGGATTAAATAGTATTGCAAAAATTCGTGTTCAACCCTTTGTTAATGGAAAAACAGAACTTCTTTTATGTTCATCTGTTTCAGAAGTAAGAATCGAAGACTGTTAATTTTTTTCTGTCTGCTCAAACAAAACTTGCAATACCAAACCTGTTTGCAATGCTTGAAACTTAATTTTAAATTCCATTTACATTATCAAATTAATTTATAAAAAAATAAATTGCAGACTCAAAGGTTTGCTCAATAAATATTAAAAAGTTAACCCTTAAAAATTCTCAGTTCTGCTACCCTTCAAGCACCTTAACTCATACTTAGGGATGCTCCGATCAAGGTCTGACCCATTTCACATAAGCAAGATCGAAAAGGACAAAACGTCAACGTCAAATTAAGGACTGTCTAACATTCATATCACTTGCCTTCTTGCAGCCTGTCTAAAGCCCACTGACAAATGGCGAAGGGCTAGCACGCCGGCCTAGTCTGCAAATATAATAGTGAAAATTGATATATAAGGTTATCGGATTGAATTTATTGTGAAGCAGCTTTTTTTCTAGCAGCTTCATATTTTGGTATAAATGCAACAAATTCTGGAGCAGATGAAGTTATTGAAACTCTTTGATTATCTTTTGTATAAATTACTTCATCTAAAGTTCCGTCATAACCATAGTCCAAATAAACATTTTTATTATTTTTATCTTCAAACACTATTGCGCCCCTAGGATTATTCTTTCCAAATGTAGGCGAAAGAGTTACTAAAACCGGATTGTCTGAATTAGAATTATCCAAGCATCCAGCTAGTCCAAGAGCTCCAACAAGTCCAAGTGTTTGTATTAATTTTCCCATTTTATTATTAGAAAACATACTTAACAACATAAGTAGTTATTACTGCTATAAGCAAAAGAATTACGAAAAGTACAAGCCAGAAAAGGAAAGAGCCGAAAAAAGATTTTTTATTTGCTTCAGGTGTTAAATCAATAGCATCTCCGTTTAAAGGCTCGCTAGCTATAAGAGAAACAGATTTTACATTTGACTTTTTATCTTCAACAGTACTATGGTGATGATTGTCTGTTCCAGGATCATCTACCAATTCAGGATTTACAGTAAATGTAAGTGTTTGTGTCCAAGGAAATGATTGATTGCCCCTAGAATCATTTGGAAAACCAGTCACTGTAATTAAATAATTTCCTATTTGATTAAAAGGTATTGTTATATTATATGTTCCGCTTGAACCAAGATTCTCTATTGTATTATTAACAAGAACATTATTTCTTGTAACTGTTATATCAACTGTTGTACTTGCAGGATTAAAAAGTCCTAATTCATCAATATATCCTGAAACATAATCAAATGTAAACAGAACATTATCTCCAAGTCTTGGAAGTGCAGGAGTATTTGATAATCCGCTTATAACTGTTGAAGTATAATTTGTTAAATTTTGAGGAATAACTGAAAATGCTGAATTTGTTGTTTGTGTTATTGAATGAAGTATTTTTTCGTCTGTTACTTGAGTAGAAGCTGATACCGTATAAGCCCCAATATTGTCAAGTCCTGGAAAAGTAAATTCTACTTGCTCTGAACCTGAATAATCAATATTAACTGTTTGAGTTGCAGTATATACTATTCCAGTACTATTACTCACAGAAACAGTAACAAGTGTCTCAACTTCTTCATTAAGGGGAATATTAGAATTTGTATTAAGCATAATAGCTGAATAAGTAGTTGCATCAACTGAAATATCTAATCCCACTCTTATTGGTGTATTTTGAGGAACACTATCAACAACACTCAAATTCATGATAGGTGCAAAACCATTTGCTTTTTTTGAAAGATAAAAAGGAGTAGAAGATACAACATCTCCATTTCCATATCTGATGACATTACTTTGTTCCCAGCCAATAAAACCATCTTTGTATACATAGATTACATAACCATTTGTAGAAACAAGAACTTCTGGAAACGTTATTGAAATTACATTTGAATTTGTATGAAAAGTACCCAAAGATACAGGATTTACGGTTATGCAATCAACTGCTGTACAAGCATATAATATAGCATCAAAATTATTTACTGCTCCTATTGAAGTTGTAAGAGAACCATCATCTTCTACTATTGCGCCGTATACTGTATAATTAACTGTTTTATCAGCACTTACTAAGCCCAATGAGAAAGTCAAAATTAATACAATGCTTAAACTAAATAAAAGATTTTTAATTTTCATTTTAGTATCCTGTTGTTCTTCCATCTCCATCCGATTCTGAGGGATTAACGGGTGGATTAACTGGAGGAACATAAGTTTGTTCAGTAGGTTTTTCTTTTGGTTGTTCATAAGTTCTTGACGCCGATTGAACAGGTTGTATTTTTCCTTCAGGTGCAGTTTCGTTTCCATTAGATTTATTTAAGAATGGTAAAACAAATAACAAGTATCTTGTTAATTCTCCGGCAGATTCTGCTTTTCTTCCAAAAGTATATCCTAAACGAGTAAAAGGTGCTAATCCAGAATATTCGAGTTTTTCTGGTTTACTTGATACCCAAAATTCTCTATAAATAGGTCTTATAAATCCATAGCCAAAAGCAGTAGTAGCGCTTGCAGTGTTTCCCATAAGTTCTTTAACATTATTAAAATCTACTTTAATTCCTGCGCGAACCATTGTTTCTTTATCATTTGCACTAACTTGTGTGAAAGTAGAATTATCAAGTTTTCCTTGTAATCCGAGATATCTTCTTTCTTTTATGCAATTAGGAGTCGCGCATCCGCTTGCAGCAATCATTCCAGCAGCAATCAAGCCACGAGTATAATTAATTGCTTTATTTTTAAAAGAGTATTTTTCTGTCATTTTAAAGAGGTGGTTTTGATGTAATTGTGCAGTTACTACACTATTTAAAGCTTACGATTCATAGAAAAAATAAAAATAGATGCGGGAGGCGAGCGCATTCAATTTAGTAACTTAATAATATATGAGAATTGAATGCGGGAGATAGGATTCGAAGTCGGAAAGTAGCATCAGCACTTTACGAGCCAGAAAATATTTATTTTCTGGACTTGAAGGTTCGTGAGAACCGAAAGGTGAGAATCCTATTATGCGGGAGGTAGGATTCGAAGTCGGAAAGTAGCATCAGCACTTTACGAGCCAGAAAATATTTATTTTCTGGACTTGAAGGTTCGTGAGAACCGAAAGGTGAGAATCCTATTATGCGGGAGGTAGGATTCGAACCTACGAAGGCACTAAGCCACAGGATCTTAAGTCCTGCTCGTTTGACCGCTCCGAAACCCCCGCATAATTATTCAACAATAGCATGATTTTTAAATATTCTTATTCAAAATATAACCAAGCATTTATAGAAATATTTAAAAATAACCGCTACAGAATAAATTTATATTAAAGGGGAAACAAAAAACAACTATGGGTTCATGTATTGATTTAAGAAGTCTTCAGGATGTTAACGCTATCCAAGATGCATATTCTCAATTAGTTTCAGGAAAAAAAGGCTATAAAGCAGTTATAGAAAGAAAAAAAATTCCCCCAAAATGTATAAAATGCGGAAGGGGTGGAGATGTTGACCAAAAATTCTGCCCACAATGCGGAGGACAAATGAAAATTCCATTAACAAATTGTCCGAGCTGTCAAGCATCAATCGGCGACACAGAAAAATTCTGCATGAATTGCGGAAAAGAGCTCGTAAGATAATTTTATACCCAAACCTCTTATAAAACTTAAACTACTCCTTCAATTAAATTCTGTAATCAAGAAAATTTCTTAACATTATTAAAAAATCAAGCGACGAAGAAGCCGAGTATACGCAAGCTTTTGAGGGGCGCTTTTACAAATATCGCAAACCTGCGCAAGCTCGGTTTGCTCTTTTAATAGTTTGATAAGGTCACTAGAATTAACAATTAAGTTTTAAGTAATGCAAGTTTTATTTGGGCAGGCATAATTAAAGCTAAAAATTTTCAGAAACAACTTTTCTAATAAACACTAAATCATCCTTCATCTCTTTTATATCCCAAGAAACTTCAAGAGTAATATCAATATTCTTCGGGAGAAGACTAAAAATTTTCTTTAAGTCGATATTTGATTTTGAAAAAGTTAAATGTGTTTTGCCTTCAAGTATTTGCCCGCCGATATGATAATGTTTTGGATTTAATTTTAAAAAGCCATCAAATAAACTATAAATGTCTTGATTCATCTCTTGAGCCTTTACAATCGCATGATTTATATCAAAACAAATTCCTAATTTTAATTTTCCAGCTAGATATTTAAGTTCTCCGGGTGTTGTGCATAAAAAGGGTTTATGAGATAAATTTTCTATTAATATTCTTTTATCATCATACTGTTTTAAAAAATTAAAAGAATTTTCAATTGAACAGTTGTCATCATTAAGTTCGCCAGAATGAACAATAATCTTTTTTGCGTTTAACATATCTGCAAGTTCTATAGCAAAATCTAAAGAACGTTTATTCCTATCAACAAGCGTTTTATCTGCGATGTTAACTCCAAACCCCTGATGCTGAGCATGAATAACTATTGGGATTCCTAATTTTTTAAAACCCGAATAATCTCTACCTTCTATAGCCATAACTTCAATAAAATCAGCAATTCCCTTAAAGGCCTCAAATTCGGGCGAATAATCATATGTTTTTATACCAATGTTCATAAATAAAGATTAGAATAATAGTTTTAAAACATTATGTAGTTAACCTATTATGATTCTTAGCATAGATTTTATAAATCCAATAAACATCATAGAAACATGAAAGAGATTGTTGCAGAGTTATTAGCAAAAGAAGTAAAAAAGCTCAAAAAAGAAGATATCATGAGTTCAATAGAAGTTCCCCCTACTGCTGAACTTGGTGATTTTTCTTTCCCGTGTTTTAAACTTTCAAACATTTACAAAAAAAATCCAGTAGAAATAGCAAAACAACTTGCTAAAGAAATAAAGCCAAAACAGGATATTGAAAGAATAGAAGCAAAAGGACCTTATTTGAATTTCTTTATGAATAAAAATAAAACAATAACTACTATTTTGGAATCTGTTGACAAAAACTACGGAAAAAGCAAAGAAGGTAAAAATAAAAAAGTACTTATTGATTTCTCATCCCCAAATATAGGAAAACCAATGCACGTGGGGCACATACGTTCAACAATAATCGGTGATAGTCTTATGAGAACCTATGCATTTTTAGGTTATGATGCCGTTGGAATCAATTATTTAGGTGATGTTGGTTTGCATATAGGTAAATTAATAGTGGCATGGGAACTATGGCTTGACAAAAAATCTCTAAAAACAGACCCTGTAAAAGAACTGCTCAGACTCTATGTAAAATTCTGTGAAAATGAAAAATCAGAAATAGTTGAAGGACAAGACGAAGCAGATGATTATTCAAATAATGAATGGACAAACAAAGCTAAAGAAAAAATCAAGTTGATTGAACTCGGAGATGAAAAAGCCCATAAAATCTGGAAAGAAATTCGGGAGTCCTCCGCAAAAGGATTTGATAAAGTTTACAAAATACTTAATGTTAGTTTTCACGAAACAACAGGGCAAAGTAAATTTTCAGAAGCTGGAAAAGAATTGATTATGAATTTTGCTAAAAAAGGTATAGTAAAACCAGACCCAACTGGCGCTATGTATGTAGAATTTCCAGAAACAAACATGCCTAAAAAATTTGTCTTAAGAAGCAATGGAACAGCTTCGTATATAACTCAAGATTTAGCTGCTGCGATTTCAAGATATAAAAACTATAAATTTGATAAGATGATTTATGTAACTGATTACAGGCAGAATTTACATTTCCAACAACTTTTTGAAATATTAACAAAGTTTGGCCATGATTTTTCAAAAAAATGCGAACATATTGGATTTGGAACAGTTAATTTTGGAAAAGAAATTATTGCCAGCAGAACAGGAAAAATAATCTTACTTGAAGATGTTTTGGCAAAAACAATTGAAAAAGCAAAACAAGAGATAAAGAAAAGAAAAACAAAAGGTGATAGCGAGGCAATTGGAGTAGCTTCAATAAAATATGCAATATTAAGAAACGAACCTCCGAAAGACGTAGAATTCTCTTGGGATATTGCAATGAAATTTGAAGGTGAAACAGGTCCGTATCTACAATATTCATATGCAAGAGCTTCAAGCATAATTAAAAAAGCAGGAAAAATAAAATCAAAATTTGAAATTCCAAAAAAGATAACTTCTGAAGAAATAATACTAGCAAAAAAAATCGAGGAATTCCCAGAATTAATAAAACATTCAGCAGAAAATCTTGACCCCAGCCTCATAGCACATTACGCATTTGCATTATCTCAAGCATTCAATGATTTCTATGCAAATTGCAAGGTCATCGGAAGCGAAGAAGAAATTTTTCGATTAAAATTAATTGAAGCATTCAGAATAACACTCAAAAACGCACTTTATCTTCTCGGAATCGAAGTCATGGAAGAGATGTAATTGTAAGGGAACCAAGTTTCCCCTAATAAGTCAATCCCCTGTAAAATGCAATAATCTTTATAAATTCTTAAAAACAATTATAATTATGGAATATTTAGATTCACTACAAGAAAAATTATATAATATGGAACAAAAAAATCCTTCGAAAAATAATCATCAACAAGGATTTTTTAAGCAATTAAAAGATAATTTCTACTTTATTACAAGAAACTTTGAAAATTCTGTAAAACAAGATTTAAGATTAAAAGACATACTATCTCCTGAAGCATTCAAGGCTTCTAAGTGGATTGGTGAAGCAGTTAAAAGACTTGACGAAGAAAGAAGAAAAGAACAGGCGGTTATAGCTGAATACGGAAGATTACTTACAAAATACGCTTCTTATAATCAAGAAAACTAGTGGTTTTTTGGATAATCCAAATCCAAGGGATTTATGGACATCAATAAATATTTAAATACTCACAAACGGATTTATTTTGTAAAACATGGGATTATTATCAAAAATATTTGGATTAAAAGAACCAGAACCAGCTAAGTCTGAAAAGCCCTATAAATCTAAAAGTTGCCCTGATGCGGGACCAGCTTACTATTGCACCTGTCTAAGAACCATAGAAAAACTCTGTGACTCCAATTCTAGACTACATCTTAAAAATACTATCTATTGCGCAATTGAATTTAAAGAGCCTAGAAATGAAAGAACACTAAAATGCCAGGATATTGGACCTGCATACTTCCGTAGATGTAATAAAAAACCCGAGCAACATTGCGGAAGAGAAATTCAAATTAATAAAAAAGAATATATCTGTGGAGTTGAATTTTTAAATCCACTTGAAGATTTATAAATCTCCTACAATTGAGCTAAATATGGCTCAAATTAATAATAAAACCGCATACATAGAAACCTACGGCTGTTCTGCAAATCAAAACAACTCTGAAATACTCGCAGGAATTCTCAGCCAGCACGGATTTATCATTACAAATAATCAAGAGATAGCAGAAATAATAATTCTAAACACCTGCGTTGTAAAAGAAAAAACAGAAGGCAAAATTAAAAGAAGAATCCAAGATTTAAAATTAGAATCAAATTCTAAACTTATTATAATCACAGGTTGCATGCCTGAAACGGATGCCAAAAAGTTAAAGAAATTAAGTCCAAAGATTATTTTTCTCGGAACTCATCATTTTAAAGAAATTATAAATTTAATACGCGACTGGCAAGAAAATAAACTTGATTGGAAAAAACAAGAAGAATATCTCACACAAAAAAATGAAATAAAGTTAAAACTTCCAAAAATGCCAAAGAATAAACTAATTTCCATTCATCAAATTAGCGAAGGCTGTCTAGGAAATTGCACTTATTGCAAAACTCGCCTCGCAAAAGGCAAACTCTTCAGTTATCCGCGAGAAGAGATAATAAAAAGCATAGAATTAGATTTACAACAAGGCGCAAAAGAAATCTGGCTAACTTCCCAGGACAATGCAGCCTATGGTTTAGACACGAAAAAACATGAACTTCCAAAATTGCTTGAAAATATTCTTGAACTAAAACATAAATTTAAACTTAGATTGGGAATGTGCGACCCAAACAATATTCTTCCAATCCTTAACGAACTCGTTGAGGTTTACAAAAATCCAAAAATGTTCAAATTTATTCATATTCCAATACAATCTGCAAGTAATCTAGTTCTTAAAAACATGAATCGCTTTTATTCAATAAACGACGTGGATAAAATAATAAACAAATTCAAAAAAGAAATTCCAGATATTGTAATTGCAACAGATATTATTGTTGGATATCCTACTGAAACACAAGAAGATCATGAAAATAATATTGGATTCATAAAAAACTACAAGCCAGATGTACTTAATATAAGCAAATTCTCAAGCCATAAACAAACGCCAGCAGGAAAATTAAAAGTTCTTAAAAATTCTATTATTAAAAAAAGAACAAGTGAATTAATGAAAGTCCATCGCGAAACCGCGATGGAAAATAAAAAAAGATTTCTAGGAAAAATAATCAAAGTATTCATAAATAAAAAAATAGGTGAGCACTTGCATCAAGCCCGCGATGATAATTACAATATAATCTATTTAAAATGTGAAAAAGAAGATTTAGGAAAAGAAAAAGAAGTAAAAATTATAAATATTGGTGTTCATAATCTTATCGGGGAACTTGTTTAGTTTAATTTAATTCATCCTAATTCAGAAAACTTTAAAAACAGATTATTATTGAGTTAATTAAGATTTGAAATGATTGTACCATCAAAAATATTTTTTACAAAAGGCGTCGGAGTCCATAAGGACAAACTTGCCTCATTTGAACTTGCACTTAGAGATGCGGGCGTAGAAAAATGCAACCTAGTTACTGTTTCAAGTATTCTCCCACCGAATTGCAAAATAGTTACAAAAGAAGAAGGAATAAAACTTCTAACACCTGGACAAATAACTTTTTGTGTTATGGCTAGAAATGAAACAAACGAGCCGAACAGATTGATTTCTTCAGCAATTGGTCTTGCTGTTCCTAAAGATTCTAATAATTATGGATATCTTTCTGAACATCATGCATTTGGCGAGAAAGGAGACAAAGCAGGAGAATATGCAGAAGACATGGCTGCAACAATGCTTGCAACAACTCTTGGAGTTGAATTTGATTCAAGCAAAGCCTGGGAAGAACGAGAACAAGTATATAAAACAAGTGGACAAATTTTCAAAACTACAAATATAACTCAATCAGCAGAAGGAAATAAAGACGGATTATGGACTAGCGTTGTTTCTCTCGCAGTCTTTGCAGAATATAGCGGACCAACAGTTAATCCAACTAACCCTACAACAACACATAATCAACAAATCCCTCAACAAAATAATCAACCAACAAATAACAATAATATTAATTCTACTTAAACTCTCTCCGATCTAATTCGTTATGCACTAAAATACTACAGTGCGAAGCAAATACCATAACCGGCCCAAGTTTCATTTTTTCTGCACCCATTCTTTGAAGAAGTTTTTCAGTATTTCTTGGAACACCGATATAGTCTCCAAGCAAAAATACACAATCCCCCTTAAACTTAAATTTTCTTAAATCAACACCTTTTGGATCAAGGTAAATTATCTGCTTACATTCTTTCTCTGCCTTTTCACGAACAAGAGTTTCAAATGCTTTTTTAGAAACTTTTACACCTGGTTGAACATCAATTTCTTCATTTAACTTTAGTTTTGAACCCATATCAAGCGCTTTTTTCAAGAACATAGCTACATTTCGTTCATCAGGTTCCAGTCCACGTAAACTATTCCCATAAAAACTTATAATTTTCGGACTCTGCTCTGCCGGCGTCCCATTTAAGCAAACATGAATAATCGTGTCAGTCCTAAGATGATTTGAAACATAAAGAGTATTAGAAATAGTTCTACAAACCAGATCTATTCTACCATATTTAGGCATATTATCTATATCAAAACTCGAAGTAGTCGGAGCTTTCAATGCCAGTAAAATAAATTCTCTCATGAAACTCTTAGTTATTTATACTATTTAAATAATATCTTTAGAGCCCAACAATGCTTTTATACCTCTTGAAGCAGTCAATTATATGGTAAACGAAGACAGAATACGAGAAGGCTTCAGAAAAGCAAAAGAAGATGTAGAAGGCGTAAAAAACGAACTTGCTTTTACATTAAAGAGAATTGCTAAAATAGAAGAAGCACTTACAAGACAATCTATAAAAGAAGCTGTTACAAAAGGCGTTAAAAAGAAAAAATAATGGTAAAAGCAAAAGTTTCTGAAAATATGAAAAGATTATTTGAATATTCTGGTGTAAGTAATAAAAGTAGGGAATATAAATTTTATAACTTTGAAGGCAAACTCATAACTGAAACCTTAAGAAATTCAAATAGATTACACCTAACTGCTAGATGCCCAAGAGATAATGTAAGACTAGTAATTTATTCAGGAGACCCCCATAATGTTATAGAATGCCCAAATTGTCAATATACCCCTCTAACATTCGGAAAATATTCAAAAGAAAAGGATATTAAAAAATTAGACGAGCAAATAAAAAATAACGAACAAGCACTTGAACTTTTAAAAGCAACAAGGCGAGTTATTGCAAATCCAGAACACCCCATAGTATTAGCAAATCTTGAAGATAAAGCCATGAATTTAGAATAATATCAAATAAAATAACAGAAAAAAACTATAATTTCTTTTTCTTATTTTTTGAAGATTTAGCTAACTTAATTAATTTTTTTACCTTAGAATCTTTACACTTACAACTAGGGCCTCTGCAATGTTTCCCTTGTTTTTTTGCTTTCTTTTTTTTCATGTTTGTTTTGTCCACACTAAGTTTTCTTTTTTATGAATAGTGCTGATGGCGGACCCAGTGAGAGAGTTCCGCAAACTCAATTGCTGAAATCAATCTTAACCTATCAACCGGTTTTAACGGTTATCTCCTTCGCACCATAAGGAAGCATTGTAAATACAGGTTTCGTACAAAGAGTTATAGTCCGTTCTTTGTATTAATAGCTGAGTACCCACAAGAGGCTTGTATGGACGCACCCTTTCCAGGGCAACTGATTCCATCAGCAGATTAATTAATCCGCAATAGTTTTTAGACTTATCCAACTACTTTAAAGTCGTAAAAACACCGACGAGAAACAATAAAAATTTTGAATGTCTGAAAAATCTAGCTTATCTAGATTTTTTTGAATTTGCTCCAAGCAATCTCAAACATTTGCTCTAAAGCTCTTGCAAAGAATTCTGTATTAAGCCAAAGCGCAACATCATAATTTGGATGGACTTTATCATCATCTAATACCATAAACATTAATTGTTCCCCATCAACTATTACAAATCTTGCCCTTAAGTCTTCAGTATTTCTAACTTCAGCAACTCTTGATAAATCTTTAGCAACTTTTTTATTTGATTCAACTATTGGCGCAGCGATTCTAATTTTAACTCCTCTTCTTCTAGCTTTATCCAGCGAAGGCATTAAAGCTTCAAGTTTTCTATTAATCCCACTTGCAGTTGTAACAATCGTAAGCGTCTTTTCTGCTTCTCTTATTAACATATCCATGTGATTGTAAACATTTTGTCTTCCCTTCAGACTTCCAGACATATCGCTAGGTTCCACAAATTTTGAACCTTCTGAAAATAATCCTGTTAATTCTTGAAGAACATCTTCATCTTTTAATTTTTCGAGTCTTTTTGACTTTTCAGTTGCGTCCCTCATAAGATTCTTTTTAACACGTTCAACTACTTCTTCAGGTTTAAGTGCAACAAATTTAATGGGTTTTCCAAGCTTCATTACAATAAAACCTTTTTTCTCTAAAGACTCAAGTATATCATAGGTTCTTGAACGAGGAACATCAGAAATATTAGAAAGTTCACCAGCAGTAGAAACTCCTCTTGAAAGCAAAGAAGCCCAAACTTTAACTTCGTAAAGATTCAAGTCAAAAATCTTCCTTAATCGACTTAAAAATTCTTCACTTATTATCATTGTATTTTGTTTTTTATCAGATACCCTTTTTACCCTTTTTTATAATTAACTATATTTTAGGTAGTATATAAATCTTTTCGTCCATAGAAGTATATATCTTAGTTTTTATCGACGGTAAAAAACTGCTAAGGACTATTTAAACAGCCAGATTAGTCACTTTTTATTACAACATACCGAGTAGTTTAAGGATTATTATTAAGTGGCTAAAATAATTAGAAGATTAAATCTTATCAAAAAAGATTGCTATTTCCTTGTCTTTTATTTTTTCTTTTATTTCAGCTTGATATTTTTTTGAAGGTGCTTTTTCAGTTAATTCTATTTTCTTAGCATTAGTTCTTTCAGCAATCATGCTTTTCTGACTCTGAATAAGCTTCAAAAGTTTCGTATCTGATATTACAACTATAAGACTAATATGATTATCTTTAACAAGTCCTGCTGTTTTTCTAAGAGCTTGAACTTTTCTTGAAATTTCACGTGCAAAACCTTCTGCTTCAAGTTCCGGAGTAAGCTTAGTATCAAGAATAACTGAAATTTCTTTATCCTTTTCAACTTTTACCTCAAGTTTTTTTACATTAAGTTGATTCATTATAATTTCCTGCAATTCGTTACTGAGTTTTGCTTCAGAAGTTATTTCTGCTTTCGCAAGTGGCCATTTCAATCCTATCTGTGCTTTATCACGTGCATAAAGTCCTGCTTCTATAATCTTAAGAGCAGATTCAAACTCTTCTTCAAGTTTTTTATCTATTTTCTTTTCATCAAACTCCGGCCATGAAGAAAGATGGACACTTTGTTTTCCAAACTCCTTATGTATTATTTCAGTTATATCGGGGCAATATGGCGCGAGTAATCTAGAAACAACGTCTAAAATTTCTCCCACCACTTTCTTAACATTTTTATCATTTCTATCTCGTATCATTTTAATATACTTTTTAGAAAAATCATTGGATACAAAATCCATAATGGGCCTCAAGGCTTTTTCAATATAATAACTTTCAAGATTAAGAGTAGCTTCTTTAACAACCGAATTCAGACGTGATATTATCCATTTATCTTCAAGTTCTATTTTCTCTTTTGCAGTATTATTTATCTGAGTATAAAATTGATAAGTATTCCATAAAACATTGAAAAAAGGATGTATTTCTTTCTGAACAACATTAACTCCAAATCTTTTTGAATCACCAATATCAACAGTACAGAACTGAAGTCTAGTCGCATCTATTCCAACCTTATCCATGACTTCATCAGGATTAAGTATATTTCCTTTGCTTTTGGACATTTTTTCTCCTTTCTCATCAAGGATATGGCCTGCGCAAATAACGTTTTTGAAGGCTACATTATCAAAAAGAAGAGTAGATAGAACATGAAGTGTATAAAACCACCCTCTTGTTTGATCTATCGCTTCAGATATGAAATCATAGGGGTGTCTTTTCTTAAACTCTTCTTTATTTTCAAAAGGATAATGAAATTGAGCAAATTGCGCACTTCCAGAATCATACCAACAATCAATAACTTCAGGAACACGTTTCATATTTTTCTTACATTTAGAACATTTAAACTCAATTCTATCAATCCAAGGTTTATGTAAATCCACTTCATTATTTGAAAATTTCTTTATAGAATTTTTCTTTAATTCTTCTATGCTTCCTATAATCTGTTCATTACCGCATTCACATCTCCAAACAGGAAGTGGTGTTCCCCAGAATTTTTTTCTTGAAAGTGCCCAATCCTTCACATTAGCAAGCCATTCTCCGAATCTTCCTTCTTTAATATGCTCTGGAACCCAATTAATCTTTTTATTAAGTTCTATTAAACGATTTTTATAAGCTGTAACCTTAACAAACCAAGATTTTATTGCATAATACATAAGCGGACTTGAACATCTCCAACAAAAAGGATAATCATGTTCGTACTTCAAAACTTTAAACAGTTTGCCTTCATCATCAAGTCTTTGTATGATGTCCTTATCCGTGCTTTTAATAAATTTCCCACAATATTCTGTAACTTCTTCTGTAAACTTCCCAGTTTCATCTACCGGCTGAACAAAATCTAAATTATTCAACTTACAAGCATCATAATCTACTTCCCCAAATGCAGGAGCCATATGTACAAGCCCAGTTCCATCTTCAGTTGTAACAAAATCCCCATTAATAATTTTAAAAGATTTTTTTAGATGCTTGTAATAAGGCATAAGTGGCTCGTAAGTTTTTCCAACAAGCTCTTTTCCTTTAACAGTTTTAATGATTTTTGGTTTTTCAAAATATTTTTCAACAAGAGGCTTAGCAAGAACATAGGTTGAATCTTTATCTTTAACATAAACATAATCTAAATCTTTATTTACAGCTATTCCTAAATTAGAAGGCAAAGTCCAAGGCGTAGTAGTCCAAACTAAAAAGTATACATTTTTTTCCTTAGAATCGTTAATTTGGAATTTGACTACAATAGAATCTTCTTTTACACTTTTGTATCCTTGAGCAACTTCATGGCTTGATAATGGTGTTTCACATCTTGGACAAAATGGAACAACTTTATGACTTTCGTAAAGTAGCTTTTTATCATAAAGCTGTTTTAAACTCCACCAAACACTTTCTATATAATTATTATCAAGAGTCGCATACCTATTCTCTAAATCCACCCAATAACCAAGTTTTTCTGTAGATTTATTCCATGCTTGTATGTAAGAAAAAACGCTTTCCCTACATTCTTTTATGAATTTTTCTTCGCCAAACTTTGCTATATCTTTTTTAGAATTAAGCCCTAATTTTTTCTCCATTTGAACTTCAACAGGGAGACCATGACAATCCCAACCAGCCATTCTTGGAACATTAAATCCCTGCATATATCTAAACTTATTTATAATATCCTTAAAAGTTCTAACTTCAAGATGATGCAATCCCGGGGGAGCATTTGCAGTTGGAGGACCTTCAAGAAAGCTAAATAGTTTCTTTCGTTTAGCATCGTTCTGAACAGCTTTTTTGATATCTTTCTTATCCAAAACCTTTTTAGATTCTTCCTCTATTTTTTTAAAATCTATCATTATAATCTACTCTACTTTCTCCTTTCAAGTTTATTAAGCTTATTATTACCCATTAATGATTATATTTTTTGTTTAAATAATATCTTAAACCTTTTGATAAGGCTTCTAATGCAGATTGAAACATATTACTATCTACACCCACTGTTTCAAATCGTTCGTGGTCCTCAAACCGAATTATTGTTCGAACAGTGCTTTCTTCTGCCTTGCTTTTTGCTATACTTACATGAAAATCAACAATCTTCAAATCTTTTACAAGAGGATAATTTTTTGAAAGTAAATTTGTAAGAGTCTTGTACGCAGCATCAACAGGCCCACCTTCAACAGTCGTTTCCCGCATAATTGGTTCTCTCCCCAAATTACCAGTCATAAAAAATCTGCTTGTTTCTTGTAAATTTATCATTTCAGTCTCTACTCTTGAACTAGTTATATCAAAAAAATTCTTAAAACGACCAAAATATTTTTCAATAAGCATATATTGCTCGGAAGGAATTGCCCCTAAACGATATCCCTTCTCTTCTAAACCTCGTAATTCTGAAAATAAATCCACAATTCTTTTTCTAACTTGAGGATCTTTCTTGTCCAACCTATGTCCTAATTGTCTTGCTAATTCTATAACTCCTGCACTCCCACCCAGAGTATTAAGAACTAAAACTCTTCTATTCCCATAATTTTCAGGATTTACATGTTCGTAAGTTGCTCCTTTTACAACAGCATCTATATGTACTCCGCCTTTATGTGCAAAAGCATTATTTCCGACAAAGGGTTTGTTTAATGGAATATCAAGTCCACTAAGTCTATAAGCAAATTCAGTCAATTGTTTTAATTTTTTTGATTTAACATTTAATCTTTTTCCTAATTTAGATTGATAAACAGGGATAAATTGAGAAAAATCTAAATTTCCTACTCGTTCACCAATTCCATTTATTGTTCCTTGAACCTGCTGAATAAAAGGAAGTGCTACTAAAGCGTTTGAAAGTGCTAATCCGCAGTCATCATGAAAATGAACACCTAACGGAACATTATACCCTTTAAGTTCATTATAAGTCTCAGCAACAATTTTTTCAACTTCACTTGGGAGAGTTCCACCATTAGTATCACATAAAATTATTTTCTCAGCTCCGCCTTTTACAGCAGAATAAACTGTTGCAAGAGCATATTCTTTATTTTCTTTAAATGCATCAAAAAAATGTTCGGCATCATAAAAAACCCTCATGCTATTTTTTCTAAGAAACTCTATGCTCCTTCTTATCCCAGATAAATTTTCTTCAGGAGTTATCCCTAGCTGTTTTTCAACATGTTCTAAATGAGATTTTCCAAAAATACATGAATAATCTGCCTTACTTTTTATTAAAGAACTTAAATTTGCATCTTCACTTAAATTATGTTTAACACAAGTAGCGCCAAATGCTACAATCTTAGAATTTTTCTTTATTTTTCTACATAACTCAAATGATTTCAATATTTTTTCAGAAGCAACAGGCCACCCAAGTTCAATATAATCAAATCCAAAATCATCAAGTCTAGAAAATAATTCTACTCTATCCTTAAGGTTAAAGCTAGCCCCAGCTGCCTGTTCTCCTTCCCTAAGGGTGCAGTCGTATAGTTCTAGCTTTGTCATGTTGTTTTTGCAAGCCAGATAAGATGGCTTGCTAACCTATAATAATTATAGCAGAAATTATTGCTATGGCTATGATTGTTACTATGATGTTATTACTTTTATTTTTAGCCATGTTTATACACTTTTAGGGTATTTTTAAGGTTTTTGATACTCAGTAATACTAGAAGCTTTTATCTCAATATCATCCGCGCGTCTCAAACCCTTAATCTGCTCACAACTCAAAATATCATAATGTTTAACAGAATCAATATAATCATGTATGTGCCATAAATCTTCTTTAGAAGTTATCCACTCTTTTCCAAAACTTGATAAATCAACAGCGTCAGAAAAACTCCGCAGAGTTTTTCTTCCCTTACCTTTATCATCAGTGTATTCATGAAAATAACTCATAACTAACTCACGAACATCACGATAAACAGGTTCACGATAACGAAGAACCGCGTGGTTCGTCTTTGAAATTGCTCCAAATTTTCCAGTCTTCGCATCTTGAAAAACCGCGATTACATGATCCCAATCACCTTTCTCGCCTATCATATCAACAACAAGGGGTTTTCCAGAACCGATATTATTTAACCATATTGCGGCTGCAGCAAGAAACGCGCCCTCAATACAATGAGCTTTATTATTTTTTAACACGCTCGCGGGAGACATGCAAGTTTCTCCTTTCCCATCATTTTCAAAATTCACAGGGATCTTATTAACAAAATCTTGAATTTTCTGAGGAGTATTTAATTGTTTTATAATAGCAAACTCATTTTTTTTCATTTTAAAAACGTTCTAAAACCTCTCTAAAGATTCTTTTTCAATAAAATGCAACTCGCTCGGAATAATTATACAAAAAGGAAGCTCAATCTCTTCCGAATCGTTTTCGTCTTCGGCTTTAGCCATAAGTTTTTCAAGACCATCATAAAAAATTTTAGAGTCTTTAGTACCAAGTTGAGAACATACAACAATTTTATCAAATTTAACTCCTATATTCTTAGCAGAAACTTTTAATTGATGAAGAGCATCAAGTATTCCTAAACCAATATCAACAAGTATAAGTGAATGTGCGCGTATTGACTGATTTTCTTTAACGATATACATAAAACTATCAGGCGTAAAATTTCGAGCCCATTGGGGCATACTTGTTATTTTTCCAAATTTGTACAATTGAAGACCGGTTTCAGCAATAGCGTCAAAAACACTAGCCGAATAAATAACTCTAGTTTTAACTTTACTTTTTTTAGCATCTAACAAAAGAGTTTCATGTGTTGTAGCAAATAAGGGGCAACCATAAACTAAAAGAGCAACATCCTGCTTTTTTGATTCTTTTATCAACATATCGCTTTCAACTTTACTTCGTTCAAGCTTTTCTATTTTTTTCCCAAGAGTTTTTTCAATGTTTTCCAGAGGATAAGGGAAATCAACAGTATATCCTTCAAGATATATTTTTTTACAACCCTTCAAAGCTTCTTTACCTTCAATAGACATTCCTTGTTCATTCAAACCAAGACCAATTAAATATAACATAAGAATAACAACAAATTAAGATTAATAAAACTAACGAAAGTGCTATAAAATGTTCTATTTCTGCTTCGCATTAATCTTACTCAAACAATACTGATAATCAAACAAACATAATTTTGGTTTAAGCATTTTCAGAATAGTTGTATAAAATTGCTGAGCAAGAGGAAGCAATCAGTCCAATATCTTAAATTGCTAAAAGCAAAACCTTTAAATAGAATTTACACAACTAGAATCTATAAAGGATATAAAAAAGACAAAAATAAAATGACAACCCAACTTGATGTTACACGACTTATTCTTTCAATAGTTGCAGGTTATTCAATAATATTTCTAGTTATGTGGTTATTTAGAAAAAGGAAAAAAACAGAGCCAACCATAGTTGAAAAAAAAGAGAAATAAAGCTATTGTTTCATAAATCTTTTATTCTTTCCAAGATAAAGCATTATAATCAAAACCATAACTAAATATAATAAACTGAGTATAATAGTTATATTTCTATAAAGCAAAACAATACTCGACAATATAATAAAAACTGAAATGAGAAAATATCTCAACCACTTTCTATCTGAAACCAATTCATCCTTGCATAACCACGATAAAAACCATCCAATAGGAACTACAGTAAGAAGAACCAAGGTATAAGCTACTAAATACAAAATTTTGCCAGAATTGTTAAGAATCCCTATTTTGAAAAGCCATGCAAAAGCCAGTACAAATAATATTCTCATAAATAATCCATGTATTAAAAAATCTTTTCTTTTGATTGAAAAAGCACCAAATACTATTGGAAAATAGGGTATGGGGAGTATAGCTGCTAAGGTCATAGCAATATTTCCATATTTCTGTTTTAGATTTTCTATTTTCTCTATTGTTCTTTTTGTAGACAGCACACACACGATTCTAAATCCGTAACGTTTTCCAATCTCAAATCCAAGAATACCTCCAAAAATTACGCCTAAAAGACAATATAAAACAGAGTAATAAAAATCAAAGCCCAATGTAAATGCAACAGCTAGCCCAAATATCGGATTAAAGAAATTTGGAACAACTTCCACAAAAGAAGTTAAAAGAAACAGGGCGATAAAACCATAAACAGAAATACTTGAAGTTATTTCAGATTTTAAAACATTATAAGCAATTATACTAATTAAGCTCAGTATGACTATAAAAGCAATAACAAAAATTTCTGTAAACTTTACCTTTCTTGCAAGATTCGACCCTTTTTTATTACCTATGCACTGCATAAATCTAGATATAATTTGAACTTTATAAAATCTTGTTTCTCTAAATAAAAGATAAGACTTATATACAAATAGATTAATATTTGCTTATGAAAATTCAAGAAATAAAAAACCTAAAAGAAGAAATTCAAGCAGGAAAAATATTTATTTACCCAACAGATACAATCTATGGACTTGGTTGCGATGCTACAAATGAAGAATCAATAAATAAAATAAAAGAAATAAAACAACGCGACAAAAACAAGCCTCTTTCAATAATAGCACCATCAATTAAATGGATAGAAAATAATTTTATTATTGACTCAAATCTAGAAAAATATCTACCGGGCCCATATACTCTAATTCTCAAAAAGAAAAATCCAATATTTTTAAAACATATCTCAAATTCAGAAACAATCGGAGTAAGAATACCTAAAAACAAACTAACAAAAGAAATACAAAAATCAGATGTCCCGTTTGTTACAACAAGCGTCAATTTAGCAGGAGAATCTTTCGCTTTAAGGATTGAAGATATTAAACAAGAAATTCTAGATAAAGTGGATTATATTATTGAAGCAGAAGAAGATTTAAGCGGGAAACCTTCAACATTAATAATAAATAATAAAGAAATTTCAAGAAATTAAAAATGCGTTTCGCAGTACTATATTCACAAGAAGACGAAGCAGGAATGAATATAGCAAAGCAACTCGAAAGTTTTTATCTTCCACACGTTCCGATTATTAAACTTGAAAAAGAAACTATTTACAATGAAAATATAGATGTTAAAGATGAAAGACTGAAAGATGTTGAATTTATTATCTTTGCAACAAAACACCAAAGCAAAGCACAAGTTCCTAGCCTTTCATTACACGCACCGGGAAACTGGAGAAACGCTGATTTCGGAGGCAAACCTGGAAAGGTTTGCAAAACATCAAGTCTCGCACTCAAGTTTTTATTTAAGCAACTTGTGGAAAATGCAAAGTCTATGCCTAGTTTAGAACATAACATAACACTTGAATGCACGCATCACGGCCCGCTAATAGAAAATACACCCTGTTGTTTTATAGAAATAGGCTCGTGTTCAGAACAATGGAAAAATCCGGAACTTGGAAAAATTATCGCAAAAACAATTGTAGACTTTCAAAAATTCAGCGAAAACAACAAAACTAAAATTAAATCAGCAATAGCAATCGGTGGCCCTCATTATTGCCCTAATTTTAATAAAATTCAATTAAACAATAAGGAAATCGCAATTTCACACGTAATTCCAGAATATGCTTTTCCTGTTTCAGAAAATATGCTAACAGAAGCCCTAAAGAAAACAAAAGAACAAATAGACCTCATAATCGTTGACTGGAAAGGCTGTGGAAATTCCGAATCGCGTCAAAAAATCCTAGATGTTATAGAAAAGCTCGATTTGAAGTACGAACGAACAGAGAGGATTGAAAAATAAGTTATAAAATGGTGCTTCGCATTAATCTTACTCGAATAATACTAATAATTAATAACAATTCCTATGAAGTGAATTTAAACGTTATTAACTTAATTAAGTAAGAAGCCGAATTTATGCAGGCTTCGAACAAGAGAGACTTCTTCCAACCCTCATATTTAAAAATGCCTCAATACTTCTTTAATTATGAATAAAAACCCTGCAGAACAAAAAACAACAGAAGAAAAAATTAACATAGAAAATCTTCCAATGTTAAATGTCGGAACAGTTGGGCATATTGACCACGGAAAAACAACACTACTTTATCGATTAACTGGAAAATTTGCAGATACTCATTCTGAAGAATTAAAGCGAGGAATAACAATAAAACTAGGATATGCAGAAACAATAATATCTGACAAAGAAGGAAAAAATAAAAGATATATCAGCTTTGTTGATGCACCTGGACATGAAATGCTCATGGCAACAATGCTCTCAGGAGCAGCAATGCTTGACGTAGCTATTCTCGTAGTAGCTGCAAACGAGGGAATAAAACCTCAAACACGAGAACATCTTGTAGCGCTACAAGCAAAAAATGTAAAAAATATTATAATAGTACAAAATAAAATAGATTTAGTTACTAAAGAACAAGCTCAAGAAAACTACAAAGCAATAAAAGAATTTGTTAAAGGAACAATTGCTGAACATGCACCCATAATACCTGTTTCTGCACAACAAAATATAAACATTGATAAAATAAAAGAAGAACTTATGAACGTTTCAATAACAAAACGCGATACTGAATCAAAACCACTTTTATTAGTTGCAAGAAGTTTTGATATAAACAAACCGGGAACACAAATAGAAAAACTTCACGGCGGAGTCATTGCAGGAGTTTTGAAACAAGGAACACTTAAGATTGGGGATGAAATAGAAATAAAACCTGGAAGTTATGAAAAAAAAGCAAATCAATTTATTTATCAAACACTTAAAACCAAAATAGTCTCCATCTATAGGGGCAATCACAGCATACAAACAGCAACCCCTGGCGGAAGCTTAGCAATGGAAACAGAATTAGATAATGTTTTAACAAAAACAGACTTACTTTCAGGATGTGTTGCATCAAAAATTAACGAGTTACCGGAAATAACCGATAAAATAAAAATTCACTTTAAGCTTTTCCCAGAAGTTTTCGGAGCAAAAGAATCTATTAAAGTAGAAGCTCTGAAACCAAGTGAATTAATTATGTTAAGTGTTAATACTGGAATTACAGTGGGACTTATTAAAACAATAAAAGGCGAAGAAGCAGAAATTCATCTTAGAATTCCTATTGTTCCAATAAAATCTGAGAACATTGGAATTGCAAGGAACATTGGCGGCCACTGGAGATTAATTGGATTCGCTGAGCTGATTTAATTTTCTAGGTTGTACTTCGCAAAATTCTTACTCGAATAATATTAATAATTAATATTGCAATACTTGAATCATTATTTCCAAATTACATTTTCAAAGGAGTTAAGTGAGAAGCCGAATTTATGCCGAGAAAGTTCACAAGTTTAATCCATAAGTGCGAGTGGGCTTTCGAGCAGACTTCGAGCAGTACAATAAGAAGAAAAGCACCCCCTCTTAAAAAATCATCTGAACAACTGCCAAATTCCAATAATTATTACTATTGCAGCTGCAATTGAAGTTTGTGAAACAAACGGAATTTTTAATGGAGCCCAGATAAGCAAGGCTGCAATTAATAAAGCAATTCCAATCCATTGATTTGTATTAAATTTCATTTTACCTCCTTTATCAATAAGTTTAATCAGATTGCAACAATCTTTTAATTTTCGGCAAAGCTTTTTCAGCAGCCATTCTTCCCTCATCAATAATTTTTTGCATATGTTTAAAATCCCATTTACCTTCTTTAATTAAAGGCTTGATAACTAAATCTGCTTTATGTTCGTTACTTCTAGCCATTTCCTTAAGTTGAAGATTAATAGAATAATTGAGTAAGTTAAGAAGACTAAAATGTCTAGAATTAAATTTAGAACCTAATTCAAGATTAATAGCAACAATTTTATCTCTAGGAAACAAATCCCGAGCTATATCTGCTGGTAAACTATCTGAAAAAGCACCATCAATAAGCACTGACTTTTTATATTTAAATGGGGGAAATAAACCAGGGATAGACATACTCGCCCTTATAGCATTATATAATTCTCCATTTTGAAAAATGAATCGTCTATTATTAACAACATCATAAGCTAAAGAAACAAACCCCACAGATAAATTTTCAATTTTAATATCATCAATTAATTTTTTTACAGGCACTTCAAAGTTTTTAATGTCAAATAATCCCCGATTATCTAAACGAAAAGATAAGTTGCTAAGGATATTCATCTTACTTTTAAGATTAAACACTTCTTTTTTAAGATCATTTAATTTTCCAGCAGCATAAATTCCACCAACTAAAGAGCCAGCACTAACTGCTACAATTCGTTTTATAGGTATATTATTTTCTTCAAGAACTTCAAGAATACCTATATGGGCCAACCCCCTTGCAGTTCCGCCACTCAAAACTAATGTAATTCCCGCTTTTTGTCCTAGTTTCATAATATCATATATTATCTAATTTTAAAAACATATCCATCGCCGATTAAATGTGAATGCCACGCAACGTACGCGAATATGCAGTAAGCAATATTATGAAATAAAAACCAAAGCGGAATAACACTAACGAGCCCTACGGGAATACTGTGAATAATTCCACGATGCTCAAAATAATTAGTAGAAACAAAAGTAAAAACTAAAAGAAGAGCAGAACTTAAAAGGATGATAATTGGATTTCCAAAGTTTAACATTAACTCAAGAACTCCAAAAAGAACTCCAAAAATTCCTATGCCTAAAAACCACCAAGTCATTGTTCCAGACTTATGGTCAACATCAGGAAGTATGCTATAAAAAAGAGTTATTCCAATAATAAGCGTAACAGAAATAAAATTAAGAGTTATAATATTTATTCCAAGCCAGCCCATAAGCATTAGAATAATAAATGCAAAAACAATTCCAAATATAAAATGCCTTTTTTTGTTCATGTTGTTTTTGTAAAACAAAAATAACAGTCTGGAAATTCTTAATTTCCATAATATCAAAAATCTTGTTATCCAAACTGGAACAGTTTATCTGATTTTTGATTTTATTGTTTATCTTGTTTATGATTAAAATAAATTACTTCTTCTCTTCAACTTCTTCAGGTTCATCATCTTCTTTGCTTAAACTTGCAACATCAACGACTTTATCAACATCACTCAATCTTATAATTCTAACACCTTGCGTCGCTCTCCCCATTACACGAATGTCTTTTACAGGAGTTTTAATCATTATTCCTTTTTCTGTTGAAACAATTACCTGATCAGTATTAACAACACTAATTGTTCTTATAACTTTTCCATTCTTTCCTGTAACCTTAAGATTAATAACGCCCTTACAAGCTCTACCTGTAACCCTATAATCATCAACTAAACTTCTTTTTCCATAACCATCTTTAGTTATAGTCAATACTGTTTCTGTTTTTGGATCATTTACAACCACTAGACTTACAACTTCATCACCCTTTTCTAATTTAACACCAGTAACCCCATAACTCGCGCGGCCCATATCTCTAACTTCATCTGAACTAAATCTGATTGCTTGACCATTTGCTGTTGTCATCATAACTTCTTGTTTTGGTTGTATAATATTCACGTCAATTAAAGCATCAGTATTATCTAATGGGAGATTTATAGCACGAACTCCAGTATTTCTTGGATTAGCAAACATTTCTAATTTCATTTTCTTAACAACTCCGAGTTTTGTAACTAAGAAAAGGAATCCATTTTTGAATTCTTTAATAGGAATTATGGAAGAAACATTATCTTCTTTCAAACTTAAAAGATTTATCAGGGCTTGTCCACGACCATAACGTTGTGTTTCAGGAACTTGATATGCTTTAAGCCAGAATACCCTTCCACGTTGCGTGAATAATAATAGATAATCATGTGTAGAACAAGAAATAACTTGTTTTACAAAATCTCCAGTAGATAAATCAGCGCCAATAACTCCTTTTCCACCCCTCTTCTGCTCCCTATAAGCCTTGTAAGGCATTCTTTTAATATAACCCTTATCTGTAATTGAAACAATAACATCTTCTTTCTTAACAAGTTCTTTTTCTGTTAATTCTTTTATTCCAGCAATAAGTTTTGTTCTTCTTTCATCAGGGAATTCTTTTTTAAGTTCACTTAAATCTTTTTTAATTAATTTTAATATAAGTTTTTCGTCACCAAGAATTTCGCTTAGCTCTTTTATTGTTATTAAAAGTTCTTGTTCTTCTTTTTTTAATTTTTCATTTTCTAATGCAGTTAATTGTCTCAACTTCATTTCAAGTATAGCTTCAGCTTGTTTTTTTGATAATTTAAATTTACTCATCAAAGTTTCAGCAACGCCTTCTCGACTTTTTTTAATAACAGCAACAATTTCATCAAGATTCTTAAGACAAATAAGCAAGCCTTGAACAATATGCTCCCTATCTTCTGCTTCTTTTAATTCAAATTTTGTTCTATTTCTAATTATTTTTCTTCTAAAATCAATATAGACTTGAAGCATCTGTTTTAATGGCATTAATTGGGGAACACCATTAACAAGTGCAATCATAACAGCATCAAATTTTGTTTGTAAATTTGTAGACTTGTAAAGTCTATTTATTGTAAATTTTGAATCAGCTCCTTTTTTCAATTCAATAACAACACGAACTTTTCCTTTTGAAGATTCATCACGTATATCCGAAACATCGGGAAGTTTTTTTTCAGTAATTAACGTAGCTATTTGTTTAACTAATTCAGATTTATTAACTTGATAAGGAATTTCAGTTATAATTATAGAATCTCGGTCTTTATCTCCCTCTTCTGTTGTTACTCTGCCCCGAATAATAAATCCCCCACGACCTGTTTCATAAAGGGACGAAAGATTTTCTGCAACAACAATTCCGCCAGTAGGAAAATCAGGCCCTTTTATAGTTTCCATAAGTTCTGCAGTAGAACTGCTCGGTTTATCTATTAATTGAGATATTGCGTCACACACTTCAATAAGATTATGTGGGGGGATATTTGTAGTCATACCTACTGCAATTCCACTTGAACCATTAATTAACAAATTTGGAACTTTTCCAGGAAGTATCATAGGTTCATCAACAGAATTATCAAAATTAGGGGTCCATTTTACAGTATCTTTATCTATATCTTGAAGCAATTCAACAGCCATCTTATCTAGTTTTGCTTCAGTATATCTTGAAGCTGCAGCATTATCTCCGTCCATACTTCCAAAGTTTCCTTGACCATGTATGAGTGGATATCTAAGTGAAAAATCTTGAGCCATCCTTACTAGGGCATCATAAATAGCCATATCTCCATGAGGGTGGAATTTACCCATAGTATCTCCAACAATTCTTGCGCACTTTTTAGTCATGCCTTTTTCCAGACCCATTAATTTCATAGCATATAAAATTCTTCGGTGTACTGGCTTTAACCCATCTTCAGCACTAGGCAAAGCACGTGAAACAATAACAGACATAGCATAATCGATATACGAACGTTTCATTTCAGTAGAAATTTCAGCACTAATTTGTCTATGCTCATCTAAATCTTTAAGATTTATTGTTTCTTTTTCAAGTGTTTCTGCTTCGTATTCTTTATCATCAAGAACTTCTGCAGTTTTTTCTTCTTCTTTCAAAGATTTTTGCATTTCTTTCTTATTTTCGTCTTCGTTCATGTTTTCTTCTGGTTGTTTTGCCATTTTTATTATATATCTACCTCGGCAATATGCGCATTTTTAGTTATAAATTCACGTCTTGGGCCAACTTCATCACCCATTAACATTGAGAAAGTTTCATCAGCAGCAACAGCATCTTCAATTGTAACTTTTTTAAGTATTCGCGTTCGAGGATTCATTGTTGTATCCCAAAGCTGAGCCGGATTCATTTCTCCAAGACCTTTGAATCTTTGAACATCTGCTTTTCCCCCAAGTTCACGAACAATTTTTTCCTTCTGCTCTTCACTATAAACATAATGGTCTTTTCCTTTTCTAATCCTAAAAAGCGGAGAAACCGCAATGAAAACATTTCCATTTTCAATTAATTGAGGCATGTATCTAAAAAAGAAAGTCAAAAGCAAAGTTGTAATATGCTGTCCATCTACATCAGCATCGCACATCAGTATAACTTTATTATATCTTAATTTTTCTTGATTGAAATTTTCTTTAACGCCAGTTCCAACAGCAGTAATTAAATTAACAACTTCATCAGAAGATAATGCTTTTACAGGATTTGCTTTTTCAACATTCATAATTTTTCCTTTTAATGGAAGAATAGCTTGAAACTCTTTATCCCTAGCCATTTTACTTGAACCAGCAGCAGAATCACCTTCAACGATATATAGTTCTGTTTTTTCAAACTTTTTTGAAGAACAATCTGCAAGTTTTCCAGGTAACCCTGTGAATCCAAGCGCAGATTTTCTTCTAACCAAGTCTCTAGCTTTCTTAGCAGCCTGGCGAGCTTTTGCAGAAGCAACAACTTTTTGAACAATTTTATTTGCGATAGGTGGATTTTCTTCAAAAAATTCACTAAGCGCTGTCGTTACCGCTGAATCAACAATACCTTTTATATCTGAATTTCCAAGCTTTGTTTTTGTTTGTCCTTCAAATTGGGGATCAGCAATCTTTAAGCTAACTATGGCATTAACTCCCTCTCGAGTATCATCCCCCTCAATATCAACATCCTTCAAAAGATTTTTCTTTTTAGCATAGTCATTAATTACGCCTGTTAAAGCAGATTTAAATCCTGAAATATGTGTTCCACCCTCCGTAGTATTAATAGTATTTACAAATCCAAAGATATTTTCATTATAAGATTCCGTATATTGCATAGCAATTTCAACTACAGTCGTATCAATTTGTTTTTTGAAATAAACCGGTTTATGTAACGGAGACTTATTATGAGTTATATGTTGTATAAACTCAATTAATCCGCCAGCATAGTAAAATTCTTCTTTTTTTCCAGAATTATTATCTTGAAGGTTAATTTTTAAACCAGCATTCAAAAATGCAATCTCTTGCAATCTTTTTTTAAGCACAGTAAAATCAAAAACGAGTGTGGAAAATATTTCACCATCTGGAAAAAATGTAACTTCTGTTCCTGTTTCATTCTTTTCACATTTACCTATAACTTTTACATCGCCGGAAGAAATTCCACGTTTGTATAACTGCTCATGTATTTTACCATCACGTTTAACATGAACAATAAGTTTGCTTGATAAAGCATTTACAACACTAGCACCGACTCCATGAAGACCTCCAGATATCTTATATGAATCTTTATCAAATTTTCCGCCTGCATGAAGCTTCGTAAAAACAATTTCAAGTGCGCTTTGTTTATACTGCTTGTTTATTTCAACAGGAATACCCCTACCATCATCAAGAACAGTTACACTGCCATCCTTATTGAGTGTAATATTTATGATCTTACAATGGCCTGCAAGAGCCTCATCAACAGAATTATCCACAATCTCATAAACTAAATGATGAAGTCCATCTTTTCCAGTCCCGCCGATATACATTGCGGGCCTTCGTCTAACGCCTTCTAGACCCTCAAGAATCTTAATACTTTCTGCGTCATATGCTTTATTTTCTCCAGCCATTTTTTAATTTTCCAAGAAACTTTAATAAAATTTCTGTTATTTTCAATACTAAAATGAGAGCGTGCTTTAAAAAGGTTTCTGCATAAATTTAGGTATTTTAAGCCTTAAAATAAATAATTTTTAAAAAACGTAGTTTTTATTTTACAGGAAATGATAGCGCAAATTTTTTAAGATTAATTTTTAAGCTTTTTAATTCTGAATCAAATTTTAACATTTCGCCACTATGGAATTCCTTTTTTGCAGTAAGATTTTCTGATACTTTTCCTAAATTAATCTCTACTTTATCTTTCAAATTATAAACATCATTAGACAAATTAATAAATTCAATTTGCTCCAAAAATATTGATTTTGGTATTTTTCTTTTCTTCTCTATTTTTTCAGAAGTTTTTTCAATAACTTTTTCATTTTTTGGCATTTGAATTTTTATTTTCTTAAGCAAAGATATATCTAAGGGTTTTATCTCAAGTTTCTTACTTACAAACATCAAATTCTTGCCTTTTTTTGAATTCGAAAGTCTTAATGGTGGAAATTCTGGAAGATCCGAATAAGTATCAGCCAAATTAGAATCAACTAAAAGCATTTTTGAGGGTCCTGAAATTTTTATTTTTTTAGCAGAAACAAATTTGACCTTTTCTCCTAAAAATTCAGATCTAGGCTGTTCAGATACTTCTTCTAATTCCGGTTCTTTTACCTGAGGTTCTAATTTGTATTCTAGAGCAGGCTCAACTTCTACCTTAGATTTATTAATTTCCCTTTTTAGAGACTCTAACTGTCTTTCAGTATCTAAATGGAGCTCCCTTTTGCTTTCATCAATCTTACCTTTAAGCTGAACTACTTTTGAAATAACATTCTGGCTCATATCTTTTTTACTTTCTTCAATTTTATTTTTTAATTCTTCAATCTCATTAAGTATCTTTATATCCGATACTTCCTTTTCTTTTTTTAATCTCTTAACTACTTCTGAAGTTAAAGCTATAATCTGAGAACGCATAGCATATTTTTCCTCTTCAATTGCTCTTCTTGATTCAGCCAAATCTTCAGAAAGTTTTCTATAGAAATCAACCTTATTTTTATCAACTTTTGTTTCAAGCTCTTTTAATTCTTCTTCTTCTTTTCTAAAAAGTCTTCCAAGAAAACTTGTTTTTTTCTGTAATTTCGGCAAAATCTCAAGTTCTCTTCCTAATTCAGACTCTACAAACCCCTCTTCATTCTGCAGATAAGAAATCTTTCTTTTTAGTGATGGAATTTGGTTTATTGAATTAATTTCATATTTACTTAGGGGTTTTATACTAGCTAATTCCCTTACTCGTGAAATTTCTTCTTCAGAAGATTGTATTCTCTCAGCAAACGAAGGTAGAAGTTTTTCAAGTTCCTGCAATTCTCGTCTCAAAAAATTAAGCCTATTTGACTGAGTTTCATCAAGAGACTCTATTTCTTTAATTTCATCAAGAATTCTTTTCTTACCATAAAACTTTTTAGCGCTTATCTTTGATTCTAATTGTTTTTTCTCCTTAGTAATTAAATCCCTTAATGAACTTATTCTAATTTTTACATCAGGTATTGTGCTTATTTCTGCTCTTTCTTTATCACTTAATTCTTTTCTTCTAGCAAGTTTTTCTACTTTTTCTTCTTCTGTTTTAAATAAACTTTTTAGATAATTCAATTTATTCCTTATAGTAGGAATATCTCTAATTTTTTCTTTTTCTTCTTTACTAAGTTCTTTTCTTCTAGCAAGTTTTTCTGTTTTTACTATTTCATTTTCTAGGGAAAATATTTTTGCCCTCAATTCAGGCATCTGCCTACCAACTCTAAATTGAGTATCTTTTTGCTGATGTTCAAGTTCTTTTTCACCTTTTGAAATACGTCTTATTTCAATTTCCTGATTTTTGTCTATTCTCGATTTTAATAAATCAGTATTAATTCCAGCAACCTTCAATCTTAAAACTCTTATTTCTTCTTCAATCTCAGGAATAAGGGAAACATTCTTTAATTTTCTCCTTATCTGATGCTCTTCATGTTTAAATCCAGAAGTATCTAAAGCGTTAAGTTCTTCTTCAAGCTCCCCCAATCTTTCAACTCCCTTTTTAAAAACTTCAAAGTTCTTCTTCAATTCTTTTTTTGGTATTTTCCCCATTTTCTCCTCTTTGTTTGTTTTGTTATTATTTTAAGACAAAACAAACAATCAGAAATTTCTTAAATTTCTGAGTTTCAAAAATCCCCTGTGCCCAAACCGGAACGGTTTAGTTGATTTTTGAATTATTTATTTTATCTTTTTTATCTGATTTTTATAGTAAATTTTCGTTTTTATAGTTTCCGCTATTACATTAAATCTCGTTTTAAGCTTTCAACATCTTTTTCAATAACTTCCACGTCGTAGCCTTGATTTCTCCATCTTTTATACTGGCTTATAAAACTATTAAGATATTCGCTTCTGCTAAGCACTATGAAGCTTTTTACTAAGCCTATAAGAGAAGCTAAAAGTATCATAAATAACAAAAGAGCAGCCCAGAAGCCTAATTGCATTAACTGGAATGATTTTAACACTCGAGCCATAAGATTTAACTCTTGACGTGGAACTAATTTTTCAGAGCAAGACACGCAACTACCACCACAATCAGTACCTGTTTCATCATAATCTTGTATTTTATCAAAGCAATAGGCACAATACCCTCTTCCTTCTGCTTCTAAGTTTACATCTATAAAACTTCCACCAACAGGTTTAAGCCTTGCAATTACTTGTCCACGACTATTCTTTATTTCAGTATATCTATTACCACACCACACTTTGTTTTCAGCAGTAACTTCTTCTTTTAAAACGCAATTTTGATTTTCAAAGAAATTAGAAGCACAATTTGCATTATCAATACATAACCTTGTTCTTATCCCAGATATAACTGAATTAGAAATTAAATCTCCAACATTATATTGTGCATTACATTCAGACCATTCTCCGCAAGCAAAGTCATAGTTGCAATCTTCATCTACGTCTATTAAAATTTCGGGGGGTATTTCTTTTGGTTTTTCGCCAGTTACACAACTTCCAGAAGAACAAACCAACCCAGTTCCGCATGTTCCACAGCTGCCCCCACAATTATCATCACCGCAAGATTTTCCAGAACAACTAGCAACACAATCAGTTATACAATTTCCAAGAGAACATGATTCTCCCAAAAGAACATTACATGTTCCGCAACTACTTCCGCATCCGTCATCACCGCATGTTTTTCCTACGCAGTTTGGAACACATCCACAATCTCCACCAGTACAAGTTTCACCAATACTACATGTTAATGAAGTCCAAACACCCCATTCAGTACAACTATCAGTATCAAAATTGCCACATACTCTTGATCTTTTTGTGTTTATATTAATACATGATTTTTCTACAGTCCCGAGGATACATTCATCAGCACAAACTGAACAATCTCCACCAGTACAAGGTTGTGAAGATACACCTACGCAAGATGTTCCGCCACAAGAAGGCGAAGGATTATTACAACTTCTAGTTTGAGTACATAACGCAGAACATGTACTCCAACTAGACCAACCACCATTTACTAACGTACATTCTCCACCCCCGCCCGTTGTAATTCCACCAGTATCCTCAGTTACGCTCAAAATTCTTGTTTCAGAAGTTCCGACAGCATTCAATTCATCAGTACAACTTACATTCCAAGTATAACTAGCAACAGCAAGCCCAGTTACAGAAATATTATTAATTCCAGATTTACTAATTGCACTTTGGTTGCTATAATTTGCTGCATTCATATTGAGGGTACAATTCATCATATTCTGGGTACCACTTACATTAAAACTAAATGTTACAGAAGTGTCTGTTGTTGAAAATCCGCTCGCCGGAGAATTTAGAGTTATATTTGGGTTTTGATTTTCGCCAATGCTATAATTACCATCCCAATTCGAAACATTAAACACGACTGTTCCTGCATTAAGACTTGTGAAGTTGTAACAAGCAGAACCGCAATACGCACCGTTTTTCAAAATTATTGGATTCGTAAAGGTTATAGGAAGATCATAGAGAGTTACGTTTGAAGTAATGTTTAGTCCAGTATGCACTGAACTAACATAAGTAAAATTATTTCCTATAGTTATATTACCAGGAAATGTTAAACTCTTTGCAGTTGATAAAGAATTTGAAACCCATTTTATTTCTCCGAAAGAATTATTATAAATAAGGAAATTTGCAGTTCCGATTGCAGAAAATTGAGAATTTGTATTACCAAACGAGATTATATTAGTAAAAATATTATTCGTGCCTGAAGGCAATAAAATTCCCCTATCTGAATTGCCCGTAGTAGTAATATTACTTATTTGGTTATATGATCCAGGAGCTATGTATAAGCCAATTGAATTACTATTCAATGTTGAATCTCTAATTGTATTATTCGAACTAACAGCAAGATATATCCCATAAGAATTTGATTGAGCAATTATATTTTCTATACTACAATTAAAATTATATTCTAAAAATATTCCATAAGGAAAACTTTTAATTGTTCCATTTTTCAAAGTCGTATAATTATAACCAGCACTAATAATCCCGCTATAGGATGGACTGCTCCCAGCCCCTGGACCAGTAATCGTAAATCCATTAAGATTAAAGGTAACATTATTCGCAGTAATAAAAAAACAGGTTTCCGTCGTAGTAACATTATTCTGCAAAACATAAACCCTATTTGCAGTACTCAAATTTGTGCATTCGTAAACTTTTGGACCTTGCTGTAATGTCAAAGTTCCATTTGTACTTACAGTCTCACCTTCAAGATTGGTTGCATTAATAGTATAATTTACATTGCCAAGATTAAAACTAGAATTAGTTTCAAAAGTTGTTGTCCAAATAAGAGTTCCAATAATTTTTGTTAGGGCTTGAATCAATAGAATGGGCCCGCCAACAAAACTTTGCCAGATAGTTAACCAAACACTTTGAGGATTTCCTTCCACAGTTACATTCAGAGTTACATTCTCGCCCTTATAGGTTATTCCACCACCAACTCCGGCCTCATTAATAGTTAAAATATTAGTTACATTTACATAAGTTTCCAAGATACTATAATTACTCCAAGAAGAAACATTAAATATAACTGTTCCTGCATTAAGAGAAGTAAAGTTTGAACAAGCTGGTGTTGTTGTTTCATCACAAACGTTTGTTCCATCCCTAAATATCTTAGGACTAACAAATGTTGTGGATAATCCTGTTAAAGTTACATTTGCACTTTTATTCAACTCCGTAACTAAATTTGAATCAATGAATGCAGAATTATTTGTAATTTGAATTACTTGCCCCCCTCCAAATTTGATATTTGAAACAACATTATCTGTAGCTATATTCGGAGCAAATTTAATCTCACCAAAACTATTATTATAAATCAAAATATTTCCATTAGATAAAAATGTATCTGTTGAATAAAGCTGATAACCAACATTATCATATGATTCCAAATTATTAAATAGGCTATTTGAATCAAATTCAAGGTTTATACCCCAACCACCTGTGTTAGCCACAACAATTCCTGAAAAATTATTGCCTGAAGTGCCACCTCCGAAATATAGTCCATTAAGACTGTTTAATGTCAAATTCAAATTATAAAATCTATTATTCACAATAGTACCGCTTCCGTAGATACCATAACTATTATTAGAAGCAATTATCGTATCAATCAAATTATCCGAACATGAAGTGAAAGATATTCCTGAATTACTATTATTAAATAAAGTTAAATTTTTAACTGTAGAACCGGTAACTGCATTTCTAAAAGAAATTGCATCCTCAAATCTTTCAATTATTCCATCTTTTAGTGTAAAATTATTCGTGCTTACAGAAATATCTACTCCTGAAGACAAAACAGCTTTATTTCCTTTGATAGTAAATCCATTTAAATTCAAAGTAACATTATTAGCCGCAATAGTAAAACAAGTTCCAGTCGTAGTTATATTATTTTGCAAAACATAAACTATATTCGGGGTTGTTAAACTTCCACAAATAGTTATTAATGGATTTTCACCAATACTATAATTACTCCAACTCGAAACATTAAATATAACTGTTCCTGCATTAAGAGAAGTAAAGTTTGAACAAGCCGGCGTTGTTGTTTCATTACAAATATTTGTCCCATCACGATAAATTACTGGATTGAGAAAATTCGTACGAATATTATTGAGAGTTACATTGGCAGAAACATTATAAGCCAAATAATTACTTGAATCAACATAAACAGAATTGTTACTTATATTCATAATAGAACTAAAGGTTGTATTTTGTGTGCTTACATAACTAAATTTAATTGCTCCAAAATTATTTTTAAACGATGTCTGATTTAATATTAATGTACCATTAGTTCCATGAATAATACCCTCGCCAATTCCATGATTCCCCCCTGCAAAAGATATTGAAGTAGTACTGAAATCCGAATCATAATTAACAACTTTTATAATTCCAGCATTACCCCCATTTCCAAAATTTACAGAACTACCTCCATTTGAAGTTATTGTTGTTGCATTAGAGTTAGTTAATGTTATTGTTCCACCAGCTCCGCCATCGTAACCCAAATTATCTCCACCATTTGAAGTTATTGTTGTTGCATTAGAGTTAGTTAATGTTATTGTTCCGCCCGAATTAGCACTATCACCTGCATCACAACTTCCGGCATTAGAGGTTATTGCCCCAATTATACTGGAATTAATTAGGTTTATTGTCCCACCAACTCCTGTTGGAGTAGTATAACTTTTACCGCCGTTAGCAGTTATTGCCCCAGTTATATTAGAATTAGTGATATTTACAGCTCCGCCCATTCCACCATTAGTGAAGTCCTGATCTGCGCCTATTGTGATTATTGCTCCAGTCATAGAATAGGTTATAGTTATTGCCCCACCAGAACCACCATTTCCATCAGAATCAGAATCAGAATCTCCAACCCCTCCATTAGAAGTTATTGAAGAAAAAATACGTGAATTATTTATAATTATTATTGCTCCATTTGCACCATTGCTTGATCCTGTTCCACCTAAAGCGATTATAGAAGAAACGTTAGAACTTAAGATAGTTATTGCACCAACTATTCCTCCAGCAGTACCTGTATAAGAACTATTCCCACTTATAGAATTTATTGTAGTTATATTAGAACCAATTATTGTAATTTCGCCAGTAACACCTCCAGTTTCCTCTGAACAAGGAAGAGAATTAATAGTTGTTATCTTAGAATTTAATATTACAATATTACTTGTAGCTGAACATAATCTACCCGGGGCGCTATCAGCTTGCGCCACCAAAGTTGTAGATTTTATAGTTGAAACAATAGAACTTGAAATATTTATTAATGAAGCAGTCCCAAAATTTCCACCACCAATAGAATTTATTTGCGATGCGTTTGAATTAATTAAGGTTATTATCCCGGAGGTTCCGCCTATTCCATTAGACGAAGAAACAATTATTCCACCAACACTATCAACATTTCCAGAAATATTTGAATTTGTTAAAGTTATACTCCCACCATTTCCACCATTATCAACAGTTCCATTTACACCATAACTTAAAACATTTCCAACAACAATTGTATTATTTATTACTAATCCTGTAGATGCGTTAGCTCCGCCCGCAACTCCAGAAGCACTAACATCCCCTGTTATTTTAAAACCAACACCGTTTATTGTAACATTATCCGCTGTTACATTAATACAAACGCCGGTTCCAGAAATATTTTGAGTTAAAGTATAAACCGTATTTGCATTTCCCAATGTTCCACAAGCAGTTATACTCAAATCATCAACAATAGAATAATTACTCCACGAAGAAACATTAAATATAACAGTTCCAGCATTAAGACTTGTAAAGTTTGAACAAACAGGTGTTGTTGTTTCATCGCAAATATTCGTTCCATCTCTAAATATTTTTGGATTGGAGAAAGTTTGCAGAAGATTATAAAAAGTGATATTTGCAGAAACATTATATTCTAAATATTTACTTGAATCTACATAAGCAGAATTATTGCTAATATTTAAAATAGAACCAATTAATGTTTGATTTGTTGAAACATAAGAAAATTTTATTACTCCAAAAGAATTGTAAAGATTAGTATTATTAAGTATTAATTTTCCAGTTGCACCATCAGGCTCACCATTCCCGTATCCGCCAATTAAATTTATAATTAATTTAGTAATATTTACCTGAGAATTTATTGCAGTTACATTACCCCCATTACCGCCCCCAGTAGACCCCTCATCAGTATCACTTACACCACCTACTGCAGTAATATTTCCAAAAATGGAGTTAGTAATTATTATTGTACTAGCTGAACCGCCTGTCAAAACACCACTATCCCCTCCAAGAGAATATATTGTAGCAATATTTGAATTAGTAATTGTTATTGCCCCATTAGAGCCCCCATCACCAGTACCTCCACTAGTAGTATCTCCATGTCCGCCAGTAGAAGATATTGACAATGTTGTTGAATTAATTATTGTAATTACGCCTGAAGAACCTCCAAAATTAGTTTCACCTGTTCCCCCAATAGAAGAGATAGTTGTAATATTTGAATTAGTAATTGTTATTGCTCCGGAAGAACCGCCATTAGCACCAAAACCTGTACCTGTACCGCCCGCGCCACCTGTAGAAGCTATTGAAGTTGTTATTGAATTAGTAATTGTTATTGCTCCAGAATTTCCACCAGAACCAGAATTATCACTATTACCCCCTATAGAAGAAATAGAAGTTGTATTTGAATTGAGAATTGCTATTACTCCGGAAGACCCTCCATTACCCGGTCCAATTCCGCCCGTAGAAGATATTGTTCCAGTTATATTTGAATTAGTAAAATTTATATTTCCGCCAGCGCCTCCAACATCAGTAAGACCAACTGCCCCACCAGAAATAACATTTCCAACAACACTAATATTATTTATTATTAAACTTGTAAAAGCATTTCCCCCATCTCCGGTTCCAGAACTATCTATATTTCCAGTAAGAGTATAACCTCGGCCATTAATAATTACATCGTCTGCTCGAACTACTAAACATGATCCGCCAACTCCAAAAGAAGAAGTTAGATTATAATTTCCTGATTGGTTTATATATCCGCAAGAAGTAATATTTCCAGGAGCGAAAAGAGCTTGACAAATTTCAGAAACGCAATAGTTCGATTGACAATCACTTATAGCCGTACAACTTCCACTGTTTTCACGACCACATATATTATTAGTACCACAAATTCCAATTGCGCAATTATCATCCATAAAACATCCGTCTACTCCAGTAACACCATATGAACAAAAAGAACCGTTACAATATAACTCTGGCTGACACTCGCTCTCTCCGCTACAAACTTGCATAAATAACCCGCAATCAAGCGGACAGTCCAAAACATTTTCTCCAAGACCAGACTCACAAATGCTATTAACATTACAATCAGGATCAACAATCCAATCAAAACTAATAGGACTTCCAAGAATCTTCAAATCAAAAGTATCATAACTTTCATTTTCAACCAAACCGGTTAAATAAGTTTTATACAAATTCTCGTTAGAAATATTTTTAATTGTTGCAATTAAATTATTCGAATTTTGAGCATAAACTTCTATACTTGAACTGGAATTATCAACATCCCTTGCATAAACCGTAATATCTCGGGTATTATCCAAAGTCTTTTCAAATGTAACTCTAACATATTCATTATTATTTATTTGCTCACTCCAATTTCCATCAAGATTTTTAACAAAATCAAAAATGTCTGAAATAAAATTTCTGTTTTCATCAAGATGTTCTGCCCGAGTTATGTTTATTATTTCAATCTCATAAGTTTGGTTTGAAAGATGAGGCACTATCCATTGAATAGAATCAAATAATCCATTTTCGTCAGAATCAAGAGCTTCAAAAACAGTAGTTTGTTTTATTTCGTCTACAATCCAATAAAGTTTAATCAAATTAGCATTATTTGTTTCGGAAGGAAGTTCTGAAGACGCAAGAATTTCTTGATAATGAACTTCATCAGGTCCAACAATAACAACTTCCTTATTATTTTCATCCATTAATGTTTCTTCAGCATACGGCGCATCAGTATAATACTCAACAACAATCTGATCCTCATTGCGCATCTCTTCTTGTACTGAAACCGTTACATTTTCTCCAGCAGTATCAATAACTCGCCCAGTAAGAGAAAAGAAAGAATTAAATAATCCTGAAAAAAACTTTAAAATTCGAGTTATTATTCCGTTTCCAGACTCAGAGCCTATAACATTTCCAGTAATAATTACTGAATCTTTATCTTCTAGAATTTTTTCATTCAATATCTCTGCATTTTCAGTTATCTCTTGTTCTATATTTGTTTCAGCATATATCTTTTTAACAGAAACATTTCCAGCAAGACTTGGAAGCTCAATTTTTATTTTTTCGTTTACAGTTTTATTTAATTCAGTTTCAATATAAACATTTTTCTTCCATTTTACCGGTTTTCCTAAAATGGCCCCATACTGTTTGGTTATGGTTGTTGTGCTAAGATTTATCGTTTCATCAACAACAGTACTATTTTCTTCTGAAACAGTTGAGTTCAATAAACTTGTTTCATTTAAAATTTCATTTTCCGTGATATTAATTTCTCCAGTTGTTTCCCCTGCACCGCCAGAAGTAGTTATATTTTGGACAGGTGTTTCAGTTGGAGTTTCAGGTATTGTTTCATTAATTACAGGTTCTTGCACTGGTTCTTCAACAGGAGTTTCTAGTGTTTCATTTTCTTCAGTCACAGGTGTCTCAGTTGGATTTTCTGTTGGTGTTTCTTCTGCAGGTTCTTCAATGGGTGTTTCGATAGGTGTTTCGGTTGGAGTTTCTTCTTCAGGTTGTCCTACTGGTTCTTGTGCAGGTTCTTCAACAGGCGTATCTTCAGAAGTTTCAGAAGGCTGTTCAGTTGTAGTTTCTACTGGAGATAGCTCTATTGGACTTTCTTCAGACGACGTTGTTGTGGATTCAGAAGAAGTAGTTTCACCACCATCATTACCATTATTACCTTCGCCATGATTACCGTTATCACCATTATTACCTTCGCCATGATTACCGTTATCACCATTATTACCACCACCTTCACTTGAGCCCCCACCACCATTTCCGCCACCGTTGCCCCCATCACCACTTCCTCCGCCATCGCCACTATCACCGCCATCTACTGAAAATCCAGTAAAAAAAGAATTGTTAGAAAAATTAAAGATTAAAAATACACCAATCAAAACAACAGCTAAAATACCAAATAAAACAAAAAATCTCGCGGAGATTTTTTGAGAATCTTCTGGCCCTGAAACATATCTTGTTTTTACATCACCCTTTTCATCCCTATAAGATTCATATAAATAAGGCCCGAAACGTTTACCATCTTTTGTTATATATTTCTTATACACCATCTTAGCAAAAATATTGTAAGGTAAATACAGTTCTAGCCATATTCACGCCCTTTTTATTAAGAATAAACAAGATTTTAACTATTTAAAGGTTATTATAAAAATTAAGCATAAAAAATTAAGTAAAATAATTAAAAAATATGTAAAAATTTGTAAGGTAAACGAAAAACTAAGCTTTTTTCTCTTCTACTTTTTCTTCTTTAATAGCTTCTTTTTTAGTAGATACTGGTTTATACACTTCTGTTTCTGCTATTTCCGCTTTTCTTACCCAATTAACTTTCTTATTATCTCTTTTAAGTTTAATTGCATTTCTTCTACATTTAGAAGAACAGAAATACATAATATTCCCATCATTAAGTATTAAAGTCATCCCATAAGGAAATTCATAATTTTGTTTACAAAAAGTACAGCGTGGCATTTTACATTCCACCGCCCCTTCCAATTTTAGGTCTTAATCTTCTTGCTTCAATTTGAGTTTCTCTTAACATTAATATGTCTTTTAATCTAACAGGACCTTTAACATTTCTTCTCATTACTTTCCCTCTGTCTCTTCCTTGTAGAATTCTAGCTTTAACTTGAGTAACTTCTCCGAATTTACCTGTCCTTCCAACCATTTCTTCTACTACAGCTGGAACAGCTTCTGCATTTTCGAAAAACATAGAAGCCATTTTAGAAGCACTCTTACTATTCTGTTGTTGTTTTTGTTCTGCCATATTATTAGTTAAATTATTTTTTTAATTTGAAAGCAGCAAGATCTTTTTCTGCATCACCAGATTCAATCACAGCAACAGATGAACATCCAACGCCGATTCCAACAGATATCCCAAGTTTCTTCTTGCTATCTGCTTCAACGCAATGGATATTTTTTTCTTTGCAAAGAATAGGTAAATGTTGCACTATCTGCTTAGGCTCAACATCAGCAGCGTAAACCACAAGTTTTGCAGTTCCTCGCTCTATAGCTTTTGTTGTTTCATTTGTCCCTTTCTCGACTTTTCCAGTCTTTCTTGCTTTTTCAATAATTTCGTACACTGAAACCATTTTATTTTATTTTTTGTTTATTTATTTGTTTAATTAACCAACAAAGTATTGAAGAAGCATATTAGCCTCCCCAAAAACGGGTCATTGGTTAATTATATTGTGAAAAATAGGTTTATAAAACTTCTGTTTATCCAATTAATCAGTTTTTAAACAGAAGTGTTAAAAAATCGACAAATTTTTTAAATTTTATTCTAAGACTTCCAAGTCACTGAAATGTCATCAGTTCTCTCACGAGGCAAGATATCCAACGTTTCAATATCTTTTCCAAAAACGTTTATTCCTGAATTGAACATTATTTCTCCTGTAAAAGCAATCATTCCAGCATTATCAACAAGAAACTGTCTTTCAGGGCAAAACATTTTGCAGCCTCTTTCTTCGCACATTATTTTAGCCATTTCCTGCAGTCTAGTGTTACAAGCAACGCCCCCACCAAGAAGCAGTTCTTTTTTTCCAGTATGTGCAAGTGCTCGCTCACTAGCCTCGACAAGCATAGCAAAAACAGTTTCTTGCATTGAATAAGAAAGTTTCTCAAGTGAATATTTTTTAGAATGTTCAATTAAATCTGTCTTGCCTTCTTGTCCTTTAATTGAACAGACAGAAAATTCAGATTTCAAATTGGCTGTATCGAGCATTTGTTTTAATTTTGTTTGAATTCCCGCAAAAGAAACATCCATTCCTTTTATTGAATATGGAAGTTCAATATAATCACTTTGTTTACATTTAGCCGCAAATTCAGCTATTTTAGGTCCGCCTGGAAAACCGATTCCAGCATGTCTTGCAAAAGTATCAATAAAATTTCCAACACCAATATCTAATGTTTCTCCAAAAACTCTATACTTCCCTGCAGCATACGCAATTATTTGTGTATTTGCCCCGCTTGCATAAAGTAAAACCGGATCTTTAGCCCCTGTAAGTCTTCCAATTTCTAAATGAGCAATACAATGATTAACTGGAACAATAGGAACTCCGAGTCGAACAGCAAGAGCTTTAGCAAACTTCATTCCTGCAAGTAGACATGGCGCAAGTCCAGGCGCATTTGAAATAGCAATCGCCGTTATTTCTTTTTCATTAACTTTAGCTTTTTCAAGAGCTTCTAAATAAATTTTTTCAGAAACAAGTACGTGATGCTTAGCACTTTCAAGTGGAATTATCCCACCCTTCTCTGTAGTATACATATCTCTAACATTTGAAAGAATTTTTCCATTTTTGCATACAGCAACTCCAAATGTGTGTGCTGTACATTCTATTCCAAGTATCATATACTTTAAATCATAATCTTATTTATAAATTATACTCAACCTAAAAGATAATGAATCAAAAAAAAGTGGATCAAAAGTGGTTAAGACTAGCTTTTAGCACTGCAAATAATCTTTCACAAGATACTAATTCTCAAACAGGCGCAGTAATTGTTAACCCTCTTGAAGACTCTTTATATTCTGCTGGTGCTAATAGAGCACACTATGGTCTAAAAGATAGATATGAAGGAACAGGGAATAGAGTACTTTTTGGGCGACCTGAAAAATATACTGATTTAACACATGCAGAAAGAGATGCAATCTATGTTGCTAATAGAAAAGGAATTTCGCTTGTGGGCGGAACAATTTACGCAACTTGGACTCCTTGTAAAACATGTGCAGAATTAATATTAAATAATGGGATAAAAAGATTTGTTACTCATGAAGCTACAAATAAAGGGTATAATGAAGCAAGAAAAGATGCAAAAGGTAGAAATGACTGGACTGCAGCTATAGAAGAAGCAGTTCATCTTTTAAAAAAGGGTGATATTTCTTATGAAGTAATGAACGGACCTTTAGAAAATGTTGAGTTCTTATTTAATGATAGTATAAGAACAATTTAGTTCATGGTACAGCCAATCAATTCTAACCAAAGTATTATAACTTTCTAACAAAAAAACTATAAAAACCTAACCAATAAAAAATTAATAGAAAAATAAAAAGTAAAATAAAGTTAAATAAACGTTAAAAGAAAATTATAATTTCTTTTTTCCGCCTCTAGCCATTTTAGCTTCACATACGTTGCCTTTTCCATCAACATAGTAAAGGTATCCAGGCTTTCTCTTTACAACATTTTTTGCGATAACACTTCCCATTTTTTTACCTCCTTTTAGTTAATTTGATAATTTATTACTTTCATAATAGTATTTAAATGTTTCTCTTACCGACGGCATTTATCGGAATTTCTAAAAGCTCGTCGAATTTCCCCTTTGGAGTGACACTCTCCTTCCAAGGCAAAACGATTTTATCGTCGATAATCTTACCTTTTAAAAACCAAATTGCACGAAATTTTTTACAAAAAAAACTATGAATTGGGTACATCCCTGGTTTTTCCCAAACAAAAAGCAACGGCTTTTTGTAATTTCGTGAACGAAACATTAATCCACGAGCCTTGCTAAAAAAGTTATTACAAACTCCATAATCGTTTACAATAATTTTCAGTTTACCCAAACCAACTCGAAAAACTTTTTTTTTGTTCATATTCATAAATGGATTTACACCTTTTTAAAAGTCATCATTTTGAATAGCTAAAAAACAAAGAACTACAAACCCCACCAAGAAGATTCATTTTTGTTTTTTTGATGGTTATGAATCTCATTTTTAACATGATTTACGGGATTCGTTTTTTCAGAAAAAGGATTATTTCTTAATTCTGCATATTTTTTATAGATTTTCTCTACGTTTTTACTAGTCACGAAGTCATGATGTTTAAATCCGCCTCCGAAAGAAAGGGGAATATGCATTAATTCATGAATGAGCACCTTATCTTGTTCATCACGAGGCATTTTATCAAATTTTTCACTAATAACTTCTATCAAATATACTGCATTTATTCCCAAAGCAAGCTGCCATATTTTTGAAAGTGCATGACATCTTGCAAGTGTTCTACTACTACCACTTCCACGACTTCTAATTGCATAAACCCCAGATAATTTAACATGTTCCATCCCAAGAACTTTTGTGATGTCATAAAGCCGAGCCATAATATCTTCAGCAAGTTCATATTTTATACCCATCTGAAGCTACACCTCCTGTAACGAAGAGTCTGGAAATTGCGAATTTCCAGAATTTAAAAAACAATCAGTACTCGAACCAGAATGGAAGTCTATGTTTTTTAATTTATTTATCATTTATTATAAATTGCGTAAGAAGTATTTAAATTATAGCCCGAAATAAAAACCTAATAAACAACTTCAACAGTTTTATCTTTACTGCTTGCCCCAGAAACAATTTTAAGTTTTGTTGAAGGTATTCCAAGATGTTTTCCAATCATTTTCAGCATTTCTATATTAGCTTCATTATCTTCTGCGCGAGACTTAACATAAACAAGATATCTATGATCTCCAAATTCTTCAATCCGTTGTTCATTTGAATTTGGCTTAACTCTAACTTGAAATTTCATAGTAATAAAAATAAGAATATCTATTTAAAACTAGTTATTAGAACAATATTTATTAATACGATCCATAATTACTGAAAAATTATCTTTATGAGAATATAAGAATAATTCTTGATAGAGCTCTCGGCCATATACTCTAACTTTTATATATTGTCTTTTCCCTTCGGGATTAAATTCACGCACTTCTACTTTTTCTCTAGGAGTAAATCGATATTTTGTGAATTTTTGTGCCCCTATATCTTTCTTTTGAAGAGGCGTAGATTTTAATAAGCAATCTATGAACGGAACAATGTCTGTAAGAACACTATGACTTCTCTGCTGACCATCTATTGAATTAACTTTATTTGAGCCCATTATTTTGTCGCAATCTCAAGTGCGTCACGATGTTTTAATTTATAATCTTTGCCAACAGCTTTTCCTGTTCTTGCATCTATTGCTTTAACAAAGTTTTTCCCTATGTCAGTATGCAGCGAAAATGCAAAATCAAGAGCCGTACTTCCTTCACGAAGAAGATAACAATCGGGCAAAATATTTCCCTTCGAATCAGCTAATTTATTCACACCAGCAGGGAATATTGCAATATACTTGAGCAAATTAAAAACCGCTTGATTTAAAACAGACTGAATGCCCGTTCCTTCTGCAAAAACTTGGAGTACGTTTTTCCTTATTACTTCAAGTGCTTCTTTTTGTTTTTCAGAAAGCTCTTTTTTAATTTTAAAATCTGTTTCTCCAGGAACATAATCAATCATTCCTGCTTTTGCTGCCTGTCTTAATGCAAGTTCAGAATCAGCCGAACAAGGAACAATAATTCGATCAGGCAATGCAGCGCGAAGTCGGGCATAATTTTCTTTTCCTTTTTCAGTATCAGATTTATTTGCAGCGATTATCATCGGCTTACTCAAAACACGAAGCATTTTAGCAAACTTAAGCAATTCATCCTCTTTCCATGTAGATGCTTTTTCAACATTTAATCCTGTTTGTCTTATTGCTTTTTTAACAAGCTCTTCATCTATTTTTAATCCTGAAAATTGCTTTGCTACGTTTTTTTCAAAACTTCCAGAATCTTTTGTAACGGCAAGTGCTTTTGTAAAAAATCTCCATACTTTATTTAAAATTCCCAAATACCATAAGTCTAATTCGTTTTCAAGAAAAATAATATCTTCCATAGGGTCATGAGTTCCAGGTTCGCAAGGCTTTCCTTCAATACTAGTTCCTCCAGAAGCATCTATAACTTGAATAAAACAATCTGCTTGTCTTAAATCGTCTAAAAATTGATTCCCCAATCCTTTTCCTTGCGAAGCTCCAGGAACAAGTCCAGCTACATCCATTAATTCAACAGGAACGAAACGAATATGATTAATACAAAAACCGGTTCTTGGCATGCATTGAGTCTTAAATTCCCTATCAATACAATCAACCTTAACATAAGCCATACCGTGATTTGGTTTTATAGTAGCAAAAGGATAATTTGCAATAAGAACTTCTGAGAGGGTCGCAGCTTTAAAAAACGTACTTTTTCCGACGTTGGCTTTACCGACTATCCCAATTAACATGAAATAGAATAATAATTACAGTTTAATAAATTATGTATTCTGCTGCAAAAGCCAAACTCATTGCACCCCAACAAGACATTCATATCTTTAGAACAACTTACAAATCGCCACTTAAATTATCAATAGCGCCCCTCAGAAGCCAGCATATACTCGGCTTCTTCGTCGCTTGACAGTATTATTAATGTTCAATTATTTTTTTATAAGAAGTTTATTTAATTGCAAAAGTTTTTATGAAATTCTAATTATCTTTCCATAAATTTCTTCTACTTGCTTCATAGCTCTTTGTAAATCTGAATCATTAATAATCTTAAAATCAGCCATATCAAGTAATTTTTGTGTTTGTTGTCCCAATGGATTTTCTTTGTCATTTAAATCTCTTTCATCAACTTTTAAAAATTCTTCCCAAATAGCTGGATCAGAAGATTTGGCCCTAGTAACAGCCCTCTTAAATCGAATTTCTCTTGGAGCATCTACCCCAATCAAAACAAAATCTTTGCAATTTTCTTTTAAAAATACCGCCTCACCATCATTTCTAAGACTATCGAACATGTAATTCTTACTTGGATCTTCCTGAGCTCTTTCAAGCATTACCTTCATAATTGCACCTACACCAAACTTCGCTCTTTGTTCGTCAGCCCAATTCTGCATATTTGTCCTACTTAATTCTAAACCTAATTTTTTTAACTCTTCAATAATTATTTGCCTAGTTTCAAAATAAACAAATCCTTTTTCTCTAAAATAACTTGTAAGAGTCTCTTTTCCAGCCGCAACAGTCCCACAAACACCAATTATCATATATTTTCACCAAAACAAAAGTTTAAATATATTTAGATTAAAGAAAAGGCATGACAGAATATATTTACGCAATATGCAGAAGCTACTATAAAGACTCAAATAGAATTTTCGATGATGAAAGTATAATTCGTGTAGGAACAAATTCAAAACCGATACCCATTCAAGATTTTAATATTTTTATAAATAAACATAAAGATTATACTGAACAAGTAGTTAGAATGCAAGTAATAGGAAAAATAAAAAATGGAGTCGTCTTAGCTTCAATAGAAGATAATCAAAAAGGTGTAAAAATATTGCGACAAGTTCCATTAGATGATTTAGTCGAACATTCTAAAGTTATCAAACCCTTAAAATAAAATGAGCCCACCACGATTTGAACGTGGGACCCCTGCCTTTCTTAGTCTTCCCGAAGGAAGGAAAATATACTTCTAACGAAATCAGCAAATCCTATGGATTTGATGAATCAGAGAAAATTTTATTTTCTCTGAGTATAGTCTTATAAGAGCAGTGCTCTACCAGGCTGAGCTATGGGCTCATTTATAGAATAAGTAGAGAAAAGGGTATTTTAAAAGTTTGCCTTTCTTAGTTTCTTTCTATCTAATGCTCTTTCTTTTCTAAAGAAAAAACTTATTTTTTACAAAGCGCAAGAGCGTAAGCTCCGTCTTTTGAAGTAAAAAGACTTACATTTGAAAAATACATTTTTAAGAAAGACATAAAATCGTCTCGGCTATATTTATATGAAACGGCGGTAATTATTTGATCGCCCTTAGTAAATCTTATAGTTTTTCCTAAAAAAGAAATTTCTGTATCTCGATTAATCGAATAATACTCTTCAACCCTAGAATTTCTGTATCTTACACCATAAGTTAAATTATCTTTAGATAAACCTATTTGCGTAAGAATCTGAACAAGCCATTTATCAATTTGAGCATTATGATACGCTTTTACTATTTCGTCAGCATTTCGATTGTCCAAACCATTACCTATAAGCAACAAATCTCCTTCTTTCATTGCACTTCTTATTTCAAATAAAAGTTCATGAATTTCAAAATTTCCAAGTGTATTTCCAAGCAAAAGTATAAAATTATCTTTAAAATCACCATACCTTAAAAGTGGAGTTATATTCTCAAGATTTTCAAAATCTGAAATATTCCATTGCAACTTTATAATTTCTTTAACATTAGTCTTAGACATTTTTTCTATTGCTTTTTCTACCATATAAGAACTAATGTCTATTGGACAATATCTAAGCTTAACTTTATCTTTAAAATAACTTAAGAATATTGAAGCCTTTTTTCCGTCACCACAACCCAAATCAACAATATTCAAGGATTTATCTTTTAATCCGTAAGTAATTTCATTTATATTCTGTTCAATCAAATCAATTTCTTTTTGTATAACTTCTTTTTGATATTCTTTTGATTGTTCCAAATCTAAAAACGCTTGAGCTTGTGCAGATGTTAAGTACCATAGTTTTGAATCTGCAAGATTCCAGATTCTAGTATTGCCTTCAAGAGAATATCCTCGCTTAAGAAGCTCCCTAAAAATAAGGTCATTTATCTTAGAATTATCTACCCTAGAAACCGGTTTTGGTTTTTTTTGCATACTTATAACAAGGAAAACCCTTTTTAAGTCTTTTCATTGAGGAATTCTCATTATACATCGGTAACAGAATTTAGAAATGCTCAAAAAAGAACCAAGCATATTTTCTTGCAACGAGTGAGTTTTTAAAACAGATAATAGGTACTATTTCTTAAATAATATATAAATAACCAATGCTAATAAGAAAGTAATAGAAAGTTGAATTAATGGACTTAATCCAACTCCAAAAATAACAGGCATAGAATCCTTGTAAGCCCACTTACCAAGACTTAATGAAATAATTTCATTTATCCAAGCAATAATCAATCCAAAAATTATTAAAAATCCATAATCAAAAAAACTGGGTTGATTTATCCAATCAAAATTTCTGTTTTTTAATGAAACCAAAAAATAAATTAATAAAACTAGAAAAACATCAACAATACTTGCCAGAATTAAATGAGGAGCTCCCGTAATAGCACTCAAATCGTTATACAGCCTATAATGCGAAAATTCCCATATAAGATTTAAAATTAAAACAAAGAACAAAATAATTCCTAAGTTTTTTATTGTTTTATTCATACATTTAAAGAAGATTTTTTAGTTTTTAAGTTATTGTGTAGAAAATGCTCCTGCCGGGACTATCTGGGGCATCGAAGAAATGTAGAATTTGTTTAATTTAGTTATACTTAAGAAGCAGATTGTATACACATTTTCTTTAAAGTTTCATCATTAACTTTATTACATATTTCTTTATTTTTTGATTCAACAGCTACTCCAGTATAGCAGTTATCTCTATCAGAATCATCTTCAACAGATAGACAAATTTCGGGGTTTTTAGTATTTTCTGCAATTTGATTTATACATCTACTGGAGAATTCTCCAAGTGTTAAACAGGTTTGAATGTCATTATTTTCAACAGCCAAAGGAAGAATACAATTAGCTGTTTTTTGATAACCATCAGCCATTTTATAACATAGAGATATATTTTTAGATTTAAGAGCAATAGAATGATAACAATTATCACTTAAACTTTTATCATAAGCAGTTTCAGAAGCAAGTGCTTCGCATTGTTCAGGATTTGTGAAAGAGCCTGCAAATCGTGCTCTGCAATTATTACGGTCATCATCTATGGGGGTATCCCCGAGATTATCGCAAATAGTAATCTCACCTAGAATATTTGCTAAATTAGATATACAATTTAATTTATGAACTTTTATTGTTAATCCTTGACAGATAGTTAAATCTGCTACAACTTTTACAGAAGCAGCTAAACACGCTTCTTTCATATCAGTCTGAGAAATAATTTCATTACATAAACTAATATTCTTATGTTTATTCGCATTCATAAATATACATTGGTCTTTAAGAAATTGGTTACTTATTGCACCACATGATTCAAAAGAGCTACCTTCTGAAATAATACTTAAAACACAAGAATCTTTCCTTATGAGTGTAGATATTTCATTACATAAAGAAGCGTCCTTTTTTGAAATTGCTAATTCCTTAAAACAAATTTCTTTGTAATCCGTATTAGTTAGATTTCCACATTCACCTTTGTAAAAAGCGGACAACAGAAAAGATTTCCCAGATTCGGTGCTTGTTGCTAACACTCCAGCACCGATTAAACATATTACTATAATTAAAGTAATAATTATTAACTTTGTTTTCATTATATATTTTAGTAAACCCAACTTTATAAACTTTACACCAAATAGTTCGATGCTCCCTTTTCTAAAAACCCCAAAACAGCGACGATAAAATTAGTGCTCCTGCCGGGATTCGAACCCGGGTTCCCGCCTTGAAAGGGCGGTGTCCTTGGCCACTGGACGACAGGAGCATAGTATTAAAAGAAAAATTTAACTTTTAAAGCTTTAGGTTAAGGGTAAACATACAATTAAACTTTAATACCCTTCAAGATTATATTTTATATGAACTGTTTCAAAATAAAACACAAAGACAAAAAAACAAAAGCTCGTGTAGGAATACTCGAAACAAAATCAGGCACAATTGAAACGCCTTTTTTCATGCCTGTTGCAACTAAAACAAGTGTTAAGCATATTTCTTCGCATGACCTTGAAGAAATGAACTGCAAAGCTATCATAAGCAATACTTTTATTCTTCACCTTCGTCCAGGAGAAAAATTAATCAAACAACTGGGTGGAATAGGCAAGTTTATGTCCTGGAAAGGAATTAATGTAACAGATTCTGGAGGATTCCAAATGTATTCTCCAACTTTATATCTTAAAAGCGATGAACGCGGAGTTCATTTCAAAAATCCTTTTACGAACGAAACAGTTTTCATAACACCTGAAAAAGATATGGAGATTCAATTAGATTTAGCAAGTGATATTGCGATGTGTTTAGATACAATGCCTCTTCTTCATCACTCAAAGAAAGATATTGAACTCGCAGTAACTAGAACAACAAATTGGGCAAAACGTTGCAAAGAACGCCATGATAAACTTCAATCCGAGATTCCTCCACTTAAAAAGCAATTACTTTGGGGAATAACTCAAGGCGGAGTTCATGCAGATTTAAGAAAAAAATCTTGCGGGGAAATGAAAAAACTTAATTTTGATGGATATTCAATCGGCGGTCTAGCTCTTGGCGAATCAATTGAACAAGAATTAAAAATGGTAGAAATTTCAAACAAGATTTTACCTGAAAACAAACCACGCTATTTAATGGGCGCAGGAAATCCAATCGAGTTACTTGAAGCAATATCACGAGGTTGTGACATGTTCGACAGCAGATTCCCAACACAAAATGCCCGCAGAGGAACTTTATTCACCTCAAAAGGAAAATTAAGAATATTCAGGGAAAAATACAAATTAGACACAAAGCCTATTGATGAAAATTGTAATTGCTGGGTTTGTAAAAATTACACTCGCGCATATATTCGTTATCAACTTCACCAAGAAGAAGCCGTAGGAATGCGTCTTGCAACATTTCATAATTTGTTTTATCTTACGAACTTAATGCAACAGGCAAGAAACGAAATAAAAGCAGGCAAATTCAAAGATTTTCTAGCAAAAGTTAAGAAAGTTTACGATAAAGAAGATAATAGCGTTAAGAAAAAGTGAAAGATTTATCATACTGAAAAATAAGTAAAACTAACTAATATAAAAAATAGATAATTAATCACAGTAATTCTTAAAAGGCATCTCTATCTAGAAACAGAATGGGTTTCAGAAACTTACTAGGATACTGTTTTGGAGCAATAAAAGCTATTACTAAAAGTGAATCTAATTCTTCACTAGAGTCCAAAGTAATCGAAATAAAGGATCCAGAACAAATAAAAGCAGCGGCTAAATGGTGGACAAATCATTTAAGAGATGAATTTAGAAATCACACAGGGGTTCAAAAAATAAATGAGTTTGCGAATACTAGAAATGCTTGTACTCTAGCATTAAAACCAGCCCAAATAGGGGATTTTGAAAGATATCTAACAGACTCTATAACTGAAAATTATAAAGCATGGAGATCCTGCAAAGAAGATCTAGATGCTTCTTATGTATTAGGAACTGATTATCATCCTGAAAAGATTTTTTCAGATGCTGCTGAAAAAGCAGGTTTTAATATTACTGATAGGCTTCCATTAAAAACAATGATGTGGATTTATTTATACAAGCCAGAAGTACGTGTTCGCCCCGGTTATAGGGCTGATGAAAAAAGAATTTACCCTTCCGAAAATTAAAGTGCTTCCCTTTCTAATCAATAAAACTCTTACTAACTACCAAAGGAAAAATAATCGTAGCATCTCCAAAAACTTTTACAGACTCGCTTTCAGAACTTCCTTTTATCTTTCCCCAGCTTTTTGCTTCTTCAGGCGAAGCGCCACTATCTGAACCATCATATTCAGGAAGAGAATTAATATAAACTGCATAATCCGCACCATTTCTATAAAGGTTCGCATTACAAATGGCATGTTTAATAATTCCCGAGCCAAGAATTATCATTCCTGTTTTATTTTTTCCTGCAGAAGTATTGTTAAGCTCAACAGTATCATCTGTAATTTCAAGTTTAAATTGAGGATTTTTAGTCTTAAAAAAATAAATCATATCTCCAAGCGAGCCGTCCATAATTGCAGGGCAAAAAACAGGAATATTGTTTTTTGCACACCAGTAATAAATTGATTCTTTATTATCAATCTCTTCTCCAAGAATTTTAATCAACTTCGAAGGCGTCAAATCCTTATCATTTTTGTGCTTCTCAAGAACAGGAAGAATAAACTTTTCAAATTTAACATATCTAGAGTTAGGAACAAAAATATTTCCGATTCTATTGATTCCTTTCTCACGAAGTTTTGTTCCGTCTGCACTAAAACTTCCAAGTTTAAAGTCTCCAAGGCACTTTATGAAGTCTTCTTCTATTCCACCAGCGCTAGTAACGATTACATCCACAAATTTGTGTTCAGCTAAATATCTAAAAATATCACGCAAACCCGAAGAAACCATATTTGAAGTATATCCTAGATAAATGTAAACCTTTTCTTTTCGCATCTTTTTTATAATCCCGACAGCTTTAGCAAGATGTGAAGCTTGAAATCCAGTTGAAGCAAAACTGTCAATAAGTTCTGAATAATTAACGCCTTTATCAAAGTTATATCCTTTTATTGAGATTCCTTCGATTTCCTCACTTTTCTTCAGGATGTTCGCTTCAAAATTTTTGGTGTTGTTTGTAGTTTTCATAGTCTTGTTAAATTATTAGATAAAATTTAATAGATTGACAATTAAAATTAGTAGAATTCAGGAATTGCTAATGCATTGTTAAGCATTTCTATTGTCATGATATTACCAATTTTTGAGTATTTTTAAATCTTCGCTTGAACAAGCGAATGAGTTAAGCATTTTTGATGCTTAAATCTTAAGGTTCATAAAGAAGCCTCCTCTTTACTCGCAAGCCTCGGAGCTCGGCTTGCTCGCTTAAAAATTTTTAATAATTCTATAAAACCCAATCTATGATTATTTAATTGCAAGATTTTTTATTTAATTATTAAAATTGTTTGAATATGATTTTGCTAAGCAGAAACTAAAAATCATCTCTTCAAATGTCTATCTTCCCACATCCTCATATAATCCTCAGAAATAACTTCTTGTTCTCTTTGAACTTTTTGTCCACCAAAGGAACCGTGTATTAATCTTAAAAATAATCCATAAATAGCTCCAATAAAAATACCTGAAAGATGTGCTAGATAACCGGTATTCTGATCCCCCAATCCAAATATCCCTAAAACACTTCCGCCAATCCAAATTATAGCGGCAACAAACATAGGCATAGGCAAATTAAACGCCCATATAACCATCATAGGCCTAATAGCCGCAAGACAACCAATTACAGCCATAATAGCTCCGGAAGCACCAAGAGCATTAGGATACCAATAAAAAGAAATCAAGTTAGCTAAAATCCCTGAAACAAAAAACAAAATCAAAAATTTCTTGCTTCCAACTAATTTTTCAAGCATAAGTCCAAATAAAATAAGTGCAAATAAATTATATATCAAATGAGTAATACTTCCATGAAGAAAAACAGCTGTTAAAAACTGCCAAAACATATTGGGTGCATTTTCTGTAAGCATAAAAAATTCTGTAAATCCTGAAATAAATGATTGCAGAACATAAACAAATATCATCAAGACAGAAAGCCATAAACTATAGAACTTCATTCTAGTTTCCATGTTATTTTTCAAACTCTTCAGAAGAATTAATTAAATCTCCAATTGGATTTTCAAAATCCTTATTAATTTTTTCAACTCTTTTCTGTAACTCCGTTTCATTCAAGCCTGTTTCAGCAGCATCCATCGCTTCTTTAAACTCATCTACGACTTTATGCATCATATCTTCGGGGATTTCCTCAAGTTTTTCTTCTACATCAACTAAACTTTTATCATAATCGGGGAAACTTTTCTTAAACGTCTCATATAAATAAAGATAAATTTCAGAAAAATGACTATCCTGTTCCAACCAAAGCCTTCCGTGATTACTTAAGTAAAGCATAGGCAAGAAACACGCTATTTTTTCTTCTTTGCTATTTCCAGTAAAATGCGAATATGGAAGTTTAAGCGAAGCTTTATGTTGCGGATTTTTAAATGACGTAAGTATCCTAGCATAAAAATGTCTTATTCTATCTTTAATATTGATTCTTTTAAATTTAGGAATATCAACATATGAAAGTCGTTCAGCTTGTTTTTTTTCTATTTCCTTATTAATTCTACGCGATTCTGTTTTAATAGCAGTATCAAGTGCATCAATCAGTTCTTGAAGCGTGACTTTCTTATATCTTGGAAGCGGTGTTTTCGGCGAAAGAACAGGAACATCATTTTCATCTATTTCTATTCGTTCAATTATTTTTTTAAGTTCATCTTCTCTCTTAAACAAAACATTATCAATCTCCCTAATATACCTTGTAAGAAGAATTTCTGATTTTATTCTAAGCAAGAGCGCCGCAGCAAGAAGAATCTTGCTTGAAACATGGAAATTACTCTCTTCAAGCTTTTGAATCTTATCAAAATAACTTCTGCATAGAACGCCGATATCAATATTCCAAGGATCCAATTGTTCGCTTGAAATCAACTCATAAATAATACTCTGCCAGCTTGGGTCTTTTCCCATCACAATATTGTAGACTTGTGTGTTTTCTGGGTTAGGATTAGGACTTGGGTTAAGATTAACTTTTATATTTTCCACACTAGGCTCTTTATGTTCCTCATTTTCCATACTTAGTTTCTTCTACGCGTCTATTTATTCTTTTCTAAAGAAGAAATGGACATTTATAAAATCTATTGAAATAAACCAAAGAGTTAATTAAAAGCCATTACTGTCACTATTAAATTACAACATAACCAAAAGATTTAAATACCTAAAACAGCTAAATGTATTATCACCTCTTTTTCCCGGAAGAGGCAAAGAGTGTACTATTTTTTACATTTGGCGCCTCTTCTTGGGTTTATATTCAACACTCTAACAATATTTAAAAAAGAACAGAACTATAATTCTAAATGAAATATGACCCAAACAAACTACCTGTTTTAATCCATGATGAAAAAGGCAGATTTGTAAATATCCTAAAAAGAGACGAAGAACTTATTAGATATGAACTTTATCCTAATTCAAATACAGACTTCACAAAATCAGAAGAATTTCAAGCAAGATTTGGTGAAGAACAACTAGAAGAAATTACTAAAAGTTAAAATTATTTCTTTGATAAAAACTCAGTATAATGGCACTTCCCACAATACTTTCTATCCTTAGCATTCATTAAAAAAATTCCCGGACCGCATCTTGGACAGTTTCTTTCTCTTGTAATCTCATCACCATCAATTTTATAAAATTTATACTTCTGGCTTGTTGGTTTATTATTTTTCTTTCGTTTTGCTTTATTTTTTACCATCTTATTATTCTGCTGCAGGAACTGCTCCTTTTTTAGGTTTAATTAATCTTTTAACAGCTTCATCTTTTAATTCCTTAGATTCATATATTGAAGCTTTTATTAAAAATGTTTTCCTTCCATATTTTCCTTTTACATTCTCAACCATTATTTGATCTTCAGGAGATTTAAACTTTTCAGATAATTGTTTTGAAATTTCTGCAAAACTTGGAGTTGCTTCTGATACTAACAGTCCTTGAAGTTCTCTTCTTCCAAGCAATTCATTTTTTATATCTTTTTTTATTTCCATCTTAAGCTTTAATCACTTTTTATAGTGTATACTCCTTTTTCAACAAGTCTTAATTGTTTTGAAATTTCTGATTTATCAGGATGAACAATTTCTATTTTTCCTTTCCAATTTTCAGTAGAACTTGGACTTCCGCATTTTGGGCACTTCTCTCCATCCTCATATATGAATCTGCATTTCTTACATGCTTTTGCTTTCTTAACCATTTTATTTCTTCTTCTCCTTTTTTTCTTTTCCTGATTTTCCTTCGCCCTTTTCAGCTTTCTTAGCATCTGATTTTTCTTTTTTCTTTTCTTCTTCTATCCATTCAAGTTTTCCAAGTCCTGGCTGTCTCATTGTCAAACCTATTTTCGGAGTATCGCCCTTGTAAGAAATAGCAACTATTCTTGCTAAACAATTATCGCCCTTCTTTAATATTCTTTTTGAAGATTTTCCCGTAAGAACGTTAGACGTCGAAAAAGAAACAAAATCTTCCATTGTCTGGCTAATATGTATCATTCCCTGAATGGCCCCAAGATTTATGAAAGCACCGAAGTTTGTTATTTCATTTATTAATCCATAAACGAGCTCATTTATTTCTGGTTTCCAAACAAGTAGTTGAAACTCAGAATTATAAAAAGCAGCACCGTCTCCAGGAATTATTATGCCTTCTCCAACATTTGCTACAGATATAACTGCTATTACTTCACCAATTTCTTCGTCGTGATAATTACTGTAAGTAGCCTGAAGCTGTTCTTCTACAGCTGTTTTAGTCTCCAAACCAAAAAGTCTTGGTTCTACTCTTACATAATCTTCAACATCTACAATATAGAACATAAAAATAAGACAAAAACTTGATTTATAAAGGTTACTAAGAAGAAAAGGCATAGGCGAGAATTCACATTTAAGTAAAATTTAGATTAAATAAAAAATGCGAATTTGAGAAAGAAACCTAAGGTTTCTTTTATTATTACTCAAAAGCTAGTTTTTTGTTACCCTGTATAACTATAACTCTTGTTCCTCGGAGTTTTTTACGAAGTTCTAAATCTAGTGTTGCAACTATATTGCCAATCCTCACTAAATTAAGTATAGCTTCATCCGCATAATTTCCGCGAGCCTCTATAATTTTAACCTTATTATGTTCAAGAAGCTTTATAGCAAGCCATGAAGCGGTTCTATCTCCAAGTTTTTTTGCATTTTGTGAAAGTTCTTTAAGCTCACTTACAACTTGTTTTGGAACGACAAGTTCATAACCTTCAGTCATAAGCCTATTTATTTCAGAAGCATAATCTACTTTATTCTCAGCACAGTATATTAAAAAATTAGTATCCAAAATTACTTTTATCATCCTAATTCAAATAATACCAAACTTTTAAATATTCGCTTTACTCAATAAAAATATGCAAGAGAGGGAAAATATAATAGCTATTCTTGAAAAAGCCAAAAAGGCAATAAAAGAAGAAGACATAGTAACAATAAAAGAATTATCAAATAGAACTATCCATTCTTCTGCTATTTACCAAGACCCAGATAACATAAATATTGCTGTAATTCTTTATGCATTAAGTAAAATCATAGAAAGAACGCACTATCGAGAATTAGAAGGTTGGGATAAATTTCATGAAACTTACGAAAATTCATTAGACAATGCATTGATAGCACTTAAAAGAAATGATATTGAGGTATACCGAGAACAAATAGACCGAATAAAAGAATCAGTACATAACTTATCAGGCCATCTAAAAACATATATTGAAGAAGTATTCAGAAAAGCAAATATCAACAAAGCGTCACGTTTATATGAACATGGAATTTCTATGGAATCCACTGCTAAAATTTTAGGCGTTTCTATTTGGGAACTTAACAGTTATGTTGGTCAAACAGGAATAGCTGATATTGATTTAGCTTATACTCTTGAAATAAAACAGCGTTTAAAAAATGCTGAGGAAATTTTTGGTGTGAAATAAAATGACTAAATATTTAATTTTTGATTCTGGCCCCCTGATAAATATTACTCAGAACTGTCTTATTAGTGCATTCCGCGATTTAGAAACTATTTTCCAAGGTAGCTTTATTGCTACTCCCGGAGTTATATATGAGTCTATAATCCACCCTATGAAAATAAAAAGATTTGAATGGGGTGCAATAAGAATGCAATCTCTTTTGGATGAGGAAATAATACGACCCTTAAGCGAAACAGAACTTGTAAATGAAGAAGAACTAAAAACAAGAACTCAAGAAATAATGAACAAAGCAAATAATGCACTTTTTTCAGAAGGAAAACCTATCCATTTAATTGAAAGGGGAGAATCCGAATGCCTTGCTCTAGCAAGCATGCTTAATGAAAGAAATATAAAAAATGCAGTAGTAATAGATGAACGAACAGCCAGAATGATTTGTGAAGACCCTAAAAAACTTAAAGATCTTATGGAATCAAAACTTCACGCAAAAATTAAAGTTAATGAAGATAATTTCAAAATTTTTCAAAAAATTAAAGTTCTACGTTCAACAGAACTAATGTATACTGCGTTTAAAAGAAAACTTATGGATACAGATAAAAGAAAACTTGAAGCAGTACTCTATGCCTTAAAATATGGTGGTTGCTCTGTTTCTGAAAGAGAAGTTGAATTTATGAAGAACGTGTAAAGCTAAACAACAAGATTTAAAATAGATATTCTACTATTAAAATTAAGGGTTCATAGTCCAATGGTAGAATGGCCGCCTCCAGTAAACTTTAATTGGAGCAAGCGGCAGATGGGGGTTCGATTCCCTCTGAGCCCATAAACAAAAAGGGAATCGAAAGGTTCGATTTCTTCAATTCGTGAGAATTGAACGAGCCAGAAAATCAAAAATTTTCTGGACCCTCTGAGCCCATAAACAAAAAGGGAATCGAAAGGTTCGATTTCTTCAATTCGTGAGAATTGAACGAGCCAGAAAATCAAAAATTTTCTGGACCCTCTGAGCCCATAAACAAAAATATAAAAAAAATGACAAATAAAAAAAAGAGTACAGATGGAAGAAAAAGACCTCGTGAAATAATACATCTACATAATGTTGCTAAGTTTTATCATATGGGTGGTAACCTTGTTAAAGCCGTTGATGATATGAACATATGTATTAAAGAAGGCGCTTTTGTAGCAATAATGGGTCCAAGTGGAAGCGGAAAAAGCACAAGTATGAATCTCGTAGGAAGTCTTGATCTTCCGACTCACGGAAAAATATATCTTGATGAAAAAGACACCTCTCATTTTACAGAATCAGAACTTGCGCAGTTAAGAGGTCAAAAGATTGGATTTATTTTTCAACAATTTAACTTAATTCCAAATCTAACTGCAAAAGAAAATGTTATGCTCCCTATGATGTTTCAAGGAACTAGTGAGTCTGAAAGAGAAAAAAGAGCAGAAGATCTTCTAAAACTAGTTGAACTTGGATCAAGAATGAATCACTATCCTGGACAGCTTTCAGGAGGCGAACAACAAAGAGTTGCAATTGCAAGAGCACTTGCAAATGACCCTGAAATAATTTTAGCAGACGAACCAACAGGTAATCTAGATTCTAAAACCGGAGAAATAGTAATGAAATTTCTAAATAAGTTAAATGAAAAAGGAAAAACAATAGTTATGGTTACTCATGATAAAAACCTCGCAACAAAACATGCTAAAGAAATTTATTGGATTAGAGACGGCAATGTTGAAAAGATAACCCGAAAAATCGGCGGGGAATGGAGAACCATCTCAAGTTGTCATTCCTATGAAGGTTATTAAGTTTAAATTAAAAAGTTCATGACATGCTAAAAGACTATCTTATTTTATCTTCTAAAAACCTCAAAAGAAGAGGCGTAAGAAGCTGGCTTACATTGTTAGGTATTCTTATAGGTGTAGCAGCAGTAATAGCACTCATCTCATTAGGCGACGGACTCAAAACAGCAGTCAATTCACAATTTGGAGTAAGCTCAACCGAGCTACTAACAATTCAGGCGGGAGGACTTAGCGGAATGGGTCCACCAGGAACATTTACTGTAAAACCACTCACGAAAGATGATGCGGAAGCCATAGGGAAATTAAGTAGTATAGAAATATCAATTCCAAGAATAATAAAAACCCTGCCCACAGAGTATAATAAAAAACTTAATATTGCCGCTGTGGGTTCTATTGTAGAAAATCAAGCTAAAGAAATTTATGAACTTCAAGAGTTAAGCGCCGAATACGGCAGACTTCTCAGCAAGGGTGATAACTTAAAAGTAGTTCTAGGAAATAATTTTGCTGACGCAGATAAAGGTGGATTTGATAAAGCAATCATGCCTGGAGATTCAATAACTGTAAGCAATAAAAAATTTAGAGTTATAGGAATTTTAGAAAAAAAAGGTAGCTTTATTCTAGATAGTGTTATTTTAATGACTGAAACAGATCTCAAAGCATTAATCAATGATAGTAATGATGTCAGCGTAATAATTGCCAAAGCAAAAAATAAAGATATTGTTGAACAAGCTCAAAAAGATGTTGAAAAACTATTAAGAGAAAGAAGAAATGTAAAAATAGGTGAAGAAGATTTTGAAGTTTCTACTCCTCAAGCAATGCTAGCAACAGTAAATCAAATTCTCTCCGGAGTCCAGATATTTATTGTCCTTATCGCAGCAATCTCAATAATCATTGGCGCAATTGGAATAATCAATACAATGATGACTTCAGTAGTAGAAAGAAGAAAAGAAATAGGAATAATGAAAGCAATAGGTGCAAGAAACTCAGATATATTTTTGCAATTTTTAGTTGAAGCAGGAATGTTAGGTGTTATTGGCGGAGTAACTGGAATTATAATTGGAACATTTATAGGCTATATTGGAACTCTAGCAATAAATAGTTTTCTAGGTTCTCAAACAAGCCCAAATATTAATTTTATCCTTATATTGGCTACTTTAGTTGGAAGTTTTATAATCGGAGCTATATCTGGAATAATGCCTGCATTAAAAGCAGCTATGCAACCCCCTGTGGAGGCCTTAAAAAATTAAACTATGAAAATAAACAAATTTTTATATGGCAGAAGTAAGAGAAACCTGCAAGGTGTCTGGGTTGCTGGAAGCACAGGAAACCTGCTGGAGGTTTTTGTATGGCCATAATAAGCAAAGAATTAATAGAATATTCCTTGAGGGGAATTATCCATAGAAAAACAAGAAGTTTTCTTACAATAATTTCTATAATGATTGGAATAGCTGCAATTTTCATACTTGTAAGTTTTGGAATAGGTCTTTATGAATACGTCGGACAATTTAGCTCAAGTTCATCGGCAGATAAAATTACAATAATGCCAAAAGGTTTCGGCGGTTCTGGACTTGATGAAAACTTTTTTCTTACAGAATCAGATTTTAGAGCAGTAAAAAATGCTCCGGGAATTTATGAAGCAACCGGAGTTTACTATAAAGCCACAGAAGTTACGCAAGATAAAATAAAAAAATATACTTTGGTATTGGCATTTGACCCTGAAAAACCCCTTGTAAATGAAATAAGTAATCTTGAAATATACGATGGAAGAAATTTAAGAAAAGGTGATAGTGGAAAAGTTATTTTAGGTTACAATTATCTCATCAAAAATAAAATATTCCCTAAAGCTTATTCACTAAATGAAAAAATTACTGTAGATGGCAATGAATTCAGAATAGTTGGATTTTACACTGCAGTTGGAAACCCTCAAGATGATTCCCAAGTCTACATGATAAATAGCGAATATGAAAAAAATTATCCGGACAATTCAAAAGGATATAATTGGATTATAGCAAAAGCAGATATTTCAAAAATGAAAGAAGTCGTTCGGGGTATTGAAGAAGCACTAAGAAAAAGCAGAGATGTTAAAAAAGGACTTGAGGATTTTACAGTTCAATCTTTTGAAGATTTAATAAAAACTTACGCAAATGTTCTAAACGGGATAATTGGTTTTGTAATGTTAATCGCGTTAATATCTGTAGTAGTTTCAGCAATAAATACATCCAACACAATGATAACTTCTGTTCTAGAAAGAATACGTGAGATAGGGGTGATGAAATCTGTAGGAGCAAAGAATATAGAAATTACCAAAATATTCATATTCGAATCAGGCTTTCTTGGACTTGTAGCAGGAATAACAGGGGTAACTCTAGGTTTATTAGTTTCTAGTACATTAGGCCTGATTATACAAAGCGCAGGTTGGGGATTCTTAATGCCAGCTTTCCCTTGGACACTTTTCGCAGGTTGTATAATCTTTGCAACATTAACCGGAGCTATTTCGGGTGTTGCTCCAGCAATAAAGGCTTCAAAAATAAGTCCTGTTAAAGCATTAAGATATGAATAAATTGCAATTATATTTCTAAGCACAATAATACTTTTAAAGTTAAATCTGGGTAAAGAAGAATAAAAAATGGTAAACTTAACAAAATACACGGGTTTAAGAAGGCAAGGGAGCAAAACTCTTAAGTTCGGAAATATTTGCAATGATTATGATTTTCCAACAGAAAGAGAAGCAAGAGGTTTTGAAAGATTATATAATTCTTTAGCGGTCGATGCTCTTGAACAAATAATATCAAGTATAAAACAAGGTAGAGATCATATAAATGCAAATGTGCATAATTTAAAATCTGAAGAACTAGTGTCTCACGCAAACTGGTATTTTATACATGCAGGATTTGGTTCTTTAAGCTTAGATAGTGTATTAAAAGAAACAAAAAGACTCTATGAACTTAGCAAAAATATCAAACTTCTAAAAAAAGTAGAATTAATTTAAATTAATCTATTAAGCACTTTTATGATGCTTACTATTTTTATATCGTTTATATCCAAAATAGCCAACACCAGCTAAAATAATAAGAATAACAACATAATTTCCAAATGAAAGACTTGTTTGATCTGCTTTTCTTCCAACAAAATAAGTTTTATCAAATTCTACTAATTTAGTGACTGTTCTTCTTACACTAATAGTATCCGTATAATAAATAACAACATCAAAAGAAGTTGAACTAGAAGAAACTTCAAAATCTGCTGTTGTATATTCATTTGAATCTAAATCACCAAGAACATTTTTATTAGCACCTTTTACAACGATAGCATCTTGTTTTGGAATCTCAAGAGTAAGAGCCTTAATATCATTTTCGCCAATGTTAATAACTTCAAGAGTCATAATATTTGTAGCAGGAACATAATCTTTTACATAAATCTCAAAATCAGTTCTTTTATCCTTAACATTTATATCAAATTGAGAAAGTAAACTAACACCTGATGATGAAGTAACAATAGTTTCAATCGGATTATCCCCATCAAGAGCAGTATCTGCGACTCTAACTTTATAAGGCGCGATAAGGAATGAGCTATAATCTCTTGTATAAACTCCTGATTTTGTTGACTGTATTGCTTGCTCGCTTACATCTAATGAAAATGGAAAAGTGGGCAAGAGTTCTATATTCACATCGCCACATTCGGAATTTTCTAGCCCATTAACTTGGAATACAAGCTTGACATAATCTCCGGGTGTTGCTGGATAAGGATCTTGATTAATTAAACTAGTATTAAGTGAACAAGCCGCTGCTGTTAAAAATGAAGAAACTATAATTAGGCTTAATACTAAAGCTGAAAAAAATACCAATCCTCTTTTTATCATAAAACATAAAGCGCATTTAAGCTTTTAAATCTTTCCGATTTTAAGAATATACACATTTTAATAAGTATTTTACTATGCTAAAATAACTATAAACTCTGAATAATTACAAAAAGCATGAAAAACGAACTTAAAAAAATATTTGAACTGGAAAGAGAAAGTATCGAAAATTTAATGATTGACTTAAACGATGCTTCAAGAGAAGCACAGATATTCTTACTAAAAAGAAACAATAGAACTCTTGAGTCCGATAGTCGTCATATTTACGAAGCGTTAAAAGAAATGGACCTAATAACCTCTGCTATTGAAAGAAAACCCATGAGTGAAAAAATAAATTACTATAAAGATCAAGTCAAATTCAGAAAAATTGCCTGCGATGCTGAAAACTATGAATTTGCATTTGAATTTCAAAGAGACTTGGATTATATAAGCAAGGGCTTTCTAAGAGAAGTAGCCTCAATGCTTGATTAAGACAAGATTTATAAATCAAAAAATACTAATAAAAGGATGGCAAAAAAGAGTGTAAAAACAGATATAGCTAAAAAACCAAAAGCTCTATCAAATCGAGAATTACAATTCGCCCTCATAGAAAATTTTGTGGGCATGCAAAAAGTTCTTACTAACCTCACATATAAATTTGACACGCTTTCAAATAATATTTCAAGACTTCTCCAATTATTTGAAATTTCTGCAAAAACATTCATAAGAAAACAAGAAGATGGAGTGGGTGATGACAAAGACCTAATAAGAAAACTAGATACTCTTCTCGACCAAAATCAAACAATAGCAAAAGGATTAACATTAATAGAAGAAAAAATAAGACACAAAGCTTATCCTTCCGAAGAAATTTCTCAAATACTTGGACATGGAGCAGCAGAAAGGCCAAGACCAAGGCCGCTTCCAAAGGTATAAAATGCCCGTTAAAAAAGCACGTGAAGAAGAATTTATTGATAAGTTTACAGAAGAGATTATTAACAATTTAAGAAAAGATTTCTCAGCCATAGAAAAAGAAAAAAAAGATGAAGAAAGAAAGAAAATGGAAAAAGAACTTCAAGAAATGAAAGAAAAGTTTTCCAAAGAGGTTGTAAATATGCAGCCTACAAAAATAAAACCCCCTCAACAAATTATTTCAAAGCCAATCGAACAAAAAGCAATACAACAAATTCCAATCAAACCTAAAGAATCAATTCAATTCAAAAAACCCGCACCACTTCCAGAAAAACCAAAACAATTAGCACCACCAAAACCAATTAATATTGAATCCCCAAAAGTTTTACCTCAAATTATTCCTGGAGAAATTGATTTTGGAAAAATTATCTATCTTATCAAAGACCCACTTATAACTTACATTGAATGCCCCGGCCCAGATAAAAATATTATAATAAGAAAAGCAGGAAATTCTTTCATGACTCAAATAAAACTTACAAAAGAAGAAATGATAGCAATAATAAAATCATTTTCAGTAAAAACAAGAATACCCCTAGTTGAAGGAATGCTTACAGCTCGTTATGATGGGGTAGAAATATCAGCTATTATCTCTGAAACAGTTACCTCTTCATTTATAATAAAAAAAGATATAATCCCTTCATTAAAAGCACCTCCAACACAACTTCAACCCCCAAATAAGCCTTATATAAAACCAGGGTTACAAAAAATAACAAGATTTCCAATTCCGGGAATAGCAATGAGACCAATGCCTCAAAGAACACAAGGGATGCCTCCCAGACAGCCACAACCAGAACAAAAAAAAGAAAGTATTTGGAATAAAAAGATTAAAATTGGTAAGTAGTAAGAATAGAAAGTTATAAATAGTTATTCGGCTTTATATTTATATGAAAACTGGGCTTGAATTTCTTTGCGGAGCACTTATTCTATTAAGTCCACTTTCTGCAATAAGTCAAGAGGATATAATATCTGGCGAAAGGGAAAAATCTAGAGAAGAATATTTACAAAACGCAGCAAAAAATAGGATAAGGGGGGCAAGCACCCTTATGGGTACAGTAGATCAAAATTTAATTAATGCTGCAACCATACTAGATAAAGAATGCAAGGGAGAGTATACAAATAAAACTCAAAGAGTAAAAGAACTTGAAAAAGCAGGATTATTAAAAAAAGATGCGGGAGATTATTTATGTATTGTAAGAGATTTATATCTAAAAGCTCAAAAAAGTTTAGAATTAATAAATGTGAATAAAAAAGCAAAAAAAGAGCAAGAAGCTTTTAAAGCAGAAATAAATAGTTGCAAAAGAGAAATAAACTTCTGCACAAGATATATCCCTCAATTTTATGAAAGTGCAGCAGAAGTTTATGAAACAGTTCCTGCAAGAGAAAAAGCAACAAGATGTAGAGATTTAGCAGCGAGATACCAAGACGCTATTGCTTCTGGAAAAATTGATACCCTTGCACCTGAAAGAATATTACCTTAATTTTAAATAAAGTAAAAAAATTAATTATTTTCTGGATCTCTAAAACAAATATACCTGCGAAATACAAATTTTGGAACGCTCCTAAAAAAATATTGTTTTAAAACTAAAAAAGGAAGGGGGCATCACCAAACCCCCTTGACCTCTTTTATGTTTTCTTTAACATACTGCCTTTTTAAACGATTTCTGTAATTTAATCGCTATATTCTTAACTAGGATGTTAAAACCTCTATACTAAAACTTAAATATCCAGATATATACGACTAATTATGAAACAAGATAAAATAACTATTAAAAAGCTAGATAAATACCGAGAGATTACTGAAAAAGCATTCAACATAGCAAAAAAAAGTATTTCAAAAACAAAACAAAGCGAAGCAAAAGAAATAATTATAATGGTCGAAGCTTATCTAAGCGACAGTAAACATTTTGAAAAAAAAAGCGATTTAGTAAATGCATTTGGAGCAATATATTATGCTCATGGCTGGCTTGATTGTGGCGCACGATTAAAAGTATTTGATGTAAGTGATAGTTCTTTATTTACAATTTAAACAGGATGTAACCAATCCTCTTCACCACCCCTATAAGTTTGTATTTTAAATAAACACAATTTGGATCTGTTTTTGCAGCCATATAATAAAGTGAATTTAGAGATTAATAAAGATTTATGTATGGAAAACACCCCTTCCAAACTTTTATAAAATCAAGAAACTTAACTTAACCATGGGAAAAAGAGTCGTCGTTCTAAGTCTTGGCGGGAGTCTTATTGTTCCAGAAGTTATAGATCTAAAATTTCTAAGAAATTTTCGAGAAGTTATAAAAAAGAATACAAAAAACTGTAAATTTGTAATTGTTTGCGGTGGCGGAAGTGTTGCAAGAAAATATATAAACGCATTAAAAGAAGAAGGCAAATCAGAATATCTTCAATCGCTCACAGGAATAGCAATAACACGAGTAAATGCTAGATTCATGTCATATTTCTTTGGCCAAGACCCTGAATTTGGAATTCCACATGATATGAAGCAAATAAAAAATCTTTTATTAAGAAACGATATTGTTTTTTGCGGCGCATTACGTTATGCGGCAAATCAAACAAGCGATGCTACAGCATGCAAACTTGCAGCATTTCTAAAAAGTGATTTTATTAATCTCACTAATGTAAAAGGACTTTATGACAAAAATCCCAAATTTAAAGATGCAAAATTTATTCCAACTATCACTCGAGAAGCTTTTGCAAAAATCGTAAACGCAATTCCAAACAAGCCAGGAATGCATGCACCAGTAGACCACGTTGCAATGAAAGAAATTCTTTTACATAAAATAAAAGTATATATTTTGGGCAACAACGCAAAACAAATTGATAATCTTCTTAACAATAAGCCTTTTATAGGGACGACGATAGATTAGTTCTAATGATCAACACAACAAACTTAAACGAAGCACGAAAACAAGCCGATAAGCTCAGAAAAGAAAATAAGCCAATTGAAATTCTCTCACAAGATGACGAATTCAATCGCAAGGCTCTTGAAATAAAAAATCTAAGCCTGATTATTGTTAATGAAAATCTAAATCAAGCAGATTATGGGAAGCAAAGAAATTCAGGATTAAATGAAGTTCTCGCAAAAATATGCTCAAGTAAAAGCATTAAAGTTGGAATCCAAATAGAAGAAATAATCAAGAAAGATACAAGGGAAAAAGCAAAAGCTCTTGCAAGACTTATGCAAAACATAATGTTATGCAAAAAAGCAAAGGCAAAACTTGTTTTCATGGGAAACATTAAAGATAAACGAGCACTCCAAGCCCTACTTTTAACGCTTGGAGCATCCACTCAACAAGCAACTTTTTAAATCTCCCATTCTTCTTTAAAACATGGATCATAAAAAAGAAATTATCGAATCTCTCAGCATAAATGAAAGAAAAATACTCCCTTCCCTAGATAAAACTATAATTGAGATAGTAAACGCTAGTGGATTGGAAGAAGTTGCAGTTATGCGCGCCCTTGAATATCTCAGCAATAAAAAAATAATAGAACTGCAAATAACTAATAAAAAAATAGTAGATTTAGGTGTTAATGGTATTCTTTACAAACAAAAAGGCCTTCCTGAAAGAAGATTAATTAATCTTATTGTAGAAAAAAAAGATTTAACACTTGAACAAGCTAAAAAACTTTCAAATCTTTCTGATAATGAATTCCAAGCAGCGCTCGGAGCACTTAAGAAAAAAGCACTCATAAATGTTGCAGCTGGAAAGCTCATATTTTCAGGAACAAAAGAAGAGATAACAAAAAAATCTCTTGAAGAAAAATTCCTTGAAATTCTTCCCATAGAATTTGACAAACTCGAACCAGAACAAAAATATGCTCTTGAACAATTGAAAAATAGAAAAAACATTATTGAATTAACGAGCAAGAATAACGTAGACATTAATATTACTGCATTTGGAAAAGATATTGCAAAAGATGCTGTTAAAATAAGTCATGATGCAAAAGATTTTATCGAAGCACTAACACCGGAAATAATTTCAAATAATTCCTGGAGAGGTAAGAAATTCAGACGTTATGACGTCTCGAGCCCAGTACCGAAAATTTCAGGTGGAAAAAGGCATTTCGTAAATCAAGCGACAGATTATGCAAGAAAAATCTGGACAGAACTCGGATTCAAGGAAATGTCAGGTAATATGGTTCAAACAGGTTTCTGGAACTTTGATGCTTTATTCACCGCGCAAGACCATCCAGTAAGGGAAATTCAAGATACTTTCTATATAAAAGATGTTCAAGGCAAACTACCAGATAAAAAACTTGTACAAGCGGTAAAAGAATCACATGAAACAGGCGGAGAAACAGGCGGAAAAACAGGAAGTAAGGGCTGGGGCGGAGACTGGAAGGAACAAGAAGCACAAAAAGTCGTATTAAGAACGCATACCACGCCGCTATCTGCAAATACTTTAGCGCTACTTGGGAAATTAAAGGATATAAAAGACAAAAAGGGAAAATTCTTTGCTATTGGAAAATGTTTCAGAAATGAAACTTTAGATTGGGGCCATTTATTTGAGTTCAATCAAACAGAGGGAATCGTGGTAGACAAAGATGCTAATTTCCGAAATCTTTTAGGATATTTAAAAGAATTCTATAAAAAAATGGGCTTCAATGATATAAAATTCTTCCCCTCATTCTTCCCATATACGGAACCAAGTGTTGAAATTTATGCATATAACTCCTTAAGAAAAACTTGGATAGAAGTCGGGGGGGCGGGAATATTCAGACCGGAAGTAGTCATCCCATTACTTGGAGAATATGTTCCAGTTCTAGCATGGGGCCCTGGATTTGACAGAACAATACTTGAGTATTACGAAATAAAAGATATTCGAGAACTCTACGAAAATGATTTAACTAAATTACGAGAAATGAAATTCTGGAATAAATAACATGAAAATAAAATTTTCATATGGCGGAAGTAAGAGAAACCTGCAAGGTGTCTGGGTTGCAGGAAGCACAGGAAACCAGCTGGGGGTTTTTGTATGGCGGGAATAAAATTTAGCAGAAAAGAATTTGAAAAGCATTTCAAGCTTACTGAAGAATTAAAAGAAAAAATAAGCTTATTCGGAACTCATTTTGAAAGCGAAAACGCGGAAAATGTTGAACTTGAAATAACGCCAAATAGACCTGATTTATTCTCACTGCAAAGATTCATTGCAAGTTTTTCAGCATTCCTAGGCAAAAGTAAAGAAAAAGGCTTACGAGAATATAAACTTAACAAACCGGAAAAGAATTTTGAAGTAACAATTGAAAAAAGTGTAAAAGATGTGCGCCCTTTTACGGCATGTGCTATAATCAAAGAAATGAAATTTGATGATGAAAAAATAAAAGAAGTAATAAATATTCAAGAAAAAATCCATACAACACTCGGAAGAAATAGAAAAAAAATAGCAATAGGAATATATCCCCTTGAAAAAATAACTCTTCCAATAAAATTTGAAGCTCGAACTCCTATAGATATAAAATTTATACCTCTTGAAGCAGAAAGAGAAATGACGGGATTACAGATTCTCCAATCACATCCAACTGGACGCGAATATGCTCATTTGCTTGAAGGAAAAGACAAATTCCCAGTTTTTGTAGATGCCACTGGAGAAATCCTTAGCATGCCCCCCATAATAAATTCACATAAAACGGGAAAGGTTGCAGAAACAACAAAGGACGTTTTCATTGAATGTTCTGGATTTGATTTTGAAATCTTAAAAAAAACACTTAATATACTTGTTACAATGTTCGCAGACATGGGTGGAAAAATCTACCAAATGAATCTAGATTATAACGGGAAAAAAGAAACAACCCCAAATTTAACTCCAGAAAAAATGAAACTTAATCACGAAAACGTAAACAAGCTTTTAGGATTAGAATTAAAAGAAACAGAAATAAAAAATCTTCTCGAGAAAATGGGCTACAATTATGACGCCAAAACAAAAACAGTAGAAATTCCAGCCTGGAGAACAGATATTATGCATGAAGTTGATTTAATAGAAGATATTGCTATTGCCTATGGCTATAATAATTTTGAACCAGAAATTCCAAGCATAGCAACAACGGGAGAAATAAGTAAAATAGAAATTTTAAAAAAGAAAATAACTGAAATTCTATGTGGATTAAACATGCTTGAAATTTCAAATTATCATATGTTAACAAAAGAGGATATAAAACTTTTTGGAATAAAAGAAAAAGAGTCTATAGAAACAGAGGACAGCAAAAGTGAATATAAAATTCTAAGACAAAATTTAATGATTATGAATCTTAAAACACTGATGAATAACGTGGATTCAGAATACCCTCAAAGAATATTTGAATTGGGGAGAGTTTTCAATAAAGATGCAAAAGAAGAAACTGGAATCAAAGAATCTGAAAGACTCTGTATCACACTAGCAAGTCCAAGTACAGGATTTACAGAAATAAAACAAACTCTCGAGTATTTAATGAGGATGCTTGGCAAAAACAAAGAAATTTCAATAGAATCTTCAGAGAACAGCCCCTTTATTGAGGGAAGATGCGCCAAAATAACGCTTAACAAGAAAACCATAGGTTTTCTGGGGGAAATCAAACCTCAAATGCTCGATAATCGTGGCATAAAAATGCCAGTAGCAGCTTTAGAAATTGATGTTAATGAGCTAATTTAATGGAAACGGCAGAGGAGAAACCGTAAGTTTCTTTTCTACCCAAAATAACTCTTCGTCGGCTTCTTCAAACCTTGTTTATGCCCTAACTTCATAGAATCATAAATCTTACTAAAATCCTTGCAAATATCTACCCAATCCCTACATACTTTTTTTATGAAATCAATTTCTTTTTTCTCATTATATTCAGTTTCTAATCCAAACGCCTCTATCTCCAAATCTGCAAATCGATTATACAGCAATTCAATATTATCTTTATCAGATTGATTAAAAAATTTTATTACTGTGAATATAAAAAGAGGGGCATTCTGGGGATTCTTAAACATTTCAAGGGTACGAAAACTTGAAGAAATTTTTTCCATAATTTGTTTTCTTATTTTTTTTGCAAGGAGCTCTGTTTCTTCACAAGCAAGGTTTTCAATTTCAAAATTCTCATTCATAAATTCAAAATCAGGCAAATCATTCTTTTTTCTAAAAGCTTCATATTTAACATTAAATTTCACCATATCTTCATGTTCGCAACATTTTTTATTTTCTTTTTCCATAATAACCTAATAAAGAAGAGATATATAAATTAATCGTAAAGTTTTAGTGGCTTGAACTTAAGATAATCTGAAGAAATCAATTTAAAGTCTATTCCTTCAAAATTACCTTCTACTGCCTGATTGAAAGATTTTGAATGAAAATGCCCGTAAACGCACGTATCAACTCTATGTTTTTTCATTATATCAACAAACCCTGATGGCTCTTTTTTAAAATTAAATGGTGAATAATGCATTGCTACAATAAGTTTAGAATCTAAACTTTTTTTAATTTTACGAGAACTTAACGAAAGTTCAAGACGATTTAATTCCCGCATGTATATTTTTTTATCTTCTTCAGTAAAAGTTTCATCGCAGGGGCATTTCCAACCACGAGTTCCGCAAATAATTGAATTTTCACGCAAAAAATGATTATTGTGCATAAAATTGATAGTCTTAAGATTGTTTTCAAGATTAAATTTATTTAGTTTACTAGCACTTTCCCACCAATAATCATGATTACCTTTTGATATTATTTTACTACCTGGGAGATTTTCTATAAACTTAAAGTCTACAACAGCATCCCTAATATAAGTAGCCCAGGATATATCACCCGGGATTAAAATAGTATCACTTTCCTTTATAGTTTCTCTCCAATTTTTTTCTAGTTTTTTTTCATAATCTATCCAAACATCTCCAAAAATTTCCATACTATGATTTTTAAAAAAAGGTAAATGCAAGTCAGATATTGCGTATATTGACATAAAACATATAACTCGTGGAGGTATATAAAATCAGCTCTTAATTATCATTTTAACATCAGTTCCCATCAACTCAAAGTTCTGATGTTTTGTTTCAACATGATGTATCATCGCTAAAGCTTTATTCTCAAATATTTCTCCGCAATCTAAACATTTGTAAGTTGGCATCTTTTTTCACCAAAAGAAAATTAACACAACTGTTTTTAAATGTTTTGAAAAAAGCCTGCGGGGAGCTCAGAAAATAACTAATTTTCTGATTCGTAAAGTGCTTCGCTACTTTCCGAGATTGAAATCCTCCTTAAAAATATCAAAGCCTGCGGGGAGCTCAGAAAATAACTAATTTTCTGATTCGTAAAGTGCTTCGCTACTTTCCGAGATTGAAATCCTCCTTAAAAATATCAAAGCCTGCGGGGAGGATTGAACTCCCGACCTCGGCATTTTTGGTGAACTCTCAAAGGAGGGTTAACTTGTTAAGGGAAACTTGATTCCCTTACGATTACCAATGCCGCGCTCTTACCAAACTGAGCTACACAGGCGCATAAAATCAAAAGAGAAACTTAATTTTTAAATGATTTGGTGTTATAAGGTGCTATTTCCAACCCAGTCCATTTTAACAGCGTTTCCAACTATAATCTTCATATTGCCTAAAATATGCCCCATCCAAGAAAAATAAAGCTTCATAGAACTGAAAACTCCTGAAGGAGTTTTCATATCTAGATGATTACTTGTTATGACTGTACCATAAGTAGAATAAAGGAACAGCAATAAAAGAATAGCAAGAACAGAAAGTACTTTGTATTTAAGACTTGAAAAAGGAATCATTTTAATAACAACAAACAAAGCTAATATTCCCAGCAAAATTATTAACCAACCCATACAAAAAATTATGCTTATCCATATTTAAATGTTTTTAGATAACATTACTATTTAATACTCTTATATCTGGGGAAAGCAAAAAAACATGGTCGTCAGCAGCCCTAACACTCCGATAAACTCTCTGCAAAAGTTCTCTGTGAGCCTTATCCTTATAAAAATCCCAGAAGATATCTGGCTTATTTTTCTTTAAAATTTTCCAAAAAAGCGATTGAGTATTTGGATAAGGGAACTTAGTTATAACAACACTATTACATGTTTCAAAAGGAAAATCAATCCCCCGATTGCACCGTGTTGTAAACAATATCTTTACTTTTCCTTCTTTAAAGTCCCTAACTATTTTACCTTCCCTGTCTTTATTTTGCTTTTCCATTAAGTCAACTGAAGAAATAAGATTTGCAAGCCTATATTTTTCTATTTCAATATCTGTAGGTAAATCTTGAAATGCATTAACATGAACAACAATGGGAATTTTAGCTATCTGAACGCATTTATCCAGTGCTTTCAAGTATTGCTCCCTGCTAACTCTCTCCCTTGAAAAATTCTCAAACTTAAAGTCCTGTTCTAAACCAGTTTTTAATTTTTTTATTGTGCCCTGATTAAAAGTTTCGGCTTCAACAATCTTAAAATTCTTCAACCCAAAAATTTCCTTCAATACTCTTTCTGAATGAAGAGTTCCAGACATAAAAACAAAAGTCTTATTTTTATCAATAAGAGAAGCAAGAAGTTTATCAAGATTAATTGTAACAAGCTTAACATAAATATCTCCCTTATTATTATCTTTGTAAAAACTGACATAAGCATCTGATAAAACTTCATAAAACTTTCTAGCGAGTTCGAGACAATGTTCCAAATAACTTTCCTCACTCATAATCTCAAATAAATCACTTTTAACAAGAGATTTTATTAAATCCGATACTTTTGTCTTGTCAGCTTCTGTAACATTATCTTTTTCCACCATATATTTTCTAGACTCAGCCGTAATTGCTTCTACATCTTCTAAAAGAGCATCGATAAGTTTTTTTTGCGAATCCTCATAAACAATATAACTTGAAAGCTCATTTATCAATCTAGAAAGATTTATCGTTCCTTCAAGAGCAAAGTTATCTAGAAATTCGTCACATTCATCTATTATTTCAACATCTGTAAGCGGTTTTCTTCCAAGCGCTGTTTCAAGAATATACTGGTCCCCATTAAAAATAATCACATCAGAATCAATATAGGCTCTAAATTGCTCATAATAGGGGCATCCATCTTTCCTGAAATAGAGCGCATGTTTCCCACTAACAGACGCATATTCTTTTTTATTCCAATCATTTTTAAGTTTCATTTCAGAGGGTATTATTGGACTCCAATAAGGACAAGCAGGCGCAACAGCAAAACGCTTCATGGTCTTCAAATCTAAATCCGAATTATCTTTTCTCTCTGGATTTTCAGTATAGTACTTTTTTATTGTTGGCAAATTTTTATTTTTAATTTCTATTTTACAGGGTATAAAAAAATTATCGCAAGAATCATCACTTTCAGCGCTTTTCTTTCTTCTGTTAAAATCAGAGAATATATCAAAAAGATTTGCGTTTTTTTCATTAATTCTGGTTTGTAAAATATCCCGCTTATTTTCTTCAAGATAAGGGCAAATATGATTTCTCCGACCAGTTATCATGCTTATCTTAAGTTTTTCACCATCCACTTTAGAAACATATTTTTTATGCATATAATCACTTTCATATTGTCTCTGAAGATTTTTTATTGGAACGACGATGCTTGCTCGCCCAAGCTCTTTAGCAATATTAAGTGCAATCGCACTTTTTCCACTCCCACATACACCATGAATAAATATAATTTTCTTACCATTCTTAATTTCAGAAACAACCTCATTAACAACATCCTCCTGACTTTTACCATTAGAAAACTTCTTTGCTTCCAAAATCACGCCTTTTTCATCATATAAACTCCAAACCATAACAAATAAGAACCATTTAACTTGTTTTTAAGTTTTCTGTATAAAGATTTATAAACAATAAAACTAAAATTAATTTATGCTGAGTCATAAAAGAGCTTTAATTGGCCAAATTCTTCTTGGAGTTCTAGCAGTAATCATCTTATTAGGAGCCATCTTAGGCATAACCGCCTATCAGGCCTATTCTTTCTATAAAGTCATCCAACAAGAAGGAACATCATTAAATGAAAATATTTTATCCCTCCAAGAAAAAGAAAATTGTTCTAAAATTCCAGCAATAGAATCGAGTAGTGAAAAACTTAAGTCAGAAGCATTCAGTGCTTGTAAAAACCCAATAATAAAAATAATTGTTGAAAAAACTCAGCAAATACCAATAAAATGCGGAGATTTAAATTCTCTTAGCACCCAACTAGAAGCCAGTCTTATTTCTATAAAAGAATATTGCAATCAAGAAAACCTTTCGTTTACTACGCCCTAAGTATGTAATTTATTTGGGTTTTCTGGATAATCCAAGATTTAAAACAGTAAAGTTACGACCCAATTATAAAGAATTGGATTTTAAATCTATAGACAGAATCAAACAGTTAGCAAATAAAATGGAATATGAACTAATTCAAGAAAATAAAGCAACACCTCTTTTTGCAACTCAAGAAGCATACGAACAATGGAGTCAAAAATTTATAGAATCAGTAAAGCCAACAATAGAAAAATCCAGACTTGCAATGACACATTCAATAAAATATTCTCCCAGCCACATAGTAGATTAATAAACCTCTTTTCATTTTATTTTCTATGAAACCTCAATTAAAATTAGGAACTCTTAAACTAAAGAATAGGATCTTTCTAGCACCGATGCACCAAATTAATGATGTTGCTTTTCGGCTATTATGCAAAAAGGCTGGTTCAGCACTAACTTATACTGGACTAACAAATCCTCAAACAAAAGAAAAACTTTACTTTCAAGACAAACCCGCACTTCAGTTTGCCTGTAACTCAATAAAAGGACTTAAAGAATTCATAAAAAAATATGATAAAAATATTTCTTTGTATGATTTTAATCTAGGTTGCCCAAGTCCGCACGCAAAAAGCAGCAAAATTGGATATTTTATGATAAGTAATTTCAAAACTATAGAAGAAATACTTAAAACAATAAAACAAAACACAACAAAGCCCATTACGATAAAAATCCGAAAAATAAATGATGAAAAAACACTAAAGAATATAATAAAAATAGCTGAAAAATACTGTGATGCTATTGGCGTTCATCCACGAACTCAACCCCAAGGTTATTCTGGGATTCCGGATTTAAATTTTGCAAAAAAAGTAAAAAAGCTAACAAAACTTCCAATAATCTACTCTGGAAACATAAACACGCCAAATGATGCAAAAAGAATGCTAAAAGAATTTGATTTTATCATGATTGGTCGCACAAGTATGGGCAATCCAAGCATTTTTTCAGAACTCGCTGAAAAAAATGCAAAAAAGATAATAAACTTCAAAGACTGGTTCAAGCTTGCAAAAAAATACAAATTTTATTTTAATCAAATAAAATTTCAAGCAATAAACTTCACAAAAGGATTCGAAGGCGCTTCTGAAATCCGAAGAAAAATTTCTCTAGCAAAGAGCGAGAAAGAAATTTTAGAGATTTTAAACAATTAATGCATTCCTCGCTTCTTCCAAAGTATTAAAATAAGAAATTTTATTCTGTTCAAAAATATTATTGGCTTCATTCATACTATTCTTACCCAAAAAAACAGCAACGAGCTGTTTTTTTGTCTGTTGCTTAAATTCCGCAATAACTCTGGCAGTTTCTTCAATTTCAGACATACTTTGAGGAGTCAAAATTACAACAATTGAATCACCAGCATTATTTTTTACAGATTCAAATGCATTTTTATAATCTTCAGCTAGAGCAGTCCCAAGTATATCGCTATCTTTAATCACTTTAATTCCTTTTTCAGAAAGATAATCCGACATAAGAGCACCAGCACCACCCGCATTAGTTATAATTACTGCCTTCTTGCCAATTTTAATCTTCTTCTTAGATTTTTCAATTAACTTACTACCTGAAGCTTTTTCAAAAGCATCCAATAAAGAGTCACATAAAATAACCCCTGCTTGTTTGAAAGCACCTTTGTAAATTCCATAATCAGTAGCTATACTTGCAGTATGACTTACTGCGGCTTTAGTTCCGGCTTCACTAGCTCCTGCTTTTACAGCATAAATTTTCTTACCGGTCTTCTTGCATACATCAATAAACTTTTTTCCAGCTTTTAATTTTTCTATATAAAGAACAATTGAACGCGTATTTTTATCTTTTGAAAAATATTCAATAAAATCATAAAACTCCAAATTAGCCATATTACCCAAACTTACAAAACCAGAAAATCCAAAACTATCTACAGAAAAATCAGATATATAACTCCAAAGTGCGCCACTTTGACTAATAAAAGCTATATTTCCTTTTTCAGGAATCGTTCTAGAAAAAGTAGTATCAATATTCTTATCTGGACTGAAGATACCAAAACAATTAGGCCCAAGAAATCTAATATCGTATTTATTTGCGATTTTAACAAGTTCTTCTTCCCCCCTACTATTTCCTATTTCAGCAAAACCAGCACTTATAATAATCGCGTTATGTATTTTATTTTTTCCGCATTCTTCAAGTGCTTGAGCCACAAAAGAAGCAGGAATAGCAATAATTGCTAAATCTATTTTCCCCCTATATTCGCTAAGACTCTTGTAACATTTAATTCCTAATAAAGAATCATGATTTGGATTAACTGGAATAACATTACAATCAGATAAAACTGCTTTTTTTAATAGTATTCCTCCAACCTTAGCTTCATGGTCTGAAGCCCCAATTATTGCAATTGTTTCTGGAGCAAAGAATTTATTGATTTCCATGTAGTACTCTCTTTTAAAAACTAAAAATAACAAGGTATAAATAGGTTTTGTTGTTATTATCTTAAATGGAAAGAATATTAAATGAAAAAGAGGCGGAAGAATTTCTAGAAAAAAATGGCTTTAATGTAATTATAAGACAATTCGCAAAAAATAAGCACCAATTAAGCAAAGTTAACATTGAATTCCCATGGGCCATGAAAATATCCTCTAAAAAAATTATACATAAAGCAAAAATCGGCGGAGTATTACTAAACATAAAAGACCAAAAACAAGCAGAAAACGCATTCAATAAACTATCAAAAATAAAAGATTTTGAAGAAGTCATCATCCAACCAATGATTAAAGGAGAAAATATGATTCTTGGACTTAAAAAAACTCCGGAATTTGGAGAAGTTATAATGTTCGGTCATGGTGGCAGTAACATCGAAAAAGAAAAAGATGTTTCTTTCAGAGTCGCCCCGTTAAACGAAAAAGATACTGAAGAAATGATAAAAGAAATAAAATTCTATCCAAAATTAAAAAATAAGAAAGTAAACATCAAAGTAATTAAACAAAATCTAATCAAACTTTCAAAACTTGCTGAAAAACACGGAGAAATAAAAGAATTAGACATTAATCCTCTTTCAGTAAATTCCAATAATGCTACAATTATTGATGCAAGAATAGTCCTAGAAGAAGAAAAACAGATTAAATATTTATCACATTTGTGGGATATTCTCTCTGGGAAATAAGAATTTTTGGCGATAAATCGCGTCGTTCTTTTATAAGCGAATTAAAAGTATGCACTGCTATTTCAGGGGAATTATTTGTTTTACTTAAATGTGAAAGAACTATATATTTTAATTTAGGTGATGCGTGTTCCAGAACACATAAACTAGACTGCATATTTGAAAGATGGCCCACATCGCCCCTTATCCACTGTTTAAGATAATAGGGGTATGGCCCATTTTCAAGCAAATTAATATCATGATTTGATTCAAGACAAAGAAAATCAGAATCAGAAACATTTTTTATTGTATTTTTACAGCAAAATCCCAAATCAGTAATAATTGAAACTTTTTTCTTCCCATAAATACTAAAAGAAACAGGATCTACAGCCTTATGTGATTTTGAAAACGATTCTATATCAAAACCTCCAAGTTCAACAGAACCATTAGATTTAATGTTATTAATCAATTTGTCATCAGAACATAAAAAACAGCTTCCGGCTGTTTTTTTAGTTGCAAATATCGGAATATTAAACTGTCTTGCAAAAACATCTGCCCCCCGTATATGGTCTGAATGCTCATGAGTTATAAAAATTCCTTTTATTGAACTTGTTTTTCTTCCGATGCTTTCAAGTCTTTCAACAATTTGTTTAGAGCTTATTCCCGCATCAACAAGAACTCCTTGTTTTGTTTTCTTATCCCCAATATAAAAACAATTCCCACTAGAACCTGAAGCTAACACACATATTTCCATTATCCGAAGCTACACCTCTTGTAGCGAGGAATTGAAAATTTATTTTGAATTTTCATATTATTCTCTTTTTGATAACAACTTTAAAAAACTGGACTATATAAAGAAGATTATAATTCTGTTAAACTAAATACTAATAAAAGTTATCTGAGCTGAAGCCATTTTATGATAAAAAAGACCATCCGGCTCTAATTTTCTTGATTCGATAAGTATTTTGCTCATACCTTCCCAAACAAGAAACCAGCTTGGAATTTCAAAAATAACAATGATACTTTGAAGAAGAGTATTAGAAATATTCAAAGAACCAAATATAACTCCAATAAGAATTGCAATGCCCATAATGACCCAAGTAAAGCCCTCTTGTTTTATTTTTTTAAGCTCACTTTCTTTTTTGAGATGATATTTTTTAAAATGTTCTTTTAATCTCTTTTTTATTTTTAATTCACTATTAATATTTCTCAAATTTGCCGGCATAGAAATAATAAGTTCAACTCCTTCGCCCTTATCTAAAGCTGCTTTTTTGCACTCTAATAAAAAGTCATCTGATAAAGCTCTTTCAGAAAAAGGTCTTGGATCAAAATCCGAAAAAATATCATCATAAGTATCAATAACAAGAGGTATGTTTGCTTTATGCAATTCTTCTTCTACGCGCCCCCCTTTTATTTCCATAACTTAAATAATAAGTTCATATTTATAAGTCTATCTAAAAACAAACAACAAAAGCTATTTAAAACAGAAAAAACATTTTATATCATGGTTCAAGAGGTGTTAGTAGCTTTAAGTTTTATAGTAGTAATTGCTTCCATAATAACAATTATTGCTAGGGCAATTAAACAACCGCCAATAATAGCCTACCTAATATGCGGAGTCATAGTTGGCCCATTAGTATTAAATCTCGTTGGGCTTGGAAGTTCATCAGAAGGTTTGCTTCAAACATTCTCAAGAATCGGCGTAGCATTTCTTCTTTTCATTGTTGGTTTAAGTCTAGATTTTAGACTACTTAAAGAAATTGGAACCGTATCCTCACTTGCAGGAATTATTCAAGTAAGTATAGTAAGTTTTCTAGGTTATTTTATATGTATTGCAATGGGATTCAACAGCATAACTGCACTTTACATTGGAATTGCATTAGCATTTTCATCCACAGTAGTAGTTGTAAAAATACTCTCCGACAAAAAAGAAATTGACACCTTACATGGGCGGATTGCAATTGGAATCTTAATTATCCAAGACATTATAGCTGCGCTTGCATTGATGATCTTTCCAATATTAAATGGGGATCAAAACGTTCAAGTCATAATCACAGACATAGGCCTAGCAATTGGCATGATAATTTTTGTTTTTATAATTGCTAAATTTGCGTTCGGAAAGTTTATGAATTATTTAGCAAAAAGTCAAGAAACTCTTTTCCTTTTCGGAATTGCTTGGGCTCTTGCTCTAGCTACTATTTTTTATAAACTTGGATTTTCTATGGAAATAGGCGCATTAATCGCAGGAATCTCATTGGCATCTGGAAAATATGCATTAGATTTAGAAGGAAAGATGATGCCACTAAGAGATTTTTTCATTGTTCTTTTCTTTGTTTTCTTTGGAAGCCAATTAACTTCACTAAACTCAGATATTGTTTTCAAAGCAATTATTCTTTCGTTATTTGTAATGTTAATCAAACCGATTACTGTAATGACAATATTGAAATTTTTTGGTTATACTAAAAGAACTAATTTCTTAACATCTGTAAGTCTTGCGCAAGTAAGCGAATTCTCACTCATACTTGTAATGGTTGGATTTTCATTAGGACAATTAAACCAAGAAATAATGAATCTATCAGTATTAGTTGCATTATTTACTATAGGAATCAGTACTTACGCAATTAATCATGCTCACTGGATTAATGAAAAACTTTCAGGAGTTTTAAGTTTATTTGAAGGTCATGTATTAAAAGAAAAAGAGAAAAAAATAAAAGAATTCGAAATTGTGCTTATAGGTTATCATAGGATAGGCTATAAAATACTTGAAACAATAAGAAAACTAAGCAATAAGTTTGTTGTAATAGACTATAATCCAAAAGTAGTTTTAGATTTAAACAAGAAAAAAATTGAAAGTATTTATGGGGATGCAGGCAATAAAAATTTCCTTGAAGAAATTGGATTAAACAAGGCAAAGATAGTTATTTCTACAATACCCGACGAACATACTAACCTGACCATAATAGAAACTCTAAAGGAAATCAATTCAAAAGCGATTTTTATAGGTACAGCAGAGCAACCAAGAACTGCACTAGACCTTTACAAAGCCGGCGCAGACTATGTAATCATACCTCATCATCTTGGCGGAGATTTTGCTTCACATTTAATAAAAAGTTTTGGTGTAAACAAAGAAAAATATAAAAGCATAGGAAGAGAACATAGACATCATATTGAAAGTAGCAAGAATAATTCTACATTTAGTTAAAAATTTCTAAAAACCTTTCTTCTTAATAAGATAATTTTTTATTTTCAGGCTCATAAAGGGCTTATCATCAACAAGGTTATATCTATACGGCAAATCTACGCTTTCAAATTCATTAATTTCAATACTCGCGTTATCAATAAATTCAAGTTCATTAAATTTCTTTCCTTTTTCAACAATTTGTTTTACTGTAAAAACTGCATTATCTGTAGACATTTGTTCTTTTCCGATATTTCGCGTCTGAACATTTACAATAAACTTAGTCAATTCTTTTTTTGTTCTTTTTTTAGGGGGATAATCTCCGAGAATACCTCCAAAAATATAATATTCGAAATTATCAGTTGGGCTGAGTGTATTATCTGATTCAGGATCAAGAACACAAGCACTATTCAAATCCATATTTCGAACGCTTTCAGAAAAAACTTTACCAAATTTTAAAAGTTTTTTCACGTCGCTTGATTTTATATTGGTAAACCAAAGATTTTCCTTTCCAACAGTTTCAGAAATATGCTCATACTCTATCAAACACCATTCAAAAAGTTCAGGTTCAAGGTGCTCTATTATGTAAATTAATTTTTTATTTTGCATGTTCAATGATTATGAGTGCACTGCGGCGCCGCGAGCCGCAGTGCTATCATCCCAACCTTAGTGGGGATGATTATGACGTTCAAAATATACTTGTTTTGAACGACCAAAAAATCTTTTGATTTTCTGGATGTGTGATAAGAAAAACACAGAAACACTCTTTTTAAAGTTCACTAAAACAATCACCAATAAGAAATTAGATCTTTCCCCACTTGCACATCTTCCACACTCTTTCATGAACAAAAAAAAGGAAGATTTTTACTAAAGTTAATGCTGCAGTAAATTGCAATGATGTAATTATATTTCCATAAATAAAATAAACAGCCGCCAAGGTTAGAATAAAAGATATTCCTTCCCAAGACGCCCCCTTAACCAAGCTTCTTTCGTATGTTGAACCCATTTTTGTCTAGTAAATATAAATATAAAGAGTATATAAATATTAAGAAATGCTCCACTAGCTTCTCACTCTCCTCGTTCGCATCTCAAAGCATTTAGTTTAACTCTATAGAATCATAATCTATCTCGCTCCGCTCGATAGATTTATGCTCCCACCGAGATTCGAACTCGGGTTCCCGCCTTGAGAAGGCGGTGTCCTTGGCCACTAGACTATGGGAGCATAAGAAATTAAGTTTTAGAATGTTTTTAAAGGTTTCAGAGAGGATTATATTCTTAACACACAAAATGCTTAAATACTCAGTTCATACCTAATTATTTATGACAACTAATCCAAATTGTGAAAAATGTCACGGCAAAGGACAAGTAAATGAAAAAGATGGAACAATACATATATGTTATAAATGCCTTCAAGATGGTAGCATGGATCAACACGATAAAAAAATAAGAAGTGCTTCTGATTTCGGAATAAAATTATAATTACTAGAAATTAAAAAAAATTATTCTAATAATATTCATTCTTATTATTTAAAATTTTTAAAAGAAATAGCCCTACCCAGATTACTTCAGAATATACTTGTTCTGCAAGGTGAGAATCTTTCGACTACTTCATAAAAAATAGCCCCGCCCGGATTCGAACCGGGGTCACAAGCTTCAGAAGCTCGCATACTTGACCACTGTACTACGGGGCTGTATTGCAAATTAATCTGGGATTTAACATATAAAAACCTTTATAAATCGATTAAATTTAAACAAACTATGAAACGATCAAGTAGAAGATGGAAAAAGAAAGGCCAAATGCGTTGGAAATGGCAACGAAAAAGGCTAAGAGAAGAAAAAAAGAAAAGAAAGATGCATAGAGAACGATCTCGATAGTTCTAGAAATTCATTAAATATCTTGTATTTTTAACTCGAAAAAACTATGTTTTTTACTATAGTAATATTTATAAGAAGCTCAAAAGGTATAATATTATACCAATAAAAAGGGAAACAATGGACAACTCATCATCTATCTGGACAGAGAAATATAGACCAACTAAGTTTGAAGACGTTTACGGTCAAGATGAAATCATAAAAAGGGTCAAGAATCTCTCAGGTTCTCTCAATCTCCCCCATATGCTTTTTGCTGGGCCTGCGGGAATAGGAAAATCAACACTTGCAATAATTGTAGCTAAAGAACTCTTCAAAGAATTCTGGAAAGAAAATTACCTTGAACTAAACGCAAGCGATGCAAGAGGAATAGACGTAATCAGACAAGAAGTAAAAAACTTTGCAAGAACAAAATCTCTTGGAAGCGTACCTTTTAAAATAATCTTTCTAGATGAAGCAGATGCATTAACAAAAGAAGCTCAACAAGCATTAAGAAGAACAATGGAAAATTATACGGGAACATGTCGTTTTATCCTATCGTGCAACTATTCAAGCAAAATTATTGACCCCATCCAGTCTCGTTGTGTAGTCTTTAGATTTAGACTACTAGAAAGAAAAGAAATAGAAAAAGTTTTAAAAAAAATAGCAGAAATCGAAAAATTAACTCTTGATGAAAGAGCAAAAGAAGTAATTTATGAAGGCTCAGAAGGTGATTGTCGACGTGCAATAAACCTCCTACAAGCAAGCGCTTCTATATCTCCAATTGTAACTGAAGAAATAATTAATATTCTTCTTTCAAATGCAAAACCAAAAGATATCAAAGTTGTACTAGATTATGCTCTAGCGGGAAATTTCCAGCAAGCAAAAGAACGATTACTTGATATCATGTTAAAAGAGTCAATCTCTGGAACAGATATGATAAAAGCAATACAAAAAGAAGTATGGGCGCTGGATATTGATCCTGAATTAAAAGTCAGGCTCACAGAAAAAACAGGTGAAATAGAATTCCGTCTTGTTGAAGGTAGCGACGAATTTATTCAATTAGAAGCACTTTTAGCAAGTTTTGTTCTGGCCGGCTTAGGAATTAAAAAGCTTTAATTTTCAAATAATGGAACATAGAGAAGACCGACATAAGAATGAATTAATATTATATCCTCATTATGAATGTTTAATTGATGGGAACAGATTGAAAATTGAATGTGCTCAAGATTTAACCAAGGTACTCGCAGATGAGTCTAAAGAATATGGGGCTGTTGTTCCCGGAAGACAAATTTTTCCAATAGGTAAAGATATTTCACTTAGAACTTATGATGAAAATACAAGAACATTATCGGAGCCATTAGCGAAGGTAAAAATAACATTTCAGAATCTTGCAAGAACAGGAACCGGTAAAATTACAAATACCGAATATGTAATAACTAAAATTTTAGATTCACAATAAAATGACAAACTCAACAATACCTCTCTCTGAAAAATATCGTCCTAAAAAATTCTCAGACATTAAAGGACAAGATGTAGCTATAGACAAACTAAAGGCGTATGTTAAATCTTTTAATCAAGGAATTGCAAAAAAGAAAGCTATTCTTTTATATGGTCCTGCCGGAACCGGAAAAACAACCCTAGCACATGTTCTTGCTAGCGAATTAAGTTGTGAGATTTTTGAATTAAATGCAAGCGATTTAAGAAATAGGGCAAAGCTCGAAGAGGTTATGAAACCATCAACACAACAAAAATCACTTTTTTCGAAAACAGGAAAAATAATACTCGTTGATGAAGTAGATGGTGTAACTTCAACAGAATATGGTGGAATTCCAGAATTAGCAATATTAATTGAAAGAACAAAATTTCCAATTGTAATAACTTGCAATGATGCATGGCAGAATAAATTCAGCCTTTTGAGAAGCAAATGCGAAATGGTTCCAGTAAAAGAAATTTCATATTCAATAACGCTTCTTTTGCTCCAGAATATGGCTAAATCAGAAAATAGAGTTGTTAACGAGCATATTCTACAAGAAATAGCTGCAAAATCTCGCGGAGATTTAAGAGCCGCAATTAATGATTTACAATCCATTATTCATATGGAAATGTCTGAAGTTCTTGAAAAAGAAGTTCATCTAAGAGAAAAAACACAAGATATATTCAATGCATTAAAAGAAGTATTCAAGCTACGAACAAATGATAAAACAATTAATGCTTTTGATATGGTGGACCAAGATATGGACCAAATAAAACTTTGGGTTGAAGAAAATATCCCCGAAGAATACAAGGGCGAAGCTCTTGCAAAAGCATTCGAGTCGCTTAGTAAGGCAGATATATTCAAAGGAAGAATCCATCGACAACAACACTGGCACTTCATGGTGTATGAAAATTTCTTTCTTACAGTAGGAATATCTACGGCAAAAGGCAATAAAAATCTTATGGATAAATGGACAAAATATAACCCCCCAAAAAGAATATTAAAAATATGGATGATAAACCAAAAAAATGCAAAAAAGAAAACAATTGCTGGAAAATTTGCTGAATTAACGCATACGAGCAAAAAACGAGCTCTAAAAGATTTTCAATTAATAACGCTTATAGCTAACGATATTGCAACAAAACAAATGGACCTAAGTGAAGAAGAGGAAGAATATTTAAGAGAGAAAAAACTTGAGTTGCTCCTTTCATTTGGAAAAATTGCTTAAAATAAAAAAATTTTCTAAAAAATTAAAAAAATTATTAACAACTAGCGCCAGTAGAAGCGCCTGTTCCGCCGCCAAATCCTGCTGTTGCAGAATCAGAAGATAATGTTTGAGAACATTCACTTGGAGCATTTGTAAATGCATCACATATTGCTTGTTTTATTGATTCTGGATTTCTTCCAACAGAAACTTCAACACCATTTATAACGAAGGTAGGACTTCCGCCGATACCTAATGACGCAGCTCTTGCCGTGTCAGCATTATAAAGATTTTCTCCATCAGCACTCATACAAGCAGTAACCTTATTTGAATCAATCCCTACAAGAGCGTCTACTTGTTTTATAAGAGGTTCTAAGCAAGCAGCATTTCCATTACAGCTTCCAATATCAGTATTAACATTAAACTTCTCTAAATAAACCATTAACTTATCTTTTCCATAAAGTTTCTGAACACAAAGTTGTCTAATTGATTCTATTTTTTCAAATTCACCATGCATAGCTCCAATTGCTACAACATTAATGTCTGCCTTATTTTTAAGAAGATTGTAAACTGGAATTAATGCTTTTTCAAACTGTAATCCATAAGGACAATATGAAAATATAAAAGCCTCAACAACAGGTTTATCTGTTTTTGGAACATCGGTTACTGCTGAACCGCTTACTGCATTTCCAGTTATAAGTGAATCAGAAGAAGGTATAGGTGTTGCTCCTTGAACAAAATAGCCCCCATCTTTAGTTATGTAAACCGGAATAGATTGTCCCTGATAAAGAACATTAACAAGATACATATTTCCAGCATCACTAACATTTTCAAGTTCAACTCCCCCATCAGCAACTACATTGCCATTAAGAAAATTAACTAGCTTTTCCCCTGCAGCATTTGAAGATAATCCACGAGGCATAATTAAAACTCCAATTAAAAGAACAGCAAGAACTATGGACACAGTCATCCAAACATTTGTTTTATTTGAAAAGAATTTTTCTAGGATATTTCCTTCTTTTTTTATTTCTGTTTCTTTTTCAGCCATAAAATTCTTAGTACTATAGTATTTAAAAACCTTATGGAGGTTTAGTTCATAATGCTATTATTGTAAAATATTTAGAACAACAATAATTAAAAACACCATAAACTATATTTTAATAGGTAAAGAGGAACAAAATGTCATACGATATACTTATAGGCCGTGATAAATCTGATTTGGGAAAGTTTGGAAACAAAGGGCTAATCTATCTTGGAAAAGGTTATGTAAAAATGGGAAATTATACTTCTCTTTCAAATGTTATATGGCTAGATGTAGCACGTTCACATGTTATTATGGTAGCAGGAAAAAGGGGAAGCGGTAAAAGCTATACATTGGGGGCAATTGCTGAAGAATTATGTGATTTACCTGAAGAAGTTTCAGATAATATCGCACCATTAATTTTTGATACCATGGGCATATTCTGGACAATGAAATATAAAAATGAAAAAGAATCTGCGCTTCTTGAAGATTGGAATTTAAAGCCAAAAAATCTCCCAGTAGTTGTATGGGCTCCATACGGATACTTTAACGAATACGAGAAAAGACAAGTAGAAGTAGACAAAAAATTTGCAATAAAAGTTTCTGAACTAGAAATAGGCGACTGGATAACGACATTTAATCTAGGCATAACAGACCCGATTTCAGTAGTAATACAAAGGTCTCTCGGAGAACTAATAGATGAAAAAAAAGCTTATGACTTGCAGGATATAATCGATAAGATTAATTCACAAAAATCAGAAGAAAAAATAAAAGATGGCGCAATTTCATTATTTGAGGCTGCTAAAACTTGGAAGATTTTTGCAGAAAAAGGACAAAAAGGAACAGAAATAAACGAATTAATTGTGCCAGGTAAATCAACAGTGCTTGATATCAGCTGTTATTCTTCAATAGGAACTTTCAATGTTCGCGCACTTGTTATCGGACTTGTATGCAAAAAGATATTTAATGAAAGAATGCTTGCAAGAAAAAAAGAAGAAATGACTGCACTTCAACACGGAATCGATTACTTAAGTTCAATAGAAAAAAAAGAAGTTCCTCTTGTATGGATATTTATTGATGAAGGTCATGAATTTCTTCCGAAAGAAGGAAAAACAGCAGCAACAGACGCATTAATTCAAATATTAAGGGAAGGTAGGCAACCAGGCATATCACTTGTTCTAGCGACACAACAACCAGGAGTTATTCATAGGGACGCTATGACTCAGTCAGATATAGTTATAGCTCATCGTTTGACTTCACAACCTGATATAGAAGCATTAAATACGATTATGCAAACCTATCTTCTTGAATCTATTAGAAAATCTATGCAAGATCTTCCGTCATTAAAAGGAAGCGCAATTATTCTTGATGACAACTCTGAAAGAATTTATCCAATTCGCATAAGACCTAGATTCACATGGCACGGCGGTGAATCTCCAAGCGCATTAAAAATTAAAAGAAAAATCTAATTTTCGTCGATAAATCTGAAATATAAATACAAAGCTTTATAAATGCAGTTTTACGCATAATTTTATGCATATTCTATAAATTATGCATTTCTAGAGGCGTTTCAGAAAACATGACAAACGAACAATATATGCAAAATAGAAATCAGGAAGAAATTAATGAGTTAGCAACAGCTAGGCCTCAAGATGTAAAAAGAATACAAATAAAAGGATTCCTAAATGGGGATTTATTCTCCATACTTGATCCAAAATACAAAAGTTTCCAAGATATTGGAACTCATGAAAATAACTAAAAAATTCTTAAACTACAAAACAAAAATGACAGACTTATCATTAAAATTTCACAGAGAAGTTGTTGAAGAAGCAAGAAAACATAAAGTTTCAGTCACAGAAGTAAGCCAAGTTTTTTTCAGTGCATATAAAGTACATAAAAGAGAACACGGGAGTTGTCTAGAAGCTGAAAGTAAGCAACACTACGAGTTGAATATGAATAAAAGATACGAATTCATGAGAAACGAAGCTTTAGAATACATTAAACATAAATCAGAACATAAATCATAACAAAAAATGACAATACGAATAAATAATTACGAAATAAAGAAAGCAGATTTAATTAGAGATTTAACAGAAAAAGATCCAGCTAAAATTAAAATAGCCATAGAATTAATAAAAACTGATGATAAACTATGCGAAATTCCAATGTTCAAAGATCACTGCGCGTTCACACTTAAAAAAATAGAAGAAAAGATAGACCGAATAGTTTACAAAAGTTCTATAGACAAAATAAAAGTAATTATTGAAAATCATGGATTGCCAAAAAGAGGCCATCTTGCAGACCACAAAGAAAGACTGATGAAAGTTTTAGAATCTGAAAAATATTCTTATCTAATGGGTGACCCTGAAATCAAAAAGAGTTATGATTTTATAGTAAAATATAACCCATCTAATAATCAAGACCATGATGAATATGAAGCAAGATTAAATCATATTAATGGAGTTTTTCACAATTTGCAAAAAGAAAGACACACACATTCTTCAAGACAAAAAGAATCGACTCTTGTTTCAACTGTAAAAGAAAGCAATTAATTCTCGACTAGAATTTCAATTCGATACCTATGCTCATATGGCGCAATATCGCCTGCTTCTAAAACTCGCGTAATTTTTATTTTTCTCTTAAGTTTTTTAGCCTCAATCATCAAATTTTCAACCATCTCATCTTTTTTTGATTCTGGAGAAAACCCATAATAAATAATCCTCGTATTTTTTTTAGCCACCTTTAATGCATCAGAAAGAAAACTTTCTTTTAAATTAGGACGGGGCATAACAATCACGTCAAATTTTTCCTCAAGTTTTTTAATGATTCTTTTCACATCGCCCTGCATAATCTCCACGCCAGAATAAATATGGTTCAATCTTAAGTTTTCAGTAGCATATTTACAACATTCTTTTCCAAGCTCGATACTAACGAGTTTTTTTGGCCGAGAATTTTTAACAATAACTATGCTAAAAGGCCCAACACCGGAAAACATAACCAGAACATTTGCGTTCTTAATTTTTCCAACAATCTTAGCAACCTCAAGTCTTTCATTTGCAAGCCTAGGAGAAAAATAACATGTTTCTATATTCATTTTAAATCTACAACCACTTTCTTTATATTCTGCTATAAGATTTTTTTCTCCGGCTAAAAATCTTGTTTTAATAGTTCTAAGCCTTCCATGTACTTTATCAATTTTTTCAAGAACCGTTTTAACGCTTGGAATTTTCAGTAACTCTTGAGCTTTTTTCAGTTTCTCTTCTTTTTTAACATCATCAGCAAATTTGACAACAGCAATGTTACCAAGTAAATCATAATTGGCCATGCGAAGCTACACCTCCTGTAGCGAAGAGCCAGAAAATCCTTGATTTTCTGGATTTTCAAGTAGCGAAGCACTTGAAACTTTAAATTTTATTTTGACTATCATGTTCATCTTGTTTAGTAATTAAATCTCCTTTCATAATCTTTATGATTAAACCATTCCAATATAACTGATATAAGTTCAATTTCACTTTCATCCACTAAAGTGTACATTAATCTCCAACCATTAGGAAGATTATATTTCCACAAATTAGTAATACTATATTTTTTAACATATTCCTTGGGAAAAATGTTTTGCTGAATTTTTATGCCACAAAAAGGATTTTCTTTTAAATCAGTTATAGCCCTCATAAGGTGCTTTTTTAAATCTTCTTCATTTTTTAATTTTTCAAATTCTTTTTCAAGTTTTTCTGTAGCAAAAACAACACTTATTTTTTTATCCATCATTTAATATCTCTTTCTCTTTTCAATTAATTTAAGCAATTTTGAGTTATGTATCCAAACTATCTTTCCGTCCTTAGGGTCAACTACAATCTTATTAGAATAAAGGAGATAATCTATAACTAAAACATAGGTTTGCCACATTACCTTTTTTGGAAGCTTTTTCCATAATTCTGTTCTATTAAAATTCCCGCTATATTTTTCTAGAGTTTCTTCTACCATTAATACTGTTTCAAGAGTGGGAAATCTAAGGAGTGGATTTTCTTCTCTTCTTAATCTAAGATTCTGGAATATTTTTAGCATAAGATCTAGTATATCAGTTGATATATAAATCTTTCTGTAAAATTCAAGAAAAAGTATTTAAATCCTATCTTATTAGGAATACTATCAATAAAGAGGTAAAAGAAAAAGATGGATTCAACAAGTATAACTGGCTATGGGCTTTCTATATTAGGTCTAATTATAATTGCATTAAGTAACATGATAATAAAATTGCCCTTGATTAATACAATGACGAAGGCATTGATATACACTATAGTCCTAGGAGTCGCACTTGTTGCTGTCGGACTTGTTCTTGCAATGGGCAAGGGCTCAAGTAGCAAAGTTAAACACGCCTCTGAAGAAGTTCCTATTTATCAAGGCGAAGGCAGAAAAAAACGAATAATTGGATATAAACGAGCGGATTAAAAAGATTTTAATTCTTTAACAAAATAAAAATTATTTAATTGATTATAAAAAACTATCCTTCTTCCCCTAATCCTTCTGCTGCTTCTTTTGCTTCTTTTCTTATTTCTTCTTTCTCTTCGTCGCTTATATCTTCATCCTCTTCTTTTGATGCAGTAGCTACTGCAACAGCTTGTGCGGCTGTTTCTTCTGCTCTTTTAGAAGATTTCTCTGCTCGTTTTGATGTTTTTTTAGCAGTCTTGATTTCTCCTTCTTTTCTAGAAGAAATAATAGATTTGTAAAATGTTTTAAGAAAATTAATTATTAAAACCATTACAACTAAAACAATAACAAAAGTTATTACCCTAAACCAAAAAGATTCTGGTTTTGAAATAATAGAGGTTAAAAATCCTGCTAAAGCAGAAATTAAATTGATTATTCCCAGCAGCCAAACACTAAGGACTCCTAAAATAAAGTTCAATCCATATTTGTTTAGATTAAGCAGACCATATAAATCTGAAAAAATCAGAAGAAGAAATATCCAAACAGTAATAATCCAGAAAAATTTTCCTGAAAATGAATATTGCTCATTAAATAAAGCCTTAAAAAAACCCTGATGTGCGCCAAAATAATTATTCATTTTAACAATATTTGTTGAATTAGCAAATTTTACTAATTGTGACTCAACAAACCCCTGCGTAGCTATATTTAACTCTTCAGAGTTTTTTGGTATATTATCTGAATTTACACCAGTTATAGATTCAATAGTATTGCTAGAATCGATAGCAGAAACAGCATGCAAGGACATAAAGAACACAACTAAAAAGACCAAAAATATCGACGATAATACTAAAATTGAAGCTATACTCTTTTTTTCATAGATCATTATGTACTAATACACAAATCAAGATATTTAAATATTCGCCACACCGCAAGACGCAAGATTATATTAACTTAGTAGTAGTAACAAAAACGAAAGGTTTAAATACTCCTAAGGCCTATATAAATTAGAATAAAAGGGCTAAATACCTCAAAAAAATAAACTTAAACCCTTAATAAAAATCAATAAAATGGCTCAAACAAAAACAGAAACATACGAAGCAATAACGAATCAGTTTAGCCAGGCTTATGATCAATTTACTAGGGGTTCAAAAGTATATGATGATCTTATAGCTTACGGCAATGACTGCAAGAAAGTTCTAGCAAAAGCAAACCCCAAAATTGCTTACAAAATATCTCAATTTTTAAAAAATACTGGCGACGTACTCATGCCTGCAGCACAAGCATCAGTAGACAATCTAAAAACAATAGGAAACTATGTTGCTAATCTTGGAAAAGGTGCAATGAACTCCCTAATTAAAGCTGGAAATATATATGCTGCTTCTGAACTGTACAAAGAAGCCCAAGAAATGTACAAAACATATTCAACAAAAGAAACAGAAGACAGAACAGAAAGAATCAACGCTGAAAAAGGAGCTGAATCAAAAGGTCTTTTCGGAAGATTATTCGGAAAAATGAAAAATTGCGCAGAGAATGCAAAATCTTACGGAAAACTTGAAAATATGGCTTGGGATATAACTTCAGCAGGACATTTTTCAACACCACTTCAAGCATATGCTTTAAAGAACGGCGATGCAGAAACTTATATGAAACTAGTACCTAGAACAAAGAAAGAAAAACCGTTCATTAACTTTGGAGCTGGCGTAAGATTTGATACTGCAAAAGACTTTGCTAACTGGTTAAGCGGAATAGCTGAAGCAAGAAGACAAATGCAGTATGCTCAATATGCGCAGGAATTTTACAAAACTCAAACAGGAAGTTCAGAAACAAATACAAGAACAGAAACAGTAATCCCCTCGGAAGATATTAAATCAAAAAGCCCATGTTCAAAAAGAAAACAAGTAAGAGGCTTACTTTCAGCATAACTATTAAGTAGTAACAAAACAAAAGCTTTAAATACCTAAAATAACATAATAAATTAATACAAAACAAAAAATGACAGCTACAACCTACTCACAAATTTACAATAGAATGATTCAAGAAGAGCTTGACTTAAAAGAAAAAAAACGTGCACAAAGAAAGCAAGTTTACGATGAGGTTTCAGGAGTTCTAAAAGATGTTAAAGATAATGTTCTAAAACCAGTAGGATATGCTACATGGGAAACAGCAAAAGCCCTTGGAAGAGGAATAAAAGCAACAGCAAAAGGAGCTGCAAAAACCGCATCATACGCTGTAAATGTTTACTCAAATTATCAAAACTACCTTGACATGGAAGCTAAAGTAACAGGAATAGATCCAAGAACAGCCAACAGCCCACTTGAAGAAAAATTAAATTCTGCAGAAGCTGAATTTAAAAAAGCAAAACAAGAATACAAAGCTTGGGACAAAACTGCTCCAATGTATACTTCAACAAGAGACGATTACAAAAAGAACGTTACAGACAAAGAAGCTGAATTTAAAAAAGCAAAACAAGAATACAAAGCAAAAGCTGGCGGAGCATTCACAAGAGGCATATTAAAACCGTTAGCAAAAGCAAGAACCTATGAATTTTTTGAAAATATGACAAAAGGTACAGAGCTAACACCAATTCAAATGTATGCACTTTTCAAGGGATACCCTGATAAATTCGATGAATTCAAAAAGCCTAAAGATAAAAAGAAAGTTTTATTCAAAAGCCCAATATACAATCCATGCACTAATGAAAATTTCAAGGATAACGATGGAAAAGATATAACACGTGAATGGAAAGACATGAAAGAATTCATGGAGTATGCTTCATGGGTAATTGGCGAAAAATTCAAATCAGAAGAATTCAAATTCAAATGGGAACAAATGAAAAGCAACCCACTTTATGGCTTTGCAAATATGGGTGGAATGAATTACGGACAGGGCTTTGGTTTTCCTGGAGCAGGATTCGGAGGTTATGGATTCAATCCAAATATGTACGGCGGATTTCCATTTGGTTTCAATCCAAATCAAAACACTGCAAATACAAATCAATCAAACACAAATTCAAATCAGAAAACGCACGACGTAAAATCTGATTAAACTTTATTTTTATTTCAAAGAAGTTCTTTCAAGTCTCGCTCTTGACTGAGCAGCAATAATTGCTTTTTCTGCTTTTATTCTAAGATTATATTTTTGATATGATTCTATCCAAGCTGGTCCGAATCCAATATAAAACGCAAGGATAAGACTCAGAATAAACCAATTAACATTAAATGGCTTTATTTGGAAAGTTATTATTTCTATAAACTTATTGACTACGGGTACGGACATCAAAACAGCATAACCGACAGCAATTGCAATTATCTTCCAAACCTGACCACCCATAAGATGAATCCACTGGCTTTTCAAAGTTGTCTTAACGAGCCTATTAAATACTTTGCTTATAACATAAACTAAATATATCCAAAGTCCAGCAAGAAATCCAATAAATAAATTCCAAAGAAAAATTCCCCCAGTTTTTATCTTACACCAAAGAAAACTTTCGCCTTCAGAAAAAGAAGGCCAAAAAGATGTTGCTTCATGACAAGTATCGAACCCTAAAAAGTCTCCAAGAACATACCCAAGTCTAGAACTTACTCCACTAAGCCCATAGGTCTTCCAAGTATTAAGATAACTGACCTTGCTACCATCATTAGACACAAATTTTCCTTGATTTTCAGTCCAATTTTCATAAGCAACTGAAAGGAAAGTGAAGATAAGAACAACTGCTAGAATTATAAGTAAACTCCACATGCTCCATTTATTAGTAAACGCACGTGCTTTTTTATTCATCATCAACCATCCTTTTTTCATGTTCTATTAATATAAAACTCCTTTATATATATTATTACTCCCTAAAAGGAATCTCGTTTATCTTCTTAGCTGTTTCTTCTTCAAGTGCTTCTTTATAGATATTAACTCTTTTTTTCCTATTTTTCCAATCTTGCAAAAATGCTGGCAAGTATCCTAATTCAAATGCAACAATTATGGATTGTATAAACCAGTTTGGCTGGAATATCTCAAGAGTTATAATCTGAAAGAACCTATTGAACAAAGGCAACATCATAAGAATAGTATAAACAACTACAATTGCAACAGATTTTTTCCAGCTATCACTTATTCTAAGCAGCCATTTTTGTGTTGTTAGATCTTTCTCAGATCGCGACCATTTATAAATTGAGCCACCAGAATAAGAACTTTTACCCCTCCAAATTTTAAGCGCAAAATCCCAACGCTTGTTCATAGCAGGAATAGATACAAAAAATAAAACAAATCCCATAAAAATCCAAAACGCCGCAAAAGTTCCAATCAAAGCATAATGTGCCCAAACATTCAAATCTTTAAAACTAAGTTCTCCACTGAAATTAGCAGCTCCGGCAACCCAAGCAATCTTTCCACCTATAAATTTGCCAGTATTACTTAAAACCGCGGCGGTTTTTTCAACAAGAATATTTTTGCTTTCATTAATGCTAGTCTTTAGTTTTTGGAGTTCAGGATTAGTATTACTTGCATTCGTGTCAGCTGCATAAACAAAAACAGAAGCCAAAAAAATCGTTAAAACTATAAACGCAACAGCAAGAAAGCCAAACCTAGACACACCTAATTTTTTCATATTTATCTCAAATAAATAAACTATTTAAATTTATATCAAGAACCAAAAAAGCAATTATTAAACTCTTCTACTTTTTTCAATTTCTTCTGCTCTTAGAGTATCATATATTCTTGATTTCTCAAGCTTGTTTCTTTCTGCTTGTGTAAGTGCTTCATATTCTTCTTTTGCAAACCATCTAGCGATAACATTATTGCTTAGCATAACTACCAAAGCAGCAACAGAAGCAACTAAAAGGACTATTAACATACCCTTATCTGAATTCTGAGCCATAATTATTAGTTCTTGACTGACTGGGATGTTATACATCCCCCAAATGCTTAATTTACTGCCAACTATTGCAACATTTCCACCGGCAGCTAATGCGTTCATAGCAAGCCACAAAGTTATAGTTTTAAAGAACATATAAACAGTATAAATTATCCACATTACTTTTTGAAGATAAATTCCAATAGGGCTTAATGCTCTTGCAGTCATAATAGTAAACGCACCAAGTATTAAAAATGGAAGGAAAACCGCGATAGTAACTCCGAGCCCAGTATATCCTTGCATTATTGTTAAAAGTTCTTTTGATGTAATCAAGAAAGTCGCTAAAAATCCTACAATAATTGAAATAGTAATTTTAAGTCCTCTGCTTTCAGGAAAGTCTACAGAAGCAAGAGCAGCATATATCAGTATAATAATAAGTAAAAGCATAATCCATTTTATCATCTGTCCAATAACCGTTATTTGATTTTCACCAAGATTTTTTGTGTCCCATCCACCAAGCCAAAGACTACATTTCTCTGCCCAAAATAAATTCTGAATATTTCCACATACAACTCCGCCAGCAGCAACTGTTGCAGCAGCAGTTGTTTCGCCCGCAGAATTTACGCCTGTTCCAGCAGATGTATCAGAAGGCATTGAAGTACTAGTACTAATTCCGGGAGGAAGTTGAGCTAAATTATTTGTAGTCCCTAAACTAGCCCCCTCTGAATCGAACCATTGAACTTGACTACCAACCACCTTATAATAATGATTAGTATCATACATTGTATAAGAACTATCTAAAGCGCTCACAAAACTAAAAGCTACAAATATAGAAATTAATAAGACTAATGAAAATAATACTCTTTTATCAAACACACTTTTTTTCATAGTTTATACTCGTTCTTGTTATTTATAAAGCTTTTTATGGTAAACTGTATATTAACTAAATTCGACAATTTAATAGATATAAATCAAGAAGAAAAATCTTTATAAACTGCAGAAGACTCGGTAATTTATGAATAATAAAAAGACGGGTTTGCTTGCTTTAGCATTTGGATTTATTTTTATTAAAATTATTCCTTTTATCAGTGCATATTCTTTTTTATCTGTTACAGGCGGTCCTGAAGATGTAGTGTATGCTGTTCAAAATTTTCTTGGTCCAATTTTCGGAGCGTTAATAGGTGTAAATCAATTTGACCAATATTTTTTTGCAAGAGTGTTGTTATTAATACTAGTTTATGTTCTATGCACTATTTCACTACAAAATGTTGATGTATTCAAAGAAAGAAGTGGCGCAATTTTCATAATATCTGCAGTAGTAGCAATTCTTGGAGCAAGATATATAGGTGGATTAGATTTAATAGAAACTCTTCTTCTTCCTTATGGGGCAGTTATGATATCAATGATAACAGTACTTCCATTTTTAGTTTATTTCTTCTTTGTACACAAAACAATGGCGAGTGGCGCTGCAAGAAGAACCGCATGGATATTTTTTGCAGCAATATATTTAGGATTATGGTGGACAAGAGGGGCAGATGCACAATTAACAGAGTTTAGATGGGTCTATAATTTGGCATTAGCGGGCGTTGTAGCCTCGGTAATATTTGATTCAAAGATACATGAATATTTTGGAATAGCAGAAATGAAGGAAGCAAGAAGAAACCAAGTAAAAATGCAACTTTCAGACATAGAAGCAAAACTTAATCAATATTCAGCAATAACAAATCCTTCTCAAACAGTAAGAGACACAATAAGAAAACTTGAAATAAGACAAAGAGAATTAGTTGGAAAATTATAATCTATTAAAACAACGTCTGCTGTTTCCGCGTTTCTAAAACTTCTTTAAACTTTTCAAACTGCGAATGTATTCTTTCTTCTGAAAAATCATGCTCAGTAAGAATCTCCATGATTTTCTTTTCATTAAACCTTGGAAATTCAATTTTATATTCTTCATCAACTTCTGGTTTTGACATTAATTCAAAAACCTCGCGCCAATTAAATTCAAGTTTATATTTTCCTTCTTTTTCAAAATTTTCGACAGCTTCAAATATCTTTTCACGAGTTTTCTGTTCCTTAACGAGCTTGAGTGCTTTTTTAGGACCTATACCTTTTACTCCGCCAGGATTATAATCTGTCCCAGATAAAATTGCAAGACAAGTTAGTTGTTCCTTATTTATATCCAGTTCTTTCAAGACTTCTTTTACTTCAATCACTTGCGGTTTTATCTCAATATACCCTGAAACTGTTTTTCTTTTTTTCGCGAGGGTTAAATTTTGAATAAGTTTTGGAGCTTCAAAAACCAAACAATCATAATCCTGCGATGCAACCGCGTACGCGTCACCTTTTTTACAAATATAACTTGCCTGTGCTTCTCCTTCGCTCGGCGCTTGAATAACCGCAATTCCAAGTGCATTAAGAAGTTCTTTTGATTCTTCAATCATACTTTTTGTTAAATGAGTCATCTGTTTTGCATATCTACCCATACTTTCTACATCTTCTTCAGATTTAGCTTGTTCATATTTTTCTCTAGCCTCGTCTTTTGCTTCAAGTCTTTTTTCCTGCGTTCCATGTTTCAATTCAGGAGCTTTTCCGTCAAAAACATAAATAAGTTTTATTCCTTCGTGAAGAAGACTCATATTTCTATAGAATAAACCGGAAAGATGTGAAGTAATTCTTTTTTTAGAATCCATTAAAGGTGTTCCATCAGGCTGTCTAATTGTAGAAAGAAACTGATAAATAACATTAAATGCATCAACTGCAAGAGTCTTTCCCTTTAAATCTGAAAATTCTATTTCTTTTCTTGGTATGATCTCTGCTATTTGCAAGCCCATAGAATAATTTAGTTTGTTGCATTAATAAAATTAACTAAAAGAATTAATTAAAATTAATTTCCTCTAAACGCTTCTTCATCTGCTTTTTTTCTATAAGCATCCATTGGTTCGGGTTTTATATCTGGAAAATAACCATCAGGCCTGTGTGTTAAATCAAGCTTCTTCACTTCAACAGATTTTTGATTTAAATTTCCATTCAAAATAGTAACATCTTGTCTAACTCTGTTACCATCATCTTTAACCGGTCCAAATTTTACCAAATAATTTTCTCCAGGCTCAATAGATTTTACCGCACTCTCAAGAGTTTCATTAAGATTTAAATTGTTATCATCATAACCTGAATCCCTAAATTTTGTTTTTCCAGAAACATACTCCCTACTAAAAGTATGCCCACGCCCATTAATATAACCTGTATCTTCAACAGAAACATGGCATGTTACTGATTTTCCATTAAGTTTTTCCATGATATCCACTAGTCTAGAAGTAAATTCTCTTACGTTTGTTAGTTTTGAATCTGCCATTTTGTTTGTTTATAGCAATAAACTAACAATCAGAAAACTTTGTTTTCTGAATATCAAAAATCTTCTGAGCCAAACCGGAACGGTTTAGTCGGATTTTTGATTGTTGTTTTTGCTTTGTTTTATCTTGTTTTTAAGAAGAAAGATGGATATTTAAAGCTTTCTATTATGATGTATCTATACAGTAGTAACAAAACGAAAGATTTATATACTTGCTTTTACTATAAATAATATGGAAAAAGAAGCAAAAAACTACGGAAGAGCATATTCATTTTTTGATTTAAAACAGTCAAAAAATGAAATAGAATCAGAACTAGATAAAGCTCGTAAAAGCGACAAAGCACCATCAGGATTAGAATTGACCCTAAGAGATATGAAAGAATTCGCAAATGATAAAAATACAGACCCTGATTTAATAAAATGCATTAATGAAGAATATGTATCGCCCCATGTTCCTACAGGATATGATGGCCCAATTAGTACTATAAAACAGAAAAAGATAGTTGATTTAAAATATGTACTTGAAACAAAATATCTTAATGCTACAAATGACGAAGCAGTAGCACAAACAATAGGTATCACTAATCTTCTTTACAAACAATTTAACAAAGACAAACCATTTTATGTAGATATAATTCTCAAAGCTCCAGACGGAAAGTATCACAACTTGACAAATGATTAATTAAAAAAAACAAAATAATATGCCACATACAAGGAATAAAATTCAATCAACTTGCTGCATATGCCAAGATTATCAAAATAAAGATAATCCAAATAGATGGTACACACCCACCCCTGCAGAAAGACGAACATATCATTTTGAAAAGGGGAAACTTTCCCATACATACTGCCCAACTTGCGCAGTACTAAGATTTAAAGAAGATGGATTTACTGACAGCGAAATAGAAGAACTAGTCAAGAAATCTAAAAAATAAAGTAATCACACTTATTATCTCAATCAAAGTTAATATCCGTTATTTTTATAAAACCTAAAATACTAGCAAACTTATGACTAACAAGAATAATTTAGATGAGATACATGTAGCAAGAGAAGAGTTAAGAAAATCCTCAAATGAACTCGCAGATACTATCGATTATAATTTTAAACGAATGAAAAAAAGCGAATTTGGCAAAATTAAATGCTTCGGAATTGAATCTTTAGCACTTTTAACGGGCGCCTCCATTAGCGGAATTGGAAAAATGTTAGATGTCCCTATAGAAATGATATTTGCTGGAGCATTAATAACAGCATTACCCAATATAGCTTCTTCTGCAATCATTCCATCACCAAACAAACTTTCAAGCAAAATAAACAATACAACAATAAAATATCTAGTGGGAATAATGTTGCCCTATGCAAACAATTTATACGAATCCTATTTTAGATAATAACCCAAACATACTTTTTATAAACCGCTTTCCCCCCCTACTATTATGAAAACCTCAATAAATTTTATTCCAATCGATTATGACTATTTTGACTTTAATGGCAAAAATTGCATAAAGATAGTTGGAAGAACAGACGGAAACAAACAAGTCTGCGTTCTAGATGAATTTGAGCCATATTTCTGGGCTGTCTTCAAAGAAGGCACAAGTGATAAAAGAATCCGTGAAATTCAAGAAAAAATAAACAAGATAAAAATAGAAACAGAATTCCGAACAAGTATAATTGAAAAAACAGAAATCTGTGATAAAAAATACCTCGGTCACGAAGTTAAAGCAATAAAAATTTTTGTTACAAACTTCAAAGATTGCCATCCTGTTGCCGACCATCTCGATTATGAAGAAATAATAGCCAGAAGAGAGTACGATATTTCTATGATGACGCGTTATATTATTGAAAAAAACTTCACGCCACTTGTTTTCAAAAAGATAACAGGAGAAATTTTAAATAATTCTCAAGAATTCGGAGGAATTGATAATGTTCTAGAAACAGACTTAGCCATTAAGCTTGAAAAACTCGAAAATTTAGAAAAGCAACCAGAATTTTCTCCGAAAATTCTTGCTTTTGACCTAGAGACTTCAGAGTTTGATGCAGAAAAAGGGGAAATACTTATGATTTCTATAGCGGGAAAAAATATTAAGAAAGTTTTAACATGGAAAGCAAAAGAAAGTAAAAACAAACAAGATTTTGTTGAATGCTATAAAAATGAGGAAGATATGCTTGAGTCTTTCGTTAAAATAATAAATAAAGAAAATCCAGATATACTCACTGGATATTTTTCAGATGGTTTTGATATGCCTTTTCTTAAAGCAAGAGCAGAAAAACTAGGAGTAAAGCTTTCTCTTGGAATTGATGGAAGCAAACCTGCATTCACAAGAGGAAAAATAACTTCATCAAGTATTTTCGGACGCGTTCACGTAGACTTGTTTAGATTTATTGATACGGTTTTCTCGCAATATCTTCAAAGCGAAACACTTGGCTTAGATTCAGTAGCAAGAGAATTACTTGGCGAAGGAAAAAAAGAACATGAATTCAAAAAATCAGAAAAAATAAAAGAACATGAATGGAAAGACTTCTTTGAATATAATTTACAAGATTCTGTTTTAACTTACAAACTTGCGGAAAAACTTTGGCCAGATATGCTAGAACTATCAAGAATTATTCAAGAACCTGTTTGGGATATAACTCGAAGTGGAATGTCTCAGTTAGTTGAAGATTATATTCTTCATAATCTAAAGAATTTCAATGAAATAACAGAAAAACGGCCTGTTCATAATGAAATTGAAGAAAGAAGAACAAAAGGAAAATACGAAGGCGCATTTGTTTTTCAGCCAATTCCAGGAATTTACGAAAACGTTGTAATGTTTGACTTCACCAGCATGTATAGCAGTGTTATTGTTACATACAATCTTTCAAAATCTACATTTCTTGGAAATACTCAAATAAAAGGTAATAAAAATTTTAAAGAAGCAAATGAAGCAGATTTAGGTGAAGAAGGAAAAGCCTATTTTTCAACAAAACCTGGATTTTTTCCAATAATGCTCAAAGAAATGGTTGAAAAAAGAAAAAAATACAAATCAGAATACAAAAAAAATGAAAATAATTTAACAAAAGCTCGTTCAAATGCATATAAGTTAATTGCAAATGCTGCTTACGGCTATCAAGGATTTTTTGGAGCAAGATATTACTGCCGTGAAGCAGCTGCTGCAACAGCAGCCCTAGCAAAAAAATCGATTTTAGAAACAATTGAAAAAATAAAAAAAGAAGGTTATCAAGTTATCTATTCAGATACAGATAGCATCGCATTTCTTCAAGAAAAAAAATCAAAAAAAGAAATTCTCGAGTTACTTGGAAAGATAAATAAAAATCTTCCAGGAATAATGGAACTAGAACTTGAAGATTTTTACAAACGTGGAATCTGGGTAACAAAACGTGACGGCGAGTTTGGAGCAAAGAAAAAGTACGCATTAATAGATGAAAAAAACAAAATGAAAATCCGCGGATTTGAAACCGTAAGAAGAGACTGGTGTGATTTAGCACGTGAACTTCAAAGCAAAGTTCTAGAACTTCTTCTCAAAGAAGGAACACCAGACAAAGCACTCGAACTTGTTAAAAAAACAATAAAAGACTTAAAAGAAAGAAAAATAAAACGAGAACAAATTTCCATAAGAACTCAACTAAAAAAACCATTAAGTGAATACAAATCTATAACTCCTCACGTTATCGCTGCTCAAAAGATGAAAGAACAAGGATTCCCATTAGATATTGGTATGAATCTAGAATATTTTATTGCTGAAACTCGAGAAAAGAAAGCCCTCGTCCGCGAAAAAGTAAAACTCATGGATGAAAAAGGCGAATACAACATAAAACATTATTTAGAACATCAAATTATTCCTGCAGTTGAAAACATATTTCAAGTTTTCAACATAGATGTCAAAGAGCTTGCACAAGATAGCAAGCAGATGAAGCTATTCTGATTTTTATCCTTTATTTTTTCTTTCTTGTTCCTCAAGAAATCTTTTATGAGACTCAGAAAATTGCGGACCAGGCTCGCTGTATCTTTTTTGTTGAGCCCGCATATAATGAATAATATTGCCGGCCAAATCAACGGCTACAGAACGATAATCTCCTCCGCCGAACATATGAAAATTTGCAAGATGAACGAGTATTGGCGGTTTTGTTGGATTTTCCATAGCACAAACCAAATAAAAATCATTTTTCATAGAGTAATCTATAATATCATCATGAATTCTCTGAAATCTTTGTGTTTCATCAAATTCTTCCCAACCTCCAGCTCTAAACTCAGAATGCAATCTTACTATCTCTGTATTGGCTGTAAATTTTCTTCCAGAATCCCAACCATTATAATAACTTTCACCAGGAAGAACAGTTATTAATTCATCTTTATAATTAATTCTAGAATTTTGTATTTTTTCAGGAGGTATATTAAATCCTTGTTTAAAACTATAATCTCTCAACCCACTCCTAATCTGTTTAATTTTTTTACTCTTTCTTAAATCATGAGTTTCAAATATCCAGCTTAATACGGTTTGTTTTTTATCAACCATAACTAAAAGAACGCCATACAATTTAAAAGCATTAAGTATTAATAATATGTATGAAAAATCAAGAGCACAAACAAGCAAAACAACAGATAAACGCCTACACAAACAAACCACACAAATTCCAGCCAAAGCTGGAATTTGAAGAACGAATGAACAAAATTCTTGAACTTAACGGCGGTGATGAAAAAGATAAACAAGAATTTTGGAAAATTGTTCACATAGAACCAAATAACTCCATCCGATGCAACACACTAAAAATCTCACCAAAAGAATTAAAACAAAAACTAGAAGCAAAAGGCTGGAAAATAAAACAACCATTTAATGAATATAAAGAAATAATGATTATTGAAACACAACTCGGTCCTGGAGAAATCGGACGAAGTAAAGAACATTTACTTGGATATTATTATGTGCAAGAAATCTCAAGTATGCTTCCAATTTTAGCATTAAAACCAACAGAAGATGATAATTTTTTGGATTTATGTGCAAGTCCAGGTTCAAAAACAACACAAGCTGCTGCAATGATGGAAAATAAAGGAAATATTATTGCAAATGAACCAAATCTTGGAAGAATGGTAATACTTGCTTCTAATCTTGAAAAATGTGGAGTCTCAAATACAATTATAACAAGACGTGACGGCGTTCGTTTTTGCAAAGAAATTAAAAAAACAATGATGTTTGACAAAATTCTTGTTGATGCTCCTTGTTCAGGTGAGGGAACACTAAGAAGTTCTCCCCATACATTCTTGAGTTGGAATATTAAATCTGTTGAAAATATGAGCATGCAACAAAAAGTTCTCGCAGCATCTGCTATTGAAGCATTAAAAGAAGATGGAGAAATGATTTACTCAACTTGCACACATGCTCCAGAAGAAAACGAAGAAATCGTTCAGTTCCTTTTAGATAATTATAACATAAAACTCGAAGAAATAAAACTTCCATCCGAACTAAAAACACGAGAAGGCCTAGCAAACTGGAAAGATAAAATATTTTCCAAGGAAATCAACAAATGCATTAGAATCTATCCACAGGACAACGATACAGAAGGCTTCTTCCTTTGTAAAATTCGCAAATTATCTGAAAAAATCCAAGATACTGAAGAAGTAAATGAAGAAAACGATGAGATTTAGCAGGGGGATTAATAACAAAACCAATCATTACTTAAAAATAACATGCAACTAAACTTTATATTCAAAAACGATAAGAAAAAAATACTTGAGAAACTAGAGTACTATGGAATAAAAGAACTCCCATTTCTTCTTATAGAATCTGGAAAAGAAAAAGTCAGAGGTTACTCTGGAAGCCTCAGTATAAAAGAAATTCAAGAAATAGAACACGCAGTAAGAATAGAACTTGTTGGAATGTATCTTTTTCATAACTACCACGATGAAATCCGACTTTCATTTGATGCAATATATGCTCTAAAAGATAAGATAACCAAAAATATAATTGAAATAACAGACATGCAAGCAAATGAATTCCTTAAAGGACGTGATATTCTATTAATGAAAGAAGACGAAGAAAAATTCAAATCAACAAAAGAAGAACATGGTTTTAAAGTAATAAGAAATCAAGGCGATTTAATAGGTTTTGGTAAACTTGTTGAAGGACGAATAATTAATTATATGCCAAAAGAACGCAGACTTAGATAGCTGTTTTTCGATACAGAAATCCTTTTAAAGCATTTATTTCTATAAAACAAATGACAAACACATCAAATCAACCAACAGAAGAAAGATGCACATTTGGAGATTTAATTGTAGGAACATGGAAAAGATTCAATCTAAGCCCTGAAAAATATAGTCAAATAAGAAATTCTACACCTGCCTATGAATGCGGAGAGGTTTGGGGCTATTTAGTTAATGAAGCAAGAAAAGAAAGAATTGAAAGAAAAGCCAGAAGAGTAAATTCAGTATATGCTGTTTCGAATTTATTAAGTGAAATGTTTGATGATGATGAACCTGCAAATACTTCTAAAAAATCAGAAAGTAATAACTCAAAAGCTGCAGATGAAAGATCATATTATAATCGTTCTAGATTCTAAAGCTACAATTTTTAATTCCTTCTCTACGTAATTCTTACTCAAACAATACTCATCCTTAATAAAAACTCTTGCAATTAAAAAAAGTAAGATTTGGTTTAGGCATTTTCAAAATCGTCATTAATAATCCTAAAAACCAATCATTCTTGTTTGGGCATGTCCATAAACTTTTAAGTTTTGGATCATCTAGAAAACCTACGCGCAACCTAAAGTTGCGTTCGAGTCAGAGGGTTTTCTTGACAGAAAGTTCAACAATGAGAAGAGGTAATTACAAATCGATTTATGAATTATTAAAAATTTTTCTAATATTATTAATTTCTATAAGCTTCTCTTGTAATATGTTCCAAGTAAGCAATAAATTCCAAGTCCTGCAATAAAAAGCTGTAAGATTTAATTTTAGGCATTATTAAATTAAGTTTTAAATTGGCGAGCAGGAGGAGCCAATTAGGTCCAGTGCACAAATATAAAAAGCCACTTTTACACATAAAATTATGACAGAAAAAGATTACAGCGGAACAGTAACAGGCAAAATAGGCAAAAATGCTAAAACAAGCTCAAGCGCTAATAAAGAAAATCTAATCATAACAAAAAAAAGCGATAAAAAAGAAAAACTTGAGTCTTCTGGAAATATTGATTTTGAAAGTTATAAAAAAGCAGGTCATATTGCCAAACAAGTAAAAGAATATGCAAAAACAATAATAAAAAACGATGTTCTTCTTTCAGAAATAGCAGAAAAAATAGAAGCAAAGATTCTTGATTTAGGTGGAGAAGTTGCATTCCCTGCTAATCTCGGAATAGATGATGTTGCTGCTCACTTTACTCCAACATTAAGAGATGAAATAAAAGCAACAGGTTTGCTTAAAGTAGATTTCGGAGTTCATGTTAATGGATTTATTGCAGATATTGCTTTTTCTTTAGATTTAACACCAGAAAAAAAGTACACTAAGTTAATAGAAGCTTCAGAACTAGCATTAAAAGCCGCGCTAACAGAAGTAAAATCTAAAAAAGAAAAAACGAGTCTTAGTCAAATAGGAAAAACAATACAAAAAACAATCGAAAGCCAAGGATTTATTCCAATTGCAAATCTTTCTGGCCACGGGCTTGATGAATATGATATTCATTCAGGAATTACTATTCCAAACTATGATAATGGCAGTGATAAAGAACTTGGAGAAGGCGCTTTTGCAATAGAACCTTTCGCTACACTAAAAACTGGTAATGGGATGGTTTACGATGGAAACGGCGGAAACATTTATCATTTAACAGGAAAAGGCCAAGTAAGGGATAATTTTGCCAGAGAAGTTTTAGAATTTATTCTTGAAACAAAAGTAACTCTTCCATTCTCTCAGCGTGAAATGGAAAGAAAATTCGGCTCAAAAGCAATTTTTGCAATGGCTTATCTTAAACGTGCAGGCGCAATCGAAGAGTTTCCGCAATTAATTGAAAAGTCTCATCAACCTATCAGCCAAGCAGAAACAAGTTTGATTATTCATAATAACGTTGTTGATATTCTTGTAGAGAATTAGTTCTTATAAAAACAAAACTTTCTATGCCCAAACTTCACTTATCCGATTCCAGTATAAATTTCAAAATAAATTTTTCACACAATCTAAATTATAATATTTCTGTTAAAAATTTCGTTTATTAATTTACGTGGCTCCTGGATAATATGTTTCAAGTATTGCTTTAAACGAGCGAGGCTTAGAGCCGAGCGAGTTATCCCAAATAAGCAGTATTAGATTCAAGTGCAGCTTTTGCAGATTTTAAATAATTTTCTTCAACTTTCTTATATCTTTCAATATCATTCTTTGTAACACTTGGCTTAACTTTTCTCATAGCTTCTTCAAAGTCTTCTGATTTTACTTTCTCAACGTTTATATCTTTTCTCAAAGCAAGCATAGCAGCTTCCCTACAAAGTCCTTCTAAATCAGAGCCAACGTAACCTTCTGTTTTTTCTGCAAGTTCATTAATATCAATATCTTTTGCAAGAGGCATATTTTTAGTATGAATCTTCAAAATCTCAAGTCTGCCTTTTTTATCAGTTGGTCCAACTAAAAGTATCCTATCAAATCTTCCTGGTCGAAGTATTGCTGCATCAAGAATATCAGGCCTATTTGTTGCACCAATAATAACAATATCTGAATTTTCTTCAATTCCATCCATTTCAGCAAGTAATTGATTCAAAACATGTTCTGTAACTTTGCTCCCTGTTTCCATCCCACGTTTTCCTGCAAGCGAATCTATCTCATCAAAGAAAATAATACATGGGGCAACTTGTCTAGCTCTTTCAAAGATTTTTCTTACGCCCTTCTCACTTTCTCCAACCCACATACTAAGCAAGCTTGGTCCTTTTACTTGAATAAAATTAGCTTCACTTTCTTTAGCTACTGCTTTTGCAAGCAAAGTTTTTCCTGTTCCAGGAGGTCCATAAAGAAGCAATCCTCTTGGAGGACGAATTCCCATCCTCTTAAATGAATCAGGAAATTTAAGAGGCCATTCAACGGCTTCTTTTAGTTCTTGTTTAACTTTTTCAAGTCCGCCAACGTCTTCCCATTTTATATTTGGAGTTTCAACAAGAACTTCACGCATTGCACTAGGACGCACGATTTTTAATGCCTCTTCAAAATCTTTATCCGAAATTATAAGTTGTTTTAAAACTTCTTCAGGAATTGCCTGTTCTTCCTTTAATTCAAGTTTTGGAATAATTTTTCTGATGACGGCCATAGCTGCTTCTTTTGCAAGTGCATTTAAATCAGCACCAACAAATCCATGAGTTACGGACGCAAGTTTGTCTAATAAAACAATTAATGATTCTTTATTAACTTCTGAAAAATAGTCATCGGAAACTAAGCCTGTATCGATAAAATCATCAAGAATATCATTAAGTTCTTTATCTTTAATTCCCAGTTTTCTTTCATAGAAGATTTTTCTTATATCATCACTTGAACGTATTATCAATTGGTGCCTTAATTCTTCTACCTCTTGGATAATTTTATTGAGCAATTTTTTATCTTGTTCAATTTGCTCTTTTCTTTTAAAAATTTGAGTTATATCTTTCTTGAATTTTTCTATTTTATTTTTAAGACCTAATTGTTCTACTTCATAGGTTTCTATTTTATCTTTAATATTATCTATTTCGCTTTTTGTAAATTTGATTTTATTCAAAATTCGAGAGATAGTTGATTCTTCAGTAGAATTATGATAATTCTCTAAGTCTTTTAATTCCTTCAACTTTTCTTTTAATTCTTCTTTATTCAAATTGGCTTTTTTATTTAGTTCATGAAGTTTGCTATTAATGCCTCCAATTCGCCCTTGAGTTTCTTCATCAAAGTTATCTATTTTTTTTAACATGATTTTACCCGCAGAAACACTATTCCAATGTTCCATAGGCATATTTCTCGTATGAATTTTTAAGATAGAAAGTCTTCCTTGTTTGTCGGGGACGCTTATTTCTACTTCTCTATCAAATCTCCCGGGTCTTCGCAAAGCAGGATCAATACTATTCGGACGATTTGTAGCACCAATAACAACAACTTTTCCTCTTGCTTGAAGACCATCCATCATCGTAAGCAATTGCGAAACAACTCTTCTTTCAACTTCTCCTTGGACGTCCTCTCTTTTTGGGGCTATAGCATCTATTTCATCAATAAAAATAATACTTGGAGCATTTTTTTCTGCTTCTTGAAAAATATCTCTTACTTTTTTTTCACTCTCTCCATAAAATTTGCTCATAATTTCAGGACCATTAAGTAAAATAAAATTTGCTTCTGCCTCATTTGCTACTGCTTTTGCAAGCAAAGTTTTTCCTGTTCCAGGAGGTCCATGAAGTAAGACTCCTTTTGGGGGTTCTACTCCGAGTCTATCAAATATTTCAGGATGTTTTAAAGGAAGTTCAACCATTTCACGAATTTTTCTAACTTCTTCGGTCAATCCACCAACGTCTTCATAAGTAACTTCTAAAATTTTATCTTCAGAAACTTCTACAGCCTTACTTGACAATTCAAGTTGTGTATTTTCAGTGATTATCACAGCACCATCAGGAGAAGTTTTTGCAACAATAAATTTAATTTGCTGTATTCCTCCAAAGCCCATTCCACCCATATTTCCGAAAGCTCCCCCAAACATTTTTTCTATATCTCCAAAAATTTCATCCATATCAACGCCCTCAGACATAATATCTTTTCTTCTTTGAACTCCACCCATAACTAAAATATCACCTTTAACAACAGCCCTTCCAAGTAATCCAGACTTCAAAGTTTCAGGATCTGCTTGAACCATTATTCCTTGCTGAGCAGGCGCAATCATTATCTTTTTTGCTTCTTTAACATCTGCTTTTTTTACGGTAACACTTTCACCAACTCCTGTTTTTGCATTTCTTCTGAGAATTCCATCTATTCTAATAGTGCCCTCGCCAACATCTGCAGGATAAGCTCTATCAGCAACAGCAACAGTTTCTTTCTGTCCCTTTATTAAAATAATATCTCCCCTCTTTATTCCAATAGTTTTCATTACTTCTGTATCAACTCTTGCAATACCTTTGTAAGCATCATCTTGCATAGCTTCAACTACACGAAGTTTTTGCACGCCTTCTGGAATTTTTTCTTTTATAGCCATTATCCATATCCCCCTGAAGAACTAGAAGGACCATAATCAATTCTTGGTCTTATGTAGGGCGATGTTCTCATGTAACTATCAGTAGGACTTGTATGCCCATTATAATTCAACATATTATTGACATATTTACATCCAGAATAATTTTCCAAACTTCTATTTAAGTTATAATCTCCCATTACAAATCTTCCTCCAACTCTTCTTCATGTTTATTTATTTTCATAATTTTCTTGCTTTTTTCAGGATTAGCAGAATCATAAACTTGTTTCATATGAACTACGGGCTTATTGTTCCTAACAATCCTGATTTCTTTTGCTTGAATAACTCTTGATTGAACATTAGCCCTATTTTCTTCCTCATGTTCAGGAGTATTAAACATTAAATTTAATCTGCCCGCTTCTTGAAAAGATAATTTTACCATATTATTAATCATATTTTCACTTTCTTTCATAAAGTCAACAATTTCTCTAGGAATAGAAACTGCATATGAATTTCCAACCATCCTCATTTTAACTTCAAACTCTTTATTCTTAAGTCTCATAAATTCTTCGTACTCTTGCTTGTCAACAGGATGAACAATAGTTTCACCACATTTCTCGCATCTTATCGTTCGAAGATTAAAACCGTTTTTAGAAATAAGTGTAGGCTTCATAGCTTTACTGCATTTTTTGCATAAAATCGCGTTGTCGAATATATCTGTCATTTTTTATCGTTGATGTTTTTATCTTTTGATTATGAGCTATGTCTGCAGACATAGCTTGAAAGGAAGTTCTGTATATACTTCTTGTATACACATCATAATGTATACTTTATAAAGATTTCGGTTTTCAAGAATATATTATTTGGTTTCTTCTTCTTTCAAATCATCCATCTCTTCAGAAATATCTGCTCCGAAATCTTGAACAGAACGTATAAGATCATCCATTTTTCTATCCATATTTCTAAGAGAAAGCGCTATACTTCTTAATTCTTCAATCAAATCTTTTTCTGTGAATGGATCCATGTTTGTTTTGTGGGCTGATATTACAAAACAAACAGTCAGAAATTCCTTGAATTTCTGAATGTAAAAAAGCCTGTTGCAAAAACTGGAACAGTTTAGTGCTTTTTTACTTCGTTTATCACTGTAATATTTTATGAAGAAGTTGGTTATGTTTAAAAACCTTATTGCACTAAAGACTATATGGTTGTTAGAATTGATAAAGAGCGTACAGAAAACAGTAAATTAAAAGAATTCTGGAAATGGCTTTGGGATTCTGATTCTTGGCTAAGTTATCTAGTCTTTCTTATGATAGTCTTTATTTTTGTTAAATTCATATTTCTTCCAGGACTAGGATTAATTTTTGGAACAGCACTACCTCTTGCAATAGTAGAATCATCCAGCATGGACCACAACATACTTGATGAAACAGGTATCAATGAAATTTGCGGAACCGTTTTTAACAAAACAGGATTCCTTAGTTCAGACGCCTATTGGGATACTTGCGGAAACTGGTATGAATCAAATACCAATATAACTAAAGAACAATTTAATGAATTTAAATTCAAAAATGGATTCAGAAAAGGCGATTTAATAATAATATTTGGGAAAAAATCAAGTGATATAAAGATTGGAGATGTAATTATCTTTAACGCAGGAAGAAATCATCCAATTATTCACCGAGTTATTTCTCTTAGTCCTCTTCAAACAAAAGGAGACCATAACCCTGGACAGCTAACTGAAGAAAAAACCATAAATGAGAATCAAGTCGTAGGAGTTGCCGTAGCTAAAATACCATATATCGGCTGGGTTAAATTAATCTTCTTTGAAATCACGAAGAAATTTTCTAGTTAATTCAATCAAATAAATCTTACAATACTTGAAACATAATTTCAAAAGTAATTGTTGATAATTCTAAAACCAAGGTACTTATTTAGACACAGAAAGTTCAGTAATAAGAAGAGGTAATTACAAACAGATTTACAAATTATTAAATTAGTTAAAGAACAAACCGAGCGGGCACAGGTTTGCTCAGATGCAAACTTTAAAATAGGACATTTCGAGCGAGCCGAAGGCGAGCGAGTTAAATTCATATAGAAAACATTTAAATACCAACAATAAAATAAACTAACATGGAATTTTGCCCTAAATGTGGAAGTGTTCTTATAGAAAAAAGAAAGAATTTTGGTTGTATGAAATGTAGCTATACTGCTAAAGGAAAAATCAAAATTGAAAGCACAGAACAAATTAAAGAAATGAAAGCAACGGCAGTTATAAAAGAAAAAGATGCTAATATCATGCCTACTGTTGCAGAAATCTGCCCTAAATGTGGCAACAAAGAAGCTTATTTCTGGACATCACAAACTCGTTCAGCTGACGAAGCTGAAACAAAATTCTTCAAATGCACAAAGTGCAAGCACACGTGGCGAGAATATAGATAGGGTATAGCTGAATAATATTTTTGGATTTATTCATTCATTTTATTATATAAACAGATTTAGTTCCCCACCAATCAAGATTTATTTTATTAACATCCAAAGAGGATATTAATTTTAACCCTAGATTGAAATTTTTAGCTTTCTTTAAGATTAAATAAGGTTCCCATATTCCTTTTTCAGTTTTGAACTGAATATTCTTGAATTTGTTCAAGTAATTTCGCCAGTCTATTCTCTTACCTTTATTATCCCAAATTTCAAAATGATTTTTATATTCGGGAACATAATTATGCTTAGTAAAGCCGTGCTGTATTCTACATATTCCGTCTTTTTTTAAAACGCGATTGCATTCTTCGATAAGTCTTGCTTTATCAGGAACATATTGCATTGAAGCAACGCTGAGGATATAATCAAAGTAATTGCTTGAATAAGGTAGCCCTTTGCTTGATTCTCCGATATAAAGTTTGGGAAGATTTTTGTCTATATCTGCTTTTGTAAATATCTTCTCAGCTAATCCAAACTGCCTTATTAACTTAAGATTCCACCTTGGCTCGAGGTTTATGCCATATGTTTCAATTTTATCTCCAAGCAATCTCTTTAAATCCAGAAGAACATTTCCATACCCACATCCTAGATCTAGAACTCGAACTCTGCCTTTCTCAGCTCCTTTTTCTATTTCGTCATAAAAATTGCCTATTCTTTTGGAATAATCTTCTATCCCCCTACATCTTCCGGTATTCCAAACTCTTTGCTTTTTTCCTTTGATGTTTTTTATATAGTAAAGTGTCATTTTAACTTTTCTAAAAACTCTTTTAGTTGTTTTTGATTCCTAATTTCAATTAATCGTGTTTTATGTTTTTTAATTAGACTCATATGCCCCTTGTAGCTTTTAACATGGTCTCTGGTTCTGTATAGTTTAACATGCTGGATTATTTTCCAAGTATCTTTAAGATTTGTCTTTTCTTTTTCATAACCTCTAAATCTTCCAATTAGTGATCTTTTTAATAAGTTCTTTACAAGCAGCCAATAATCTAAATTTAGCATAATAACTAAATCTGCTTTTTGAAAAGCAGGTTCTGTCCAGCCACCAAATATGCCTTCCAAAATCCATTCTTTTTTATTAACTAGATTATTCAATTTCTTTTGCCGGGTTTTGTAGGTTCTTTTAACAGAATATTTCTTGCTCCAGACAATATCGTCCAGGTCATAATGTTTTATCCTAAGTTTTTTGGAAAGAGTTTTTGCCAGCGTAGATTTTCCAGAACCCTGTGGCCCGATTATATAAATTTTGTTTAGATTTTTAAGTTTCATTTTTCCTCTTTGACTCATATTCCAAGCAAAACTACATTTATATTTCTTATTATTTATCACATCAGACTAAAGTTTAACAAAGTTAAACTTTCTTAAACAAATCGTATACATACCCTGCCCACACGTGGCGAGAGTATAGATAGGGTATCGTTAAAAGTAGGATTTAAATATTAAGATTTCTTAAAGAGAATATGGAAAAAGATGACCCGTGGTTTATTAAAATTTTTACATTAATTTTTTTAATTATTGGAAGTATAATAATCCTGATTTTTTCTTTTTTTATTGTGATAATTGCTGGAATTTCTGGACCTCCAGACACAAACTTAATACAAATTACGATTCGTTATGTAATTTTTTATTTGACATTGCCCCTAGGCATATATTTAGTCTATAAACTTTGGAAGAAGTTATATTAAAAATTATCTATGTTTAAAAACCAAATTTAATTTCTAAGAATAAGCATACATACCCTGCCCACACGTGGCGAGAGTATAGATAATATTTATATACAAAGATTTCTTAAGAAATATATGGCTGATTTAAAAATCAATAGTGCAAAATTTGGAATTGCTGGGGGAATACTTGGAGCATTACTTTCTTTCTTCACAACAATTACAGGAATTTTAGGATATTCTGAAGCATATCAATTTCTGTTAGCAAGTATTTGGAGTTCACTAGGATATTCATTAAGCTGGACGGGAGCTTTCATTGGAGCCATTATTGGTTTTGTATATGGTTTTATTCTAATGAAGATATTTGCATTAATCTATAACAAACTTATTTCTAAATAAGGAATTATATCCCCCACTAAATAAAAGCTTATTAAGCCATATTTTATCAAAACAAGATGGACTTAAAAGATATTCTGAAATTAGAACAAGAAACTTCTGATAGAAACGCAACTTTCAAAAATCATGATATAAAAGACATGGCTGAATATGAAGCAAGAGCTGAAAAATCTGCGGGCTTGGAACTAAGAAATTATCTTAAAATGGCCCTTTATATTTTATCTGCTCCAGACAGATATCATCGCCAACTTCTTGAAAACCCAGATATTGCAGAAATGAATTTAGCACAAAGATACACTTTCTTAAAATCTGCAGAAAAAAAAGGAAGACTTCTACAAACTGTACTTAATCAATAATAAAAATTAACTATCTTCGAAAATAGGATGCGGATAAATTTACCTAGACTTTTTAACGCCAATCCTTTTACAATAATTTCTAATAGGACACCGAGTGCAAAAAGGAGAAACAGGCAAACAAACAGTTTTGCCAAATAAGACAAAAATTCCATTAAAATCACTCCAATATTGTTTGGGAATTATTTCCATCAAAGCAATTTCACTTTGTTCAGGCGTTTTTGTTTTTATCCAGCCAATTCTATTAGGAATACGATTCACGTGCGTGTCTACAGGTATAACTGGCTTGTTAAAAGAAAATGCAAGAACAATGTTTGCTGTTTTAGGGCCAATATGCTTTATTGATTCAAGTTCTTCTCTTGTTTCAGGTACTTTAGAATTAAATCTTTCAATCAACTGCTGAGAAACATGTTTTATTGCTTCTGCTTTTTTATTATAGTGCCCTGAGGAAAATATTATTTTCTTGAGTTTTTGTTCAGAAATCTTTAGCATTTCTTCAGGAGTATTTGCTACCTTGAAAAGATTATTTGAAATTATTTCTGTTACTTCATCTTTTGCTCTAAGCGAGAGAAGACAAGAAATTAGAGTTTCATAAGGTGTGAAGTTTTTAGTATCTTTTGCTTCACGATTAAGCGTGGTTTTTCTTACGCCTTGCTGAGATTTTTTTAGGATTTCAAGAACTTTTGTTATTTGTTTGGTGTTTGTTTTTTTCATGAGAATTTTTTATGATTTTTTGATGGTTCCGAAGGCACAGATAATCTTATGATTCTCTGAGATTTCAAGACAAGTATATCTTGAAATTATTTGAACCCAATAATCGCATTCAAATCCCAGAGGATATGCATCTTCATTCTTCAAATGCATTATGGCTCCGAGGGGATTTGAACCCCTGACACCCACATTAAGAGTGTGGTGCTCTAACCGGGCTGAGCTACGGAACCGCATTTGGCTCTCTGTAGTTTTGCATAATCAAATGCAGTTACGTACAGGAACCTTGCAACTATATAGAGAAAAATGATATTTTAAAGCTATTGTTTAATAAGTCACGATAGCAGTTTAATTAAGAACTCTTCTTGTGTAAATTGTTCCATCAGGTCTTTTTAATGTTAAATTCCATGCATCAGCAATTTCTTCGAGCCCAAACATTCCGCCATCAAGACCCTTATATTCTTTTTTTATAACAATATCACTATCCAGTATTGGATGTTCCCCAAAAATTTCGATATATCTCGGAGTGTCCTTTATTTCAACCATAAAAAAATAGCCATAACTAATTTATAAAGATTTATAAAAAATCGCGATAGTCTTAAAGGGAAAACGCATCTCAGAAACCGTAGGTGTCTGGGATAAAAATAAAATCCCCCTTTAATAAAAAAATAAAAATTAAAACTAATTAAGCAGCTAAAGCTCTTCGGATATTATCAATTGCTTCTGCAATTTCTTTGCCTTTCTTGGTAAGCTTTATCAGCTTTATTCTTCCTTGTTTTTCGAATACAACAAGGTTTAATTCTTGAAGTGACTGCAAAATCTTTACAGCATGACTGTAAGTACAATCTACTTCTTTAGCCAAGATGCTTCCGTATCTAGCCTTAGAAACTTTGCTTAGAGCAACCAGCATTAATGCGGGTTTTCTTCTAAAAAAGATATCGAAATTATCTTTCATCTTTGGTGCATTAAAGAAATTATCTTTCATTTGGTGATGTTTAATTATTTAAATTTTCGGGAGTCAAAATTTTCATTTATATCCTGAAAACTATATATCTTAACCATTATATTAGCTTTTAAATCTTTCTCACAAAAAATCCAACTAGTCAGTAGTTATATAATAAATTTAATAATTCTCTAATGACAAATCACAATTTTACGAAGAACTTGAGCTGTTTGAGAATAGTTTCAATATTATCTTTCGCTTGAACCCTAGCTTCAATAAATTCCCCTAATACCCTATATCCTCCACCAACTTGCTCCATATATTTAAAACAAGATTTAATTTCCCCAGCCCTACCATTTGAATTATTCTGCTTCTCAGATAAAGCCTGTTCAAGAGAACGCTTATTCATATTTATATTTGAACATAATTTCTTAAAACCAATTCCAGTTGTATCTTTAACCAAAACAGCACCCCATACTTTACAATTTTCCCCAATTTCATTAAATTTTATTTTCCCATCATAATATTCAAAACAAGCAGCAGTAAAAGCCTGACCTAAACCCAGATAATAATAAAACTTATCGTCTTCCATACCAAATCTTCTAATTCTAACTTAAAAACCATTTCTATACTCAAAGATAACGCTTAATTTAGCTTAATCAATATCTTTAAATATCCTTTTCAGCATATAACTCTATGATAGATATAAAGCTTATACGGGACAATCCAAGCTTAATAAAAAAGAACTGCAAAAACAGAGGCTATGATGTTAATGTAGATGAAATTGTTAAATTAGATATTGAATGGAGAAAATTAAAAACAGAAGATGATTCCTTAAGAGCAGAAAGAAATAAAGTTTCTGAAGAAATTAATCAGGCTAAAAAAGCAAAAAAGCCTATTGATGCAATATTAAAGAGGGCAAAAGCAATCCCGTTAAAACTGGTAGAAAATGAAAAAGAAGAAAACGAACTTAAATCAAAAATTGATTTTCTCGTTTCCACACTTCCAAATATTCAAGCAGAAGATACTCCCCTGGGCGATGCATCGCATAACAAAGAAATCCATAAATCTGGAAAAATTCTAAAAATAAAAAATCCTAAAGGCCATCTTGAACTTCTTGAAGCAATGGATTTGATTGATATGAAGAGGGCAACAAAAATTTCAGGAGCTGGATTCTATATATTAAAGGGACAAGCCGCAAAATTACAAAGAGCGTCTATACAATTTATGTTGGACTTTCATGAAAAAAATGGATTTACTGAAATTAATCCGCCACAAATGGTAAACAGGAAATCTGCATTTGGAACAGGAAACCTCCCAAAATTTGATGACCAACTTTACAAAACAAATGATAACTTAATATTAGTCCCTACTGCAGAAGTTCCAGTCACAAACATCTATGCAGATGAAACTCTTTTTGAAAAAGACTTACCAAAAAAATTCTGTGCTTTTACAGAATGTTACAGAACAGAAGCAGGTAGAAAAGCAGGAGAAGAAGGACTATTTAGACTGCATCAATTTGAAAAGGTAGAAATGGTTTATATCTGCAAGCCCGAAGATTCATTCAAATTTTTAGAAGAAATGACTGAAAACGCAGAAAAAATATTACAAACCCTGGAATTACCTTATAGAAGAATTTTACTTTCTAAGGAAGATGCGGGATTTTGCTCTGCAAAAACCTATGATATTGAAGTTTGGAGCCCTGCGATGAATAAATATCTTGAAACTTCATCTTGTTCAAACTGCGCCGATTTCCAAGCAAGAAGAATGAATACAAGATATCAAAGCAAGGATGGAATTAAATTTGTACATACTCTAAATGGTTCTGGACTTGCAATGACTCGATTTATGATAGCGCTTATAGAAAATAATCAACAGGAAGACGGCTCAATAAATATCCCAAAAGCACTCTGGCCATATACTGGATTCAAAGTTATAGAATCTCCAAAAAAATCCGAAGTTAAAGTAGAAAAAAAAGCTAAAAAGAAATAGAATTATTCTCATCATCATGCAAAACCCTGAAAAAAGACATAAATTAAGAATTCTCGCAGCAGGAGATATACACGGAGACCCAAATGTTTCTAAAAAGCTAGCAGAGAGGGCTGAAAAAGAAAAAGTTGATTTAGTAGTTCTTACAGGCGATTTAACAGGAATGGTACAAACAAAAAACATAATAAAACCCTTTCTAGACAAAAAACAAAAAGTTATTTTTATTCCAGGAAACTGGGAATCAGAAGAGGATGCAGAAATAATATCAAAAAAATACAACATAAAAAATCTAGACAGTAAATACACCATTTACAATGATGTTGGAATCTTCGGAATAGGAAGTATGGACTGGACTTTATTTCCGGATGATGCAAAAACATTCGGAAAGCTTGAAAAGAACTTTAATAAAATAAAAAATCTCGAGAAAAAAATAATGATTTCACACCTTCACGCGGCCGGAACAAAATCAGAGTTAAGTGGAATCCCAGGAATAGAATCACTAAGAGTAGCAATAGAAAAATTTCAGCCAGATTTATTCATTCACTCACACATACATGAACTTGAAGGCGCAGAAGAAAAGATAGGAAAAACTCGCGTTGTTAATGTTGGCAAACGTGGAAAGATTTTTGAAATTTAGTTTATTTGTTTATTATTTTTTCCAAACATCCTTTCTTCTCTTACAACTTCTTTTTGGATATAAGCAGTCATTTCTCTCAACACGTTTATTGCATTGTCAGAATCAGTCCCCTTATGAAAAATACCATCATCAAAAATAACAGGCCAATCATGAACTAAAGTTCCATATCTTATATCCTTTAAATTAAAATTTGGAGCAAAAGCAATAGCTTTTTTATGTCTTCCAATCCCAAATGCATAAAACGGGTTAGAAAATAACTTTTTTTCAGGTTCTATTTCAAATTCATTTTTCAATTTCTTCTGAGGAACTAATAATTCTCCTGCAAATTTTCTTATAACCTTATAATTAAAAAAATGCGTAGAGGTCATAAAATGAACTTCATCTCTGCTTACATCAGAAGTATGAGTAAACAAAACTTTTCCAGTTTTATTATCCAAATAATCTTTAATTTTATCTTCAACAATAAAATGCGTGCCTTTAGGTACTCTTTCTTTAGTTCCAATAATCTCACGATATTTTTTAAAGAAATAATCTTCTTTAGACCAAACATATCTATCCAATTTTTGCCTTTCATCATGAAGTTCCTTATCCGCATCTATTGAATTGTTTTTAACTAAACCATCAAGCTTTTTCGCATTATCAGAATTTAAAGGCGAAAAAGCAAAAAAAGAATAATTAGACATCGAACCTTCATCTTTTTGATAATCAGAGCTGTCCCATCTCCAATAAAAACAATCAAAATTATAACCACTACTATAAGAATGATGACCTGTAAGCCTTCCGCATTGAGGCACTGTTAAGCTATTACCTTCTTCTCTAGCGCAGGCATCATATTTAGCAATTCTAGAACGAACATAACTTGCAAATCCTCTTGCAACTGGCCCAAAATCATTTTTATCTCTTTTTTCCAAACTATTTCTCATCTTTTCCTGCCCTTCCGAGAATTTAAAGAAACCTCTTCAATTAATCCTGCATTTATTAAAGTATCAAGATATTTTTTAAAAGAATCTAAATATGCTCTTTCACTAGGCCTATCTGCCAGAGGGCATAAATCTACTTGCGGAATATCCCTATAATAACTGCTCCAAAGATTCCTTAAATCATAAACACTCAACTTTTTTCCATTATATTTCTTGAAATAATCATTAACTTTATATTTTATATTTTCATTCATTTTTTCCTCCCAATATTTCCAAATAGCTTCTTTTTTCAACAGGATAATTATCTAAACCCATTCTTTTTCTATAATTACGAACTTGAGATTCAATACCTTCAAGTTCTATATACTTTCTTCCATCAGATAATATATCAAAGCAGATTATACAGTAAGGCATTCTTGCAACTGCTCGTTGTTTTTCATAATAAAAAGCATTTGGCATTGATTTTTTTAGTTCTTCAAAAATATTAGCGCACAATCGAGATTCAATTTCTTCTCTAACATTAAATTCTCCTTTTTGTCGTGGGCCCTTAACTGTAAGAATAGTTTTATTTTTTTCCTGTCTTAGTCTTAAAAAAGATTCGCCTAATGAATAAATTAAATTTCTTTGAACTACAAAAGAAGAAGGCCTATAGTCGCCCTGATAAAGTCTATCAAAAGTCTCTTCATCAACTAGAATCTTTACTTCTGTTTCAATCATGATTGAGCGCCCTAGAAAGGTATTCCAGATTTAATTGATTAAAAATAAAATTTGTTCTTTCTATAACGGGCATAACAGGAACCTTAATTGGAGAATAACCAAAATTAAGATAGGTTTTTTCTATAGTCTGATGAACCATTTCTGCTTCTTCGTCATCTCTTTCTATTCTTAATCCGTCTTTTTGCAAAGGCAGTCTATCTAAAAGAAAAATTAGATCATATCTATTTTCAAGATTATGCTTTTCAAAACATCGTGGATATCTATTAAGAAAAAGATAGGAGTAAGCCAGCCCATCAATAGCCCCCTATCTAAAAAAACCAATCCTTCGAGTTTTGCTTCTTTTTCTATCTGTCTGCTAAAGATACTTTCCTGTAATAAATGATAATTGTTATTCTTTCCATATTTTCCTTCGGCCAAAACTTCCCTAGCAACTTCATTGAGAACTCTATGTCCTCTTTTCCTTAACTCCTGAATCAGAGTAGTTTTTCCACAACAAGGCCCGCCCGTAAGAACAATCTTTTTGGGATTATCAGAGGTAATCATAATTTTATAGGTAACCTTTCAGCTAATTCCTCAAGTTTTGATTGCTCAACATCCTTTTCAATAACTATTTCTTTCTTTTTTCTTTCAGGTTTAGGACCGTTTTTATAAATTAATGCAAGTTGTTTTTCCCAAGCACCAGGAGAATAATTATGCAAATATAGTTCTCCAATTTTTACTTGTGGAACATTTTCAGCCCGAGCATCACCAAGATAACGTGGTGCGATATTCAAGGACATAGTACTAACATAGAAAACTCTTTGACGCTCGTAGTTTATTTCTAAATCTTCTCCTCCAAAATCAGTCCAACCTCCGCTATGCTTAATGTCCAAGGTCTTACCTCTATAATCTTTTCCAGAAAATTTATCTTCAAATTTCGTATGAGCACTATGCTCCTCCGAACTATGAGCCCCATATTTTCCGGCGATTCCCATTGCTCTCGGAACAATTTGGCTTTTCTCAACATGTAACTGAATTCTTTTCATTTGTCTTATCAATTCTTTTTCTTTCATAGTATAATATAGACATGTCAACTATATACGATTTATATGACAATTTTTGTCAATAGTGATGACAAAGCTTAAATATGCTAATTTCTTAGAAGTGGGATGCTAAAACAAGAGGAAATAAAAAAGATAGAAGATTTTGTAGCTCAAAAACCTAGAAGTATCCAGGAAATATCTGAATTCTTAGATATAAGCTGGCGTACTGCAGACAGATATATAGAACAAATACATACAGATTTAGGGACATTAGAAACTCGAGTCTTTAGAGAAGGAACACGTGGCGCTCTTAAAATTGTCTTCTTGGCTGGAATCGAAAAAGTCTCTCACAGTGAATTTCAACAACAACTAGAAAGAGAAATAATGAACGGAAGAAAAAAAGAAGATTTTTCAGCATTTGATATATTCCAGCACATTGAAAATAAAAATAAGATTGCACGTATAAAAAAAGGCGAAAATGAATCAAAAATAGGAAAATTAGAAGATTTTACAAGTTTACTAAAGCAAGCCAAAAAACAAATAACTTTCTTTTCAGGAAATCTGTCTTTTATTAACTTCAATGAAGGAAATCTAAATGTTTTCAAAATTTTAGAAGAACTGGTTAAAAAGGGAATTTCTATGAAAGTAATCTGCAGAGTAGATCTTGTAGGTAAAGAAAACGTAGAAAAGCTTCTTTCATTGAATTTCAAATATGGAAAAGAACTTGTAGAAATACATCATAGAGAACAGCCATTAAGAGCAACAATAATTGATAATCATATAATTAACTTAAAAGAAATACAATTGCCTACTGGGAAAACAAAAGAGCTTGATAAAAAGGTTTTTATATTCTATACTATCAAGGATAAAGAATGGGCAGAGTGGATATCTAGAATTTTCTGGAAAATGTTTTCACAGTCTATAGATGCAAACAAACGCCTCGAAGAAATAAACAAATTAAAAATATAAAAACAACGTGCCACGCAAATCAAAAATAGAGCAAATAGAACAGGGCGAAATATCACTTGAACAAGAAGATATCCCCACTAGAGCAACAGCCAAAAAAGTATTCAGAAACGAGAAGCAAAAAAATGAAGAACAGAGAAAGGATTTCGTTCCAATATCAAATCCAAAGATTACAACTGAAATCTTAGCAAAACCAAGATTAACAAGGGAACAAATAGAACGAATTGAAACTCCTAAAGAAAGCGAAAAAGAAGATGAAAATGAAATTAAAGCCGGACGCGTGCTTGAAAAAAAAACAAAATCAAAAAAGAAAACACGAGGCTTTGTTGAAAAAACAAAATCAAACAAACTCGAAGTTTTAAAAGGAAATTCAACACTTATTATAACTGAAAAACCTCAAGCAGCAGCAAAAATTGCAGCCGCTCTTTCTGATGGCAAAGCAAGAAACTATGCTGAAAGCGGAATAAATTATTATGAATTTGACAAAGATGGCAAGCATATAATAGTTGCATGCGCCGTAGGACATTTATTCTCGCTTTCGCAAGATGTTAAAGGCAGTGATTATCCTATTTTTGAAATATCATGGAAACCTAATTTTGAAGTAAGAAAAAAAGACTTTACTAAAAAATATTATACTAATCTTTCAAAACTTGTTAAAAGAGCAGGCGAAATAATTGTAGCTACAGATTATGATATAGAGGGGGAAGTTATTGGTTATAATATTGTTCGTTTTATTGCACATCAAAAAGATGCAAAAAGAATGAAATATTCTTCTTTAACGAAAGACGAATTAGAAGAAGCTTTCAAAAATGTTTCTCCAACACTTGATTGGGGTCAAGCCATAGCGGGAGAAACTCGACATTTTATTGACTGGTATTATGGTATTAATCTATCAAGAGCCCTAATGAACTCTATAAAATCCACTGGACGTTTTAAAATCATGTCAATAGGTCGTGTTCAAGGCCCCGCATTAAAACTTATTGTTGACAAAGAAAATGAAATATCAAAATTTAAACCAAGACCTTATTGGAAAATATTTTTAGACATCCGTGAAAAGAAAGATAAAACAAATACTGCAAAACTCCGCCATATTAAAGATATATTCGATGAAAAAGAACTTATTAAATTTGAAAAATTAAAAAATGAAGAATGTGACGTAAAAACAGAAAAACGTCAGCAGACTATTTCTCCGCCATGCCCGCTCGACTTAACAACCCTTCAAACAGAAGCCTATCGCTTTTATGGGCTAAATCCAGCACGTACTCTTTCAATAGCACAAGAACTATATCTTGCAGGGATAATCTCATACCCAAGAACTTCATCTCAAAAAATACCTGAAGCAATTAATCCGAGAGGAATTTTAAAAAAACTTTCAAAATCATTTGCAAATTTAGTTAAATTGGCAATACGCAATACCCCTATAGAAGGTAAAAAAAGTGACCCCGCCCACCCATCGATTTCTCCAACAGGAGAACTAGCCAGTTTAGACGGGGAACAAAAGAAAATTTACGAACTTATTGTAAGAAGATTTATTGCATGTTTCTGCGAAGATGCATTAGTTGAAAATAAAACAATGACTGCTGCGACAATTCCAGATAAGCTTCTTTTCCGAGACCGTGGTGCTGAAGTAAAAGTTAAAGGTTGGATGGAAGTTTATCAAGCAAGCCTACAGGAAAAAGAACTCAAAGATATGAATGGATTAGCAGATATAACAAAAGTAACAATAGAAAAAGATGAAACAAAACCTCCAAAACGTTTTAGTCCAGCGAGCATAATATCTGAATTAGAAAAACGCGGACTAGGAACAAAAGCAACAAGAGCAAATATCCTTGAAACACTTTATGACCGCGGATATGTAGCAGATAATCGTTCAATAAGGGCAACAGCACTTGGAATAAACCTAATTGAAACTTTAGGCAAGCATTCCCCAATAATTATTGATGAAAAACTTACAAAAAACATGGAAAAAGATATGGAAGCAGTAAGAACCGCCAAAAAAGAACTTAATGAAAAAGAAGAATCAATATTAAAAAGAGCACGAGAAGCATTAACAGAGATTTCTGCTGATTTTAAGAAAAAACAAGAGCAAATAGGTGCAGAATTAATTAAGGCAACAGATACTGCACAAAAAGATGCATCAGAACTTACGATTTGTCCAAAATGCCAAAAAGGTAAACTTACAATAAGATATAATCCAAAGTTCAGAAGAAGTTTTATTGCTTGCAACGCATACCCTGATTGTAAAACAACATACAGTCTTCCCCCAAATGGATTAATAAAAAAAACAGATAAAATTTGTGATAAATGTGGATTTCCACTTTTAATGTCAATAAGAGCTGGCAAGCGTCCATGGCTTTTCTGCTTTAATCCAACATGTCCAACTCGTTTAGTTGAAGGCGTTTATGTTAAGGCATTAAAAGAAGACGAAACGCCGGAAAATAAAGAAGCAACAGATAAAGAAGGTTCAGAACAAAAAGAAGAAACTGAAGAACAATAATTCTTATAAATAAGCAAATACAAAGAATAATATGTTAAAACTAAAAGATTGGAGAGAAGTTATATTTGAAGACTTCCCAGATATGAAAATAACAGAACAAACAAGAGATGTAATGAGAAGAGCAGCACAATCAGGAAGATATTTAATTAATGATATGAGATTAGCAACAGGGAGATTTTATACAGATTCAGAATATGAAGCTCGAAGAGCCAAAATTCTTAGTACACCATTGCCTTAATTTTAAAGCCATCCTTTTTTTCTAATACCATCATTACAGATTTCAAAATCAAGCTCTTTTTCAGGAAGCGCGCGATGTTTTCTTAATATTGCTGTCCGTTTTCCACGAGTGTTTTTAAGTTCAATTATGCATTTACTCCAATAACGCATAATATCTCCGCCAACCATGTTTGCATTCTTTTCGTCTCCATTTTTTAATTCGTCTTCACTCAAAAATTTATAATAAACTTGATTCGTGGCGATAACAGGAATATTTTTCTTGCGCGCTATTTCCGCAAGTATTCTCATTTGTTTAGCCAGTTTAGAATTAACAACATCAATTTTCTCAAGATTATTTTCTTTTCTTGCTTCTGCCATTTCCAAACGATAAAGCATAGTCATACCATCAATAATTATCAATTGAATTTCATTTCCCGATTTTATTTCCTTAAGGAGTGTCCTAAAAGAATCTTCTTGCTCTATAAAACTCGTTGGCTTAAGAAGAAGAATATTTCCAATGATTTTATCAAATTCTTCCCCGTTTTCACAAAGTTGTTTAAATCTTTCAACAGAAAATCCGCCCTCAGTATCAATAAAAATAACTTTCCTATTTTTTTTGGCAATACTCGCAGAAGCCATCATACAAAAATTAGTTTTTCCACATCCGGCAGGCCCATAAATAGTAGTTATAACATCCATATCGTATCCACCGTAAAGCCACTTATTTAAATCATAATTTCCTGCTGAAATTTTATTACGTGATTCCATTTTATTTTGATTCTATCTCTTCAATAGCAGTAAGAATGTCTAGCGGTTTTTTAACTCGAGTATTCAAACAATAACCTTGCTCTTGTAGTTTTTCGCGATTATATCCCCAACCATAATCTGTAAGAACTATGTTCTCCGCAGGAATTCCAGCTTCTCTTGCATGAAAAAAATCAACATTTCTGTCACCAATCATAATTGCATTATCGCCCAATTTTGCATATCTTTCAATAGCTGTTTTTATAGGCTCAGTTTTATCAAAATAGACCCCATTTAGTCTATTCGCAAATATATCCATAAAAATATGAAGAATTTCCATATCAACAAGTCTATTTATAATTTCAGGCCTATGCCCTGAAGAAACTATTACCATATCTCGTTTGTTATAAACTGTTCTCAATGTTTCTTCAACACCTTCAAATAAAAGAGGTTCTTTTTTTGCCATTTCCCCATTAAAAATTTCATCTGCCCGCGCATGTTTATCATTACTAATTCCAAGATTCTCAAGAAATTTAATGTGGTTTTCAGGAATATTATAATGTTTTTTAAATTCATTTATATCTTTATAATATTTCCCGCCAAGTTCATTGCATAATCGTTCATATGACGCATGAACATCTTTAAAAGAATCTACAATAACGCCATCATAATCCCATACTGCAAGTTCGATATTTTTCATAAAAGAAACACAAAAACTTGGTTAAAAAGGATTATGGTGATAAAAAATCATTTAGCTGATTTTTTAAACTCATCTAGAATTTTAGAAGTATCTTTTTCTATTGCAACAACCGCAGCCTCTAAAGCCTTTTTTGCTGTTTTCCCGTTTGTCTTTATTTCAAATACAACTGGCTTATCTGGATGTTCTCTTTTCCATGCAGCCATTTCTACAGAATCATCTTTGTTCAAATAAACTCTCAAAAGTTCTGCAACAGTTTGATTATTCGTTTCAACAACAAGATTGTCTTTTTCATCCTTAAGAATCTTTATTTCCATAGATTAAAACAGAAAAGTTCATTTATAAATCTTATTATATGCTCATTTAGAGTTACTCGAGGTCATCATCATTTACCTGGATATCTTTACCCGTAATACTTGTTCTTTCTTTTTCTTCTTTCTTTTTCATTAAATCATATATGCTCGGCACATTTCCTTTTGTTTTAAGCTCTCTTCGTTCATAGCTATCATACACTTTTCTTTTAATACCTGCAAAATCTTCTTTTCCAAAACCTTCTAATTGTTCGTTACCAACTTGCTCCCGAGATTTTACAGAGAAATCCATGTCTTCATCAATGATTTTACTTGTTCTTTGTAAATCTCTAACTCTAAGCTTATCAGAAACTTCTTTCCTAAATGCTAAGGAACTTACATCTACTGGTTTTTCATTTAATATTTCAACTTTTTCAATAAATTCTTCATTATTTTCCCCCCTAAATGGTTCAAGAGGCGGGAGCTTAATATTTCCAATTATCTCTCCAAAATGATCTCTTTGTATTAAATTTAAATTTAAAATCTGTTCAATTTTACGAATTAATTGAAGCGAATTTCTTGGAACACTTTTATTCTCAAGCATGTTCACAGCAGCTTCACTTTCAAATATTGCTTCAGCAAGTTGTTTAGCTGTAAATCCTTTTCTTCGCCTAGTTGTTTGAATAAGCCAATGATAATTATCAACAAGCTTAAAACTCATTGATTCTGGTTTTTCAAGTTCCGGCCTTGATTCAATCTCCCTAAGCTCTTCAAGTGCAGATTTCGATTTTTTTTGTTCAACACCCAAACCTGCTAAATTCATCAATCTTGTTTTAACACCATAAGGCCTTTCAGAATCCTTCAACTGTTCAGCACTTGGCCTTTTTATTATAGGGACACTAGCAATTATTGAACATTTTTCACATATTTTAACAAGCTCAGTTATGTAGATGCCATCAAAAAGTTTTACACCATCTTCTCTTTTACCACACCTAACACATTTTTGCTCGTTTAACATAAGCAAGACAAGAAAATGCGCTTTTAAATAATTTATATAATCAAGAAGATAGGTTATTTTTAATCAAAATAAGAATCTATTGAAGAAAGTGAATCCAAATTGTCTATCTTAATATCTTCATTTATTAATATAGAAGGTAAATGAGTAATATTATACTCTGCTAAAAGATAATCTATTGACGAAATACCAAGATTTCCAGCTATTGGAATAAGTAAAATTTCGCCCCCATATTTTTCTTTTAACTCTCCAAGTTTTTTAGAGAAAACCGTCTGTTCAGATTTTAGTTCAATATCCTCCGATTGATATTCATAAAAATAAACAACAGTACTAAAATTAATATTACATCTTTCCCTAAATTTTACTGAATCAATCCAAAGTGTTGTTCTAAGCAAGTCATATTTCTTATGTTGAAGCATTATGCCCTTACTTATTTCACTGGCGTCCTCATATCTTTCTAAAAGTTTAGCTTCATTATATGCTCTATCCGCAAAATCAAAGATTTCATTAAAAAACAATGGGCAATTAATAACTTTCAAGCTCATTATACTATCTTGAGCCTTTAAATCCAGCAAGTCTAGTTCAGACTGCTGATAAAGGGTGATTACATCATTAGTCCTATTCATTTCAAGCAAATATCCCAAAAATATTCCCGAAGCAAAGATAAAAATTGCCAATATTAAAGCTTCCCAAAAAACACTTTTTTTACTATTATTTATTTCGCTCATTTTATCTCCATATATTTTTTCCCTTAAGATAATGCCTTATTGCCGTAATAAGCACCAAAGGATAGACCAAAAGGTATATTGTCATATAAAAAAGTAAATTAAAAAAGCTTTGCTTTTCCATCATTTTGTCTTTCATCATAGATAATGTAAACAAAGTGAATAATAAAAACAATGCAAAAAGAATTATTCCAAAATAATTGAGCACACTAGGAGTTATGTAAACTTGACTCATGGTTATTACTGGCGTGTCTGCCACTATACTAAATTGAGTCATAAGATAAGAAGATATCAATCTCCTCAAAATAAGATAAGCGGAAATTGTTATCCCAACAAAACCGAGGATTAATCCAATCGCAAAAAAAGGCATAATAAATGCCCCCAGCATTCCTCTCCTCATAAATACATCTTTGTATTTAACAACACATTGAATTCCACCAAGAGCCCATCTTCTTCTTTGAGTGTACCATGGCCCAATTTTATTTGGAACTTCGGTCGTAACAATTGCATCCAAACACATTCTTATTTTCCAGCCATTATGCACTAAATGCCAAGTAGCCTCAATATCTTCAGTGATATTATTTGTATCAAAACCACCAATATCCTCAAGAGCTTTTTTTCTGTACATGCCGGCGGTTCCAGGAACAACATAAATCCCATCAATATACTCCAAAAGTTTTCTTGTAAACGCAATGACCTTATATTCAATAACTTGCAATCTTTCTAAAAATGTATTCCTATTTCGAGGTATACATGCAGGTGTTGCTGCCCCAACACTAGAATCATCAAAAAAACCAACCATTTTCTTAAAACAATCTTTCTCGGGGTAACTATCTGCATCACAAACAACAACAAGCTCGCCATTACAAAACTTAAGTGCTTTATTCAAACTATCTGCTTTTCCAGAATTTTTCTTATTTAGAACCCTTAGATTTTTGTATTTATGACTTTCAACTATTTTTTTAAGAATATCAAGACTATTATCTGTGCTTCCATCATTAATAACAAAAACTTCAGATATATTATCATAATCAATATTATATATCGCGTCGATTGTACCTTCTATAGTTTTTCCCTCATTATAACATGGAACAAGAACGGAAATTGAATACTGTTTAGTAAGAATTGGTATTGAAAATATCTTTTTCTTATTCTGAAAGTATAAAAGCAAGGTTAAAATTAAAAAGTAAAAAGATACAAACATATACAAAAAATAGATTATAGCTATAGGGGTCATTGTAACTAATCAGCAGATTTATTTTTGCCAGGATTCTCCACAAGCTCAAGCTCTTCAGAATCAGCATTAGGTTCTGCAACAGATTTTTTCTCTAGATGAAAATAATCATAGAAACTTTCGCTTAAATTAAGTTCAATCGTATGACCTACCCTTTTACCCTTCAATAGACCCACATCAACAAAATGTTTTACATGTTCATAAGCTTTATTGCCTCTTATTTTTATTAGTACACTTTGCTTAACTGGCTGTTTATAAGCAATTATTGCAAGAGTTTCCTGTTCTGCCCTTGTAAACTCTGTTTTTCCTGTTGCTATTTTATTTATCATATCAAAGTATTCATGCTTTAAATCCATCTTCCACAATTCATCCTTATTAAGAATTTCAACAGCAGAATCAAGCTTTTGATAATTTTCCCTGAGTTTATCAAGAAGCTCACGTAAAAGTAAAGGATTTATATCCGTTAACTCTACGAGTTCATTTACACTTAAATAACGAGCTGAAATAAAAAGCGCTGCTTCAACTTTCTTTATGCTTTTAAGTTCTTCCGCGTCATCTACTTGTTTTTGACTTTCTGATGTTAAATCCATTTTTATTATTAAGTTATATTTATTCTTCTTTATTTAAAGCATATCTTAAGATTGCCCCAATACCGGATAAATTCCAGAACTGCTGGCCTTCTTCAGTTTCTACTGAAACATAATCTATTTTTGCAGAACTTTCTTCAGCCATTTGCTTTAACTCTGCAGATATTTTCTTATCAAGTTTTTTGCTCAAAAGTAAAGTATCAACAGCAGCAATATCAAGAGCTTTTTTTACAGGCTCATAACCATAAGCTGTTTTTTCTTTCTGTTTTCCAAGCATATTGAAAAAATTTTCCATTAATTGTCTTTCTTTTGTTATAGCCTGTTGAGCCAGTAAATCAACACTTGCCTCAACTAAAAGCCCTATCCCATGTTCATCAGCATAACCTATATCCTTCATACCAATAATTTTTTCCTTTAATGCGGTAACTATTAACCCCTCTTTAACAAAATCATCTTTTGTAGGCATAGGTCCACCAATAATAATTCCTTTTAAATTTTTAAGATTAAAAAAATGTTTTTTCATCATTTCTGCACATTCCCGATAAAAATCTTTTGCCTTTCCTTCAACAATTCTTGCATATCTTTGAGAACTTTGCCCGCCAGCCCTTGTCTTTCCAGGAACTCCTGAATCAAGATGTTGCAAAATCTTAATTTTCTTGCCTTCAAGAAGCCCAATTGTTGATTCTTTTCTGTCAATAACAAACAAACCATAAACTTCTTTTTCTTCAAGCATTTCTTTCAAAGCATCAATTATAAAAACTTGGTCGCACCTATAAAGTCGCATATTAAGTTCTTCAGGGGGAACAATCATCCAAATTTTCATGTTTTCCTGCCCCTCAATTTCAGAAACATTTCCAGAATAAATAGCAACTCCATTTTTTGGAGTTTTTTGCCCAAGCATTCTAAGCTGTCTAGTCGCACGTTCAAGAGCTTCTATAACATTCTTCTGTGTTGTTTTACTTTTGATATTTCTAGCCGTGGATTTCTCAGTATCTAATTGATCAATAACAACATTAAGATTTGCACCAGCAGGAATAAGTACACTCACAAGTTCAGTATGCCTCCCACGAATACTTCCAAGCTCCTCAAGTACTTCTGCGAGTTCTTCCCTTGACATCGGTTCTACTTTTAGTTTATCGCTCATGTTTGTTTTTAGCAAAAAACGAACAATCAGAAATTCCCAAAATTTCTGAGTGTAAAAAATCTTGTCTGCCCGCCAAGAAAATCCCTTGATTTTCTGGAGGTTTAGTGATTTTTTATTATTGAATTTGCCAGTATAAATAGAATTTATATGTTTATAAAACTAAGCAGAAAAAGAAATTTCAGATTAAGTTAAAATATAACTGCCCTTAATCGGTCGGTTTGGATAAACAACAATACCTTTTTTTCTTACAATATCACACTGAACTATTTTTCTATCAATCTCAACGCCCCTCATTTTGAGTATTTCAATAGCTCTTCCTCTTGAACCATTTTTATAGAAAACATTATACATGGCAATTATTCCATCTGAAAGGAATGAAACAGCTTCTCCCTTCTCCAAAAAGTTATTTCCTATGTGTGTTGGACTTCCTGTTTCCCTTATTAAAAATGAAGTTATTTTATGGCTCTCAAGATATCTGAATAATTGTTCCATATATATCCTAAATCTGCTTTCCTCCCCAGAGAATGCAGAACCAATACTTGTAAGTGAATCGATTAATACAATATCTGGGCTGAAATTAGCCGGAATTAAAACTGGTTGGACTTCAATTAAAAGTTCTTTTTTAGCCTCGCTTAAAAGAGCTTCAACACTTCTTGCAATATCTAATGCGTTAAATCTTTTAATGTACAAAAGTCCTTGTTTTTCATATTTTTCAGCGTCTACTCCAAAATTTTTCAGGTGCCCATAAAGTCTGTATTCGGGCTCCTCAAAACTCATATACAATACTTTCTTACCTTGCTTACAAAAAGTATCCAAAAGTTTTAAACAAAAAAGTGTTTTCCCGCTTCCAGGACCGCCCTCAACAAGAACAGAAGAACCAGCCAATATACCCTCAGTCATAAGGCTATCAAATCCAGATATCCCAGTTTTAACATAAACCTGTTCGACAGGTTTTTTTGTTATATGTCTTATGATCATCCTCTTTTTCATAGTATATTAATAATTGTTTTATTTAAAAAGCTTTCCTATTTCTTAGTAATGCGTTTTTTACTAATAAAATCTTCGATTACTGTTGCATGTTTATTAAATTTTATATCTGCATTTCTTTTAGAAATAAAAAAAACTATTGCTACTAAAATTGTAATTCCCAATATAATAGCAAAAGCCATATTAGATACATCATAAGTTTCATAACCGATATCTCCAGCTATAGCATTGCCCGTAATATCAAAATTAAAAAGAGCAAGCAACACTAAAGACCCAATAAATAAACTATAAAGCAAAATCTTTTTTTGTTTTTTCCTTCTTAAAAAAGTATTAAATTCTTTTTTCTGTTCAGAAGTAAGACATTTGTAGTACTCTGTTTGATTAAAAGGAACGTACTTATTAAACGAAGCAGAAATGTTCTGTTCTATTCTTATCATTCTTTCAATTAAATCCATAGATAAAAATTTTGCTTTTTCCAATTTGGACATGATTTTTAATGATTGCATTGTTTTGGTTACTTTTTATTTATAAATTTTTTACTACTAGTACTGACTAATTGACATTTTAATACTTTTTCTTCTTACTTTTTTGAACTTTTTTTGTTTTTACGTGACTTTTATGATGTTGAACAAGTTTAACATGTTTGGACATTTTCTTAATGGGTTTAGATTTCCTAATAACCTCACGCCCGTTATCTAATTTTTCAAATAAACCTGCTCGGGGAGCCTTAGACTTTCTTTCAAGCTTAATAAGTTCTTCCTGAAGAAGAGGAATTTGTCGGTCTATATCTCGAACAAAATCAGCGAACTTCTTTGTTTTTATATTATACTCGCCTTCAGCTATTTTACCTAATTGAAAATAATCTTTTTGCGTTTTCATTATAAGATTCTTAAGTGTATTTTTTCTTACCTGAAGCTTATTTATCCTTCTCTCAGTTATCCATTTTAAAATTTTTACTCTATAGGCGATAAAGAACAAAGCCCCCATAATGAGTAAAGTAAGAATTACCTTCCAATTATCAACAATAAACTTCATTAAACCTTTTGTTGTAGAATCAATAAATATATTCAAAGTAGTATAAGATGACTGAACATTAATTATTTCAGAATATGCTCTTTCAACAATACCACTTACAAGTTCGTATCTCTCACTAATTATTTCAGATTGAGCCTCAGCAACAAGTTTATCGATAGTAGTAGTATTCATACCAGGAACAATAGATTCATTATAAAATAAAAGTAAAGCTGCAAACTCATCAGTTGCTGTAATTGAATCTACTTTTATTTTCTTTATGGAGTCACAATAAGGAATTATCAAGGAAAAATCATAATTTCTTTTCCTATCGCGCAAAACTATCTGTGCGTCATATAATGTCTGAGCTTCTTTAATACTATCATTTATCCTAATAACATTAAGTCCACTATCTGCCATCTCCGCCATTATCTGAACTGATTCATTAAGACATAATGCTGCATCAGTACTTGTAACATTACTTTTAGATACTCCAATGAGAGTTACAGCAGATAAAAAATTTAAAGCAAACACTAACATTACTGAAAAAGCAAAAAGCATTGCTAAGTTTCCAAAATCTTTTTTTATAAATACCGACCTCATTTTTTCAATATTAATAATAACTTCTTATTTTTAAACCTTCCTTTCAATTTGTTTCCTATCATTTCACCTTAACCACTTTTCTAACTCTACTTTCCTTCTTAATAGCTTCCTGTGCATCAATAAACGCAAGCTGTTCTTCAACTTCGCTCAATCTTCCAGTGTAACTCTTAAGCATATTCTCGTA